>Ga0207663_10001020_pt1 | contig 12823 bp, 13 predicted proteins | sample LARL53metaG_FD_184346 | JGI IMG/M metagenome (GOLD analysis project Ga0207663, IMG submission 184346) | Corn, switchgrass and miscanthus rhizosphere microbial communities from Kellogg Biological Station, Michigan, USA - LAR L5-3 metaG... | ecosystem: Host-associated > Plants > Roots >...
CCCGAGCGACGAGCAACGCGAGGAGCTGGCGGATTATGTCGCCTGGGCCGGGCAGGTGGTCGCCGGCTGCCGCGGCGTCAGCGCCGCGCTTGACGCGCTGTTCGATGAGGCCGTCGCCAATGCGAGGGAAACGCTGTGAGCACCGGCACGCCTGAGCAGGGGGACACGGCGGGAGCGGGCTCGTCATCGGTGCAGCCCGAACCCGGGCGACATGACACAACGAGACGGAGGCAGTGATGGGCGCCGACGTCGCCATTTTGATCATTTGGGTGATCCAGGCCGTTGCAGTGCTCATGCTGGCGACGCGCGCAGCCTATCTTCGCCGATGGCCTGCTGCGGCAGGACTGGTGCTGGGAGGCCTGATCGGCTTTTCGCCTCAGATCCTTGCGCGGGGACAGATCGGGCCGGAAGCCGCGGCAACCGTTTTCGGAGCCTCGATCATTCTGGTCTTGTTGTCGGCCGTGGCGCTTGCGGTCGCCTATGGTATCGGCCGGCGCTGGAGCGCGCTACTGGTGGTTCTCGCGAGTCTTGGCGTCCCGAATCTCTACATGCTGGCGGGCATCAAGTCTTTTCCACCGTCGTCTAGCCCCACCTTTCTTGGGCCGCTCGAGGCGCTCGGCGAGCTCAACTTCTTTCTTGCGCCGATTGCTTGCGCGCTTGCATTCCGGGAAATTTTCGCCGGGATCGGCGGGCTGATTACAAATTGGAAGGAGCGTGCCGCATGAGCACGAGGATCAAACGTTCCGTCTATGCCGACATGTTCGGTCCCACCACCGGCGACAAGGTGCGGCTCGCCGACACCGACCTCATCATCGAGGTGGAAAAGGATTTCACCACCTATGGCGAGGAGGTGAAGTTCGGCGGCGGCAAGGTGATCCGCGACGGCATGGGGCAGTCGCAGGCCACCAACAAGCAGGGCGCGGCCGACACCGTCATCACCAACGCGCTGATCGTCGACCACTGGGGCATCGTGAAGGCCGACGTCGCGATCAAGGAGGGCTACATCAGCGCGATCGGCAAGGCCGGCAATCCCGACATCCAGCCGGGCGTCACAATCGTGATCGGCCCGGGCACCGACGTCATCGCGGGTGAAGGCAAGATTCTCACAGCGGGCGGCTTTGACAGCCACATCCATTTCATCTGCCCGCAGCAGATCGAGCACGCGCTGATGAGCGGCGTCACCTCCATGCTCGGCGGCGGCACCGGTCCCTCGCATGGCACCTATGCCACCACCTGCACGCCGGGACCGTGGCACATGGCGCGCATGATGCAGTCGTTCGATGCATTTCCGGTCAATCTCGGCATCTCCGGCAAGGGCAATGCGTCGCGGCCGGCCGCGCTGGTCGAGATGATCAAGGCCGGCGCCTGCGCGCTGAAACTGCACGAGGACTGGGGCACGACGCCGGCCGCGATCGACAACTGCCTGTCGGTCGCCGACGATTACGACGTTCAGGTCATGCTGCATTCCGACACGCTGAACGAGTCGGGTTTCGTCGAGGACACGGTCAAGGCCTTCAAGGGCCGCACCATCCATGCCTTCCACACCGAAGGCGCCGGAGGCGGCCACGCGCCCGACATCATCAAGATCGCCGGCTTAAAGAACGTGCTGCCGTCCTCGACCAATCCGACGCGCCCGTTCACGCGCAACACCATCGACGAGCATCTGGACATGCTGATGGTGTGCCATCATCTCGATCCCGGCATCGCGGAAGACCTCGCCTTCGCCGAAAGCCGCATCCGCAAGGAGACCATCGCGGCCGAGGACATTCTGCACGATCTCGGCGCGCTCTCGATGATGTCGTCGGACTCGCAGGCCATGGGCCGGCTCGGCGAGGTGATCATCCGCACCTGGCAGACCGCGGACAAAATGAAGAAGCAGCGCGGCGCGCTGCCGCAGGACAAGGGCAAGGACAACGACAACTTTCGCGTCAAGCGCTACATCGCCAAATACACCATCAATCCCGCGATCGCGCATGGCGTGTCAAAACTGATCGGCTCGGTGGAGAAGGGCAAGCTCGCCGATCTCGTGCTTTGGTCGCCGGCCTTTTTCGGTGTCAAGCCGGACTGCGTCATCAAGGGCGGCTCGATCGTCGCAGCCCCGATGGGCGACCCGAACGCTTCGATCCCGACCCCGCAGCCGGTGCATTACCAGCCGATGTTCGCAGCCTTCGGCAAGTCGCTGACGGCCTCGTCCGTCGTGTTCACCTCGAAGGCGGCCGTGACGGCACGGCTCGGCCGCAAGCTCGGCATCTCGAAGGAACTCTACGCGGTCCAGAACACGCGTGGAAAGATCTCGAAGAAGAGCATGATCCATAACGATGCAACCCCCGAGATCGAGGTCGATCCCGAAACCTACGAGGTGCGTGCCGATGGCGAGCTGCTGACCTGCGAGCCCGCCGAGGTGCTGCCCTTGGCGCAACGCTATTTCATGTTCTAAGGTCTTCCCCTCTCCCTTGCGGGAGAGGGGTTCAAGCCAGAAAGTGCCGGGAGGATTGTTGTGATCTACGTCATTGCCACCACGCCCATGAAGCCGGAATGTCGCGAAGACTTCATCAAGGGGCACAAGGCGTGCATCGTCGAAACCCTGAAGGAAAAGGGCTGCCTGTCCTATGAGGGGCATGTCAGCGTCAATGACCCGAACCTCTATGTCGTGGTCGAGCGCTGGGAGACCCGCGACGATCTCAATGCCCACGGACGAGCGCCGCACATCAAGACCTGGCGTGAGTATTCGACCCCCCTGCGCGCCGCGCCGACGGTGATCGAGATCATCAGCGACGGCAAGGTCGAAAAATTCTGATGCGCCTTTTCGTGTTTCGCCCGGGGTTGATGGCATGATCCGCGCCACCAGAGTCACAGTGCAGCATCGCTGGCAGGACGCGCCGGCCGACACCGTCGTGCTCGACTTCGACGATCGCCACCGGCGACGAATGGCGATGACCGGCACCCGCGGCCTCGAATTCCTGCTCGACCTCGAAAACGCCGTGACACTGCGCGGCGGCGACGCGCTGGTCCTGGAAGATGGGCGGCTCATCGAAGTGGTGGCGGCTGCCGAGCCGCTGCTCGAGATCAAGGCGCGCGATCCGCAGCATCTGGTCCGTATCGCCTGGCATCTCGGCAACCGGCATCTGCCGACGCAGATCATGGCAAAAGGCCTGCGCATCCGCAGGGATCACGTCATCGACGCCATGGTCAAGGGATTGGGCGCGCGCGTGATCGAGATCGAGGCGCCATTCGACCCGGAAGGCGGTGCCTATGAAGGCGGCGGCCATGAGCATGCGCATGGCGACGCGCACGATCATCAAGACCATGAGCACGATCACGCCCATGGTCATGCGCACGGCCATGACCATGACCATGACCATGATCATGATCATGATCATGATCATCATCACGATGAGCATTGCGGTCACGCGCATCACGACCATGGGCACGATCACGCTCACGGCGGTCACTCCCATGCTCATGACCACGACTAGGCCGGAGCCTCCCGAACTCAGCGGCGGAATGGCCCCGGGAGAAGCAGCGGCGCTCTATCGGCTGATGACCTTCCTGTCGCCGGCCTTTCCGGTCGGCGCCTTTTCCTATTCCAGCGGCATCGAGTGGGCGGTGGAGGCGGGCGACATCGTCGACAGGGCCTCCTTCGGCGATTGGCTCGCGGCGATGCTCAGCGACGGCTCCGGCCTCTGCGACGGGATCTTCTTGTGCCACGCCTACCGCGCCGTCGAGGCGGGTGACGATCGCGCGCTGCGCGATGTCGCCGAGCTTGCCGCGGCCTTCGTGCCGTCGCGCGAACGCCAGCTCGAGACCATGGCCCAGGGCCGTGCCTTCATCGACACCATCAGCGCCGCATGGTGCTGCGACGGCTTTGACCAGGCGATCGCGTGCTGCGAGGGACCGATCGTGTATCCCGTCGCGGTCGGGCTTGTCAGCGCGGTGCACGCGATCCCGCTTGCGAGCGCGCTGCACGCCTTCCTGCATGCTGTCGTGTCCAACTGGATTTCCGCCGGCGGCCGTTTGATTCCTCTTGGCCAGACCGATTGCCAGCGTCTGCTCGCGATGCTTGAGTCCATGGTCATGGCGACCGCGCAGCGCGCGCTGGCCGCAACGCTGGACGATCTCGGCAGCGCCACCTTCCGCGCCGATCTCGCAAGCCTCCGGCACGAAACACAGTATACGAGGCTGTTCAGGTCGTGACCCATTCTCCACTGTCGTCCCGGCGAAGGCGGGGACCCACAACCACCGGCCTCTATTATTGCGCGCGCTGTCTGCCATCGTGCGCCATTGAGAGATCACGCGGTATGGGTCCCGGCGTTCGCCGGGACGACATTCACTGAGGACTGTTCACATGGCGAAATCTCACGGACCGCTTCGCGTCGGGGTCGGCGGACCGGTCGGCTCCGGCAAGACCGCGCTGATGGATCTGCTCTGCAAGACCATGCGCGAGCGCTATGACATCGCCGCGATCACCAACGACATCTACACCAAATGGGACGCGGAATTTCTGGTGCGCTCGGGGTCGCTGACGCCGGACCGGATCGCCGGCGTCGAAACCGGCGGGTGTCCCCATACCGCAATTCGGGAAGATGCCTCGATGAATCTGGCCGCCGTGGCCGACATGCGCGCAAAATTTCCCGGCCTCGACCTGGTGCTGATCGAATCCGGCGGCGACAATCTCGCGGCGACGTTTTCGCCCGAGCTCGCCGATCTCACCATCTACGTCATCGATGTCGCGGCCGGCGACAAGATTCCCTCGAAAGGCGGCCCCGGGATCACGCGCTCCGATCTTCTGGTCATCAACAAGATCGATCTCGCGCCTTACGTCGGTGCCTCCCTGGAAAAGATGGAGACCGATGCCCGCCGGATGCGCGGCGAGCGGCCGTTCGTCATGACCAATCTGAAGAAGAGCGAGGGGCTCGACCGCATCGTGCGCTTCATCGAGACCAAGGGCGGGCTCGCGTCTTAAACCATGATGGCTTCTACAGAATCGATCTGAGCGCAAGCTCCGGTACCCTTCTCGGGGTGAGAGGCGGCACCCTCGAACTGCTCCGGTTCAATCGACTCATCAAGCTTTGGCGCTCGGCCCGCGTTAACGCTAACGACAGGCACGAACCGGGCCGGCCCGCCCGGTCGCGGGCAATGCGGAACAAACGTGCCTCGAAAGCGTTGCCGTCTTCCGGATTCTGCTTGGGGGCGAAACTTGGGCAGGGCAGTTAAGCAACAAAGCGTACCGCGATTGCGTACCGTTAATGGCCCCCTCATTATACGTCCGCTTGGCTCTCGTCCCCAGTTGCTGAGTTACCCTTCCGGCGGACCTTCGATGACGACCCGACCTCTCTTCCGCCAACTCCAGATGACCGAGTAGACGTGTGGCTCGGCTGGGCTTCATCATCGGCTTTCTTGCACTGATCGGCGCGTCGCTGTCCGGGCTTGCGGCTTATCGCGTCTATCGTCAGGAGCTCGCGATCGACGGCATTGCGCTGGCGCGGGCGATCGACGTGAACGCCAGCCTGGTCCAGGACCGCCTCACCGAGCGCGAACTTTTGGCGCGCGTCGCCTCCGGCCTGTTCCGCGCCCCGTCGCTCACCAAGGCCAACATGCTGGAGCCGCTGAGGTCCGCGATCTACGCCTTCAAGACCGATTTCGTGGTCGCCGGATGGATTGCGCGCCTGTCGCCGAGCGATCTCGACACCGCCCGCAAGGAGCTCGTCAAGGCCGGATTTCCAAACCCGACAATTCGCGATTTCGACGACAAGCCGCTGGACCCACGCTCGCTCGACAAGCCGATCGACGTGCTCATGGACCTCGAGCCGCGAAATGCCGAGACCAAGGCGTTGCCGGGACGCGCCCTGGATCGCAATCCGGCGCTCGGGCCGGTGCTCGCGCGCGCACTCGCCGAGGCGAAGCCGGTCTCCTCGGACCCGACACCGATGGTGCGTCAGACCGGCCCGATCGGGCTCGTCCTCGTGGCTCCCGTGGTCCAGGAAGGCGCCACCGCGCCGGTCGGGTTCGTGACGTTCTCCTATGAGCTCGGTCCGCTGATGCTCACCAATGACGACCTGTCATTGTTCTCGGTGGCGCTCAAGGACCCGCGCAGCGCCGATGGCGAGCTCATCGCCAACGAGCAGGGCGTCGTGACGGCGCGCACCCGGAGCGCGGATGATCCGGCGCCGTCGGCGACGCGCACATTGGTGTTCGGCAATCGCGACTGGTCGCTCGACTACTACGCCAAGACCAACGCGCTGCGGCGCGCCGAGCAGCTCGCCGGCATCGTCGCGGTGATCGGTGTCGCGCTGACCGGCATTCTCTGCGGCCTGTTCGGCTATGTCGCCTACAACAATCTGCGGCTCAGCCGTGAAATCCAGGTCAGGATCGGTTTCGAGCATCGGCTGACCGCCGTCATCGACGAGCTCAACCACCGCGTGAAAAACATTCTCGCCGTGATTCAGTCGATCGTGACGCGGACGCTGCGCCATGGCTCGGACATCGACAACGCGCGTGAGCTGCTGATCGGGCGCATCCACGCAATGTCGAACGTCGTCACGCTGCTGAGCGAGAGCCAATGGCAGGGCGTGCAGCTGAAGGGTCTGTTCGAGGCACGCGCCATGCCGCACCCGGAGCGCATCGCGATCGGCGGCCCGGATATCGCCGTCAGCGCGCGGGCGGCGCAAAGCCTCTCGCTGCTGTTCTTCGAACTGGCCTCGCATGCCGACGAGGGCCTCTCGCTGGTCGGCAAGCACCCCCACATCGTGGCAAAGTGGGACGTCGTCGGAGACGAGCCCGACGCGACCTTTCATTTCCGCTGGGAAGAGTTCAACACCAGCGAGCTCACCCGCCGCGCCGACAGCGACTTCGGCCTGATCCTGCTCGATCGCGTCGCGCCGGAAGCGCTCGGCGGAACGTCAAAGCGCTATTTCACCGACGTGAGCTATGTCTACGAGCTGATCGCGCCGATGGCGACCGTGGTCGACATGACGGAACGCGACCGCACCGAACAGTTTGCCGCGCCGGTGCGGCCGGCGCGTTGAGATCCTGCTAGGGACTGAAGTCGCTGCCCCGGACCGATGAAGACCGGACGAAGCGGCCGGGCGTGGCGGCCGCTCCGAGGGTTGTTGCGGGGAAGGTCAGCCGCCGCTGCCGCCCATGACCGCCCGCACCGTCTCGTCGGGGCCGAAGTCTTCGGCGCCGTCAACATACAGCAGCGCCGCAAGCTTCGAGCGCGCGCGATTGACGCGGCTCTTGATCGTGCCGATGGCACAGCCGCAGATCATCGCCGCATCCTCGTAGGAAAAGCCGGAGGCGCCGACCAGGATCAGGGCCTCCCGCTGGTCCTGCGGAAGCTTGTCGAGCGCGGCGCGGAACTCCTCGAATTCGAGGTGCGCACCCTGCGCCGGCTGCGTCTTGAGCGTCTTGGCGTAATTCCCTTCGGCATCCTCGACCTCGCGCCGCCGTTTGCGATAGTCGGAGCGGAACAGGTTGCGCAGGATCGTGAACAGCCACGCCGGCAGGTTAGAGCCGGGCTGGAAGGAATCGATGTTGGCGAGCGCCCGGAGTAGCGTTTCCTGGACGAGGTCATCGGCCCGGTCGGCGTTGCCGCAGAGCGATATCGCAAATGCGCGCAAGCTCGGGACCGACGACAGGATGTCGTCGCGAAGGCTATCTGTGAGAGGCATCAGTCCCTCCCGTCATTCTGGCCATTATCGTTTCCGCTTTCGCCCGCATGGGGCGTTGCCGCCGGCCCGTCGAGTTTGCGGACCAGTTCCACGAACCGATCCGGTACACCCTGGCGAACAACATCGTCGTACATCGCGCGGAGTTGATGGCCGATTCTCGACTGAATCTCGGCACTGAGCCCGCCATGCTTGCCCGGCGCCGCATTCTTGCTGGCTTGAGACTTTAAATCACTCATGATTGCGTTCCACGTTGGTCCCCGCGAGTTAAGTCCCTGTAGCTCAAGAATTATTGTCGATTCCGAGGCCTTTCGCAGGAGGCTAATTCGAACTTCGCCGAAAAGTTCCAGCCCGATACAGGAACTTTTTTCGGTGTCGGGCGTAGTCAGGCGTCAGGGGAACCCGGGCCACCCCTTCGGATGCATGGCCCAAGAATTGGGATGGAGTAGGGATGACCCGATCACAGGTTGTTGCTGAACATTTACCTCTGTTACGACGCTATGCACGGGCCCTCACCGGCAGCCAGGGGTCCGGTGACGCCTATGTCGGGGCCATGCTGGAAGCCCTGCTGCAGGATTCTTCCCTGCTCGACGAGCGGTACGGCGCACGCGCCGGGCTGTTTCATCTGTTTACCCAGATCTGGAACTCCGTGTCGCTCAACGACAATGCCGAGGTGACGACCTTGCCGCTGCCGCCGGAACGCCGGCTGTCGAATATTACGCCGCTGCCGCGCCAGGCGTTCCTGCTGTTTTCGCTCGAAGGCTTTTCAGAACAGGAAGTGGCCTTCGTTCTCGGCGTCGAAGTGACCGAAGCGCGCAGGCTCGCCGAGACCGCGGGACGGGAACTCGCAGCCGAGATTGCGACCGATGTGCTGATCATCGAGGATGAGACGTTCATCGCGATGGATCTCGAAAGCCTGGTCAAGAATCTCGGTCACAACGTCATCGGCGTGGCGCGGACCCATTCCGATGCCGTTGCGCTCGCCAAGAACAAGAAGCCCGGCCTGATCCTTGCGGACATCCAGCTTGCCGACGGATCCTCCGGCCTCGATGCGGTCAACGAGCTGCTGCGCACCTTCGAAGTGCCGGTCGTGTTCATCACCGCCTATCCCGAACGCTTCCTGACCGGCGAGCGTCCGGAGCCGGCGTTCCTGATCTCAAAACCGTTCCAGCCGGCGATGGTGTCGGCGGTTGCAAGTCAGGCCCTGTTCTTCCAACGCAACTCGCGCAATCGCGTTCCGAAGGCGGCGGCGTCCTGATCGCGGGGTGGTTTGTTTTGAGTCTAGTTCGGCGCGCCTGACGGCGCGCCGTTTTTTTTCGGGAGGTCGCACGGCTTAGCAGTTGCGGCAGACGTTGCGAGACTCAAGAATCGCAAGCCGCCCCCAAGTGTAATGTTTCCTCATCGCCTTGCCCGCGTGCAACAGGCGGCTCTCGCGCCGAAATTGCATCGCGCGGTATTTCCAAACCGGATGACAGAGCTGAAATGGAGAGGGCAAAAATAACCAGGGCGCGACTGACATCATCCACAGTCGCGCCCTGGATCGCCGGTCAATGGGGGCAGGGGGGAATAACCGGCTGCCGGGATGACGCACGGCGCCATGAGTTGTTCCTACCGCGCGCCAAAAAATCTTAAGACACGGTTAAGTGATCGCCCGTCTGAAAACCGCTGTCCCACGACCAACGTTAGAACGGTGACCGCATCAGGCTCGCTCCCGCCGATCTGACTTTGAACGCAGTGAAAGCAGGATCGGGCCCAAGGACCTCGGCAACAATCTTGGATCGAGCGCGGCAACGGATAACAGGTTAGCGGGTACCCTTCACTTTTCGAAACGCTCGCGAAGGTGGGTGCTGCAACAGAGTACATGTTTTGAAAAGTGGGCGCGAGCCATGTCCAAATTTAAGAATCTGCGTACGGGAATTCTGGGCGCCATCGCCTTTTCGCTGAGCTTCGGCGCCGTCCAACTGGCCTCGGGCCATGATCGGTCCAGCGGCCTCCCGACGAACTGGGACAACGACGTCAACCGCGCCGGAAAGTCCGACCGCATCGACAAGGTCGCCGCGTCCGTGCCGACGCGCACCTATTCGATCCGGCCGCAAGGGCTCGCCAATACCTCGGTCGTGATCCGGATTCCGCTCCGCCGCGAAACTGAGAACGCGGATCCGGCCAAGGACCTGACCAAGCGGCCGGTCGCCTGCGAACCCGTGGTCAGCGTGCTGACCGAGATCGCAAAGCGGTTGCAGTCCGGCCGCTGCGTCACCTGATCCTGACACAGCGCGGCTGAGGCGAATTGCCACAGCGGCTCAATCCTGCTGAGTGATGAATTGCTCTGTCCCCCAAAGTCCCGAGCCTCGGGGGCGTCATGTTTGTCAGCCATCGACGACGCCGCGCGCAGGAGCGCGGCTCTTCAGGCTGAGGATTTTTCACCGGTAACGCCGTGTGCGGCAGGCCGATCTAGCCCGAAATCGTCGCGCGTTTGGAATTGGCGCTATTCCGCCGGCGCCTCGTCGGCGACGCTGTGCCGGCTCGCCAACAGCCCGAGCGCGATACCGCCGATCGCCAGCAGCGGAATGAGCCGTTTCATTCCGACCGTGCGGGCGACCTGCAGCCCCATCGCCATGACCGTGGGATCGGCGAGCGCGGCGTAGGCGGCCGGCCGCTGCCTTTCGTGCCGTTCGGTGGCGCGCCTCGCAGCGCGTGACTTGCGGATCGCATAGAGGGCTGCCCCGATCATCGCGACGATGAAAAAGACGGCCGCGCCGGCCAGGCATGCCGAGACCGGGCCATACGCCTTGAGCATGGCGACGAACGCCGCCGCGCACAGGAATGCCACGGTGATGAAGCATGCGATCCCGATCACGACGGCCAGTGAGGACAGCTGCAACGCGGTCCTGGTCGAATCCTTGATGTCCTCAACGACGCGCTGAAACACGGATCGCCTCCCACGCCAAATGAGCTTCCGACGGCCCTGTCGGCAGCGCGGCCGCTATTTGCGCCACGTCACACCGATCAAAAAGCCAAGACCCAGCGCAAGGCCGACGGTTGCGAGCGGGCGCTGCGCAATGACATCCTCAAGCGCTTCCTCAAGCGAGCTTGCGGTATCCTGCGCGGCGTCCAGCCAGGCGCCGCCACGCTCCGACGCATCGTCGATGGCGGCGTTCACATTGGCTTGAGCCTGCGTAAAACCCTGCCTCGCCTGGCGTCTGGCGGCGCCGCCGAGATGGCTGATGGTGTCGGTGATCTGGTCCGCAAGCGACGCAATATCCTTTCGCACCGAGCTGACGTCCTTCTGGAGGCGCTCGAACGTGTCGCTGTCCGCGAACTCTCTGAGACTTCTGATCGTATCGCTGCTCGGCATCGGGACCTCCTTCTATTCATCCAGAGCGGCAAACGCGCCGCCACGTTCGAGAGTTCCATGAACGCTCAATCTCCGGGCAACTGCGGCGAATTGTCCTGCATGAGATGTTCTTTCAAAACCAGCCCGACGATCAGCAGCGGCGAGGCCAGGAACGCCCCCATCGGGCCCCATAGCCAGGTCCAGAACGCGATCGCCAGGAAGACCGCCAGGGCGTTCAGCGCGAGCCTGCGGCCGATGATGGTCGGCGTGATGAAGTGCCCCTCGAGGAAGGCGATGCAGGCAAACGCAAGCGAGGCGAGCAGGCCGTCGCCAAGCGTCGGGAATGAGATGATGCCGACGATCGTCAGCACTGCGAATGTCGCGATCGGTCCGATGATCGGGATGAAGTTGAGGGCGCCGGCCAGCGCGCCGAGGCCGGCCGGGCTCGGCATGCCCGTCAGCACGCAGACGAGGGCAGTCGCAATGCCGAGGCCGGTGTTGATCATCGTGACGGTCAGCAGATAGTGGCCGAGCTGGGTCTCGATCTCGTTGAGAATGCGCAGCGTCTGCAGCCGGGCCTGATGGTCGGTGAAGGTGAGGATCAGGCCGCGGCGCAGCTCCCGCCAGCTGGCCACGAACAGCACGAGGGTGGCGAAGAACAGCAGGAATTCGGTGAAGGTCGGGGTCAGGAATTCGATTGTGGGCTTGATCCAGTCCATGTTGGGCATGTGCCACGAACTCAGGAAGTCGGTACCCCCGACAAAATGTTGCAATTGGCCCCACAGCGCGAGCGGATAGTCGAACACGTGCAGCCGGTCCTTCAGCCGCGCGGCGAGTTCGGGCAGGCGCGTGCTCCAGTCGAGCAGCGGCGAAGCGATCAATCCGACCAGGAAGGTGATGGCCGAGCCGAGCGTGCCGACGACCAGAACCGCCGCGACTCCGCGCGGCATTCGGTAACGCTCCAGCAAATTGGCCGCCGGCGACAGCATGGTGCCGACCACGAAGGCCATCACCACCGGCAGCAGGAAAGCCTTCGCGAGGAAGAGAACCGCAATGATGCTGATGATGAGCAGTCCAACCAGGGCGAAGGCGAGCAGGTCGGTGCGACGAATGGCGATCGGTTTCGCCCCGCCTTCGTCCGGCTTCGCCGCGCGGGACAACAACCGCTCACTGGGAGGGCTACGCAAGCTGATTCCTCCCGCGGGCGGACGCGTCGACTCCCGATGCCTTGAGAGAGAGTGCTTGTACGGGCAACGCGGACCGACCGCACCGGTTCCATCGCGAAGACGTGAGAGGGCGATAGCAGGGCGGTTCAGAAATTCGCTGCATTCCCGCTACAATTGCCTCGAAGCGATTTCCTGAAGCAAAGCATGGGTTTTCGGGCGGAACAGGACGTGCTGCAGCCGCGTTGGATGGAACCGGCAATGTCCAGGGGTGGCTCGCGTGACGCAATGGCTTTTGGCGACGGATGGCATTTTGGCGGACGCGGTCAGCGTCCGTGCCGCTGCGCGCCATAGTCGGGCCGCCGCAATCGAAATCCCGCCGAGGTCCCTATGAGATTTGGGCCCGGCAAGCGCATGATCTTGGCGGCGGCTTGTGCCGCGGCGCTCGCGCTTTCCCCCTCGGCGCATGCGGAAGATTTCTTCTCGGCATTGTTCGGTGCGATCGGCCGAGGCCTCCAGCCTCCGCCTGGCCAGCCTCCGTTCGGAGGGGACCCGTCGCAGGCCGAGCCGCCGCGGCCGCGCGTCTCGTTTGGGGGACCTGCGTGGTGCGTACGGACCTGCGATGGTCGCTACTTTCCGATCGCGCCATCGGAGCAGAG
>Ga0207663_10001022_pt1 | contig 12803 bp, 19 predicted proteins | sample LARL53metaG_FD_184346 | JGI IMG/M metagenome (GOLD analysis project Ga0207663, IMG submission 184346) | Corn, switchgrass and miscanthus rhizosphere microbial communities from Kellogg Biological Station, Michigan, USA - LAR L5-3 metaG... | ecosystem: Host-associated > Plants > Roots >...
ATGGCAGTCTAAGACCTTGAGGGAAGCGGAGACCCAGGCGCCAACTGAGCAACATCGGTGAGTGACATGTCACGGTTTGTCACGCCCAGGAGTCCCTAACTGAGATTTGATCGAGCCAGGGCTAGTAGAGCGCCGTCGCGTAGTCGGCTGTGGTCCCGCTCGCCGGCCTTGGCGGCCGCAATAATATGCTTCGCGAGTATCGCCCGCACCAAGTCGACCTTATCCTCTGGGTATCTCACACCACTGGCTTGAACGGCCTCCCACGCGCTATCGAATGCGGCGCCTAGGATTTGCATGTCTTCGGCGTCAAATACACGGTCAAATCCCTTTAGATGCTCACGCATTGCACCGCTACCGTCCCCGCTGTCGGTGTTACCAATAGGTCTAATTAGGACACTTAAGCATAGCGCACACACGGCCGATGCCAACGCGCGAACGAATTCAAAATAACCCGAAAATAAAGCAGTCCTTCAGTCATGCGACGCATTTCAGGCCGATGCCAGCGCGGCATCCGCTACGCCCTGTGGGCGATTGGCGATGCCACGACGATGGAAATTCTCGAATATTGCCATCCCTGGCCAGGTGAAGATCGCCGGCAGTGCAAGAACCGAGCGCGAGCTGTGTGCCTCGCGGCCAGGAAGACTATTGCGTCGCCTGCCAGACTTTGGCACACGGCGACCGAACTCACCGAAACTGCCGAGCCCGCCGAGCCCGACGCGAAAAGGGCGCTTCTTCAGGGATGCGGACCAGTGCCGACGCATCGGTCCATGCGCATGGGCCATCTTTGATCACAACGCATGCGAGCGTAATCGATCTGGTTTTGTCGATGGAAAAAGTTTCAGTGCGTTCGACGCTAGCCTGATTGCCGGGTTCAAACCTTATTATCGGACACTTACGCTTAACAAACTCAACCGCCCTCCTCCGCATCGCCTTGCCCGATGACCGCAGTACCATGCGCTGAAATTGGACATAATCATCGGCCGATTCACATATCGGTCGGGATTTTTTCACCTCAGCAATCCAGCCCCCCGGCTGCTCCGGCACTGGTGTGGACGTTGATTGCTCGGGCGCTCGCGCGGCCGCGGATTGCTCTGGCGCTGGCGTGGACGCGGATTGCTCGTACTCGCCATATTGGCCGAGCAAGCTGGGCTGAGCATCGCCGCCGGCGGGGGTGCTTTGCTGCGTGCCTTGCTTGCCCTGGCCATTCCGCGCCGCTTGGATTTGTTCCGGCCTCGGGGAGAGCCACACCGCAAGGATGACGAGGGTGCCAATCACGCCAACGAGAATCGCGAGGACCAAGGCCAGGAGACGTGCATTTGACTGCCGCAGCGCGTCCCCGGCGAGCACGTCTACGTAAGTTTTGAGTTCATCGGTCGAGGGAAATGTTCGCCAGCCTCCAGACGATAGCCTTAACGCTGCTAAATCCATATCAGCATCGCGCAGCCCGTGTTGCACTGACTCAGGACCATCACCCTTATCAGCGTAATCAACTAGCGGCCGGTCTTTCTGGCCGGGTTTTTCTTCGGCCGATCCAATAGCGATGAGATCTTGGACTGCCAGCTCGCACTGGCGAAGGGACGGGCTGATCACTTGGTCTGTCGCCGCTGCTAAATCCATATCAGCATCGCGCAGCCCCTGTTGCACTGACTCAGGACCATCACCCTTATCAGCGGAATCAACTAGCGGCTGCGTTGCCCAGCGTATCGCCGCGCGTTGTTGCCACAGGTCTCTGCACCAGCAGATCAGAATGATGACGCCGAGTAGCACCGACAGCGCCAACATCATGATTATCGATATCGATTCGGGATGGTCCATTTGATTCGCATCCGCAAAGGGCGGAGGGCCTGCCTGGCAGCGGGTAATGAAGCCAGGGGAACTCTCTATCTCACGGCGAAGCAACCTTGGCCCCTTCGATTCGAACCAGTCGAGGAAGCGCCGGGTCAAGAAAAACTGGCAGCCTAGCGCTGCGTGATCGTTGGCCTCGCTGAGCGCGTGATCGATTGTGCGGAAGGCGATGCACGGTCGGTCAGGGGAGCAATGCCTCGCTCGCCAGACTAGCTTAAGACCCGGCGGCACCGGCGGTACGGTAGGGAGGGAGATGCTGTGCGGTTCGTTCGTGTCGGCGTGGACTGCCAGGCGCGATTTTTGCGGGACAATACCGGGCGCTTAGCCGCGGCCCGTGGGGCCGGCTGGTGCCAACGCGCGAACGAATTCAAAAAAACCCGAGAATAGGGCAGTCCTTCAGTCATGCGACGCATTTCCGGCCGATGTCAGCGTGGCATCCGCTACGCCCTGTGGGCGCTATGCGAGGCCACGACGATGGAAGTTCTTGAATATTGCTATTCCTGGCCGAGTGAGGATCGCGGGCAGCGCAAGAACCGAGCGCGAGCTGCGTGTCTCGCGGCCAGAAAGATGGCGATCGTCGTCGGCCGACATGGCCCGACCGCAACCGATGGCGGCTCAAGGCCGACGATTTGTCTGAGGTGTACGGAAAAACCTCATCAAAAACCCTCGGCGAAATGCGAGCAAAACAGGGTATTTTGAGCGTCGGGTTTTGCGTGGGTTTTAAGGGTTGATTTTACCTACAGTCTATGTCATCATTCGATCGTGAAGTCGGAGGGCCAACCCCATGCGCCGCGCGGTTTTCTACCTTCGCGTTTCCACCATGGACCAGGCCACGGCCAATCAGGAGCGCGAGCTGCGCGCGATCGCCGAGCGGATGGGCTGTGAGGTGGTCAAGGTCTACAAGGATCACGGCATAAGCGGCGCCAAGGGCCGGAATGGGCGCCCAGCCTTCGATGCGCTGTGCCGCGATGCCGCCAGGCGCCAGTTCGATGTCATCATGGCCTGGTCGGTGGATCGCCTCGGCCGCAGTCTGCAAGACCTGATAGGCTTCCTATCCGAAATCCACGCCCTGGGGATCGACCTATTCCTGCATCAGCAGGGCCTCGACACCACGACGCCGGCTGGCAAGGCGATGTTTCAGATGATGGGCGTATTCGCCGAGTTCGAGCGCGCCATGATTCAGGAACGAGTCCGCGCCGGCCTTGCGCGGGCCGTCCGCGAGGGTAAGCGCCTTGGCCGGCCCCCGGTAGCCTCGGAGCTACAGAAACGAATCCTAGACGCCCGCGCAGGCGGATTGAGCGTTCGCAAGACGGCGGCCAGGTTCGGGATTGACCCCTCGACGGTACAGCGCCTCAGCCGCCCTTTCGAGGCAAACGGAGGCGTCGGATTCGCGTAGGCGAGTAGCGCGTCTGCGATCTCGTCATCGGGCGCGCACGCGAGGCGCATGTAAGCGCCGCCCGGCAACATCCAGCACACGGTGTGATACACCGAGCTGGCGCCGGATCGGTTCAAGGACTGGCGGTAGATCGCGGGAGCTGATCCCGAGGCTCAGAGGCAGCCGGCGCGAAAATTGCCTGGCAAGACGACTGCGAGGCGGGCGAAATGAGCGATCACGAACGCAAGCGCGAGTTGGCTCGGGCGCGTGCCGCACGCTGGCGCGCGAAACATCCTGGTGCCAGTGCGAAGGCAGTCGCCGCAAGCAGGCAACGCCGAAAAATGAAAAGGGGCAAGGCCGACCTTGCCGGGGTTGCGGCCGAGATCGTGAAGATAGGAGATAGCCCCTGGCGGAACTTTCAGCGGGCAAAGGCTGCCCTGTATGGCATGCTGCTGGAGATGGACGCGAAGGCCGATCGCAAAAAACGCGACAGGAGCATCACAGCGGCCCTCTCGACCGCGCGACGGATAGCGCTGCAAGTATGGGATGGGCCTCGAAAGGCGCGGTATAACCCCTACTGTGCAATAAGAGAGATCGAGCAAATCGAACGCGAATTTCGCAAAAAGGGATGGAAATTGGCACGCTATTTATTCCACAGGAAAGACAAGACGTTGGAGCCGCGCAGGCTGACAACAGGTTGACAAAAAGGCCCAAAAATGAAATTACGCGCCTACATTTGGGGTTAATGTGTGATTCGCAAGGCTCGCCCGGCATCGCCGCGCGGGCTCTTTTTCATTCGCGAAAGGAGAGGCAACTATGGCAGGCCGTCGTAAGCAGGCGATCGAGCGCGTTCCAGTTGATGTGCGATTGTGGACCAGCGAGCGAGTAGCGCAGGCGATCAAAGTGGTGGCCATGGAGGAAGACCGCTCCATGAGCCAGCTTGTCCGGCATTGGGTTCACGAAGCGCTACGCGCGCGCGGTGTGACCTTGTCCGCCGACGAATCGCGCATCCTGACAAGCGGCTGAGCTGCGCGCAAAACGTAACCCGCAGGCCCCGCCATTCGGCGGGGTTTTTGTTTTGGAGTCCCGCCACACGGGTTTGCTCAGCGCGTGCGTGCGTCGTCCCGCGCGGTAGCCCATGGGTTCGAAACCGCGCCTCAACGCCTCGGCCGACGTCGACCTGGCGAGAAGCATCAGCACATCATTGCCCCCGCAGGGCATCCTGTAGCCAGGCGGGCGTCCCGCCCTTAGTGGGCGGGAGCAAGTAGCCGCGCAAGTTCTCCTGGAGCCAGGCGGGCAGTGAGGGACGGGACTCGCGGCCCAACTGGCTCACCTCGTCGTCGGGCAGTGAAGGACGGGAGTCGAGGCCCAACTGGGTCACCTCGTCATGGTTGATGTAGTGCATGGCTGTCGGCTCTGTCTCTTCTATCAGTGACAGGACCAATTCCGGCACAGTGCCCAGCGAGCGCAGGTAAGCTATCATCATTGCGTTACCGCTGTCGCTGCGCGTCTTGCGGCGTACCGCTGTCGCTGCCGAGTGGAGTCCGATGCGCGCGCCGGGCAAGATGCGCCGCGTCTTGCCCGCGAACCAGATTATCGCGCAGTCAGAAGCACACACGCGGCCGCTCGCTCTGCCGAGCGGAGGGCCGACCACGGTCTCGTACTCTCTATCCCTGACCATCACGGCGATCTGCAGCGCGGGGTCGAGGTAGCCGCCGGGCGAGACCAAAAAAATCTTCCTGGTTGCCAGCGTCACGGTCTCCTTGAAGAGCGCGTCGTGCCCCCTGTCGATCTGTCCCCAAATCACGACGAAGTTTTCGTGGGCGTAGATGTCGGCACCGATGGCAGGCGTGAGTAGGGCGAGCGCGAAGACCGCCGCGAGCTGCGACAGGACCGCGAACTCGCCAGCAACCGAGACCTGAATTTTTGAGATCACAGACATAGGTTCAGAATCCGCAGCTTCTCCGGGACCGTCCGGCGCTAGTTGCGGGCTTGCCCCACATTGACGCAAGCGCCGCTAGTACGCGAGAGGATCAAGGACGATCTGGCCGAAAACGGCATGACCGACGGCGACGTGCGCGAATTACGCAGAATTTATCGTTAGCACGGGTTAGGGGTCCTGAAACAATACGGTCTCTAGATGTTTGAGGCCGATTCGTGAGCAAAGATTTCGACCAAACCGAAGCAGCGCCTAGAAAATTTAAGCTAGGCCCCCTGGGTAGCCTAAATCAGGTCACGAAGGGCCTGGCGAAGACAATTCGCGCGATGGCTGACGGCACCCTCGATAGTCAGGTCGGTGCGCGTATCTGCAATGGCCTGGGGATAATGCGCGCGTGCCTTGAGACGCAGAAGCTAGAGCAACTCGAAGCCCGAATGGACGAGATCGCCGACCGGTTGCTCGCAACAGGACAAACGCTGCGCGCGAGAGGACCAGCCACCCATGAAGCCCAGCGCCCTTCGTATTGAGCGCCTGCTTGCCAAGGTCGAGGGCGAGCTCGCGCCAGTGCACGTCCGCGCCGGTACTGCTTTTATTATGACGAGGAAGCTGAGGCAGAAGCGCAAGGCTTGCCCTACGTGCTCTTACCCAGGCCATTGAGCCGCGAGGAATGGGAGAAGGAATACTGCCACAAAGAACCAGAGGCTTCTGCTTAAATGGCGAGAAAACACGAACCGCTAGAGGTCGTCGATAGTTCTGGTCTGACCGACGACGACTGGGCGAAAATAAACCGGCTTCGGCACCTTCACGAGAGCGGGGACTCCAAGGCGCTATCAAAGGCGTTCGCCGAGCTGGCCGAAGCCCGACCCGATCAGTTTTTGCACATTATGGGCGCTTTCTTTCCCGATATGGTACGCGAGATGATCAGAGACGGTCTGGCGGAAGTCGGCATGACCGAGGACGACGTGCGCGAACTAATCCACAAGCTTGAGGGCTCAGACAAGCAACACTGAGGCGCAGTGAGCGCTCAATCGGATTGTTCGACTGCCGTCAACGCGCAGTCACGGCTGGAGCCGCGCACGCCGGAGGGCCTAAAGCGCAGCAGGCGGGCCAAAGGCGTAAGACGGGCGCTCTTGTGTGCCATGTATGGACATTCCATGCCGATTTCCATTCATGGAGCGTTGTTGTCGGGAGCGAGCAAATCACGAGGGGTCGAAGAGCCCGAGGGTTTGCGCGGCCACCTCGACAAGCTTGTCGCTCCGCAGAACCGTAACGGCACCTGGCTCCAAACGGAGCAATCCCTGCTTGGCCCAGACGCGCAACTGTTTATTCGTGCCCTCGCGCGATCTCCCAATGATTTGGCTGAGAGTTTATAAGTCAACAAGCGCTGGCTTGTTCAACACAGCGAGATCGGTTTGGGCCCACCAAATGAAATCAATTCAGGTTAACTCATTCCTCGCCGTCATTGATTTGCGGCGCCGGCGACACTTGTGGTGTCGTCGCAATCGGGGGCGGGTTCGCTTGAACTGGCGGCTCAGCCGCTTGAGGTGACGGCGTGGTGCGCTCACGCGCCGGCGTGCCTTCTCGAGGCGCCGAGGGTTCGGCCGCTTGCGATGGTGGCGCAACACGTTGGCCGAAGTTCGGATTCTGCACTTTGCAATCCACTACGAGCCTCGGATCGACCTGCGGCAGGGGCTTGCTAGCCCGGCGCCGCTGTGGTGTTCCTCGCAGAATCGGAACCACACAATCTACAAAAAGGCCATCGCCGGCTTTGGCATCCCCCCGCACAAATCCTGCCTGCTCGCAGACGGCCATGATCTCGACACAAGCCGGCTGGCGCGGCGCCGCATGCACCGTGCCACACGTAACCAAACCAACGAGAGGCATCCCGAGAATGGCGCTCTTTCCTCGCATCATTACCTCCATGCATCAGTCCGAGGCCCGCAGCTATGTTTAATATAGATCGTAAGCGACCATGCTACGGCGCGCGGCCAGGCGCTGTCGAACCGGTCCTGTTTTTCGATCAACGAGCGCGCGTGACAACACGGATATTGAAATTTGCGACCAGAGACTGGCGCACGAAATTGGGAAGATGCCGCCCGAAATCACGAAAATTGCGCCTCAGAGACCGCGCTACGTCTCGCTAACTTCCGGCAATGCCGTGATAATTTTTGCCAGCTGGACATGGGTCATAGAGACCGGACTGGCTGGCTGGGCATGTAAGACTCGAACTCAGAAATGTCGTCGCAAACTATCCCTTTGAAAGCTCGCGCGGATTCCCAGGATCCGAGCCGAATTCCGGCTAGGGAGACCACTCGCGTTTGAGCTGCAGCGGCGGAGATACGCAGCTCGGGGCTGGGTTCTGCCGGGGTCTTCAGCAAGCGTGGACGGACGCTGGCCATCATGCGGCGTCGCCGAGAAGGCACGATTTGGCCGCGATCTCTTTCGATCAGAAGATCGACGGCTACTTAACAGACCGCCGTGGCTTTCTTGGAAGCATTCTGAATGTTATTCCACGTCCGCTTCTAGGGTGAAGCGCCCTACGGCAATCCCGCCTTGGCCAGGCCGTCGGCGATGCGCGCGAAATCGCGCGGGTCTTTGTAGGGAAGAACGCGCTCGCGCTGCTCGAGCGAGAAATCCGGGTTGACCTTGAGCAGCTCCGCCCACGCGGCGCGCGCCTCCTCGACGCGCCCGAGATGGCCGTAGCAGGCGGCGAGCATCATGCGGCTTGAGTCGGTGCCGGGCGTGCGCGCGATGCGCTCGAGGAGTTGCTTCGCGGCGGTGCCGCAATTGCCCAGGCTGAAATTCGCCTGCGCCAGGTAATGCAGCACGATGCTCGGATAGTGTGGGTCGAGCCGCTTCGACAGCGCAAACGCCTCGAGCGCCTCGGCGGCGCGGCCGGCATACATGAGCGCGAGGCCCGTCGCGGAATGGCCCTGCGCGAAGTTGGGGTCGAGCGCGATCATGCTGCGAAATTCGGCGAGCGCGCCGTCGTGGTCGCGCCGCCACAGCAGCACGTGGCCGAGCGCCATGTGCGCGAACGGCTCGGACTCGTCGAGCTCGAGCGCGCGGCGCGCCCAGCGCTCCGCCTGGTCGAGTTCCGCGCCCGGATCGTCCGCCCAGTCGCTGACGTAGTCCGAGACCGCCGTCGCCGCTAAGCCCGCGTGCGGCACGGCGTAGCTCGCGTCGAGCTCGATCGCGCGCTGGTACATGGCGCGGGCTTGCGCGACCGTCTCCCGCGTGGCGGCGCCGAGCAATTCGCGCGCGCGCAGTACAGCCTCGTAGGCCGCTACGTTGTCCGTGCCGCGCCGGCCTAGCCGCTTTTCTTCGCCTTGCGTCAGCGTCACCGCGAGCGCGCGCACGATCTTTTCCACCACCTCGTCCTGCGTGGCGAAGATGTCGGTGAGGTCGCGGTCGAAGCGTTCCGCCCACAGGTGCCCGCCGCTCTCGGCGTCGATGAGCTGGGCGGTGATGCGCACGCGGTTGCCGGATTTGCGGATGCTGCCTTCGAGCACGAAGCGTACGCCGAGGTCGCGCCCGATCTCCTGTACTTTGACCAAGCGGCCCTTGTAGGCGAAGGAGGAGTTGCGGGCGATGACGAACAGGGCCGAGATCTTAGAGAGGTCGGTGATCAGATCCTCGGTCATGCCGTCGCTGAAATATTCTTGCTCGGCGTCCCCGCTCATATTGGTGAAAGGGAGCACGGCGATCGACGGTTTCTGCGGCACGGCGGGCGCCGGCGCTTGCGACGCGGCGACCGCTTGCGCCGGCGCGGCGATGCGAAATACCTGCACCGGCTTGGCGATATTCTTGAGCTCGCGTTCGCCCAGATCCTCGAGCACGAGCTCCGCCGTGTCGGTGACGAAATCGCGCACCGCGCGCGAGATGAAGACGCTGCCCGGCTCGGCGATGTTTTCCAGCCGCGCGGCGATATTCACCCCGTCGCCGTAGATGTCGTCATCGTCCACCACTACGTCGCCGAGATTGATGCCGATGCGGAATTCGATGCGCGAGCCCTCGGGAATGTCGACGTTGCGCGCGGCCATGCCGTGCTGCACGTCGATCGCGCAGCGCACCGCTTTGACCGGGCTTGCGAACTCGGCGAGCACGCCGTCGCCGGTGGTCTTGACTAGGCGCCCCTGGTGTTCGGCGATTTTCGGCTCGATCAGCTCGCGCCGGTGCGCGCTGAGCCGGTCGATCGTGCCCTCCTCATCGGCGCCGACGAGCCGCGAGTAACCCGCGACATCCGCGGTGAAAATGGCGGCGAGCCGACGCTCCATGGCAGCTGCGCTCCGTGAGGGAAGGACCGACCCGTGGCCCGGCGAAATGCCGGGGTTCATTATATGGGGGTGCTGCGGCGGATCGGCAGGTACGTCCCGACGATCTGGCCGCGGGCGTTGATGCCGGATGCTCTCGCTCTCGTGCTTGTGGCGTGGTCAAGGTCCGCGAGGCCAAGTAGCCCGAAGGGCGCCTGACCTCGCAAGGCCAAGCACGTCATCGCGAGGTCTGGATCAGGGCGGGGTCGGCGAACAGGTGGTGGGGCTAAATTGGAATGTGAGGCACCAGCGCCGCTACTTATCCGCGGCCTGCTGTTTTGCAGACCGGCTACGAAATATGTAATCTAGCTCCCACTCTTTCAGGATCGCCTCGTAAGTTGAACTAGGCCCATTTGAAGGCAAGAACTCTTCTGCGTTCTGCTTCCATTTTATTCGATACCAAATCCAAGGAAATATCAGCAGCGAAATGCTCCACACGTAACTGAGGACGAACCTTCGTCATACCCCAGCATGTAACGGATGAGAAAATATCCACCGACACCGCTAACAAATAAAGTGGAAAGCGCTAAGGTTTGCTGCTTGTTGTCATAGACTTCAATCTCAAGGCTACTAATGTAGCGTTGTACTTCTTCTGGAAGACTGTCGTAGTCGCCAGCAGGGTGCTTTTCTTGCATCCGGAAGGAATCAAGTTGCCGCTTCTCAATCTCTGTGAGGTTTCCCTTATAGTTTCTCGCCCGATACCACGGTAGATGTTCGCGTTGCTTTTTCTTGCGACGATTATATTCTTGAGCTGGTCTTTTGCCCAATGATCGTCGTGTAGGGTGCCTCGGGCTCTTTGGAAAAGCAGGATTATGATCCCAACGACGAAAGCGGTGAGTATTGCGATTACTTGTGTTGGCACGTCGTGCAGGGCCGGGAAAAGCTCCTTTATGAACCCAGCAATGGCACCGGCGAGTATGGCGAGTATTATGATGATTGCTAATCGCATGATTTTCTCTCGCGCCCGAAAAGATGGAGCAGAACTGCATCCCAATCAGTAGTTGGCATCAAACCAATCTAGGGCCTCGTTCAATTCCGCTTGAGCCAACAATCCACAATCGGAATAGTCCACGTCGCAAATTCATTTGCGAGTCACCTTGCCGCAGGCGACAACAGTGAACGCGACGATGAGTAGAAGCTTCTCAATCATGGGAGTTACCTTTCTTTCCTAAGCACTGGCAGGATTGCCATCGTGACACGAGGGGGACAATCGATACGTTGCCAGCCGTTGAGGCGCGTACGCGAACCGGGTCATGTCATGCCGAACCTGCGGAACGAACCCCGGACGAACGTGAGACGCTCGCGCTAACACTCGGAGTTGCATCGATGTCATTTCTATCTGATGCTTATATCTTCCCACTCTTTCAGGTTGCTCTGTTGGGTTCTCTAGCTTGGTGCCTCGGCTTGGATGGACGCTCCTCCGCGCTCGCCAGGTCGGGCGCCGGCGGTGCTCAAGCTGCGACGACTCACATCCAAGGAGATTCGCGCTAGTCCGTTTCGATGGGCTCGACGTAGTACACGCCGCAGCGATCCCATTGAGAGCCGACCCTACTGCAATCCGTGCGGCGAGATAGTTGAGCAGGTTGGGCATCACATAGTCCGCACCATGAGCGGTGATTAGTTCGTCACGCTCAAACGCGGCTCGCCAATCACACTTGCTGCACGCGACAAGTATGATCTCGCGCTTTTCGTCGGCAAGCCGATAGTGCGCTCGCTTGACGGCGAGATCGGTGCGCCGATCGCGCTTGCGAGCGCGAGGGTCCGCGAGCACATCGGCCCACCATTCTTCGCCGCTGGGCTCTTGCGGGTGCGACCAAGAACGGTGCTCGACGGCATCACGCGCCTGTACCATGGCGGCGATCAGCCTCGCGACCTCGGGCCGGTTGGCATCGAGCAAGGCGAAGTTCAGCGAGGTCGCTGTCATCTGCCCCAATCCTGCTCGGTAACGCCTAGCGTCTCAACCCTTTTTTGATTGCGCGTCTGACCCGTCCGAATGGGCTGAATTCACAGATATTTTGGCAAAGGAGTTTTGAAGAATGGCGAAAGGCCGATTACGATTCACGCAGACGGATTTGAAACGTGCGCTGCGTGCGGCGTCTGCGGCAGGACAGCCAGTAAAATGTTTCGAGATCGACCGCGAAGGCAAAATTGTTGTGTTCTTCGGTAAGCCTGAAGAGCGAGAAGGGCTGGGAGAGAACGAATGGGACAAAATCTAATGCGGCGTGCGCCGAAATATGTGCACGGCTTCATAGATCGACATGGCAAGCCGCGTTTCTATTTTCGCCGGCCGGGATTCGAGTCCAGGCCGTTGCATGGCCTGCCGTACTCGGCAGAGTTCATGGGCGATTACCAGGCCGCCATGGCCGGCCAAACTCTTCCGGTTGGGGCCAATAGGGCGCGCCTGGGAACCATGTGGGCGTTGGCACTCAGCTACTTTGCCTCGCCCGACTTCTGCACACTCAAGCCCTCTACCCAGCGCGCTTATCGCGGGATCATCGAGCGGCTGTGCAAGGATCATGGCGATAAGCGCTCGGCAGACCTACGTCGCGAGCACGTGGTCAAGCTGATGTCAGCGCGGGCTGAGCAGCCGGGGGCGGCAAACGGATTGCGCATGGTCCTGCGCGTCATGATGAAGCACGCGATCGAGATTGGCCTACGTGCCGACGACCCCACCCGTGAGGTGAGGGCCATACGCATCAAGAGCCAGGGCCACCATAGCTGGACAGATGATGAGATTGCCCAATTCGAGTGGCACCATCCAGTGGGCACTCGGGCTCGGCTGGCGCTGGCTCTTCTTCTTTACACCGGGCAGCGCCGGGGCGATGTGATTCGTATGGGGGCGCAGCACATCCGCAATGGCGCCCTTTACGTGAAGCAGGAGAAGACCGGGGCCGAGCTGATAATTCCGGTACATCCGAGCCTTGCGGTCATCATCGCGGCTGCGCCGCGAGACCACCTCACGTTTGTGACCACCCGGCAGGGGGGGCCGTTCGAGGGGGCCGCTTTTAGTCGCTGGTTCCGACAAGAGTGCGATAAAGCGAAACTGCCGCATTGTTCCGCCCATGGGCTGAGAAAGGCCGCGGCCCGCCGCCTAGCAGAGGCCGGTTGCACTGCACATGAGATCGGAGCGATTACCGGCCACGCGAGCCTGACGGAACTTGTGCGGTATACCCGGGCCGCAGATCAGCGCCGCCTGGCCGAGGCCGCGATGACCAAAACTCGAACATCTAGTGGCAAACCTAACCATAAGTTTGCCAATAATCTTAAAAAGTCCTTTACCGCCAAGGGCGCAGTATAATTGTCACGATAGGACACGATTTGTTGCGCATTT
>Ga0207663_10001023_pt1 | contig 12800 bp, 8 predicted proteins | sample LARL53metaG_FD_184346 | JGI IMG/M metagenome (GOLD analysis project Ga0207663, IMG submission 184346) | Corn, switchgrass and miscanthus rhizosphere microbial communities from Kellogg Biological Station, Michigan, USA - LAR L5-3 metaG... | ecosystem: Host-associated > Plants > Roots >...
GGCACCACGAGCCGCGTGAGGATCAGCTGGGAACGGCCGAACAACAGCGGCGCGCCGATCCGGCAGGGGAACGGAAACCGGTCCGCGAGTGGGGCCAACAAAGCGTCCACCTCGGGATCGATCCGCTCGGCGACCGTCAGCGTGGCGTGCGGACGGCTCGCAGGTGCCTGACTCGGGATGCCGGCCTCGCGCAGCCCGTCCCAGATCTGCCGGACCGCTTCCTCGGTATCCGGGTCGAAGACCATCTCGACGGAGTGGACCATCAGCCGGCCAGGTTCGTGACCCACTGCGCGTCGAACGCCGCCGCACTCATCGCCTCGAAATCGGCCGCGCTCATCGCTCCCGCACCCGCGGGCAGCACCGCCCGCACCGCAGCCAGCCTGCCGAGCGCGTCGCGATTGCCCACCTCGGCAACACCCGGGTCCCGCGGCCACGCCCCGATCACCAGTCCCACGCATGGAATATCCTGAGCGGCAAGCGCTTCCAAGGTGAGCGCGGTGTGGTTCAGGGTACCGAGACCCGGTGAAACGACGACAAGCACGGGTGCGGCCAGGTCGCGGGCGAGGTCGCGCAGCGTCACCCCGCCGGCACCCAGTTCGACCAACAGCCCACCCGCGCCCTCGACGAGCGTCAACTTCGCGTCGACCGCCGCGACCGATGCCACCAACTCGTCACGCGTCGGCAACCCCATCCCCGCACGCTCCGCGGCCGCCGCGGGTGCCAGCGGTTCGGGATAGCGCCATGTCCCATAGAGCGCGTTCACCCCGGCCAGTCGCGCCACATCGGCGAGGTCGTCGTCGCGCGGGCTGCCGGTCTGGACGGGCTTGCACACCGCGACGTCGACGCCTGCCAGCCGCGCACTACACGCAAGTGCCGCAGTGGCCACCGTCTTGCCGACGCCGGTATCGGTGCCCGTGACGACCAGAATGCTCACGGGCGTGGCGACAACGACAACACTTCGGTGAGAACCGCTCGGGCCAAAGCCATTTCGTCGTCAGACAGCGATGCCCGTGCCGTCAGCCTCAACCTCGACGTCCCGGCGGGGACGGTCGGCGGACGGAAGCAGCCGACCCGCACGCCGCGATCCAGGCACGCGACGGCCGCGGCGAACGCCACCTCCGGCTCGCCGAGGATGACCGACACCACCGCCGAATCCGGGAGCTCGGAAACGCCGCACATCTCCGCCAGTGCCGCCGCATGATCCAGCACGGCGTGCGCGCGCCACGGCTCGTCGATCAGCACCCGCAGCGCGGCCCACGCGGCACCGACGGCGGCGGGAGCGAGGCCGGTGTCGAAGATGAACGGCCGCGCGGCGTCGATCAGGTGCGCGCGCACCGCCGCGGGTCCCAGCACCACACCGCCCTGGCTGCCAAGCGCCTTGGACAGCGTCGTCGTCATCACCACGTCCGGCGCACCGGCGAGGCCGACCTCGTGCAGCAGGCCGCGGCCGCCGCTACCCCGCACGCCGAGGCCGTGCGCTTCGTCGACGATCAGCAGTGCACCGTGCCTGCGGCACACGTCGTGCAGGGCGCGCAGCGGCGCCAGTACCCCGTCGGCGGAGAACACCGAGTCGGTCACCACGACGGCGCGCTCCTCGTCGCGCGCGGACAACACCGCCTCGACGGCGGAGACATCACGGTGCGGCGTCACCACGACGCGGGCGCGCGACAGTCGGCAGGCGTCCACCAGCGACGCATGGGTGAGCGCGTCGGACACCAACAACGATCCCGCCCCGGACAGCGCCACCACCGCGCCGAGGTTGGCGGTGTAGCCCGCCGAGAACACCAGCGCCGACTCGGAGCCGACGAAATCCGCGAGAGCGGTTTCGAAGCCTTCGTGCAGTTCGGTGTTGCCGGTGACCAGGCGCGAACCGGTCGAGCCCGCACCCCAGGTGCGCAGCGCCTCGACGCCGCCGCCGATCACCTCAGGGTGCTGCGACAGGCCCAGATAGTCGTTGGAGGCCAGGTCGACCTCGGCGCCGACGGGCGGCCGGGTGCGCAGGGTTCGACGCAGTCCGGCCGCGCGCCGCTGCTTCTCGACGTCGTCGAGCCAGGCCAGCGGGGAAAGACCGACGCGCGTCACCCGACCACCCTCCTGCTGTCTTGAACGGTGTTCAGGTTAACGTACCGGCGACCCCCACCATCGCCGAGGTGATCTGCTCGATCTCCCCTGGCGTGCAGATGTACGGCGGCATGACGTAGACGAGGTTGCGGAACGGGCGCAGCCAGACGCCACGCTCCAGCGCGGCCGGCGTCGCGATGCGCAGGTCGACGAGCTTGGCCATCTCGATCACGCCGATTGCGCCGAGCACCCGTACGTCGGCCACGCCCGGCAGCGCCGCCGCGGGCGCCAGCCCCGCGCGCAGGCCCGCCTCGATCGCCGAAACCCGTGCGCGCCAATCCTGTTCCAACAACAGCTCGACCGACGCGACCCCGACCGCGCAAGCCAGCGCGTTGGCCATGAACGTCGGGCCGTGCATCAGCGCACCCGGCTCGTGCGTGCTGATGGTCTCCGCGATGGCCCGGGTGCACAGCGTCGCGGCCAGCGTGATGTAGCCACCGGTCATCGCCTTGCCAACGCACATGATGTCGGGGCTGACGCGAGCGTGCTCAGCTGCGAACAGCTCCCCTGTGCGGCCGAAGCCGGTGGCGATCTCGTCGAAGATCAGCAAGACGCCGTGGCGGTCGCAGATCGCACGGAGATCGGCGAGATACCGCGGGTCGTGAAACCGCATGCCACCCGCGCCCTGCACCACGGGTTCGACGATCACGGCCGCAAGCTCGTCGGCGTGCTCGGACAGCTGCTTCTCGAACGCCATGCTGTAGCCGTGGTCGTACTCGGCAGGCACCTGCGGCGCGAACTCCTGATGCGCCAGCACGTCGGTCCACAGCGAGTGCATGCCGCCGTCCGGATCGCACACGCTCATCGGGGTGAAGGTGTCGCCGTGGTAGCCACCACGCCACGTCATCAGCCGGTGCCTGTCGACACTGCCGATACTGCGCCAGTACTGCAGCGCCATCTTGACCGCGACCTCCACAGACACCGAGCCGGAGTCGCTGAAGAACACCGTGTCGAGGCCGTCGGGCGTGATCTGCACCAGCAGCTGAGCCAGCCGGGCGGCCGGTTCGTGCGTCAGCCCGCCGAACATGACGTGGTTCATGGTCGCGAGCTGGCCGGTGATCGCCGCGTCCAGCACGGGGTGGCCGTGGCCGTGGATCGCGGTCCACCACGACGCCATCGCGTCGAGCACCTCGATCTGACGCCCGTCGTCGACGAGCGTCAGCCAGGCACCCTTGGCGCCGACCGCAACGACCGGAGGCAGCGCTTCGGCCCCGATCGTGCTGTAGGGATGCCAGACATGTGCGGCGTCGATCGCACTGATCTCGGCGGGGGTCAACACGAGCCTGATCCTTTGCTCACGGGCTGTGACGCGTCGCCTGCGGCGTGAGGCACCAGGCGATCTTCGGTAGATTAGCCGTCGACCATGATGACCCTCGCCCCTCCCCGGCCGGCGCCGGTCACCGACCAAGGTGACAGCCGGCGCACGACCGAACCGCCCAAGGGGGCGCGCGCGTCGGGTTTCTATCGGCATGATCTCGACGGCCTGCGCGGCATCGCGATCGCCCTCGTCGCAGTGTTTCACGTGTGGTTTGGCCGGGTCTCCGGTGGCGTCGACGTCTTCTTGGCGCTGTCCGGCTTCTTCTTCGGCGGCCGGCTGCTGCGGGCGGCGCTGACGCCGGGCAGCTCGCTGTCGCCGGTCCCCGAAGTGACTCGACTCGTTCGCCGGCTGTTGCCTGCGCTCGTCGTCGTGCTGGCCGCGTCAGCGATACTCACCATTCTGATCCAGCCGGAGACGCGTTGGGAGACGTTTGCTGACCAAAGCCTGGCCAGCCTCGGCTACTTCCAGAACTGGGAGTTGGCGAACACCGCATCGAACTACCTTCGCGCCGGTGAGGCGGTCAGTCCGCTGCAGCACATCTGGTCGATGTCGGTGCAGGGACAGTTCTATATCGGCTTCCTGGCGCTGATCTTCACGTTCGCCTATCTGTTGCGGCGCCGTCTCGGCGACCGCATGCGGATTTTCTTCGTGGTGCTGCTGAGCGTGCTGACGATCGCCTCGTTCGTCTACGCGATATTTGCTCACAACGCCGATCAGGCCACCGCCTACTACAACAGCTTCGCCAGGGCGTGGGAACTGCTTCTTGGCGCCTTGCTGGGCGCGCTGGTGCCATACGTGCGCTGGCCGATGTGGCTGCGCACGACGGTCGCGGCAGTCGCGCTGGCGGCGATCCTGTCATGCGGCGCACTGATCGACGGCGTGAAGGAGTTTCCAGGGCCGTTGGCTCTGGTGCCTGTCGGTGCCGCCATGTTGTTCATCCTTTCCGCCGCCAACCGCCAGGCGGACCCGAGCACCGCGGACCGGCCGCCCGCCCCCAACCGGCTGCTGGCCACTGCACCGTTCGTATCGCTCGGCGCGATGGCCTACTCGCTGTACCTCTGGCACTGGCCCCTGCTGATCTTCTGGCTGTCCTACACCGGGCGGCCACGCGTCAACTTCGTCGAGGGCGCGGTCGTCCTGCTGCTCTCGGGCGTGCTGGCCTGGCTGACGCTGCGGTACGTCGAGAACCCGCTGCGGTATCGCGCCGCGACGAAAGCGCCCAAACAGACCCCCGCCGTGCCGCTCCGGGAGCGGCTGCGGCGACCCACGATCGTGCTGGGTTCCAGCGTCGCCCTGCTGGGCGTGGCGTTGACGGCGACGTCGTTCACCTGGCGCGAGCACGTCACGGTCCAGCGCGCGAACGGCAAAGAGCTGGCGACTCTTTCACCTGTGGACTACCCGGGTGCCAGGGCTCTGATCAATGGAGCGAAGGTGCGCAAGCTGCCGATGCGCCCGACTGTGCTGGAGGCCAAGGACGATCTGCCTGAGACCACCACCGACGGCTGCATCAGCGATTTCGACAACTCGAACGTGATCAACTGCACATTCGGCGACAGGGCGGCGACCAGAACCATCGCACTCGCAGGCGGATCCCACGCCGAGCACTGGATCACCGCGCTCGATCTGCTCGGACAGATACACCACTTCAAGGTCGTGACCTACATGAAGATGGGCTGCCCGCTGACCACGGAACAACGGCCACTGGTGATGGGCGACAACCGCCCGTACCCGGGATGCCACGAGTGGAATCAGCGGGTGATGCCAGAGCTCATCGCCGATCACCCGGACTTCGTGTTCACGACCTCGACACGGCCATGGAACATCAAACCCGGCGATGTGATGCCTGCGACCTACATCGGTATCTGGCACGCGTTGTCGGACAACAAGATTCCGATCCTTGCGATGCGCGATACCCCGTGGATGGTGCGCGATGGAAAGCCCTACTTCCCTGTCGACTGTCTGGCCGACGGCGGCGACGCGATCTCCTGCGGGATCAAGCGATCCGACGTACTGTCGGACCACAACCAGACATTGGATTTCGTCGCGCAGTTTCCGCTGCTGAAGCCGCTCGACATGAGCGACGCGGTGTGCCGCAAGGACATCTGCCGCGCAGTGGAGGGGAATGTGTTGCTTTATCGCGACGCCCACCACATCTCGACGACGTACATGCGCACGATGACGGCAGAGCTCGGGCGCCAGATCGGCGCAGCCACCGGCTGGTGGGTTGGCTGATGGCCCCCGCCGGACCGGCGTCGGTACCCACCGTCTGGCCTGGTGACACCTATCCGCTCGGCGCCACCTACGACGGCGCAGGGACGAACTTCTCGCTGTTCTCCGAGGTGGCCGAGCGGGTGGAGCTGTGCCTGATCGCCAAGGGCGGCGGCGAGGAGCGGATCAACCTCGACGAGGTCGACGGCTACGTGTGGCACTGTTATCTCCCGACCGTCACCCCCGGGCAGCGCTACGGCTTCCGCGTGCACGGACCGTGGGATCCCGGCGCGGGTCATCGGTGCGATCCGAGCAAGCTACTGCTGGACCCCTACGGCAAGTCCTTCCATGGCGATTTCGAGTTCACCCAGGCGTTGTTCTCCTACGACCTGAACGCCGACGATCTGGCGTCGGGCGGCACGCCGCCGAAGATCGATTCGCTTGGCCACACCATGACCAGCGTGGTGATAAACCCGTTCTTCCAGTGGGCTTCGGATCGCGCGCCGCGCACGCCTTATCACGAGACCATCATCTACGAGGCCCACGTGAAGGGTATGACTCAGACCCATCCGAGCATCCCCGAGGAACTGCGCGGCACCTACGCCGGGCTTGGGCACCCCGTGATCATCGACCACCTCAAGTCCCTCAACGTGACCGCGATCGAGCTGATGCCGGTGCACCAGTTCCTGCACGACCACCGGCTGATCGACCTCGGACTGCGAAACTATTGGGGCTACAACACTTTCGGCTTCTTCGCCCCGCACTACCAGTACGCCGCGAACCGGCATGCGGGCGGTGCCGTTGCCGAATTCAAGACCATGGTCCGGTCGTTCCACGAGGCCGGGATCGAGGTCATCCTCGACGTGGTCTACAACCACACCGGAGAGGGCAACCACCTCGGCCCCACCATCAATTTCCGCGGCATCGACAACGCGGCCTACTACCGGCTGCAGGATGGCGACCTGAGGTTCTACAAGGACTTCACCGGCACCGGCAACAGCCTCAACCCACGACACCCGCACACCCTGCAGCTGATCATGGACTCGCTGCGGTACTGGGTGCTGGAAATGCACGTCGACGGCTTCCGCTTCGACCTGGCGGCCGCGCTGGCCCGTGAGTTCTACGACGTCGACCGATTGAGCGCGTTCTTCGACCTGGTGCAGCAGGACCCGGTGGTCAGCCAGGTCAAGCTGATCGCCGAACCGTGGGACGTCGGCGAAGGCGGCTACCAGGTCGGCAACTTCCCAGGTTTGTGGACCGAATGGAACGGGAAGTATCGCGACACTGTGCGCGATTACTGGCGGGGTGAGCCCGCGACCCTCGGCGAGTTCGCCTCGCGACTGACCGGGTCCTCGGATCTCTACGAGGCCACCGGCCGGCGGCCCGGCGCGAGTATCAACTTCGTCACCTGTCACGACGGCTTCCCGCTGGCCGACCTGGTGTCGTACAACGAGAAGCACAACCAAGCCAACGGCGAGGACAACCGCGACGGCGAAAGCCACAACCGGTCGTGGAACTGCGGCGTCGAGGGTCCGACCGACGATCCGGAAATCCTCGCCCTCCGTGGCAAGCAGATGCGCAACATCATGGCCACGCTGATGGTGTCCCAGGGCACGCCGATGATCTCGCACGGTGACGAGATCGGCCGCACACAGGGCGGCAACAACAACGTCTATTGCCAGGACTCCGAGATTTCCTGGATGGACTGGTCGATGTGCGCGAAGAACGCCGACCTGCTCGAGTTCACTCGCCGCGTCACCAAACTGCGGCGGGACCATCCCGTCTTCCGTCGGCGCCGCTTCTTCAAGGGCAAGCCGATCCGCACCGGCGAGCAGGTCCGCGACATCGCATGGCTGACCCCGGCAGGCAAGGAGATGACTCCCGAGGATTGGGGCACCGGGCTGGGCAAGTGTGTCGCGGTGTTCCTCAACGGCGAGGCGATCCCCACTCCCAACGCGCGCGGCGAAAGGGTCGTCGACGATTCGTTCCTGCTTTGCTTCAACGCATACGACGAGCCGCAGGATTTCGTAACCCCGAAGGGTGACTACGCCAAGGAGTGGACCGCCACGCTGGACACGGCCGACGCCACTGGAGCGACCGAAGTGGTTGTCACTGCAGGCAAGAAGATCTCACTGCCTGCGCGGTCGGTCCTGGTGCTGCGTAAGACCGCCTGACACATGGCTGTCCCCGTGCTGTCGACGTATCGGCTACAGATGCGCGGCGATCGTTTCACGTTCGACGACGCCTTGGGAGTGCTGGACTACCTGGACGATCTCGGGGTGTCGCACCTGTACTTGTCGCCGATCCTGACCGCCGCCCAGGGTTCCACCCACGGTTACGACGTCACCGATCCCACCACCGTCTCAGCAGCGCTTGGCGGATCTGAGGGGCTCGAACGGCTGTCCGCTGCGGCCCGGGCCCGCGGGATGGGGCTGATCGTCGACATCGTGCCCAATCACCTCGGCGTCGATAAACCTGAACAGAACCGGTGGTGGCGCGACGTTCTCGAGCACGGCCGAAGTTCGACGTTCTCCTCGTTTTTTGACATCGACTGGAACCTCGACCCCGACGGCCGAATCGTGTTGCCGGTGCTGGGTTCCGACGACGACCCGGCGCCCCCTGGCTATCCGGCCGATCGATCCCACTACCGGCTGATCGGGTGGCGGCACGGGATCTGCGGCTACCGGCGCTTCTTCTCCATCACATCGCTCGCCGGACTGCGACAGGAGGACCGCGCGGTATTCGACGCCACGCATGTGGAGGTCAAACGCTGGTTCGGCGAGGAGCTTGTCGACGGGCTTCGCATCGACCATCCCGACGGACTGTCCAATCCCGCAGGCTATCTGGCGTGGCTACGCGAGCTTGCCGGACCGGACGCGTGGATCGCCATCGAGAAGATCCTGGCGGTCGACGAACCGCTGGAGCCCACGCTGCCGATCGACGGCACGACCGGTTATGACGCGCTGCGCGAAATCGGCGGACTCTTCATCGATCCCGCAGGCGCGGGCCCGCTCACCGCGTTGTTCGAATCCACCGGTACCGCCTACGAAGATATGTCGGAGCTGGCCCATCGGCTCAAGGCCGAGGCCGTCACCGGCATGCTGGGCAGCGAGCTGGCGCGACTACACAGAAACATCGTCGCCGCCACGGGTGCCGATCACCCGGACCTGCCAAGGGCCGTCGCTGAGCTGATCAGCCGCGTGCACGTGTACCGGTCCGACTACCTGTCGCTGTCGTTGGTGCTGCCGGAGGCCATGGCCGAAACCGCCTCGGCGCTACCGGAATTGGCGGAGCCGCTGGCGATCGTCGCCTCGGCGCTGACCCGCAGCGCCGAAGCGGCCGTACGCCTGCAGCAGCTGTGTGGCGCCGCCACCGCCAAGTCGATGGAGGACTGCCTGTTCTACCGCGACGCCAGACTGGTGTCGCTGAATGAGGTAGGCGGGGAGCCGGCCCGGTTCGGGGTGAGCGTCGCGGAGTTTCACAAGCGCGCCGCGACCAGGGCCCGGCTGTGGCCGCGCACGATGGTGACGTTGACCACCCATGACACCAAACGCGGTGAAGACGTGCGCGCCCGCATCGGCGTGCTGTCTCAGGTGCCGTCGCGGTGGGCAGAACTCGTCGGCAAGTGGGCCCTTCAGGCGCCGCCGCCGGATCCCGCGACAGGACTCTTCCTGCTGCAAAACATCTTCGGCGTGTGGCCGGTAGACGGTGTGGTGACCGATGAATTGCGGGACAGGCTGCACGCGTACACCGAGAAGGCCATCCGGGAGGCCGCGGCCCATACGTCGTGGCACGATCCCGACACCGCGTTCGAAACCGCTGTGCACGCGTGGCTGGACACCGTCATGGATGGGCCGGTCGCGACCGAGCTGACGTCTCTCGTCACCCGGCTGAACGAGCATGTGCGAAGCGACTGCCTGGGCCAGAAGTTGGTGGCGTTGACGGTGCCCGGCGTGCCCGATGTGTATCAAGGCACGGAACTGTGGGAGGACAGCCTGGTCGACCCGGACAACCGCCGCCCGGTCGACTATCACGTGCGACGGGACGCGTTGAGTGCGACCGCTGATCCGAAGATGCGGGTGGTGACCGCCGCCCTACACCTGCGGCGCGACCGCCCGGGCACCTTCACCGACGGCGGCTACACACCACTTCTGGCCGACGGTGCCGGCGCCGGACATCTGGTCGCGTTCCAGCGCGGCGCCGACGTGGTGACCGCTGTCACCCGCCATAGTGTGGTCCTCGCTGAAACCGGTTGGGGTGATACCTCTTTGACTCTGCCCGACGGTGTGTGGGCCGACCGCATCGCAGGCGGCCGGTTCACCGGCACGGTATTGGCGTCAGACCTCTTCGGAGAGTTCCCGGTCGCGCTGTTGGAGCGTGTCGATGACTGAATTCTCCGTCTGGGCGCCCCGACCCGGCGTGGTTCGCCTCGACGTCGACGGCACGCTGTACCCGATGGACAGGTCCGAAGACGACTGGTGGCGGGCCGACGTCGAGGCCCGACCCGATTCGCGCTACGGCTTCGTCCTCGACGATGACCCGAAGGTGCTGCCCGATCCCCGCTCCCCGCGTCAGCCCGATGGTGTACATGAGCGCTCGCAGTTGTGGCGACCCGCCGCGGACGCCTGGACCGACGACGACTGGCACGGCCGATCGATCGAGGGCCGGGTCATCTACGAGTTGCACATCGGCACGTTCACACCGGGCGGCACGTTCGACTCGGCGATCGAGAAGCTGGACTATCTGGTCGATTTGGGCGTCGACTTCGTCGAACTGATGCCGGTCAACGCGTTCGGCGGCACCCACGGTTGGGGATACGACGGTGTGCTCTGGTACGCGGTGCACGAGCCGTACGGCGGGCCCGACGGACTCGTGCGTCTGATCAACGCCTGCCACCGGCACGACCTCGGTGTGCTGATCGATACCGTGTTCAATCACCTTGGCCCGTCGGGCAACTACCTGCCGAGGTTCGGGCCGTACCTGTCGTCGGGCAGCAACCCGTGGGGCGAATCGGTCAACATCTCCGACGCGGACGCCGACGAGGTGCGCCGCTACATCTCGACTGCGCACTCCGGTGGATGCGTGACTTCCACGCCGACGGTCTGCGGCTCGACGCCGTGCACGCACTCGTCGACACCACCGCGATCAACATCCTGGAGGAAACCGCCGCCGAAACGGATGCCCTCGCAGGGAAACTGGGCCGGCCGCTGTCGTTGATCGCGGAGAGCGACCGCAACGACCCACGGCTGATCACACCCCGCGAGCACGGCGGATACGGGATGACGGCGCAGTGGGACGACGACATCCACCACGCGATCCACTCCGCGGTGTCAGGCGAACGGCAAGGCTACTACTCGGATTTCGGGTCGTTGGAGACGTTGGCGCAGACCCTGAAGCACGGCTATTTCCACGCCGGGACGTACTCGTCGTTCCGTCATCGCCGCCACGGCCGTCCGCTGGATACCACGGTCATTCCGGCGACGCGGCTGCTGGCATACACCCTGACGCACGACCAGGTCGGTAACCGCGCGGTCGGCGACCGGCCGTCGCAGAACCTCAGCTTCGGCCAGCTGGCCGTGAAGGCGGCACTGGCACTCGGGTCGCCATACACGGGAATGCTTTTCATGGGTGAGGAATGGGGATCGTCATCACCGTTCCAGTTCTTCAGCTCCCACTCGGAACCCGAATTGGCAAGAGCGACCGCCGAGGGCCGCAGGCGTGAGTTCGCCGAGCACGGGTGGGCCGGCGAGATTCCCGATCCGCAGGATCCGGCGACGTTCGAACGGTCGAAGCTGAACTGGGCCGAGATCGACGACGGCGAGCACGGTCAGCTGCGGCGGCTCTACCGACAGCTGATCACGCTGCGGCACAACGAACCCGACCTGGCTGACCCGTGGCTGGACCACATGCGCGTGGACTACGACGAGGCGGCCCGGTGGATCGTCATGCACCGCGGGTCTTTGGCGATCGCATGCAACCTCGGCACCGAAGCGGTCGACGTTCCGGTCACCGGCGAGGACGTGTCGGCCTGGGGCGAGCCGAAAGTCGACGCCGAAGCCACCCGACTGGAGGGGCATTCTTTCGCGATTCTGCGGAGTGTCAAGGCGCCATCCACAAGCGAGCGACCTGTGGATAACTGATTACCTCAGAACCGCTTTCGCGGGCGATGCTCACGGTATGGCTCACCTCTACATCCCACCGCCCATTGAGACCGCGACCGATCCGATTCACTCGGTTGCCGATATGGGGCAACGATGGCGGGCCGTGATTGGCCCACTCGGATTCAGCGAAAGGCTACTGTGGATCGGATTCGTCGGACCTGATCGGCGCATGGTGAAGGCCTTGAGTCAGGTTCCGCTTGGACCTCGACCTCGGCGCCCGTTCGTGAAAACCACAATGACAGCGCTCCTCGACGTGCTGGACGGACTCAAGGACGACGCCTCGGTGGCGCTGCTTTTGACCCGACCAGGAAAAGGGTCCCATCTTGGATGCCGACAGGCAGTGGTCGACCCTACTCACCGAGGTCGCTTCCGACCTCGGCACTTGCGCGCTGGTGACCTACGACGGCCGGTTGACGGACGCGGCGATCGCCGCGGGAATCGCAGTCGCCGCCCCCGCCTAGAGAAGGTAGCGATACGCAGGCGAGCCGGGCTCCAGGTTCTCGACGTGGATGTCGGAGGCCTTCATCCGCTCCAGCAGACCCTCGAGATCTGCCGCCGATCCCAGCTCGATACCGACCAGAGCCTCGCCGGTGTCGCGGTTGTTGCGCTTGACGTACTCGAACAACGTGATGTCGTCACTGGGACCGAGCACCGTGTCCAGGAATCGCCGCAAGGCACCGGGCTCCTGCGGGAAGTCCACCAGGAAGTAGTGCTTGAGACCGAGGTGCACCAGCGAGCGCTCCAACACCTCGTTGTAGCGCGAGACATCGTTGTTGCCACCCGAAATCAGGCACACCACAGTCGAATCCGGCTCGATGTCGGCCTCCATCAGCGCGGCCACGGACAGCGCGCCCGCCGGTTCGGCGATGATGCCCTCGTTTTGGTACAGATCGAGCATCGCGGTGCACACCGCACCCTCGTCGACGGTCGTGATCGACACCATGTCTCCTGCCGCGGCCAGCGCTGCGTAGGTCAAGTGGCCGGCCCTGTTC
>Ga0207663_10001026_pt1 | contig 12792 bp, 11 predicted proteins | sample LARL53metaG_FD_184346 | JGI IMG/M metagenome (GOLD analysis project Ga0207663, IMG submission 184346) | Corn, switchgrass and miscanthus rhizosphere microbial communities from Kellogg Biological Station, Michigan, USA - LAR L5-3 metaG... | ecosystem: Host-associated > Plants > Roots >...
AATGCCGGCAACACCAACGTCATAGAAATGCTCGACTTCGTTTCCCATCAGTTCGGCGGTAACCACGGCTTCTTCCGCGACGGGAATATCGCTGGTTCCGGCGGAGACCACAGCAACGATCCCCTTCCCGTATTTCGTGGAATCACGCTGCAGAACGATCGCGCGGGCCAGGTCGCGAAATTCAGCGCGGCGAACTTTTTTCTTCACCGCGGCAAACTGCTTCTCGCTGGCGCGCGTGGCGAGGACGTTGCCTCCGTGCTTGGCGAGACGGGCAAAAATTCCTGCGACCTGCGCGGGAGTCTTGCCCTCTCCGAGAATGATCTCGGGCATTCCGTTTCGCAGCGCTCGGTGGTGATCGACCTTGGCGAAGCCGAGATCTTCGAAGGGCAGGTGACGCAGGCGGTCAACGGCGCCGTCAGGCGTGAGCTTGCCCTTGCGCACTTCCTCGAAAAGCTTGCGGATGGATTCGGCGTTCAAAGCTCCAAGCAGATTAGCATTTTGCGGAACTTTCGGTTTAGGCGTGCGTGGATCGCGCCATAGAGCGGGAAGCCGGACGCAGCTTGGCGATCACCGCAGCGCAGACCTTTCGGGCCAGGCCGGGTTCGTCGAGGTGGGCCAGAAACAGGCGGCGCAGCCCGCCGGGTGCAACTCTTCCGGCGAGGTAAGCGTCGTAAATCTGGCTTCCGATGCGGTACCCCAAGTCGCGAGCGAGCGACTCAGTTTTGGAGGCCTCGCCACGGATGGCTGCCTGCGCTGCTTTCTCGCAAGCGGCCCGAGACACCGGCGACTCGTCCTGGGGAGCAGGCCGCGAGGGATACAGGATGCGCGAGCCAAAGTAGGCCACGGCATGTTCGATCACGCGCGCATAGAAATCGTCAACAGCTTTGCGTTCGTAGTGACCGTTTCCATTCGTACAACTTCCCTGTTCTACGCGACCGTTCAGCCGATGCGGCAGGCCTTGACACGCCTGATGCAGGAAGCGTGTGGCATCTTCGGCCGCGTGGATCATTTGAAACTCGCGAACATAGAACGCATTCACCTGAGGCAGGTAGGCACTGCCTCGCTCCGCCACACAGGTGAGCATAGATTCACGTTCGGCTTCACCGATGCCTTTGCGCGAGAGTAGTCGGCGGAGCATGGCGTCCGATGACCCGCCGTAAACTTCGGGTAGCATGTCGACCAGAAATTTCGGCTGCGTGCTGTTGTGCGGCGAGTATCGGTTGATCTCGAGGAAACGCACCAGGCTGTCGATCAAGTTGTAGATCGTCGGTGCAAAGTCAGGACTATCGTCACAGCGGCTCCACTGATCGAGGAACAAGCGGTAGCTCTCGTACTTTTCCAGCGGCGTCGCGGTGAAGACGCACAGGACCTCATCATTGACGCGGACGCCTTCCACTTTGTCGGCACGCTCTCCCGCGGCGCGCCAGTAGAGCGCATCGATATTCTGCAAGACGGTGAGCATTTTAGCCTCGGGCGCTTGCTCGCGCACGGCCTGCGGTAGATGTCCGGGCGCGAGATGCGATTCACCGAACAGGACGAAGATAACGGCATCGGGATGACCCTCGCGGATTTCAGCGATCTTGGCCGCGGCGTGACGGTCGCGGGCGCCAATCTTGCGCAAATCTTCACGCGGCATGCAGTCGAGGCCGTACAGGGCTTCGGCATGGTCGCGCGCGGTGACCAGCAGTTCGTAAAACGGAGCCCAGTCATATCCCCAGTCAAGATCGAAGCGGATCCGTTGGCGAAGCTCGGCCTCGTCAATTTCGCGACGCCACCATTCGTCTAGGATATGCTGGTCGCGCGCGAAAATGGTTTCGACTCCCAGAACAACTTTGCGATCTCCAGCAAGAGCACGCTGCTCAATCAACGATGCGGCGTGGCGCTGGGCGGCAGGCAGAGCGTGGTAGTCGCCGATGAGAACGACGTCAGCCGAATAGACAGCGGTCTGAATTTGCTCGGCATCGAGTACAGACTCGTAGTTACGATATGCTTCGTTGAATTCACGCAGGTATTTGCGGCGGTTGTGCGAATCCTGGGCGCGGATTTCGCGCTCCACTCCCGCCAGCGCGTGCAACTGCGCGGCGCTGCGGCGGGATCGAAGATTAGCGATGCTGGCCATTGGTGCTTCTCTTGACTTCTGGTCCGTGGACTCCCTATGCTCCGAAGTTCGGTTGAGAATGTGCCGTCCCCTTCGGGACTCGCTCGTTCTCCTGCTGCTCCCCGGCACTTACGTACCGGGCTATCACATGCCGCGCCTGCGGGGCTGGAGCGTCGCTGTTGCGGTCTCTCCAGTGCCTCTCGGCGTTTCTTCACAAGGACTACTGTGCCTAACCATCCACCGCAGAATCTGACCGTCGCGACCACCGGGGCCAGCGGAACCATCTTCCTGCGGCAACTTCTCCTCGCCGTCGAGCGCGACAAGCGGGTCGAGACCGTCAACTTCATCGCGTCCGACAGCGCGCTCCGCGTTATGGCGGAGGAGCTAGGCCTGAAGGGCCGGTCCAACGTGACCGGTCGACTTCTTGGCCACTCCTCGCGAAAAATCAAAGTTCAATCGAACGCTGACATCGGGGCGAACGTGGCCAGCGGCTCTTATCCTGCTGATGCGATGATCGTGATCCCCTGCAGCGTGGGCACTCTGGCCCGGATCGCCAACGGCGTCGCCGCGCAACTGATCGAGCGAGCCGCCGACGTCACCCTCAAAGAGAAACGTTCGCTGGTGTTGTGCGTGCGCGAGACGCCGCTCAATAAAATCCACATCCGCAACATGTATCGGGCCGCTGATGCCGGGGCGACCATCTTTCCGCTGATTCCGGCGTTCTATTACGGTCCTACTTCATTAGATGATTTAGCGCGCGAATTTGCTTATCGCGTGCTGTCTCATCTTGGCCTTTCTCAGCCCGACGCGTTTCGCTGGAAAGGCTGAAAGATCAATCACTTGGACGCCTAGGGAAAAATCTCCCCCGCCTCGGGAATATCGGCAGCTTCGAGGCAGGATTTCAGTGTAGAGAGCCAAAGGTGCAGGCGGCAGATGCCCGCCGGACATGTCCGGACGGGGACTCTTTCTGACTCGTTGCAGGGAATTGTTTTATGGCGATGCCAATTGCTCGCTACATGGTCGAACGTAAGGGCCGGAGGCTGGGAGCGGACTTGATCTCGGTAGGCGGATCGCGCCGTGGGGACGAAATGAGAGACCGGAGCGGATTCGGAGGCGTCGACAAATCCCTGGATCGCGAAGACCGCAGAGAACGGCCTCGACAGTCGGCGGGCCCTCGTCGCAAGTTTCGTCTTGATCTTCGCGGGAGAACCTCGCTCTCCCATCCGCGCCCTACACCAGCTCGGTGCTCCACAGATCATGCAGGTGCACAATCCCCTCCAACTTCCCGCTTCCATCCACCACCATCAGTGACGTGATCTTCTTCTCTTCCATCAATGCCAACGCCGTCGCCGCAAACTCCCCCGGCGCAATCGTCTTCGGATCCCGCGTCATCGCCTCGCCCGCCGTCAAATCCATCACATCCTTGCCGCGCTTCTCCAGCAACCGTCGCAAATCCCCATCGCTGACAATGCCCACCAATCTCTTCCCTTCCACCACCGCCGTCACGCCCAATTTCTTGCGGGACATTTCGTAAATTACGTCCGGCATCTTGGTCGACGGCGTAACGCAAGGCAGCGCATCTCCGGCATGCATCAGCGATTCCACCCGCGCTAACCGTTTCCCCAGCTTTCCTCCCGGATGCAAGTCGGCAAAGTCCTCTTCCTTAAATCCGCGCCGCTCACTCAACGTCACCGCCAGCGCATCCCCCAACGCCAACATGGTCGTAGTCGAGGCCGTAGGCGCCAGTCCCAACGAGCAAGCCTCCTGCGCAATCGAACAATCCAACGCCACCTCCGCCGCCGCCGCCAAAGTCGACTGCTTCACTCGACCCTTCGTCTTCTCCCCCGCTCTGTCATCCCGAGCGAAGTCGAGGGACCTGCTGGGTACATCCTCAAAAATCTCATCCCCCGTCATCGCAATCAACGGCACCCGCAGCCGCTTGATCGTCGCCAGCAGAGCCAGAATCTCCTCCGTCTCCCCTGACGCCGACAACGCCAGCACCACATCCCCCCGCACCACCATCCCCAGATCCCCGTGCAACGCCTCCACCGGATGCAGATACAACGCCGGAGTTCCCGTCGAGCTCAACGTCGCCGCAATCTTCCGCGCGATCAGTCCGCTCTTTCCCATCCCCGTAACCACCACGCGCCCAGCGCAACCGAACATCAACTCCACCGCGCGTTGAAACGCCTCCGCCATCGGCCCGCCAATCCGGTCCGCCAGCGCCCGCAGCGCCTCCGCCTCAATGCGCACCACGTTCTCACCAGTTTTTTTCATTCGAAGGAACCCGGGAAAGAAAGGATGTTAGCACTCATCGTAGAGACGTTGCTCGCAACGTCTCTTCTGACTACAAGGAAGCAGCCCAACCGACCCGGAACCCGGGCGATACTCAGAAATGATCTTCTCCCACAGAAGTCGGTGTGATCGTCTTTTGGCCCAACACCGCCAGCCCCCGCGCCTGGATCAACTTATCCCACGGTCCCGCCTGCCAGTTATCGCGCGCCTTCTCCGTAAACCGCCATGGCGGCAACGTCAGCATTAAATTCCGCGCCGTCGAATGCACATACGGCTCATACATCGATCGCAACTTCGTCAGCTTGTCCCGCCCATAATCATCGTTCCGCAGCCGCAATCCCACCCCCGCGAGCGCATCCCGCAAGCTGTCTTGCTCGGAGGCCGGAAGCCGGTCGCCGGCAGCCGGATCGTATCTCGCATTCACCACCTGCGCCAGGTCCACTGCCGCATGGCGCGCCATCGCAAACGTCAACTTCGCCTGTCCCGGATGCACTCCCTCAATTCCCGTCAGCACCAGCGACGACACGTCCAGCATCGTCGTCAGCGCGCCTAGCCACGATTGATTGCTGTGCTGCGAGCGAAAAAACGTCAGCACCGGATATGAAATCTGGCTTTCCAGCAACTCCGCCGCCCACCGCTCCCAGTCCCGCAACACCTCATCCAGCACGCTCTGATCCACGCCCGGATCATCGGTTCTGCCCGCCAGGCGCGCCAGCAACTCCACCGCCGACGGTGGCGATCCGGCTCGCGCATCCAGCATCGAAATCTGAATCTCCCGCCGCGAGAACGACGAATACACCACGGGAATGTAGCCCAGCACGACGCCTAAAAAAGCAAAACCCATTCCGGCTTCGATCACCGAGAGTGCCCGCGCCCCATCCGAAGTCGGAACAATGTCGCCATACCCTAGCGTGAAAAACGTCTCCCCGCTGTGATAAATAACTCGGCCAAAGGTGAGTGGCTCTTTACTAAGCTGTTCGTGGCCCCCGATCCCGTATTGCAGCAGGGCGAATCCAAAGATCAATCCCGTCGCCCAAAAGCCCATCAGAAGGATCAGCGATAGCGGCCCAAAATATCCCAGAAAATTCTGTTGCCGCGAGGTTGTCTTGATTCGCCGCGCAATTCCCCGCCACGGAATCCAAGTCCGCCGGTAAAACCACGCCGTCAGCTTGAAATGCCGCGTCACTCGCCGTGGCAGCACCACCGTCTCAAACGCGTCCAGCAACACCACCCAAATGATGATGACCCCAAACACCGTCGCCACCGCGCTGCCCTGCAGATTCATAAAGAATGTCGACCTCAAGCTCAGCAGTCAAACCTCACACAAGCCAAAGTTGGAATGTAGATGCGGAGGGAAGGTTACCAGATTCGAGGAGTCAGTCAGAAGCGATCGTGAGTGCCGTTACTGGCAGTGGGGTCGTATTTTGCACTTGCCCCGGAACTTGGCAGCTGGGTGGCGATCCTGGCAGTTGACGTGAGCCTCGCTGTCGGCGGTAACTTGGGGTTCGCCGTAAGTCGCCGCCCGCTGCCATTTGCCCACTTCCGGGGCCGCACAGCGGCAAAAACAATTTAGCCTAGCGCTTCAGCGCGAGGCCAATCGCTGAAACCAGCAAGTCCCGGAGGGACGATACAAGGCAACTTCCACACCCAAAATGTGTTCTTTAGCTGAGTACTGAGTACCGCCTACTGCGGCTTACTCGCATCCGGCGCTGGTGGCGTCTGCCCCGCGGGTTTCGCCGCCGGTTTCGTCGATTTCTTCTTCGCCGCCGGCTTCTTCGGAGGCTCGTTATCGTCGACCACAATCTTCTTCGGCGGAGCCACCGGAATCGCCGCTTGCGCCGTCTTCAAGTCCGCGCGCAACCGCACAATCTCCGCCTCCTTGGCCGCCGACAAAGTCTCAATCCGCTGCGCCAGCTGCTTCCGCGACCCCTCAAACCCGCTCAGATCGTTCGACAACGCCTGAAAATCGTCCTTCGAGCCAAACGCGCCAGCGCCTTCCGCCACGCTGCCCACCACGTCATACAGCGCATCCAGGTTGCGATACAGTTTGAAGCTCGTCGGCAAATCTTCCGGCGCCGCACGCAACTGGCCTATAATTTCCGGCAACGCTCCCTGCAGATTGCGCTGAATAGAATCTACATTCGCCAGACTCTGTTTCTTCGAGGCACCGTCCGTCTTCCAATGATCGATGCGCAGCTTCATCAGGTCCGTCTGCGTATTCTTCGAACTCGCTTCCAGCTGTGCCAGCAGCCCATTCAATTGCGTCACCGACTCGTACGAAACCGGTTGCGTCCCCTGAGCGTTGGCCGCACCCGCGGTCGGCGCCGGCCCGGACTGCGCCCCGGCAACTGTCGTGCACAGTAAAAAAGATGCGAACAACCAGAGGGAAGTAAGTTTCATTGTTTGGGCGGTGGCACTCGCGCTCATCAGAATACTACAAGCACCCCCCAATGTTTCATCCGGTGGTTCCCTCAGTGCCCCTCTGTGTCCCCTGTGGTGAGAGCTTTCCTCGACCGCGCCCCCCCGCCAAACCATTCGACTCTTTCCTCCACTCCAGACGATAATTAGAACGCATGCTCCTGAGATTGCACAGCGTTTCACGACGATCCTTCCCGACGGTCTTTCTGCTCGCTACCACGCTCTGGGCTCGCATTCGCCCTGCCCGCGCCTGCCCAGAATCTCGCCGGCCGCCTCATCCTGAAAGACGGCTCCTACCAACTCGTAACCAAATATGAAATGAAAGGCGACCGCGTCCGCTACTTCAGTGCTGAACGCGACGACTGGGAAGAACTCCCGAGCTCGCTCGTCGACTGGCCTGCCACCGAGAAGTACGAGAAAGAGCGCACCGCCGGAACTTCCATTCCCGAAGCCGCTGAACTCGACAAGGAACTTGAACAGGATCGCGAACGCGCGGAAACCCAACTCCCGCAAGTCGCCCCGGGACTTCGCCTGCCGGAACCCTCCGGTGTCTTTCTCCTCGATAGTTTTCAAGGAGAGCCGCAACTCGTGGAAATCCAGCAGACCGCCGGCGACGTTAGCCGCAACACCAAGGCCAACATCCTTCGCGGCGCCATCAATCCCCTGGCCGGCCCCAAGCAAACCGTCGAACTCGAAGGCGCCCATGCCACGACTCAGGCCCACGTCGGAGTTCCCTCACTCTACATTAGTATTGACGACTCTCCCGCCCCGGCTGCCGCGACAGCCTCAACCACTGACACACCCCGCAACCCCGCTCCGCAGCAACCACAGCAACCGCAAAAGGCCATCGTTCCCTTCGACCGATTCCGCATCGTCCGCACCGATGTTAAAGGCAGCAAGCGCATCGTCGGCGGCGTCAAGCGCGAAGTCACCGGCAAGATCAGCCAGGAACAACACATCGTCAAAACCACCATCACCAATGTCAGCGGAGGCTGGCTCAAACTTACCCCCACCGAGCCGCTGACACCCGGTGAATACGCCTTAGTGGAAATGATGGGAAAAGAAGATCCGAAAGGAACCGACGCTATGAACCTCTACGTCTGGGATTTCGGCATCAACCCCAAAGCCCCCGCCAACGCCAACCCCTGGAAGCCCAATGCCCCGGAAGCAAAAAAGTAGTCAGGAGTCAGTGGCCGCCAGCAACCCGCTGTCGAGTACGCGGCAGTCGGTGCTCGTAGCAGTAGTTGGGGCGAGTTAGAAAGTGGTTATTGAGTAAGTCCGAGCGCGCGATCACGCTCCAGCCGCAGCGCGGCGAAACAATTTAGCCCAGCGCCTCAGCGCTGGCCCATCAACAACCTTTGAAAAGTCCCGGAGGAACGAAAGACAACAACTTCCAACCCCAAAATGGGTTTCCCAAACTGAGTACTGAGTGCTGACTCCCGACCTACTCCTTCAACGTCCCCCGCTGCGCCACCCCAATATTATCCCGCGACGAATTCTTCACGACATACATCATCCCATCCGCCTGCCGAATCACATCATGCGCCGTCCGCGCATCATGCGGATACGTCGCCAGCCCGATCGACGCCCGCACATTCAAATTCAATCCCTCTTCACGGCAAAAGCAACTGGCCCGCAATCCGTCCCGCAACCGTTTCGCCACCACCAGCGCCTGATCCTTGCTGGTCTGCGGCAGCAACACGACAAATTCATCTCCGCCATACCGAAACGCGAAATCAATCAATCGAAGCTGCGCCTTCACCAGGTATCCAATCTCCGCCAGCAACTTGCTTCCCACCAAATGTCCATGCGTATCGTTGACTGACTTGAAATGGTCGAGATCGATGAACAGCACGCTGAATTCATATCCAAAACGCGACGACCGGTACACCTCGGTCTCCAGCGTCTTATAAAGATGCCGCGCGTTATATAGTCCGGTGCAGTCATCGGTGATCGTCAGTTCCTGGATCTTCTCCACCCAGCGCGCATTCTCAATGGCAATGGCCGCGTAGTCGCACAGCGACTGCAGGAAGAACAACTCCGGCTCCTTGAACCGCGCCATGTCCACGTTCACCAACTGGATCACGCCCAACACTCGCAGCTTCGATCGCAGCGGCACACAGATCACCGACCGCGTCTCCCATTGCGTCGTTTGGTCCACCCGGCTCGCAAAAAACGGATCTGCCGCCACATCCGGCACCACGCGCGCCTCCCCGTTTTTCGCCACCCAACCCGCAATCCCCTCACCCATCTTCAACCGGACATTCTTCAGCGCCTCAGCCTTATCCCCTACCGCGATCGCGAAGTAGAGTTCATCGTGCCCTTCATCCACCATCAGCAGCGACCACGTATCCGGACGGAAATACTCCGCCATCTTCTCCATGATCGTCTGCAGAATGGAATCAAGATCCAACGACGACGTCAGCGCCTTCGCCACATCGTGAAAGATCGTTAATTCCTGGTTCTGGCGCGTCAATTGGGTGCCGGCCTCAGGCATGCAAGAAATACCGTTTGTCCTCACTAGACGGGTGGTGTTGAAAAATTATATGCGCCACTTTCGTGCACCGGCAATGAACGTTGGTAACCGAACCTCTAAAGCTAACGGGATGAACCGTTTCCAGCGCAGGTATGGCAGGCTTGTGTGGAATGGACAACTGTAAGTCGCTTTAGCCCCTAGCTTTAATCGTCACTCTTGATCCGTGTGGCGCGAGCGCCCCCGCCCGCGGCCTTTGACTTTGATCTTGATTCCCGCGAATCCAGCTTTCCGCGAAGAAGAATCCCGCAGCAGCGCGACGACACAATCTACCCCAGCGCGTCAGCGCAGCAGCGCTCTGAAGAAAATTGCAAACAACTCCGGCCCGACGACACCAACTCTCGCCGAGACCACCACATCCTTGCGCACCTGGCGTAATCTAAGTATGCCCATGAAGAACCCAGCAACCCGCGCCCTGTCGTCCATTCTCTTTGCTCTCACTCTATCGCTCGCGGCCAGCGCACAAACTCCTGCAGCCCCCGACCCGAAATCCCCGCCCGTCATCGACGGCGGCATCGGATCCTGCTCCGCCGACTTCACCATCACCGATCCCGCGGGCGCCCCTGTCTACGCCGCCAAAATCAAGGTCCACATCGCCTACGGATTCATGTACGCCCACAAGCTCGACCTCGAAATCGGCACCAACGCCGACGGCAAAGCCCGCTTCACCGGACTTCCCGCCCGCACCAAGCGCGGACTCTTCTTCGAAGCCTCCGAAGCCGACCGCTCCGGCACCGCCTTCGTCGACCCCGCCGTCACCTGCCAATCCCAATTCACCATCGCCCTCCGCAAAAAGCCGTGAACGTGATTCCCTAAGCCGCAGAGCGGCGAAACAATTTAGCCCAGCGCTTCAGCGCCGGGTATCCCTTGCCTAGAGAAGAAAGTCCCGCAGGGACGCCCCCACCCCCGGTTACCCACCTCTATCACTCTTGGCAGTGGCAACCCCTCGCCTCTTGTCCTATGATGTTCCCGTCTCCCCCAGGCAGGACACACCGTGGGCGAATTCGGCGACAAATTCCGCAAGGCGCGCGAGAAAAAAGAAATCTCGCTCGATGACGTTTCTAACGTCACCAAGATCAGCGCCCGCATGCTGCAAGCCATCGAACAGGAACACTTCGACCAACTCCCTGGCGGAGTCTTCAACAAAGGATTCATCCGCGCCTACTCCAAACACCTCGGCCTCGACCCGGAAGAAGCGGTCACTGATTACCTCGCCTGCCTCCGCCAGGCGCAAATCGACGCCCAGGAAATCTGGGAGCCCGAACGCCCGCGCATCCTCGCCCCGCCCCCACGCCCCGCCGTGCACGTGAAGCCACGCGCCCCCGAGCCCGAGCCCGCGCCCGTCGCCGTCAAGCCGCAACCTTTAACCCAGGTCGAGGAACTCCCCGACCTCCAGCTCCCGCGCGTCGAACACGTTCGCCTCGGGCAAAAAGATTTTGCCGAGCCTTCTCCCCTCGAAATTCCCTGGAGAATCGTCGCCATCGCCGCCGTTGTCGTCGTTCTCGGAATCATCCTCTGGGCGCGCCGCTCTCACGATGCGAACACCGCCGCGACCAGCGCTCCCAATACCGTCCAAGCTAAGAATTCGCCACAGCCCGTAACTACCGCCGCGCCCGTGAACCAGGCATCAACCGCCGCCGCGCTGTCGGGCAGCGTGGCCCACTCTGCGCCGCCGTCGACTCCCGCTTCTCAACCGCCAAGTCATCCACCGGCTCCTGGTTCTGCGGCGCCGGCCGCTTCGGAAAAGAAAGATTCCGAAAAAAAGACCGATGCCAAGGGCGACGTGACTGTCCGTACCCCAACCAAGGCCAATTCGAAGCCGGAGAAACCGGCACCCACTTTCAACCTCGTCATCCGCGCCACTGAAACTTCCTGGATCTCCGTCCTCGCCGACGGGCAGCCAGTTAATCAGGAAACTCTCATCGCTCCCGCGCACACCTCCATCCGCGCCAGCCACGAAATCGTCGCCAAAGTCGGCAACGCCGCCGGAGTGACTTTCCTCTGGAACGGCAAAGAAATTCCCGCCGCCGGCGCCGAATCCGAAGTCAAGACCTTCGTCTTCGACTCCAGCGGCATGCGCGTCGTCCCCTAAGCGCCTACAAAATTATTGAGATCTCTAGCAGCACCCTAACTGCTCTCACTTCAGCGAACTCAGCCCCGGCTGCAGCCACGAGAACAAGAAGCTAGACCACTCCGGAAACAACTGCGTGATCAGTCCCAGCACTGGCGCCGCGCCATACCCGATCACCTTGAACCAGAATTCGGACCCGAGTTCTCCCGGGCTGGTATTGGTCGCATGACTCAGTGTGGCATCGCGATGCATGTCTGCATAAACGAAAATCACCACCGCCCCAAACACAAGGAACAAGGCAAGCAGCGCTCCGCTCAGCAACGGCCGCGGATCAAATGGATAGCTCGACACCGCGATCGTCGCGGCGACAAACAAATAAACGCCTCCCAACACAATCGTGCGGATCCGCCCCAGCAGGTTTTGTGCGAAGCCCAAATAAGTTAGGCACACCAACTCCTCCGCATTCCGGATCAGTTCATTCTTTGATGGTGCCGGGCCCAGTCGGCGATCCTCATCGCGTTTGTCCGCGGGATCGATCTGGATCAGCGACTCTTTTTCCACTCTCGCTGCCGGAAGCAAAAGCTTCGTCATCACCACTCCCGTCGTCGCCGCGACCTGTTCCTGGTATTTGCTGAAACGCTGCAACCCCGCCGCCTTCGGATCGTTGTAATTCTCCGAGTACCATTTTCCAAATTCCAGTCCCGCATCGCGGCTCGATTCCACCGATGTGCGACATGCATCCACCCCGGCAAATGCTGCCTTCTCTGGATCCGCCGCAGGAGGTTTGAACAGAACCAGCGAGGCATGCAGATGGTTCAAGCACTCCAACTGTCGCGAGAGCAGCTTGTAGCGCACGTCCAGCACATTCCCGCTCATCTTCCAGACGCTGCCCCAGGAGAACCCGTGCAGCGCCCCAAGCGTTCGGCGCAAGGCAAGGCGGTCGAGAAACACCAGGAGTTGCCGCGCGCTGCTCCAGGTCCGCCAAATCTGCCAGGCTTCCACCAGGATCACGCTGAAATAAAAATCCAGCCAGAAGCAGTAAATCCGGGCATACGTCTTCGCTCCTAAACTGCGAACCGGCGCCTCGCGCGTCAGTCCAAACACCAACAGCGCGAACGAAACAAAAAGAATCACGACCAGGAGTACATTGTTCCAACCGAGGGGCGCCGCGATGCGTTCGGCCGGCATCGCAGCGTTTTCCTGGCTGAACATCGACAGCTTCAGCTCATCTCTTTTCGTTTCTGTCTCGACCTTGATCGTCAGGGTTGAGAGGGGCGGAAGGCATGGCTTATCGGGCCCGAACAACGCCAGTCCATGCAGGGCATACCAGAACCAGGCGTACAATCCCACCGTCATCGACAGAAAAGGGACGATGGG
>Ga0207663_10001031_pt1 | contig 12763 bp, 9 predicted proteins | sample LARL53metaG_FD_184346 | JGI IMG/M metagenome (GOLD analysis project Ga0207663, IMG submission 184346) | Corn, switchgrass and miscanthus rhizosphere microbial communities from Kellogg Biological Station, Michigan, USA - LAR L5-3 metaG... | ecosystem: Host-associated > Plants > Roots >...
CGAGCGCATCGAAGGCTTTCAACATCGGGCCGTAATAGGTCCTGAACACGTCGAGAAAGTGCTCCGGCGAACGGTAGCGGAACACGAAGTCGCGCGGCTCCGACTTGATTGCCCCCGCCGCACCGAACATCTCGGCAAGCCGCGTCTCGGTGCCCCACAGCGCGGGCGATTTCGCACCTGCAGGCGGCGGCAGATATTTGCCGAGTGTCTTGAACACGTGTCCGATGAAACCGTTCGGCGTCCAGTTCGCCAGCCCGATCTTGCCGCCGCGCCTGCAGACGCGCGCGAGTTCCGCCGCCGCCTTGTCCTGATCCGGCGTGAACATGACGCCGAAGGTCGAAACGACGGCATCGAACGCTGCATCGTCGAAGGGCAGGGCTTCCGCGTCGGCTTCGCGGAACGTCACGGTCAATCCGTCGGCGGCGGCGCGCGCCTGGCCTCGCGCGAGCAGGCTCGGCACGTAGTCGGTCGAGGTGACCTCGCACCAGCGCCGCGCGGCGGCCAGCGTCGCGTTGCCATTGCCGGCCGCGACGTCGAGCACCTTCATGCCGGCGCGGAGGTCGAGCGCTTCGCAGAGCTGTTCGCCGACGATCTGCAGCGTGGTGCCGACGACCGCATAGTCGCCGGACGACCATGCGCCACGCTGGCGCGTCTTCAGCGCCGCGAGATCGACCGGTCCTGCCTGCTGGATCTGGGCAGCGGATGATTGGGCCATGACTGTCTCCTCGTTGATGCCAGGGGCTTGGTGTCGAGCCTGACGCCGGCGGAATCCGCCCGCGGGCTCGAGCGATCGAGCCGGGTTAAGGTGCGGCTTGCGGCGCGCCTATCCGATTTGCGACACGACTATCCGGATCGTGAACTTTTCTCAGCTGCGCGAGACGTAAGAAATGGTATCCCGGGAGTGATCACTATGACTGCGGGCGAGATCATGTCTTCATCGCCGTTGCCGCGCAGCGTGCGGCGTGCGCTCGGCGCGATGCGCGCCAATGTCGGCCGCGACTGGCGGCTGGCGGAGCTTGCCCGGATCGCCGGCGTGTCCGGCCGGACGCTGCAGCGCCAGTTCCTCCGCTTTCTCGGCAAGTCTCCTGTTTCGGTGCTCCGCGACATCGGCTTTGCGCGCGCGCGGCGCGCGCTGCTCCGCGCCTCTGCCGGCACGCGGATCACGGATGTTGCGCTCGCCTGCGGCTTTCCCCATTGCGGACGCTTCTCGGTCGACTATCGCACCCGCTACGGCGAAACGCCCTCGCAGACGCTGAAACGGCAACTGAGGTTTTCGGCCGCGAGCGCGGCGGTGTCGCCATTCTGCACCTCGCCGCGCGACCAGCCGACGATCGCTTTCGCCGGGATCTTGACGGACGCGGGTGAGGGGACCGCCGACGACCTCGCTCATGAGCTGGAGATGGCGCTGACGCGGAGCGGCACCTCCGTCACGGCACAGCCGGCGAACGCGCGCTATCATCTGGTCGGGGCGATCCGCGGCGAAGGCGACGAGCAGCGCCTGCTGCTGCGGCTGTTTGACCGCGATACCGGCAGGCAGCTCTGGGCGCAGCGCTGCGACGGCATTGTTGGCGACGAGATCGCGGCCGACGGAGATTTTGCGACCCGGATCGTGGCGGCCCTGCAGCCGCAGCTGCGGCGCGCCGAGATCGACCGCGCCCTGCAGGCGCCGGGCACCGATCTCGGCGCGCAAGGACTTGCGCTCCGGGCTATGCCGGGCGTGCTTGCGCTCGATGCCGAAGGTAATGACCGCGCGCTCGAACTGCTGGCCCGTGCGATGGACCTCGATCCCGGCCATGCACTGGCGACCGCGCTGGCGGCCTGGGCGCATGTCCAGCGCATCGTCTATCATTTCTCGTCCGATCCGCGGGCCGACCGGGCGCGCGGCCTCGAACTGGCACGCAAGGCGGGCACCCTCGGCGGCGACGCCATTGTGCTGGCCGTGCTCGGCAACGCGCTGACCCTGCTCGACGAGCTCGACGATGCCGACGCAGTCATCCGCAAGGCGCTGGCGGTCGACGGCGGCTCGGCCTGGGCCTGGAGCCGCAGCGGCTGGATCGACGTCTATCGCGGACATTCGCCATCGGCGATCGAGCGCTTTGCGATCGCGCTCGACCTCGCGCCGCACGATCCGCTGGCCTTCAACGGCATGGTCGGAATGGGCTGCGCCTATTTCAACGCCGGCCAATACGCGCAGGCCGCCCACTGGCAGGCGCGCGCACTCGCCGAACACCCCTCCGCGATCTGGGCCCACCGCACGCTGTGTCCGGCCTACGTGCTCGGCGGCGCCAGACCCGAGGCCTACCGCAGCCTGCATGCGCTGCGCGAGCGTTATCCGGACCTGACCCTGTCGGAGGTCCAGGTCAGCCTGCCGCCGCTGCCGCTGCCGTACCGTGAACGTCTCGTCGAGGGCCTGCACGATGCCGGCCTGCCGGACTGAGGCGGGTCGGGCATGCCTGATGTCTGCGTGCCGCCAAACGATGTCCAAAGCAGCCATTCAACTGAATGGTATCAGCGACGAGCAGGCGAGCTGCTTCCGGAAACTGCGATCGCCCGAACGAGGAGTGCGATGCGCGCGCCGTGCTCCTGATCAGGAGCAATGCGAGTGTGCTCAGTCGATGAAGGCCGCAAGCTCATCGGGCGCCCCCGAGGGAAAGGCTTCCTTGAGCAAGTCGAGGAACGCGGATACCCGAGCGCTCAGCAATCGGCGCGACGGATAGAGCGCCCAGAGGACGATCTCCGGTCCGTCGACATCACCCCAGTGGACAAGCCTGCCGGCGGCGAGGTCGTGACTCACGAGCGACACAGGAAGGCGCGCGGCGCCTACGCCCGCGCGGACCGCATCGCGGACCATGACGAGCGACGACAGGCGAAGCACCGGATCGATCGTGATCCCTGAGTTTCCGTTTGCCCCCTTCACATCCCAGGTGGAGGCGAGATCGCCTGCCCCGCGCGCCACGCTCGGAACGGCAACACCGCGGGAAGGCCGACCCAGGTCGGGGCTCGCCACCACCACCAGCCGATCGCGCATCAGGATTCGCCCGACAAGGCTTTCGTCCGGATCCGGATTGACCCTGATCACCAGGTCATAGCCTTCCTCGATCATGTCGACGGTGCGGTCTTCCGTCGTGACCTCGAGGCGAACCTCCGGGTATTTTAGCGCGAATGCCGCGGCCAGCTTTCCCATCGCGGTCTGCGAAAACAGCAGGGGCGCGCTGACCCGCAACCTGCCTCGCGGCTTGTCCCCGCCGGAAGCGATCGCCGCGGCCGTCTCGTCGAGCTCGGCAAGCAACGCGCCGGTCCGCTCATAAAGCGCCCGCCCCTCCTGTGTGAGCTTCAGTGCGCGCGTTCCGCGCTCGAACAGGCGCAAGTCGAGGCTGCTCTCCAGTTCGGAGACCCGGCGGGAGAGTGTCGCTTTCGGCCGGCCGGCGGCCCGGGCGGCCCGTCCGAACCCTCCGTGACGGGCAACCAGATTGAAATCGGCAAGGGCAAGTAAATCCATCTGTTCCACTGATGAGACAGTCTGTCCAAATATAGCATCTATCGGTCCGAATGTGGATCGCTAATTTACGGATTGTCAGCTAACCCCAACCCGGAGTGATCCCCATGACCATCCTCGTAACCGGCGCCACAGGCACCGTCGGCCGCCAAGTCGTCGAACAGCTCGCGAGGCGTGGCGCCGGCGTCCGCGCCCTCGTCCGCGATCCCGCAAAGGCCAAGTTCCCGGCTGGCGTCAACGTCGTGCAGGGCGACCTGCTCGATGTCGACGCGCTGCGCAGCGCGTTCTCGGGTGTCTCGACCCTGTTCCTGCTCAACGCCGTGGTGCCGGATGAATTCACCCAGGCGCTGATTGCGCTCAACCTGGCGCGAGAGGCCGGCATCGAGCGGATCGTCTACCTCTCGGTCATCCGCAGCGACCGCTATGTGAACGTGCCGCATTTCGCGGGCAAGTTCGGCGTCGAGCGAATGATCGAGCAGATGGGCTTCCACGCCACCATCCTGCGCCCCGCCTACTTCATGAACAACGATCTCACGATCAAGGACGTCGTGCTCGGTTACGGCATCTACCCGATGCCGATCGGCGGCAAGGGGCTTGCCATGATCGACACGCGCGACATCGGCGAGATCGCGGCCATCGAACTGATCCGCCGCGAGACGTCCGCCGCGCCGCTTCCGCCCGAGCGGATCAATCTGGTCGGTGCGGATACGCTGACCGGAGCGAAGGCCGCCGCCGTCTGGTCGCAGGTGCTGGGCCGCACGATCGCCTATCCGGGCGACGATACCGCGGCCTTCGAGAAGAATCTCAGGCAGTTCATGCCGAGCTGGATGGCCTTCGACATGCGTCTGATGAGCGAGCGCTTTCTCAGCGAGGGAATGATCCCCGACGCGGGCGACGTCAAGCGGCTGACCGCGCTGCTCGGCCGTCCCCTGCGCTCCTATCGCGACTTCGTCGCCGAGATCGCGGCCGCTGCCTGACGGCAGCGGCGCAAGGGTTACAAGAGCGCCCTGCTGTCGCCGCTGAAGCGGCCCGCGAGCTGCTCGCGGACGGCAAGCTCTGATCATCACCAGAAACCGAAACTGCGGGACGGCCTCCTCGGGAGGCGTCCCGCCATTGAAGGAGGCATCCATGAACAATTCCACGAACGACAGTGCAAAAACCGCCCGATCGAAAATCCTGGTCCTTGGAGCGACCGGCGGTACCGGCCGTCTGATCGTCAGCCAGGCGCTGGCGCGCGGGCACGAGGTCACCGCACTTGTGCGCTCACCCGAGAAGGCCAGCGATCTGAAAGGCATTAGGCTTGTCATCGGAGACGTCCGCGACGAAAAGGCGCTGCGCGAAGCCCTCAAAGGTCAGGACGCCGTCGTCAGCGCGCTGGGCACGCCGGCAAGCCCGTTCCGCGAGGTCACTCTTTTGTCGACCGCGACGCGCGCACTTGTGAACGCGATGAACGCCGAGCATGTCTCTCGCCTGGTTTGCATCACGGGCCTCGGCGCCGGCGACAGCGCCGGACACGGCGGCTTTCTGTTCGACAACGTGATCTTTCCGCTTCTCCTGAAGAAGGTCTATGCAGACAAGGACCGGCAGGAGGCCATCGTCAGAAACAGCGGGCTCGACTGGATCCTGGTTCGTCCCTCCGTCCTGAACGACAAGCCCAGCCGCGGCTCGGTCCGCGCTCTGACGGATCTCTCCGACTTCCATGGTGGGACCATCTCGCGCGAAGACGTTGCGCGCTTCGTTCTGGACCAGCTGCAAACCAATGCCTGGTTGCACCGTTCGCCGTTGATCACGTGGTAAACCCTGACAAAATGTGCACGGTTCTTGCGAGCGGCTGTGCGAGCCCTCGCGGCGCGGGGCACGAGGCTGAGATCGCGACATTGGAGCTCCACACGCTCGACACCTCACGACGCGTCATCATCACTGTCTCCTGATAAGGTTAGCCCTTTCGAGCGGACGCCGCTGCGTGGCCGACACCGATCTGCATCAAGTCTCGGCCGATCACGAGTTCGCCCGAAAAGCCCTTGCCTGCAGGCGACAGCTGTTCTCGCGTTGCATTGCCGGGCACGATGTGGCTGAGGACGAGCGTCCTCACCCCTGCCGCTTCGGCTATTCCGCCAACCTCTTCAACCGGTGTGCGGGCGCTGAGCAGATGTTGCAGCAAGCCTTCTTCGGCGACCGAACGCGGCGCCGGAAAAAGTCCGTTGACCCATCCCGTCACGATGACTTCGTGAACGAGAATGTCCGCGCCTCTTGCAAGCTTGATCAGGTTGTCGCTGCGCGCCGTATCGCCGGAGAACACGATAGCCCCATCGTCAGTATCGAACTTGCGTCGCGGCTTCCAAACATGAGGCAAGGTCACGTCTGGCTGGCCGCCAATCTGGCGCAGCTCGGGCGGCTCGATGAGGCCCGGGCAGAGGCTGCCGAGATCCTGCGGATCGATCCGAACTACACGGTCGACGGCACGCAAAGGCAGCTGGCGCGGTTCAAGCGCAGCGCAGATGTCGAGCATTTTCTTGATGGCCTGCGCAAGGCAGGCCTGCCTGAGAAGAAATAGAGGGCGCGATCCCGCAGGCACAAATCTCTGGCCCGGAACGTCAGCTTCCCGACGCGGTGCTCGGCGGGGAAGGACTGCTTCGGGTCAACGAGGTCGACGCGGGATCCTACCTCGCCGGCATGCCGACGCTGCGGCCGATGCCTTCGGGACGCGGCAGCACGGCATGGGCGTTCAGCACGGCGTCGATCCGGGCGCGGATGTCCGGCGGGAAGGGTGCGGTCTTGCGCACGGCCATGTCGACATGGACCGTCATGTTCTCCGAGGTGGCCGAGAGCCAGCCGTCGGTCGCGTGGCGCAGCTCCTCAAAGGTGTGCAGCCGCTTCGCGTCGGCGCCAAGCAGATAGACCCAGATCTGCACGGGATCGCCGAGATGGATCTCGCGCAGATAGCGCACATGGCATTCGGCGGTGAAGGTCGAGCCGTGGCGCTCCGTCATGTAGGTCGGCCCGATGCCGAGCTCGAGCCAGAGCTGATCGATCGCCCGATCGAACATCACGTTGTAATAGGCCATGTTGAGATGGCCGTTGTAGTCGATCCATTGCGGCTCGATCTGCATGACCGAGGACAAAAACGGTTTTGGCCGCAACAAGGCGTTGGCATCGGTGATCGTCATGCTTTGTGTCCGTTGGTTCGATCCATCCCTTGACCCTTGAAATATCCCCGTGTCACGGTCGCACGCGAATGCGGGAGAAATATAGTGGCGACCATCACGACCCATGACCTGAAACGGCCGGAACCGCAGGCGCTGGCGAGCACGCTGGAGCGGCTGGCGGCGCGGTTCGGCAACGCCCTCGTGACCTCGCAGGCGGTGCGCGAGCAGCATGCCCATACCACGACCTGGCTCGCCTCGCAGCCGCCGGATGCGGTGGTCATGGCGCAGGAGACCGCCGACATCCAGGACGTGGTGCGGATCTGCGCAGAGCATCGCGTGCCCGTGATCGCGTTCGGCACCGGCACCTCGCTGGAGGGCCAGGTCAATGCACCGGCCGGCGGCGTCTCGATCGACCTGCACGACATGAACCGGGTGATCGAGGTCCATGCCGAGGATCTCGACTGCGTGATCCAGCCGGGCGTCACCCGCAAGGCGCTGAACGAGCATCTGCGCGACCAGGGCCTGTTCTTTCCGATCGATCCTGGCGCCGATGCCTCGCTCGGCGGCATGGCCTCGACGCGCGCCTCCGGCACCAATGCGGTGCGCTACGGCACGATCCGCGAGAACGTGCTGGCGCTAAAAGTGGTGCGCGGCGACGGCGAGATCATCAAGACCGGCACGCGGGCGAAAAAATCCGCCGCCGGCTACGACCTGACGCATCTGTTCATCGGCGCCGAGGGCACGCTCGGCATCATTGCCGAGCTCACCATCCGTCTGCGCGGCATTCCCGAAACCATCGCGGCCGCGGCTTGCTCGTTCGAGACCGTGGGCGGCGCCTGCCAGGCGACGATCCTCGCGATCCAGACCGGTATTCCGCTGGCCAGGATCGAGCTGCTCAACGCCGCGCAGGTCAGGGCCTGCAATTCCTATTCAAAACTGACGCTGCCGGAGACGCCGCTGCTGCTGCTGGAGTTTCACGGCAGCGAGATCGAGGTCGCCGAGCAATCGAAGAATTTTGCCGAGATAGCCAAGGAATGCGGCGGCGGCGATTTCACCTGGACCACCAGGCCGGAGGACCGCACAAAGCTGTGGCAGGCGCGGCATGACGCCTATTGGTCGGTCAAGGCGCTGCGGCCGGGCGCCGGTGTGGTCGCGACCGATGTCTGCGTGCCGATTTCGCGGCTCGCCGACTGCGTCACCGAGACGGAAGAGGATCTGAAGCGGTTCGGTCTGCTGTCGCCGATCGTCGGCCATGTCGGCGACGGCAATTTCCATTGTTCCCTGGTCTGCCATCCCGACGACCGCGACGAAATGGCGCGCGGCGAAGAGTTCATGCATCGCCTGGTCGAGCGCGCGCAGGCGATGGGCGGCACCTGCACGGGCGAGCACGGCATCGGGCAGGGCAAGCAAAAATATTTGAAGAACGAGCTCGGGCCCGAGGCGCTCGATGCGATGCGCGCGCTGAAAGCGGCGCTGGATCCTCAAAACATTTTCAACCCCGGAAAGATCGTGCCGGCGGCGTAAATCCGGCCGATTCCTCTCCCTCTATCCGCTCCGATCGCCGCGTCCGCGTGCTGCCCGCCGAGGTCGTGCACGGAACTTGCCGTTCCCGTCGCATCATCAGGATGCCGCAAGAGACGAGTGGCGCGTGGAGGGTTCCATGATGAAATCACGCATTGCGATTGCAGCTCTGATTCTCGCGACGGCGCTGTCGAGCACGGCGCTGGCACGGGGCGGTTTTGGCGGCGGTGGTTACGGTGGTTACGGTGGTGGCGGCTACGGTGGTGGTGGTTACTCCGGTGGTGGTTATGGCGGGGGTGGCTACTCCGGCGGTGGTTACAACGGCGGTGGCGGTTACGGCGGTGGCCGCTACGGCGGGGGCGGTTACGGTGGCTATGGCGGCGGCTACGGTGGTGAAGGCCGCGGCTTCGGCGGTGGTTACGGCGGCTACCGCGGTTACGGGAATGGCGGAGGTCATGTCGGTGGCGGCCATTATGGCGGTTATGGCAGCACGCATGCCGGTGGCGGCCATCATGGCGGGTTCTCCTCGCACGCGGCGCCGGGCGGTTTCAGGAGCAGTCAAGGCTTCGCGCAACAGCATGGCCGGAACGTCCGCCAGATGGGAGGCGCCGCCGTCAGGCAGACCAATGTGCGCGATGCGATGAACGCGCTGTCGCGCGGGCATGCATTGCGCAACCGGAACCTGCTCGCCAGTCCCGCGGCGCGCGCTCAGATCGCGTCGTCGGCGGCGCTCGCAGGCTCGCACGGCCGTCACGACGGCTGGCGGCAGCACGCCAATGGCGGATATGGCTGGGTCGGGCCGCTGTTCTGGCCGTTCGCCTATCTTGATCTGTACGATTACACGATCTGGGGCGACTCCAGTTTTTGGGACTACGGCTATGCCGACATCTATGCCGGCATTTTCGCTTCCGATGCTCGCGACGCTGTTCCTGGCGATGCCGTTCCGCGCGGAAGCGCCCAGCGCCCTGGCGCGGCCCCGCCACCCGTCGCTCAGGCCGAGCCGCCCGCGCGCGAGGTCGCGCCCCCTGTGAGCGAGGTCACGCCGCCCGTCGAAAAGGTCGAGCCGCCTGCAAGTCAGGCGGCACCGCGCACCGCGCGGGTCGCGCCGCCGGCACGTGAGACAGCGCCACCCGTGAGCGAAGTCGCGCCGCCCGTCGAAAAGGTCGAGCCGCCTGCAAGTCAGGCGGCACCGCGCACCGCGCGGGTCGCGCCGCCGGCACGTGAGACTGCGCCACCCGTGAGCGAAGTCGCGCCGCCCGTCGAAAAGGTCGAGCCGCCTGCAAGTCAGGCGGCTCCGCGCACTGCGCGTGTCGCGCCGCCGGCGCGTGAGACTGCGCCTCCCGTGAGCGAGGTCACGCCGCCCGTCGAAAAGGTCGAGCCGCCTGCAAGTCAGGTGGCACCGCGCGCCGCGCGTGTCGAGCCGCCGGCGCGCGAGGCCGCACCCCGTATAAGCGAGGTCACGCCGCCCGTCGAAAAGGCCGAGCCGCCCGCAAGTCGGGCGACACCGCGCGCCGCGCGTATCGAGCCGCCCGCGCGCAAGGTCGCGCCCGCTGTGAGCAAGGACGCGCCGCCCGTCGCCAAGACCGTGCCACCGGCAAGCGAGGCGGCGCCGCGCGTGAGCCGGGTCGAGCCGCCTGCAACTGACGTCGCACCCCCTGCGGGTCAAGTTGCGCCGCCCCTCGGCAAGGTCGAACCGCCTGCGAAGCAGGCGACACCGCGCGCCGCTCGCGTCGAGCCGCCGAAAGATGACGTCGCGCTCCCCTTCCCTCAGGCCAAGGCGACTGTCGGCAAGTCCGAACCGCCGGCAGACCAGGCGCCATCACGCATGAGTCGGGTCGAGCCGCCCGCAGTTGAGCCTACGCCGCCTGCCCAGGTCGAGCCGCCCGCGAGTGAGGCGCCGCGCATGAGCAGCATTGAGCCCCCCGCAGAAGAGGCCACGCCACCCGCCGCCGAGGCTCCGCCGCCCGTGATTCAGGCGCCGCCGCCCGCGCGGCAGACCATGTCCCCCGTCAATCGGATGTGCGGCGACGACAGCCGCGACATCGCCGACGTTCCGATCGATCAGATTCAGCGGGCGATCGAGGCCACGCGTGTGCAACGCGACGCCCTCGATGATCTCGGCAATGCGTCGATCCGGGCTGCCCGCGCGATTCGCGACGCCTGTCCGAAACAGGCCACGCTCACGGCGCCGGGCCGGCTTGCGGCCATGCAACAGCGCATCGAGGCCATGATCACGGCCGTCGCGATCATGCGGCCACCGCTGGCGAAGCTTTACGCCCTTCTGCGCCAGGAGCAGAAGGTGCGGTTCAATGCGCTGGCCACTGATCCGCGCAAGGCCGCTGCGTCCAATGGGCTGCCGCAGTGCGGCGGCAGTGCCGCTGCAGCGCCGGACTGGCCGGTCGACGAGATCGAGCGCCGGCTTCGGCCGAACAAGGCACAGCGCGTCGCGCTGCAGACCTTGCGTGACGCCAACACCAGGGCCGCCGAGCTGATCAGGACATCCTGCCCGGATGTGAAGAGCGCGACGACGCCGCCGGCGCGGCTTGCCGCCACCGCCAGGCGGCTCGACGTCATCCTGCAGGCGATCAAGCCGGTGCGAAAAGCGCTCGACGAGTTCTATGCGACCTTGAGCAACGAGCAGAAGGCACAGTTCGAGGGCGTCGGCCGGCAGCGGCCGATGTCGTAATATCCTGCGGACGCGTTGGCGGTGCCAAGATGCCGCGGCAGTGCCGCGTGGCCCTGTCGCATGGAACTTTCGTCCGTTTCTGGCGTAGGATTGGCGTGGCCAAGCGGCGCGAGGGGCGCGCCTTGGGAATGCCATGTCGAAGCAGCGCACCAAAATTGTTGTCATCTGTCTAGCGACCGCGCTGGCGAGTGCGGCGCCGGCCGAGGCACGCATGCGCATCGGTGGACCGCTCGGAGTGCTGCGCATAATGATCGGCCATGCGTTGCCGGGCGCGCGCTTGCACCGGCATTATCCGGCCCGGGTGAGGTCTGCCAGCGTGCGCGACGCGGCCCGCGCGCCGCGGCAACGCGCCGATGTCCGCGAGACGGCAAAGCCGACACAACAGACCGAGGCGAAAGCATCGCCGCAGGTCGAGGCAAAAACTGCACAACCGGGCGAGGCACCGAGCAGCAAGGGCGGCCGGCTGTTCGGCGATCAGACCGCGCGCGCCCAACTCGTCGCCGGCGCTGCGCTCGCCGGATGGCACGGTGGCCGCGACAGCGCCGGCTGGTGGCGGCATGCGGACGGCGACTATGGCTGGGTCGGGCCGCTGTTCTGGCCGTTCGCCTATTTCGACATCACCGACTATGCGATCCGCGCCGACGCGACCTCGTTCTGGGATTACGGCTACGGCGATATCTTTGCCGGGATCTTTGCGCCCTACGGCGCCAATGACCAGAGCGCCTATCTCGCCCAGCCCGCCGCTGCGCGCCGCGGCATCTCGCTCACCGAGATGTGCGCAACGGACTCTAGCGCGGCGGCAAGCGCGGTCACCGATCAGGTGCGCGCCGCGATCGCGCCGACCGAGGCGCAGCACGAGGCGTTCGATGCGTTCGCCAAGGCCTCGGTGACGGCCGTGCAGACCATTTTGGCGAGCTGCCCGAAACAGATCGCGCCGGCGGCACCCGCCAGGCTCGCCGTGATGCAGCAGCGCCTGCAGGCGATGACCGCGGCGGTCGAATCGATGCGGCCGCGGCTGGAGGACCTCTATGGCCTGCTCGACGAGGCGCAGAAGGCGCGGCTCGATGCGCTGGCCGACGATGCGCGCAAGGCCTCGCCGTCAAAAGCTTCGCTTGCCGCACGCTGCGGCGTCGGGCGTCCCGCGGCGCCGGAATGGCCGGCGGCCGACATCGAGCAGACCCTGCGTCCCAATGAGGCCCAGCGCGCGGCGCTGAAGGCGTTGCAGGATGCCAGCGTCAGGGCCGATGAGATGTTGAAGGCGGCTTGCCCGGAGGGCGATACGGCGGATGAGGTCGCAACGGCACCTGCGCGTCTTGCCACATCAGAACGCCGGCTCGACGCGATGCAGCAGGCGACGGGTCTGGTGCTGTCCGCGCTCGAAGACCTCTACGAGACGCTGAGCAATGCGCAGAAGGCGCAATTCGAGTCGATCGGCCCGAAGCGCGTGGCATCGTAGTCTGCGCTTATGGGATACATCGTAACGGCACGTCGGTGTGCTCCCTCCCCGCAAGGGGGAGGGGAGCCTGAAGCAGCGTCACCTTGTGCTTCACCAGGCGGCTGGATCGCCCGGCCTTCGGTTGGCTACCTGCTTTCCGATGGCGTCTGCCGGCTTTTCAGTGCGGCCTTGCAGCCGTCCGACAGTTTTTCGAAATTGTCGGTCATGCACTGCCTGATGCGTCCGCCGCCCGGTGTGACGCCGGAACAGAGCGAGCGCACGTCCGCACCGCAGGCCTGACGCAATGGGCCGGCTTGCGCGTTGGCAGCGGCGGAGCCGAACGTGACTGCGAGGACGGCGGCGACGGCGAGCCTGAGCTCGCGCGGGGCGGAGATCCTCACCATGCGCACACCCGCCGCGGGCCATAGGGGGTGGCGCGCCACCAGCAGCCCGGGGCGTAAGCAGGAGCGAGATAGGCG
>Ga0207663_10001033_pt1 | contig 12757 bp, 14 predicted proteins | sample LARL53metaG_FD_184346 | JGI IMG/M metagenome (GOLD analysis project Ga0207663, IMG submission 184346) | Corn, switchgrass and miscanthus rhizosphere microbial communities from Kellogg Biological Station, Michigan, USA - LAR L5-3 metaG... | ecosystem: Host-associated > Plants > Roots >...
GACCGTGTCCTTCCCTTCTTCGAAGGGGCCCTCGACGGTCAGCTGCCCGCCCGCGAGGGAGACGGTCCAGATGCACTCCCAAGCCTGACCGACGACGGTGCGCACGCACTGCCCGTTGTCGGTGCCGACCTTTTCCTTGTCGGCCGAGTCGAAGACCGGGTTGGCGAAGGCGAGGACGTCCCCAACCGAGTCGCTCTCGCTCTTCGGGCCGATATGACGGACGGTGTCGGTTTCGGCGTGCTCGATCACCTTGACCGTGGTCTCGTCTGAGCCGCCTCCGCAGCCGGCGAGAAGGACGGCGGCGCAGACGGCTATCACTGGGACGGCGCAATTGGCTCTCATCTGACTCCTCGCTCTCGTGCCCTGGAGCGAGTCTCGCGGCACGAAGCCGGCGCCGTCAACGGCCCCGGCGGCCAAGGAACGCCCGGCGGTTGGCCCGATCGGCAAACGCGGGTGCGTCGTCAGGCAGTGAGCCGCAGCCGCGCGTGGCGGGCGATCGCAAGGAAATCCGAGTCCTCGCAAAGGAGCTCGGCGCCGTTGCGGATCGCCACCGCCGCGATCAGGCAGTCCGTCAGCTTGCGCGGCGTCTCACCGGCGCGGCGGCAGGTGCGGTACAGGTCGGCAGCCGCCTCATAATCCGCCGGACCCTCGACGGCGAGGAAGGCGAGGCCGAAGAGCAGGCGACGCAGACGCCCGCGATCCCCGTCGTCGCTGGCGCCGGCGAGAATCTCCATCAGGATCGCGTCGGTGGTGGCCAGCTCGGCGCCCTGCTCGAGCAGGGCGCGCAGGCGCAGGTGAGCGCCGCTGCCGGTGCCACGCAGGAACTCGACCCAGGCCGAGGTGTCGACGAGGATCACGTCCCGGGGACCTCGTCGCGCGAGCGAATCTCCTCGAGGTCGCCGCCCCACCCGCTGCCCTCAGTGGCAAGTGCCTCCTTGCGAGTCATCGGCTCACCGACCAGTTTCCGCAGAGCCAGGTCCACCGCCTCACGCTTGCTGCGGAGGCGGTAGAGGCGCATCGCGCGATCAACCAGGACGTCATCGATCTCGATGTTCGTTCGCGTCATGGCACTATGATACACCCTAGGGTGTATGGACTTCTGGGACGGCTTGCCGTTGGGATCATGCGATCAGCCTCACTTCGAAGCTCGGCGCCGCCAGAGCGCCGGCGCCGCCGAGCAGGGCAATGATCCGGGTGACGTAGGCGGTCGTCTCGGGGATCGCGGGAACACAGTGGCAGGCTTCGACCGGGGCGGGGCCGGCGTTGTAAGCGGCGAGGGCGAGTTCGGGGGAGCCGAACTGACGGATCAGATCCGACATCAGGTGTGCCTCGGCGTCGATCGCTTCCGCCGGGTCGAAGGGATCGCGCAGGCCGTAGGCGGCCGCCGTGCTTGGGATGAACTGGGCGATGCCCTGGGCGCCGGCCGGCGAGCCGGCGAAGGGGTCGAAGTTCGACTCCGTCATCAGCTGAGCTGCGAGCAGGGCGGCGGAGACATTCCAGCGGGTCGCGGCCCGGGCGATTATCGGCCGGAATCGCGCTGGCACGAAGGAGGGCAGGAACGTCGAGTCAGAGAGAGCGCCGTCTCCCCCACTCGCGCCGCCGCCTCCAGCCCCGACCGCGTTCCCAGCCGCCGAGCAGGGTGGCGGCCCGGCCGTGTAGCCGTAGTGCCAAGCCTCCCAGGAGTAGCGCTGAACGAAACCGAACCGCGCTGCGTTCGCAGCGAGCCAGCCGTAGGCGGCGGGTGGGCCGAGGTCGAGCTCGGTCGCGCAGCGGTGCAGGGAGTGGCCGGGCGGCGCCACCCAGCGGGGATCGGGATGCGCGGCGAAGAGCGCCGCCTGTTCGGCGTCGGAGCGGAAGGCCGAGGCGATCGTCAGGGCGATGCCCGAGCGGCGGGCGGCGGCGGCCATCCGGTCGAAGGCGGCGGCGACGTCGGGGCGCATCCCCTCTCCCTGCCGGTAGGCAAGCGGCCCGCGGTAGTCGCCGCCGCTCGCCATCGCCGACCTCACCTCCGAAGCCTTGGCGGGGGCCGCCGCTTCCGCTTCGGCCGACGCGGAGGTTCGCAAGCGGCCAGGACCGAGACGGACCTCGGCGAGGACGACGGCCCTGACCCGCACAGGGGCGAAGGACCCGCGGTCGGGGAAGGCGAGGCGCAGGTTCGCTTCCGCGACCCCGTTTTCGCGCGCGGCCAGCAGAGCGGCGAACCGCGCTCGCGCCAGGTACTCGGCCTTGTCGAGGTGCCCCGGGTTGGGGAGGCCGTTCGGCAGGCGAGCCGGCGAGAGCAGCCTGGGCAGATCGTCGCGCAGCGAGCGTGCCGCAGAGATCGCGGTCAGGTCGGCGGCGCGCTGGACGCGACCCTTGCCGGTCACGGCGCCGGCGATCGCAACGAGGGCAAGGGCCGCGGCGATCAGGGCGAGGGCGCCGCCCAGCGCCAGCGGCAATGCCTGACCTCGCTCCCCTGTGTCCGTCATGCCGCGACACTGACCGGTCCCGGCGCGCGTGTGGTGCGCGCAAACACGCGAAAGCGATTCGGTACTGTGCCTGGACCTTGCCGAACCGGCGCGTTCATATCACCGCCCTGGCGATCGCGGCGATCGCCCTCTCGCTGGGCGGGATCGGCCTCGCCACTGCCTCCTCGCGCACCAAGCACGTCGTCGCCACCAGGTTCGCCGCCTCGCTCGAACGCAAGGTGCTGACGACGACCAAGGGACTGTCCCTGTACAGCCTCAGCATCGAGCGCCACGGCAAGCTCGCCTGCACGCAAACCTGCCTCTACACGTGGCACCCGTTGCTGATCGGGGCTGGGGCGAAACCGTTGGGGCCGGTCAAGCTGGGCACGATCAAGCGCAGCGATGGCGGCGGAACCCAGGTCACCTACCACGGCATGCCGCTCTACACCTTCAGCGGCGACAGCGCCCCCGGCCAGACCAACGGCAACGGCGTCACCGACGTCGGCCACTGGCACGTGGCCACCGTCCCGAAATCGGGCTAGCGTCGCTCAGGCTTTCCCCGAACCGGCCTCCGCATCCGACATTGACCCCACCCTGGTGTGGTCAATGTCGGATGCGCGGGTCTCGGAGTCTCGCCTGCGGCCTTAGCGCGAGCGGACGGCCGCGACCGTCTGCCGCAAGGTCTCGCGAGCGCCGTGATGGGGCATCCAGTGCAGCTTGCTGCGGGCGTTGGCGGTGTCCATCAAGACGGGTCGACGCACCGCCTCGATCCAGGCGGCCTCGTCGGGCAGGAAGGGCATCAACGCGACGGCCTCGGCGGCGACGCCGACCGCGAGGTGCGGCGCCGGCACGGCGTGCCAACCGAGGGCGTGGGCGAGGTCGGTGACCGTCAGCTGCCCCGGACCGGCGAGGTTGTAGACACCGGGCTCGCCGTGACCGACGACCGCCGCGGCGAGCGCCGCCGCCACGTCGTCGTGGTGGACGAGCTGGAAGGGCACGCCGGGGTCGGGCAGCACCGGTCGCAGCTCCGGCACCTTGCCGAGCGCCCAGCGCAGCGGCCCTGGAATGCGCTGGCCGATCGCGAGCAGCGGGATCATGTCGAGGAGCAGGGTCGCCTCCGGGCCGGCGACGATGCAGGGCCGGAAGACGTAGGCCTCGGTGCTCGATCCGGCCAGCGCCTCGTGTAGCTCCTCCTCGACCTCCGCCTTGTGCGCCGAGTAGGGATGGCGGGAGGTGCCGCGCGCCGGCTCGTCCTCGGTGAGCAGGTCGGGCATGCCGCGGTGGAACCCATAGGCGGCCACGGATGAGGTGTAGACGAGCCGCTTCGCCCCGGCCGCCGCGGCCGCCTCGAAGACGTTGCGCGAGCCGACCAGGTTGATCTCGCGGCTGTCGGCCCCGCCGGCGAGGATCACGAAGGCGAGATGGACGACGACGTCAGCATCGGCGACGAGCGACTCGACCGCGTCGCGATCGAGGATGTCGCCGCGCCGGTATTCGGTCTTCTCCCAGCCTCGCGAGGCCATGTCGAAGGGCCGGCGCGCCATGCCGATCACCCGCTCGACCTCGGGCATCCGCTCGAGCGCCGAGATGAACGGCCTGCCGATCTCCCCGGTGGGACCGGTGACTGCGACGGTCAGCATGCGGCGATTCTGACGATCTCGATCAAGCCCTCGAGTCCTCGCAGATCTTTCGGGTTCAGCGTGTAGAGAGGAAGGCGGTGGGCGAAGGCGGTGGCGGCGATCAGCAGGTCGACCGCTCGCGCGCCGCGCGCCTTACGCCCCACTGCCATCGCGGCGGCGTAGACCTCGCTTTGCGCGCGAGCGCAGCGAGAGTCGAACGCGAGGGCTTCCACGCCGGATTCAAGCTCCTGCAGCCGACGCTGTCGCCGGGCACGCTCGACGTCGTTGGACGCGGCGAGGGGCCCAACGGTGAGCTCCGCCAAGGTGAGAGTGGAGACCACGATCACGGCGGGCAGATCCGTCACGTCGATCCGATCGATCGCTATGACGACTGAGGTATCTAGAAGGCCTCGCCCGACGGGCGCCTCATCCACGCGGCGTAGGGTCTTGATCGACGTAACGGTCGATGTCGGCGCGGAACTGCTCGTAATCGATATGCGGCGAACCCGCGAAGAGGGCGACGAACTCCTCTCTCGGAATGAACGTCTTCTTCTTCTTGCGGATCGGCCGTAGCTCTCCGACCGGGCGCCCGTTGCGAGTGACGATGAAGTCCTCGCCGTCATCGAGCGCTCGCATGATCTCGCCGCTCTTGTTGCGCAGTTCGCGTTGGGTCAGTTTCCGCGTCATCCTCGCCACCGTAGCACGCGTGCCTCATAGGCGAAAGAAGCTTCCGGGCAAGGCGATCGGGCAAGCCGCCCTGAGCACCCGCGGGGATACCGAAGAACGCTCGACGCGAGGGAATCCAGGCGAGCTGCTGCTTGAGCACGCAGACGGACAGGCCGCGGGCGGTCAAATCGCGGACGGCGAGCGCGGTGAGGGCCCGGTCAGCTGGAAGGTCGGCTCGGAGCAGTGCTCCACTCGATGCGAGGCCCGGCACTTCCAGGGCGTCTCGGAAGAGATTCGGCGGCAGATGAATAGCGGCGATCGAGTCGCGGACGAGGGGTAGCGCCGCGGCCACCGACTCGAAAGCGCTGTCCTCCGCCGGAACCGCCAGGTGACACGTCTGCCCTCGCGCCGCCGCCCGAGCCATCGGCAGGTGGATCGCGAGCCGTTCCTCCAGCTCGCGGGCTCCGGCGGAGGCGATCAGGGTCGGGCGCGGCGGGCGACCGCCGACGTCGACCAGCAGGCCCGCTCGGTCGGGCTCGGAGCCGGCGCAGGCCAGGGCGGCCGCGGCCGCCCTGGAGCCGCTCGCCCTGCCCGCTGCCGTGACCAGGACGACCGGCCCGGTCAACGGCCCACGCTCCTCGCGAAGGCGGTGCTCGTGGTAGCGAGGCGCTCAGCCAGGCCAGGAATTGGCGATGGCGGGCGCAGCGTCACCGAAACCCGCCCACCTGCCACGACAACATCTGCTTTCCCGCGGGCCCAGGCGGGCAACGCCTCACGCACGGCCGCCCCGACCGGCCGCCCGGAAGCGAGCGCCAGCGCCCCGGCCTCGGCGGCCCCGTCGGCAATCGTCGTCGAGTAGCCGGCGATGCCGAGCTGCAGGGCGATCAACCCGGCGAGGAGGATCGCCGGCAGCGCGGCGACGAGCTCGATGGTGGTCTGCCCGCCTTCCCTATTCGCCATCGAGGTTGCTCCTCGTACCCACGGTCAGCGGGGGGATTCCGGGCAGCAGAAGAGGCACGGGCACCCGCACTGAAACCCCACCGTCGTTCTCCACCTCCGCTTCGGCTCGTAGCGAGGAGGGCAGCGTCCGCTTCGCCGCCGCCGTCGCGCTCGCCCCGACCGCAGCCGCTCGCGCTCCCGCCCGGGCCGCCACCCCAGCTGACCACAACGCCTGCCCGAGCAACGCGATCTGTGCCGCCACGACGAGCGCCAGCAGCAGGAAGGGAACCACCGCGATCAGCTCGACCGAGGCTGTCCCCTCCTCCCTGTGGCTTGCGCTGCTGGCGCTCCGTGACGGCACGCAGCCACCGTTCCAGAGCCGGGCCTACGCGTGGGCACGGAAGCTCGCCGATCTGTCAATTCGGACGCGCCGGTCGCGCGCCGGCGCGCTCAGTAGGTGTGGGCGTCGATCCAGATCCGCCAGATCGCCGCGACCGAGGCGCCGAGCAGGAGGATCCAGAGCAGGGTGCCACCGCCGCTGGCGAAGAGCTCGTCGGCGCCCGCGATCAGCAGGGCGATCATCCCCAGCGCGCCATAGAGGATCGCCCGCCGGGCGTCGCTCAGGGTCGCCAGCGTCAGTTGGTTCTGCCGGCCGAGGACGAAGAGCATCCAGGCGAGCGCCGCCAGGAAGCCCATCGTGATCGCGGTCAGGACCGCTTCGGCGACGTGCCCACCAGAAGGCAGGAAGGCGACCGCGAGGGCAAGCGCCATGACGATCGCTGCGTTGCGCACGGTGCGCATGACCGGATTGTAGGCCGCCCTTACTTCTGGGCCATGGCGACGATTCCGATCGCCACGGCGGCGACGGTGACGGCGAGGGCGAGGGCGGCGAGGGCGGCCGCCGTGCCAGCGGCGAGCGGTCGCTCGTCGCGGTTGAGGTCGGCGAACCGGGCCGCCCCCCAGATCGCGACCGAGAAGACGACCGTCACCCCGACCCCGGCGATCAGCGAGGCCGCGATCGTCTGCAGCAGATCCTGGGTCTCGACGATAACCGCCATCGCGTCAGCTCGCCGGGACGGGCGCGCCGGTGCGCGCGCGACGGTTGAAGATGGCAACGATCAGCGCCACCGACGCCAGCGTCACCAGCACCGGGCCAAGCGCGCCCGTGCCGAAGAGGCGTGTCAGTCCGTAGGCGGCGGCGCCGATCGCTGCCGCGGCGGGGAGCGTCAGCAACCAGGCGACGACGATGTTCCCGGCCACGCCCCAGCGCACAGCCGAGATCCGCTTGCCCGCCCCGGCTCCCATCACGCCACCGTTGATTACGTGGGTGGTGGAGAGCGGAAAGCCGAAATGCGTCGAGGCGAGGATCACCGCGGCGCCGGCGCCCTGTGCGGAGAACCCCTGGGCCGCGTCCATCTTGATGATCCTCGTCCCAGTGGTGCGGATGATCCGCCAGCCGCCGCTGTAGGTGCCGAGGGCGATCGCCGTCGCCGAGGAGACGATCACCCACAGCGGCGGATCGGCTTCCGCCCCGAGCGTGCCGTTGGCGATCAGCGCCAGGGTGATCACCCCCATCGTCTTCTGCGCGTCGTTGGTCCCATGCGCCAGCGCCAGCAGGCCCCCGGAGATGATCTGGCCGTAGCGAAAGCCCCGGGTCACGACGCCCGGACGCTGCCCGCCGACGATCCGGTAGACGAGGCCGATCGCGAGGCCGGCGACGGCGAGGGCGAGGACCGGCGCGACCACGGCCGGGATCAGGACCTTGCCGACCAAGCCTTCGGCGATCACCGCGTCGAAACCGGCAGCGGCCACGGCCGAGCCGACGACGCCGCCGATCAGGGCGTGGGAGGAGCTCGACGGCAGGCCGAAGGACCAGGTGATCAGGTTCCAGGCGATCGCCCCGATCAGGCCGGCAAAGACGATCGTCGGCGTGATCACGCCGGCGTCGACGACGTCCTGGGCCACCGTCGCCGCAACGGAGATCGAGATGAACGCGCCGGCGAAGTTGAGCAGGGAGGCGATCGCGATTGCCACCTGCGGCCGCGCCGCGCCGGTCGAGATCGAGGTAGCGACGACGTTGGCGGTGTCGTGGAATCCGTTGGTGAAGTCGAAGGCGAGCGCCGTGCCGACGACTATGACCATGATGAGGTCAGACGACATGGTGACGAGCCGAGGCCGTCATGAGTTCTTGATGACTATTCCCTCAAGGATCTGCGCCGCCGTCTCGGTGGCATCGATCGCGTTCTCGAGCACGGCGAACATGTCCTTCCAACGGATCACGACCATCGGGTCGATTCCGTTGGAGAAGAGCGAAGCGACCGCGTCGCGGGAGATCCGGTCACCCTCGTTCTCAAGGCGGTGGATTTCGATCCAGTACTTGTCGAGGTCCTTGAAATCCGGCAGGTGCTCAAGACCCTGGGCCAGCTGCTCGCACGCCTCGACGAGGACGGTCGTCAGCGCCTGCGCCTGCGCCATCGGCGCCTCGATCTTGTAGAGGCCGAGCAGGTCGGCCGCCTCCTCGGAATAGTCGACGATGTCGTCCATCTGGGTCGCGAGGCCGTAGATGTCCTCGCGGTCGATCGGCGTTACGAAGGTGGAGTTGAGCCGCTTGACGATGTCGTGGGTGATCCGGTCGCCCTCCTGCTCGGCCTTGAGGATCTCCCGCGCAAGGCCTTTGTCGTCGGGCCAGGACCCCATCATCTCGTCGAGCAGCCGACCCGCATGGACGGCGTTGTGGCCGGCCTCGATGAAGAGGTCGAAAAACGTTCTATCGCGAGGCAGGAGGGAGAGGCGCGCCACTGGTTGCCATCCTATTGGCAGCGCCAGGCGCCAGCCTTCGTCAGCTCGCTGCTACCGCGGCGAGCTGCTCCGTCACCCTCGCCGCGTGCCGCTCGCGCAGCTCATCCTGCACGCTGCGCCGCTGGCCGTTGGCGGACGTCCGGCGCGTCCACTCCCCCGCCTCGTCGAGCTCCCAGGCGTTCGCGTTGTCGGCGAAGCAGCGCTCCATCACGTCGAGCAGCTCGGCGCAGAGACCGGGGTCCTCCACCGGCGTCACCAGCTCGACCCGGCTGTCGAGGTTGCGCGGCATCAGGTCGGCCGAGCCCGTCAGGACCCGCGTGCTTCCGCCGCGCTGGAAGGCGTAGATGCGCGAGTGCTCGAGGAAGCGCCCGACGATCGAGACGACCCGGATGTTCTCGGACACCCCCGGGATTCCCGGCCGTAGGCAGCAGACGCCGCGCACGTTGAGGTCGATGCGGACACCGGCCTGCGAGGCCCGGTAGAGCGACCTGATGCAGGCGGCGTCGACGAGGGCGTTCATCTTCAGCACGATGCGGGCGTCTTCGCCCGCGCGGTGGGACTCGACAGTCGTCTCGATCTCCTCGAGGATGCGGTCGCGCATCGTCGTCGGCGAGACCAGCACCTTGCGGTACCCGGCCGGCCGGCCGTAGCCGGTGAGGAAGTTGAACATCTCGGCGACGTCGGCGCCGACCTCGGGATCGGCGGTGAAGAGGCCGAGGTCGGTGTAGAGACGGGCCGTCGTCGGGTTGTAGTTGCCGGTGCCGATGTGGACGTACTCGCGCACCCGGTCGCCCTCGCGGCGGGCGACGAGGATCGCCTTCACGTGCGTCTTCAGGCCGGGGATTCCGTAGACGACGTGCACCCCCGCCTCCTCCAGCGACTTCGCCCAGTGGATGTTCGCCTCCTCGTCGAAGCGCGCTTTCAGCTCGACCATGCAGACCGCCTGCTTGCCGCGTTCGGAAGCGCGGATCAGCGACGGCACCAGCGGCGAGTCGTCGCTCGTCCGGTACACGGTCTGCTTGATCGCGAGCACGTTGGGGTCGGCGACCGCCTGCTCGACGAAGCGCTCGACTGAACTCGGGAAGGAGTCGTAGGGGTGGTGGACGAGGATGTCGCCTTGTCGGATCGCGGCGAAGATGTCGACCGGCTCCTCGTCCTCGCCCTGCAGCCTCGGCTGGGTCACCGGCGTCCACCCCGGGTAGCGCAGCTCGGCGTGGCCGGGGACGTCGGCGATCGCCGTCAGGTCGGCCAGGTCGATCAGGCCGTCGACGTCGTAGACCTCGCGGTCCTCGAGGCGGAGCGCGTCGATCAGCTGCTGGCGCAGCTTCTCGTTCATCCCGGCGGCGATCTCGAGCCGCACCACCTCGCCGAAGCGGCGGCGGCGGATCTCGTCCTGCACCGCCTGCAGGAGGTCGTCGGCCTCATCGGAGACCGTGAAGTCGGCGTCGCGGGTGACCCGGAAGTAGCCGTGGTCGACGACCTCGGTGCCGGGGAAGAGAGCATCGAGGTTGGCTGCGATCACCTCCTCCAGCGGCACGAAGGCCTTGCCGCCCTCGTCGACCGGAAGGAAGCGCCCAAGCAACTCCTTCGGCACCTTGACGCGGGCGATGATCTCGGTGCCGCTCTCGGGATCGCGAAGCAGGACGCCGAGGCTGAGCGAGAGGTTGGAGATGTAGGGGAAGGGCCGGCCGAGCCCGATCACCAGCGGGGTCAGCGCCGGGAAGACCTGCTCGTGGAAACGGACGTCGATCTCGCGGCGCTCGGCCTCGGTAGCCGAGTCGAGGGAGACGATCCGAATCCCGTGCCCCTCGAGGGCCGGCCGCAGGGTGCCCTCGAAGCAGCGCTGCAGGCGCCGGTCGAGCTCCAGCACGCGCGCCTGGATACCGTCGATCTGGTCTCCCGGTCCGAGGCCGTCGGGGCCGCGGGCGTCGATGCCGGCGTCGAGCTGGTCGAACAGGCCGGCGACCCGCACCATGAAGAACTCGTCGAGGTTCGAGGCGTAGATCGCGCAGAATCGGACCTGCTCGAGCAGCGGCACCTCGGGGTCCTCGGCCAGCTCCAGTACACGCTGGTTGAAGTCGAGCCAGGAGAGCTCGCGGTTGAAATAGAGAGCGGGATCGTCGATTCGGCCATCGTACTGCCGCGGCCCTGGCAGCCCGAGGGGCTCAGGCAGCACGGGCCGGCGCTTGCCCGGCAACCGGCACACCTGACGCGATCACCCGCCTGTAACCGTCGGCGAGCTGACACATCGAGTGGTGCCACGAGCGCTCGCTGACCGCACGAACCGCGGAGGCGCCAAGGTGACTGCGCAGCAGCGGCGAGGCAGCGAGCTGGAGCACGGCGCCGGCAAGGTGGTCGGCGTCGGGGCGGCAGAGCATGCCGGTGTGCCGGTTCTCGACCAGCGACGCCGGCCCGCCCTCGGCCACCGCGACGACCGGCAGGCCGCTGGCGCCCGCCTCGAGCACGACCTGGCCGTAGGTGTCGGTGGTCGAGCAGAAGAGAAAGATGTCGGCACTGGCGTAGGCGCGGGCGAGGTCCTCCCCGCCAAGCCAGCCGAGGAACGTCGCGCGCTCGCCGAGCCTCTCGCGAAGCTCCTCCTCCTCGGCGCCGCCCCCAGCCAGCAGGAGGTGCAGGCGCGGGTCGTGGGCGTGGGCGCGGAGGAAGCTCTCGGCGAGCAGGTCGGCGCCCTTCTCGCGAGTGAGGCGTCCCGCGTAGAGAACCTTGACCTCGCCGGGGAACTCGTCGCGGGCAGCCTTCGACGGGGAGAAGCGGGAGGTGTCGACGCCGCGCTCCCAGCGGCCGAGGCGCTCCGCCGGCAGACCCAGGTCGAGCAGCGAGCGATCCGCGGCGGGGCTCGGCGAGAGAACGTGAGCGGGCGCCCGGTAGAAAGCCCCGAGTGCCATCCGCGCCATCTCCTCGAGGCCGGCGTCACCGCTGCGCAAGCCGGCGTAGGTCGCGAGCTCGGTGTGGTAGCTGGAGATCAGCGGCGTGCCGGCCACCTGGTTGAGCAGCGTCGCCGCGATTCCCGCCGGCCCCGGGGCGGTGACGTGGAGCGCGTCGTAGCGGCCCTCGGCCAGCGTCTCCACCAGGTCCGGCAGGCCGGGCACGCCCAGGGTCATCCCCGCGTAGAAGGGCACGTCCAGCTCGCTCGCCGCGGGCAGCCTGCAGTCCACTCCGGGGTCGGTGCCGACGACCTCGACCTCGAAACCGGGTACGCCGAGCTCCCTGATCTTCTCGATCGTCGCCGTGACTCCGTGCATCGCGCCGATGCCGTCGGCGATCACCGCCACCCGCGGGCGCTCGCCGGGACGGCCCGCCAGCTTCGCCTTCTCGGCGCCGAGGAAGGCCGTAGCCGGAACGTAGGGAATGGCAGGCACGATCGCCTCGAAAAGGCCCGAAGCAGCGGCGGCGATGTCACCCCCGGCGGCCGCAGCCGATCCACTGGCCACCACTTCGCGCAGCCGTCGCTCATGGGCGCGGCGGGCGCGGCGGTAGAGGTCGGCGTGGCTGAAGCCGTCGCTCTGCAGGTAGTCGAGGAGGGCGTGGCCGCGGACACCGAGCTCGACCGAGCTCAGCCAAGCCTCGAGCAGGGCGCGGGCGTCGTCGGGACCGATGTCCGCGGCGACCTTGCCCTCGCGCGCGGCACCCTCGGCGATCGCTCGCTGGGCGATCTTGAGAACGACCGAGGGATCGGGTGCCTCCCCTTCCGCCGCGTCGTCACCCTCGAGCGCAAGGGCCCGCGTCGCCAGAGCCATCGCCGTGTGCGCCCACTTGGCGGCACTGCCCTGCTCGCCCCCGGCCTCGGCTTCGCCGCTGCGCAGCCGTTGCAGAAACTCTTCCGGCGTGGCGGCCGCGGGTACCTCCGTGTAGGTGCGGCCGATGTCCACGCCGGCGTGATCGTCGGAGCCGCCGACGCCGGTCCCACCGTGCGTCTCGGTGTAGATCGCGGCCGGCATATTCAGCTCCGGCGCCCGCGACCCGTTGCGCACCTCCCAGATCGGGAAGAGCTCGGCGAGCCGGCGGCGGTGGCGCGCCGTCAGCGGCGCCTCGACGTTGTAGAACGGGTGCGCGATCGCGCAGACGATCTCGTTCTCGTGAAGGTGGGCGGCGCAGGCCTCGAGGTCGCCGGCGTGTGCCTGCAGCCACTCGTGATCTCCGGGAGTGATCCCGTAACAGAGGACGTGAACCGCCTGTGGCTCGCCGGCGAACCGGGCGGTCAGCTCCTCGGAGATGAAGCAGTCCGCACGATCGGCAAGCTGAAGGCAACCGTCGATCGTGTCGTGGTCG
>Ga0207663_10001034_pt1 | contig 12750 bp, 14 predicted proteins | sample LARL53metaG_FD_184346 | JGI IMG/M metagenome (GOLD analysis project Ga0207663, IMG submission 184346) | Corn, switchgrass and miscanthus rhizosphere microbial communities from Kellogg Biological Station, Michigan, USA - LAR L5-3 metaG... | ecosystem: Host-associated > Plants > Roots >...
TCATATATCTATGTTACCAAGATCCTGCTTGTTATCATTATCTTCATGCAAAGCGGTCAAAAGTAGGCGAGAATTTGGTCCCACTGCTTAATGAGAAAATAGTTGATTAGCATTGAGAAAATTCGGCCAAAAAATTTGTATTAACCTTTTTTATTGTGCAGCTTGATTTGGCCTGTTACCAACGCTACTTACGTAATTTATTGATTCACAGGCTAACGATTATGAAGTTCTGCCATGTAGGGCACGTAGGGGAATTAAAACAGAACTCTTTTTTACTATAATTTGTAATTAATTGCAATGGCTTCAGCTGCTGATGACGAAAGGAAATTAGACGCTAATGACAAGATACCAAAGGATTCGGAGTATATATGTGACCTCTGTGCAGGAAGGTTTGATAGCCCAAATAAGCTGCATGAACACAGAGATACACAACATAAAGCATCTGTGGATTAACAATGTGCATTCTTGAAGATAGCTTCTCCTTACCATTATATTATTGGATTTTTGCTGTAGAGTGTGTCAAATAACAATACCAATTGAAGGTATTTTTGATTATTAAAAATAGGATTTAACAAGCCCCATTAAATGATATTGTGTGATGCTCTAAGTAAACTCACGATGTAAGTTTTCCCAAACTCTGATAAAATCAGGTATGGCAGGTATTATCAAGGTTTCTCCACATTGGAATCAGATCAACGGAACTGACAACTACAAGCGTTATCCGGGCTGAATGGGGAACGGTTGGCAATTAGGCTGCCGTGGGATTGTATCCATCGATAGATAGGAATCTTTTATTGATTTGAATTGAGATGAAAGTTGTTCTTTAGATCTTTGAACCTATTTCTTATAGTTACTTCGGTTATATCTGCGGCATGTGCTATGTCGCTCTGGGATTTGGTTCTCCAGTCACAAGACAGGTCAGGTAAAGAACGGAGCCCGCCAGTCCCATAGGGCTTTTACCATCTGATATTTTCCTTGTTATAGCGTCGTTCATAATACCGATCGCTTTGCGTTTTGTCTTTTCACTTAGACCAGCTTTGTTTGCAATTTTGGCAACATATTTTACCGGGTCAATTATTGGAACTTTAAGATCAAGTTCAGTAGCAATCAGCATATAACTCCTTGCAATATCTTTACGTTTGATATTGCTAGCTGTAGATAAATCTTTTAACGTCCTAGCAATTCCTGTTTCTCGGTATGCCGCGTATACTGCCGCTATCAAAATGGCAGATATAGTGCTCCCGCGAACTAGCTTCTTATCTTGAGCCTTTTTATAGATATAGGCTGTTTTCTCTAGTACTGCATCCGATAATCCAAGCTTATCCTTTAGCGCATAAAGTTGATCAAAGGCATGCTGAAGGTTTCTGTCAGTAGAAGTATGAAACCCTGATCTGGAGTCCCACGTTCTTAGTCTAGCCATTGTAGTACGCATTACCGCATCCAAGGGATGCCCACTAGCATCCTTATCTGATCTTCCGATTATGGTTGACAGAGCCATGTCATGCCGAGCCAATGATTCTGACATACCCGTTCTGTTCCTGTTTTTTGATTCATCTGTATCTGGAAAATTGCGCCATTCTGGCAGTGTTTCTTGAATCCTATCTGAAATAACCTGGCCACATCTTCTACATATCATCTCGCCAGATTCACTGCCCGTAATTATTTGATCATTTCCACAAATGGAACATATAAGAGCAGTAGGAGAACCGGATATCGAAGATTGGAGTTGGAAGTTAGAAAAATAATTTCTCAGTTTTGTAACCATTATTGCTATTATTATTGGTCTCAGGATTTATAGTAAGATACCACTCGTCGTTGCGATCACATTATTCACATATAAATATTAAAGTTACAAAACATATAGTCGATAACCAATGGGTAAGCGATTCTTTTGTGTATATTGCTGATGTTGATGGCATCTGAGTTGGAACGCGAACATAACACTGGACTTACAGCATATAGTTCAGTAAAAAATGCAACTCTACACCTAGTGTTGTGAATTTTTGGTACAGGACGGTTAGGTTTGATGGTCATACAATTTGCCAAATCAATCATGGACTTGACTGATAAATTGGGTGCTGATGCGGTAACTGACTTTATCAATGCTTATAAAACGGTGGAAACTGATATGCATTTCTTAGCGAAGAGTAAGGTCAGTGTTGGTAGGACTCTTCGGTGGCGAGCTGAAATCAAGTTTAGTTTCGATGCCAATGAGAGCATACAGGTAAGCAACTAACTCCAGGATGAACTGTTTCCATTCTATGATGTGCGTCAGCAACCCATTTGCTTCATTTCTGATATACTTTTCAATAGTGTAGACAACATCATTATATGTAAGATTATGAAAGAACCATGACATCTCTTTCTCATCAGATGAAACCCCCTAAGTACACCAAGTAAATTTTATAATTATAAATTTTTATGATTCGTAAATGGAATATCCTATAAGGTAGAACTTCTATTAGATTACTAGTATGAAAAGGACAGACGTTCATCTTCAACAAGTGAATCAGAGTATAAAAGCAAAAACACCAAACGGTTGTGAAGAATGCCTCCAAATGGGTTCTGATTGGGTACATTTGCGTTTATGTTTGACATGTGGTCACGTAGGTTGTTGCGATGCTTCTCCTAATAAACATGCAACAAAACATTTCAAAACAACGGAACACCCTATCATAAGGTCTTTCCAACCTGGTGAGGATTGGAAATGGTGTTATGTAGATGAGATTATGGTTGAGTGATGTGATCAATGTCTTCTTAATAACGACAAGATAGAAAATCCCGCGAAGCCGCTGAAATACGCACGGTAAACCCTAGAGGCACAACAATAAAATGCGATGTAGTGACTGTATAAAATCTATGTCATCCGAAAATAATACTGACGCAAACAAGCAGAATTTGAACAATAACTACAACAATCTTAATCCATTCATGATGGGTATGGATTTGTGGCAGAATGCTATGATGTCTTGGATTGCAACATATAATGAACTTGCCAAGAATGCTTCAAAAATGAGTGAATATTGGTTTAACCTCTTTTGGAGTCGCTGGAGCGCAGTCCAAGAGAAACAGGATAAAGTAAAGGTAGAATAGTATAACAAAGGATCATCGTAATCATAACATCGAAAATAGTCCATTTTCGCTGCTGCTCCACATGGATTAACTCGAAGCCGTTGCGAATGGCTACAGGTGACTTATATTTGCCTTAAAGGTGACTACGATTCAAACTCCCCATTCCAAATTCATCAGTCTCGTCTCAGGTGGAAACAGCAGCTTTAACAACACTTCGAGAAGGTCTCGTACGTTTGGCTCTAGCAACAAATACCTTAAAGTTTGGCCTACCAACCATCTCCCATTCCAAAGATCGTCGCAAAAAATCTACGCCATGTTCATAAAGCTATAGCAGCATATATATTAGAACGCTTTAAAAGAAGTCAATGTCGTCAGATCTCCGGCAAATGACTCTGCTGATTTCAAATTACCTAACAATCAATTGGTTTTTTTGTTGTTTCTGCGTCAGTGCACGAAGGCACGAAGGAAGGTGTTCAGCCGATTAATGTTCTGCCATTACATGTTAAAAGCATTTTTTTCTTCCAATGTATCAGACCGTTTGGAAAAGGTATTCCCATTACAAAATTAGCAAAAACAGCAACTATGGGTTTGATTGGCAGCAGTTCAAATCAAATTTTAGAGTATTAGATAAACAAACGTTCATAGTGGAAAAGAAGAACGTAAAATGCCTATGCTAGAACAATGCAACAAATTCATTGTCCCGATACATGAGAAGGCAGAGAACATGTCTTGATATGAGCCTCTTTAGCATTGCCCTTGCCCTCTCTCCATCCTGTCACTCCGGTCGATTATCTCATCTGCTGCTGAACTCTACCGCTTCTTTGTTACCGGTTCTAGGTCTTGTTTAGTTGTCATTAAGGAGTTCCAAGAGGTACTGCTATTAGAAGATGGTCCAAGATCGCTGGATTTTGGTGTGGCGCTAGATGTTGGCCTGGCATGAATAGGTGATCCGATGATGCTACTAGTACTACTGGTGCCATATACAATATTATAACACGGGTCTACATACTCTAGTAAGCGGTCCAGAGAATAGTCCCATACAGATGATGAATTTACTAAAGTGATCTGTACCTCTTCCTGTTGTACTAGTGTCCTCCTAATGTACTATTGCCTGTACCTGCTGTTGCGCTGCCCCGTGGACTGGTATTAGGACTTTTTGTTTTTTACTGCCTGTGCTTTTCTTTGTGGTGATAGTGTTCTTCTTTTTTTATTGCTAATGTTGAAGCAGTGATGCTGTCTGCAGTTACAAGTGCTATTGCCGTGACGATAACAAAAATGCTAATAGTATTGTTCTTGTACGCAGATCGGGTTTCTATGCTGCACAGTTATTATAGGTTTTGCTCGGTGGTGGATTGGACAGACGAGTTTTACAAACCTTATATACAATATTGATTATTGTTAAGGCCGTATGTTCGCAAAAACATCAACGACATTCGCAATAGTTGTTAGTGTTGTATTGATATCTGTACTAGTGACTACCATACCTCAAAATGGCTCAGTTTATCCTGTGTCAGCACAGATGAATAATAGCAATAATAATATTAACAAGAACAGTATGAATTTTGCGATGGGTGAATTGGCAAAGTTACATCTTATGATAGCTGATCAAGCATTGAAGAATGGTAATACTACAGCAGCATTTAATCAGATGAACCTGGCATATCTGCAAGTAGCAATGTTAGGGATGAAAAATATGGGTGCATTAAATGAAACACAAGCTATGAAATTTATGCAAGGTGGAGGAACAGCATTAGGCACAAAGATGGTTCCAGAGAACTGCATTCTCGTTCAGGGAGGTGTGTTAGCATGTCACGATACTCTTACTGGAACTTACTCTTTAGCAAAATAGCTTGAGAATGGCCGGTGACGTGCAGGCTCACCATATGGAACTAAAAAATATTAACATTGAGCATTTGAATTCAAAAGTTACCGGGACCTTTCAATAATTGTCTTCCTGAAAACAGGTATCCCATTTTAGCATCCGTAGCGTTGTTGATCTACTAAATAGATATCATTAGATACCTCGAATTTTGCAACTGGATATACAGATATATACAAAGCAGAGTGAGAATGTTCTTAGGAAAAGATGAAAACCGCTGAGAGAAAAAAGAGCAAGGATAAAACAATGAGCAAGGATATTTTCGGAATACATCATGTCACAGCCATAACTAGCGACCCGCAGAGAAACATAGATTTTTATGCTAATAATTTGGGACTTCGGTTTGTAAAACTAACAGTAAATCAAGATGACCCAACTTCATACCATCTTTATTACGGTGACGAATTAGGACGGCCAGGTACCATTCTTACTTTTTTTCATTGGCCAGATGCACCCCAAGGACATCGGGGAACCAGTGAGGTGACTTCGACATCTTTTCTGATTCCTGAAAATTCCATGAACTATTGGATAGATAGGTTTAAGACTAAACAAATGGATTTTCGTGGACCATACAAACGTTTTGATGATGAACAAGTAATAACACTAAATGATCCTGATGGGCTAGAATTAGAACTTGTAGCACATAAATCTGCAGAAGAGAGATGTATTAACGTATGGAAAGAAGGTCCCATTCCTATTGAACATGCCATCAGGGGTTTTTATTCTGTAACTCTATCAGAACAAGGATATGAGGATACTGCCTCCGTTTTGGCTAACGACCTGGGATTTATTTTGAGGCGGCAGGATGGAAGCCGCTTCCGTTATGAAATTCCTGCTCAGCAAGATGAGGTAAGAGGAGGTGCTGATATCATCGATGTTCTTTGTCTGCCCTATACACAACAAGCGGTTACAGGGATTGGGTCAGTCCATCATGTGGCATGGCGTACACCTACGTATGAACAACAAAAGCTCTTGCGTCACAAGATAATCAAAGATGGATTAAACGCAACTCCCGTGATAGACCGATTTTACTTTCATTCTGTGTATTTCCGTGAACCGGGTGGTGTGCTATTTGAGATTGCTACTAATCCACCTGGCTTTTCGATAGATGAAAAAGCTGAGGACCTCGGTACGCATCTCGTGCTTCCTCCTTGGATTGAATCTATGCGTAAGGATCTTGAGAAAATCTTACCTCCAGTACATCTACCTAAAGAGCAAAAAGATGAGGAACTGGAAAAGAATCAATTAGATAATGAGGAGAAAGAATCACAAGTAAAATGAATAACGAAACCCAACTTGGATTCATCCATCGCTTTATTCCTTCCAATAAGAATCAAGCAGAAGCAAAGGGGAAAATTCGGTCTACTACTATCCTTTTACTCCATGGTACTGGAGGAAATGAAGAAGATATGATCCCCCTGGCACAACAAATAGCTCCAGAGGCAGCTATACTTAGCCCTCGAGGTAAAGTTTTGGAGAACGGGATGCCTCGCTTCTTTAGACGAATAGCAGAGGGAGTTTTTGATATGGAGGATCTCGAATTTCGTACTTATGAACTTGCAGATTTTGTTCAAGATGCGTCTAAAGTTTATGGATTTGATCTGCAACACCTGGTAGGAATTGGTTATTCGAATGGTGCAAACATTGCAGCAAGTTGTCTGTTACTTCGGCCAGGCATTCTTTCCGATGCTATTCTCTTTCGTCCTATGGTACCGCTTGTCCCAGATCCATTGCCAGAGCTTTCTTCCAAACGTATTCTTATATCAGCTGGCCTGCATGATCCAATAATCCAGAGACAAGAAACTGAAAACCTTTTGAGTTTACTAAATAAAGCTGGAGCAGATGTATCAATAAATTGGCAAAACAGTGGACACGAGTTGATTTTAGAAGAAATCAGATTAGCCAAAGACTGGCTGTGATACTAGGCAAAGTGATACCTTATCCTAGGTCTGTCCTGACATCCCTTAATATCATGCTGAAGATAGAACAAGATAAGGTATTTTGAAATATTTGATACTGAAGATAAATCGATTGCACAGACCCTATAGCATATAACTGATATCGGAGGAGTTCGTTGGATAGGAAAACAATACTTCTTTGATATCCTTAACAGCAAGCCCTAATCTAATAGCCAGTGCAAAAATATTGATAACATCTTCAACATGTGATCCTAGTAGATGAGCACCCAAGATTCGGCCACCATCTTCTTCTATCAACACCTTGAATCCAGAGTAATTTTCCCCTATTCTTCGTGATGAATACCATCTAGAAGTATTTTTATCATAGTTCGTTTTGAAATGTAGGCCTTGTTGTTTTGCTGTCTCTTCTTGTAACCCGACAGATGCCAATGGTGGAACAGTAAAAACGACACTCGGTACTCCATTGTAATTAGGTTTGAGATGGTTTCCTTTAAGCAAGTTAGCTGCGACAATTTCTCCATCATAAGTTGCCACGGGAGTTAATTGTGGACCTCCACTAGCTACTGCATCACCAGCAGCATAGATAGCAGGATTTGAAACGCTCTGAAGGTATTCATTAACTTTTATACCTTTTTTCAGTTCATAATCTATTCCTGCAGATGGTAAATCAAGGCCTTCTATATCAGGCACCCTACCTGCACCATGTACCACCATATCTACTTCAATTGTATGTTCTTCGTTGTTGTCGTAGGAACTGGTCTGTACAACAAGACCACTGGTCGTTCGAACTATACCTTTAACTGCTGTCTCCAACTTGATGTCCACACCTAGCTCGTGTGTTCTTAGTACCAGTTGATTCACAAGATCAGGATCAAATTGACCCAGTGGTTTGTTAGTACGATGTAAAATTGTTACATCCGCACCAGCTCTCGCTGCAATATGTGCAAACTCAAATGAGATGTATCCGCCTCCAACGAATGCAATCCTCTTAGGCAAATTATCTAATTCCAAGAATTGATCGCTTATAGTGATGTATTCTTCGCCAGGGATATTCAGCTTGGCTGGCTTTGCTCCTGTTGCTATAAGTATATGTTTTGCAAAAAGTTCCTGGTTAACAAATTTCTCTTTCAGTTCTACTTCAAGAGCAGTGTGACTAGTAAAGCGTGCATGACCGTGAAAGGTATCGATTCCAGCCTCAGAGAAGTCTTGTTCCCTTCTTTTTGGAACTGGTTCGGTAAAAGATCTCTTGAAATGCATTAACTCTGACCAGTTGATTTGGATCTCTTTTGCGTGAACAATTCCTTTGCTCTCCATCCTGTGATCCCAGTCAATCAGCTCCGCCATCCCTACCAGTACCTTCTTTGGATCGCATCCACGAAGAGCACATGTACCGCCAAATGGACGTGAATCAACGACTGCAATTTTCCAGCCAGCTGAATGGCATTGCCAGGCTACAGTTGATGCTGCAACGCCGGTCCCAATAACTATAAGATCATAAATTGTTTTTGGACTAGTCATAAATATTTACTAAATATGCGGCATCAAGATAAGTTTTCTGAAACCAAAACAAGAAGACTATTGCCGGAATACCATTAATAGATGTGTAATTCTTTTTGTTCCCCAAAAATTATACGTCATGAACGCGGGAAATCTATTGACCTTTCCCAGTGACCGTGCTTAGATCTCCCAATATGAGTCGGGCTTCTCTATGTTTTTAGGTTCTACAGGCATAATATATTGACCAGCGATAAGGCCACAAGTTTGATGCCTTCCCGACTTTTAATGTATTTATGTATAGTTGCTTGCCTATTAATGATACCTTCTTCTACCTTTTTGCTATACGCTGTAAATTCAACTGCGCTCTGGATTGGCTCAGTAATTTTCTTCGCTTGCTGATGTTCCTTTGAAGTGGTTCCTATATCGCTATTTTCTGGACAATCCTGTCACTACTTCTTTCTATTTTCCCAATGGGAATCAGTCCATCTTGGAATTTATTGGTCACCATCGAACTTGAACTACGAATAAAATAAACAATCCCTCCTTGTTGTTCTCGGGATATAGCAGAGTTGATCCACAATTGGTATATGGCGGCTGTAGTATCTCCTGACATTTGGAGTGTTTCATAAGGTGTTCTGATTTAGACTAGTTTATGATTAATGTTTACAATATACTTAGCGAAGTGTTCCCTGCATTTTTTATTGCAGTAATGTGATCACAATATACTTAGCATTGCTGGATCCGCCTATGCGCACTGATTATATATGGCATCTGACACACATGAGGACCTGGCTCGCACTAATTTTAGATTAACATGACACGCTATACTATTTTATATTATTACTTTTACATATAATATATGACAAACGACTGTCATGTATGCGGATCAAGGTTTGGAGATCTGGTTTGTACGTACTGCACTAAATCAATATGTTCATCATGTTTAGTTCAAGATAAAAGTAGATGTATCAAATGTGCCAGGATGAAAAAGCCATCATACAAATTCCTTAAACGTAACTTTCCATTTATATTATTGTTTGTGGTTTTTTGGTTTTTTACTGCTGGCGTTTATCCATTCCCGTACTTCCTTGCTATAGGTAAATCACTGGATCCAGCAGTTATGGAGCCGATTCTAATTGCGACTGGATTAATGGCCATACCTTTCACGTTCTTACTTATTGCATGGAAAAAGCGGCCTCCGACAAGGTAGCTTTGATTTATTACCAAGACAGAAATAGTCATGTCAACTCGTATTTCAAGAATATGAATGAAGCTCATCAATGTCCGCCTAGGAAACAGATCGACAGCTAGGTTGCTACTAAGCAAGTCTAAAAAACTATTCAGTCTCTTACTTGAGGGTTGTCATCGTTTTCTAAACTTAAACGTCCGTTCCATTGCCAGTTTTTACAACAAAGGCGCAGCTCATTTCAGGCATAAAAGTGGTCCCTTTTATCAACAAACACCTGTCGGAATACATGTAATATTTACAGTCCTTACATTGATATCCTTCTGCACCTTTTCCAATAACATGACCATCTTCATATTCAAGTTTTCTTCCCGTCTTTTTTATAAAATCCCAAACAATATCTCCCGGTAACATGCCATCACCTTTTGGAGAAAAGAAGTTTGAAACACCGTAATCATTGTTAATTTCTCCTTCTACGATATGACATTTTTTTTCATCTGGTAGATTGAACTTGCACTTTATGCATGCGCGTTTATAGTGATCTTCGGTTTGCTTGGACTGGATTTCCCCTTGTTTTTTGTAACCCGCCTCATGTTTGGTCATCTTTTTCTTTGAACTCAAGACACTGTATAGCGCAGAATCCTTTAGTGCTACATCCTTCTCTTCTTGTTGCCCCGTTGACTTGGCCACGACTGATTCTTCTACACTGTCATCCATTTTTCACTTCACCTGCAGACACTCCCTATACTATATGATATTTAAGAAGAATATACTGGGATCCTATTGTTTAGTCTTTAGTTAGATACTATACTATTAAATAGGATAGTACCAAGGAGATTTCTTCATAGACGCAGATGAGCTTAATCTGGCGGCAACGTTTCTATATAAATAAAATTCAAAGGAATTGGAATATGGACTGGAACTACCTTTGCTAATTGAATCTAGATAGCTTTGATATTTCACTTTCTAGCCTTTTTAGATAAAACGTCAAAAGCTTGCTAGAGGAATGTAGAGGCTGCTAATCCGAAGATGGAATTTATAGTCATATATAACATGCTACTAGACAGTGGATATGAGAACTCTTACACGAGAAACAGAAATAAACGCACCTGTCGGGAAGGTATTTGAACTATGCTGAACCATTATGGATCATAATAGGTGAAAAAGAAAATGTCTGATGTATCAAATGATCGGAACTATACTGACAGTACCCAATCAGGCGTTGGTACAACATCGGAGAGAGCAGGAGATGCTGCAGGGGAACCATCTGTAAATGCGGCAACCAATAGGGGCACAGCATCCAAAATGGCAAATCTACTCGAGGGTCTACAATTTCCAGCAACCAAGGAAGATGTAAGAAATCATATAAATAGAAAGTCGCCAGCCATGGGAAATAGAATAAATGATGTATTTGAGGCTGTTCAAAACAACCTTGAGGATGGAGTTAAATATGACAGCGCTTACGCTATAGAACTGGCTGCTGGATTGGTCTAGAAAAAACAATGAATAACGGGAAAGACCCTGTAATTCTTTATGAATCACAAAATGATTTGATGAGTTAAGACATACATAGTATTACAACTTCATAACTGGCATTATTATGAGAAAGCACATCGTAGTGAAGACACTAATCGTTGTAGGATGCATAATTTTAATATCAGGAATAATATTTGTAGCACAAAGTAAATCGAAGATAGGACCGCAATCCTCATTTATGTACAGCAATCCTCAATGGACAGTAAACGGATTCGCTATTTCTGTAATAGGTTTAATTGTATTGGCTTGTGGAATAATAATTCAATCTATCAAAAATGTATGACAATTACATACACGTCTACTAGTATACGAGTATGAACATCGGCATTAGAAATCCAAAAGTCGAAAAAGAAAACCATGATTGTTCCAAATATTACCAGAATCAAAGCTTCACAAGGACAATCCAATTAGGAAAGATAATAATGGAAGGCTCGCAACAATTCCTAATTTTCGAGAGTATGCTCGACTCCGAAAATGGATGTTACACTTATTTTACAGAACGGCGTATAAGAATCCTTACTCATTAGAAAAAGGTTCAAAAAAGTTACTGCTTGCTGCTAGTGGTAATAGATGATTCGATCTTTGGCCATAATTGATTCAACATCGAGGGGGTGTTTGTCATTATCCAATTAAACATGGAAACTTCTTCTTCCGTATTTTGCTGAAATACGGAGATCGCGTCATGTGCATTCATCTTACCGGCCAACTGTGAGCACATTTTGTAAGCAATTATCTCTGCATTTTCCACTATGGCATCTTCTTTGATATTTCTTATCTCCATCTCTTCAGAGGTAGGATTTTCGGCACCTTTAGTCACAGATTTTACAGTATTTTTTATTGTGTCTTTCATCATAGAGGCAGCTGGTGGCTTTAGTGTTGGCAAATCCGCTTTGGATTTTGTTGGGCTACCGTCGTAATCAGTAATTAACTTCTCCAATCTACCTTGTTGTCCTCTTGTTTCTTGTAGATGTTGTTGGAATCGTTGTTTTGCATCTTGTATTGGAGTTTCTTGAATTCTTGTCTGCAATCTATCTACTGCAGCATTTTCAGCAGATAGTATTTCATTCAAGTAATCAACGAATTTTGATTTAAGATCTGGATTGGTTAGTGACATTCTTAATTCATTATTAGTTATGAAACATCATAGTTAACACTGTGTAATTAACCTCATGACACAGTTCGGCAGTACAATAGGCAGATCTATCAGAAATATGAAACGGACTTTTACAGTTTATCACCTTAAGTTCCTCGTATTTACAAGCCTGGTCTGTATGATACGTCATTTAATACCGAGTATGAACCCAGCACAGCGGAGCTGAACGATATTTTCCACTTGTATTAGAGGTCCACATCTTATTCCAAACCACACTGAGAACGGCAATCTACCTGTTGTAAAAGTCATAGGGTTTACTTGATAATCAACTGACCATTAGTATGCAGGTTTGTTTTCATTATCTTGATTTTTGTTATACATTTAGTTCTGCCATGGGATCCTTAACCTTCAAAAAGGTCTCGCTTACAGAGAAACCGCCAAGAAGCCTTGTTAGAATATATAGAATTGAATACCATTATTTTAAAAACTAGATATGAAATTTGAAGAATTCAAGATAGGACAGACCTTCAAGTCATACATTTGCATTGACAAGCAAGAATTCGTAAAA
>Ga0207663_10001040_pt1 | contig 12723 bp, 15 predicted proteins | sample LARL53metaG_FD_184346 | JGI IMG/M metagenome (GOLD analysis project Ga0207663, IMG submission 184346) | Corn, switchgrass and miscanthus rhizosphere microbial communities from Kellogg Biological Station, Michigan, USA - LAR L5-3 metaG... | ecosystem: Host-associated > Plants > Roots >...
AGGGAGGGGGCAGTCAGTACGACATGGTGTCGGCCTCCGGCGACGCCAGCCTGCGCCTGATCCGCGGTGGGGACGTCACACAGACGAACGTGGCCCTGATCCCCGAATGGAAGAACTTCATCCCCCAGCTTCAGTCGCCGCCACACAACACCGTCGATGGCAAGCACTACGGCGTCTCGCTGCAGTGGGGTCCGAACATCCTGCTGTACAACCCGAAGTCCGTCAGCCCGGCGCCGACGAGCTGGTCGGCGATCTACAGTCCGAAGTACAAAGGCCAGATCACCGTGCCGGCGAACCCGATCCAGATCGCCGATGCTGCGTTGTACCTCTCAAAGACGCAGCCCAGCCTTGGGATCACCGACCCATATGAGCTGACCGAAGCTCAGCTGAACGCAGTCGGGAATCTACTCAAACAGCAGCGTCCGCTGGTCAAGAAGTACTGGGCGCTTGCCTCGGATGAGATCGAACTGTTCAAGAACGGCGACGCGACGATCGGCGCGGCGTGGCCGTACCAGACCAACACGCTCAACGCCGACAAAGTGGGGGTCAAGGAACTGATCCCGATCCAAGGCGCAACGGGGTGGGCGGACACGTGGATGATCTCCGCGCATGCCAAGCACCCGAACTGCGCCTACTTGTGGACGAACTGGGTGTCGACCCCAAAGGTCCAGGCCCAGCAGGCACTGTCCTTCGGAGAGACGCCGGCGAACACTAAGGCCTGTTCCTACATGGAAAAAATCGAAAAGGGCTCGTGCGCGCAGTACCACGCGAACGCTCCGAGCGCGTATTTCAACAGCATCAAGTTCTGGAAGACGCCGGTCGCTGAATGTGGCAATGGCAAAAACGACTGTGCCGACTACAGCAAGTGGCAGCAGAAGTGGACGGAAGTGACGGGATAGCCCAAGGACGGCAATCCAGCCTGGCGATGGGGAGCGCAGCGAGGCAGACGGCGCGCATCCGCGTCTCGGCGGCTTTGTTCCGCCGACCGTGGGCGCGTGCCGTCCTGCTGCTCACGGCCCCCGGTGCGTGGTTCGTGCTGATCTACCTCGCCTCGCTCGCGCTGCTGTTCATCTCTGCGCTATGGAGCGTTGAATCGTTCAGCGGCAAGCTCGTCCATAGCTGGACGCTCGACAACTTCGAAACACTGGTCACGGTTCCCGCCTACAGGACGATCGCCCTGCGCACGATCGGGATCGCGGCGGCGGTTACGGTCACCGACGCGCTGCTGGCGCTGCCGTTCGCCTTCTTCGCCGTGCGGATCGCGCCGCAACGCCTGCGGGCGGTCCTATTTGTGGCGGTGTTGATCCCGCTGTGGTCGAGCTATCTCGTGCGCGTGTACGTGTGGCGACTGATCCTCGCAAAGGACGGGATCCTCAACTGGACGCTGGAAAACCTGGGCCTGGGATCGCTGGAAATCGGCTACTCCAACTGGGCGATGTGGATCGTGTTCAGCTACATCTGGCTGCCCTTCATGATCCTGCCGATCTGGGCCGCGATCGAGCGCGTGCCCGACTCCTACATCGAGGCATCCGCCGACCTCGGCGCGCGCGGATGGCGAACGTTTCGCACCGTGCTGTTTCCACTGATACTCCCGGGCATCGCGGCCGGCTCGATCTTCACGTTTGCGCTGACCCTTGGAGACTTCATCACGCCGACGCTCGTCGGCGGGGCGGGCTCGGATTTCATCGGAAACGTCGTCTATCAAAGCGTGGGGGTAGCGAACAACGTGCCGTTCGCCGCCGCCTTCGCCACGGTGCCGCTCGTGGTCATGGGTATCTACCTGCTGATCGCGCGGCGGCTGGGAGCGTTCGAAGCGCTGTGATCGGAACGAGCCGCTGGAGTCGCGTGGCGTTCGCCGTATGGACGGCGCTGATCATCCTGTTCCTGTTCATCCCGATCGCGCTGATCATCCTGTACGCATTCAACCCGTCGAACATTCAGAGCTGGCCGCTGGAGGGTCTGTCGACGAAGTGGTTCTCCTCGACCTGGCACAACGAAGAAATGCGCCACGCGCTGTGGCTGTCGGTGCGTGCTGGGCTGCTGGCGACGGCAATCGCGATCCTGCTCGGATCGATGGCCGCGTTCGCGGTTCACCGCTTTCGCTTCTTCGGGCGCGAAACGATCTCGTTCATCTTCGTGCTGCCGCTGGCGCTGCCGGGAATCATCACGGGCATGGCGCTGAACTCGTTCTTCAACTTCAACGGGGTGAACTTCTCGATCGTCACGATCGTCATCGGCCACGCCACGTTTTGCATCGTCGTCGTCTACAACAACGTGCTGGCGCGTCTGCGCCGCACGCAGACCTCGCTGATCGAGGCGTCGATGGATCTCGGCGCCGACGGCTGGCAGACCTTCCGCCTCGTGACCCTGCCGACGATCGCCACGGCGCTGGTCGCCGGGGGCCTGCTCGCGTTCGCGCTGTCCTTCGACGAGATCGTCGTGACGACGTTCACCGCGGGCGCGCAGAACACGCTGCCGATCTGGATCTTCGGCAACATCCGCCTCGGCCAGCAGCTGCCGCAGGTCAACGTTGTCGTCCTGTTCGTGATCGCGGTGACCGTGATCCCGATCGCACTGGCACAGCGACTGACCCGCGACACCGGCGTGCTACGTCGCCCGGTGGCGCCGGCGGAAACCGCACCGCGTGAGCCACCGCCGCATGACCCCGCGGCAGCTCCAGCTTGAGCGTGTCGGAGATCTGCGCGTGCAGAATGGCGCCGCGGCGGTGATCTCCACGTGATCGATTACGCCTCGTGCTGGCCACCGAAGGGGCCTCTCGGCTCGCCCTCACCGAGCGCGGCTACGCCGCGAACCGCTGCGCGCTGCGCGCCCTGCGCTTCGCCGCCTCGACCTCGCGGTCCCGCGGGGCAGCCGAGGTGACCAGTTGACTCAAAAGCCCCGCCGAGATCGCGGCGACCTCTTCGACAGCTCGATCGAAGGCATCGGCGTTCACCTGCGAGGGCTTGTTGAAGCCGCTGATCTTCCGCACGTACTGCAGAGCCGCCCCGCGCACCTCCTCATCGGTCGCGGGTGGGTCGAAGTTGTAGAGGGTCCGGATGTTTCGACACATACGACGAGGTTAGCCGGCGCGACGGTCGTGCGCCTGGTGCATGAGCACCTGCGCGAAGCGGCGTCCGAGCGCGCTGTGAGTTTCGATCGGAGGCATGCGCTCGGTCCTCAGGGTCGGGCGGAGTCGTCGTGAGGGACGACGTGCACGGCGTTTAGTCTGGCCCTCGTGATGGACATGAGCGTCGTGAAGGGCGAGGCCGAAGCGCGGCAGGCAGCCGTCGCAGCGCCAGGCTGGCGGCGCAATGTGGCCGTGCTCAGAGCCGCCTCGATCCTGGCCGGCGGCCTGGCCGGCACGCTCCTGCGCGCGGGCCTGGCCGAAGCACTGGCGCAACGGGAGGGCGAGTGGCCCTGGGCGACGCTGGCGGTCAACCTCGCGGGCACGCTGCTGCTGGCGTGGCTCACCACCCGCCTCGCCGAGCGCGTGGCGCCGTCCCGCTACTGGCGATTCTTCCTCGGCGTGGGCTTCTGCGGGGCGCTGACGACCTTCTCGACCTTCCAGGTGGAGACGATCCGCCTGGCCAAGGACGGACACGCCGGCGTGGCGGTCGCCTATGCGGCCGTGAGCCTCGGGTGCGGCATGGCGTGCGCGATCGCCGGCACGGTGCTCGCGCGGCGCGGGCGGTACGGATGAGCGCCGCGCTGGCCTGGATGGGGTGCGGCGTGTGCGGCGCGCTCGGCGCGTGGGCGCGATTCCGGGTGGGGAGCGGCGTCATGGCGCGATGGACCGGCGCGTTCCCGCTGGGCACCTTCGTCGTGAACCTGAGCGGCGGGTGCGCGCTCGGCGTGTTGACGGGGCTCGGCCTCAGCGGCCGGGGGATGCTGGTCCTGGGCACCGGGCTGATGGGCGGATATACGACGTTCTCGACATGGATGGTCGAGGATCAGCGGCTGGGCGAGGACGGCGAGTGGACGCTGGTGTGGCTGTACCTGTTCGGCTCGATGGCAGCCGGCCTCCTGGCCACGAGCCTCGGCTGGCTGATCGGGAGCGCGCTGGCATGATCGCCGACGCGCTCAAGCTCTCGGTCTACTTCGGCGACTCGCTGACCGCGGGCGGGGAGCTCGCCGGCGACGCGCTGATGCGCGCGCTCGCGCGGTGCGACGTCGAGGTCGCCACGCTGCTGCGCGGCGTCGAGGGCTTCGGCATCAACCGCCGCATCCACGCGGAGCGCCTCCCCGACACCTCGACCGACCTCCCGCTGCTGGCGGTGGTGATCGACCGCCGTGAGCGCATCGAGGCGCTGCTGCCGGTGGTTGACCGCGTCATCTCGCGCGGGCTGGTGACGCTCGAGCACGCGCGCCTGGCGACCGGCGCGGACGTCGCCGAGATGGCCCTCCCGCCCGGGCGCGGTGAAGCCGCCAAGCTGACGATCTACTGCGGTCGGGGGGAGCGTAGCGGCGGCCGGCCGGCCTATCGGGAGATCGTCGAGCTGCTGCGCCGCCAGGGGGCGACGGGGGCGATCGTGCTGATGGGCATCGACGGCGTGCTGCGCGGCGCTCGCCGGAGCGCACGGGTCTTCGCGGTCGATGCCCTCACGCCGATGGCGATCACCTCGGTCGGGCCGCGAGCGATCCTCGAGCGCCTGCCGCCCCTGCTCGGCGCGGCCGTGGAGGATCCGATCGTGACGTTCGAGCGGATCGCCCAGCTCAAGCACGACGGCGAGCTGCTCGAGCCGCTGCCCTGGTCAGGCAGTGTTGGGGGAAACACGTCCGATGACGACGAGCAGGACGAGGACGAGGACATCCCCGATGTCTGGCACACGCTGCGGATCTACACGCGGCGCTCGGCGCAGGTGAACGGGCGGGCGCTCTACAGCGAGCTGACGCGCCGGCTGCGCGAGATCGGGGCAGCCGGCGCGACGACGATCCTCGGCGAGTGGGGCTTCTCCAGCGACGAGGCCCCCTATGGCGACAGGGCGTGGCGGGTGACGAGCCACACGCCGAGCTACACCGTGTACATCGACCGCCCGCACAAGCTCGCCGCGGCGTGGCCGCTCGTCGACGAGCTCACGGCCCGGCACGGGATCGTCACCTCGCTGACTGTCCCCGGCTACCGCGAGCGGGCGGGCGCGACCGTGCACGGAAGGCTGGAGATCCCGCCGCGACTGTAATCCAAGTGCCGGGAGTCGAGGTCTCCCACCGCGCATCGTGTGCTGGCGGGGCGCGCATGCGCGCCCCGAGAGGAGCCGCATGCGGCTCCTCTCCCGAGCGGCGCATGCGCCGCTCGGCGGACCGCACATGTGCGGTCCGGGCAGGGCCGCATGCGGCCCTGCCGACCGTGGCGCATGCGCCACGGTCCACTTCAGCCTTTCACAGATGCGCCACGGTCACTCAGCCCTCACAGACGCCCACGGTCCACTCAGCCTTTTACAGATGCGCACGGTCCCCATCGCCGACGCGCACGTCGCCATCGCTCGCACGGACGCCACGAGCGGCCCCTAAGCGCGCAGCACCGGGCTCCAGCGCTCGGGCTCGCGCGCCGCCTGCTCGCGCGCCCAGCGGAAGTGGTGGGCGGCGGAGCGACGCAGCGGCTCACCCAGCAGCAGCCCCACGAGCGCCCACCTCCAGGCGTGTCGCGGAGTCTCGAGCGCGACGGCCAGCAGGCCCGCGAGCGTCCACAGGTGGAGCACGCTGTTGTAGGGGCCAAGCTGCTCGCTCGTCATGCCCTCCGCTTCAGTCAGATACGGGATGCCATGACGCCGCTCCCAGGGCCAGGCGACGAAGTGAACGATGCCACCCGCCAGCCCGGCTGCGTTATTCAGGGCCAGCCACCTCTCGATCCGCTCGCCCTCGCCGATCCATCCTGCGAGCGCCCACGCGGGCAGCCCCCCGGCCCACATCACGACCGCGGCGCGCCTGCCGATGAACGGCTCGAACACCAAGCCGACGCCTGCGCGCACCTCGAAGGCGTGGTGAGCAGCGGTGCCGAGGGCGGTCAGGACGGTGAAGGGTCTGCGTCGTCGGCGTCGGCGTCGTGGTTGCAAGGTCACTGTGTCATCCACGTGGCGTCGTCGAGCTGTGGCGGGCCCTGCTCCTCGGGGCGCTCGAGCATCTGTGCGGCCGCCGCGTCCATGCGCATCACGGTGACGGCCCCCGCCTCGGCGAGCCGCGCGGTCTCAGCGAGCACGGAGTCGAGCGCTTCCCAACCGGGATCGCCGGTGAAGGCGACCGAGAATGGGTGAAAGAGCAGCGTCATGTGTCCCTCCCGCCCGGCGCGACCCCCTTGCTCTGCGTAACAACCCTCAAGCGCAGAGACCATCTCCGCTCGCATCTCCTCAGGCGTGCGGGGATCGGGCCCGTCGCTGTAGCGTTCGCGCAGACCCGCGAACTGGGGCAGGTAGGCGTAGGCGTCCACCAGCGGCCAGCGAAACGGCAGCACCGCCAGACCCTCGAGCAGGCCCTCGCGCTCGCCCGCGGGCGAGACATAGCTGTAGCCGTGCTCGCCGAGCAGCCGCAGGGTGCGCCCGGTCAAGCCGCCTCCGGGCGGTCGAAACCCGCGCGGCTCGATGCCGATCGAGCGCATCGCGTCGGTGGCACGCCCGAGCAGCGCAGCCTCGCGCTCAGCGTCGAGCGCCGCCCATTCCTCGTGGCGCCACGCGTGTACCGCCACCTCATGGCCGGCGGCCGCGATCGCGTGGAGCGCCTGCGGATACATCTCCGCGTTCAAGCCCTCGACGAAGAACGTCGCCTGCACTCTGCGCGTCGCAAGCAGGTCGAGCAGCTTCGGGAGCACGTCCACGACGGTGAAGTGCTGTCCCGCGGGCACCTCCTCCGGCCACATGCCCAGCTCGAGCTGGGCAGCCTCTCCGAGATTGTCAAACGTCACCGACACAACCGACTCGGGCACGGCGCAATCATAGTTGTGGTCCTCGCCGGTAGGCTCACGGCTGTGGCAGCCCACTCGACATTCCACCGAGCTGCCATGCGGCTCGTGATCGACATTTCGACCAAGGGCTGAAGCCATGCGGCTCGTGAGCTTCCATACCGGAAACACACCCACCATCACCGCCGCTGCGGTCCAGCTGGAGGAGGATCTGATCCCAGTCTCCGCCTTGGATGCACCTGCCACGACGGTGCGCGGTCTGTTGGAGGCGCTCGACGCCGAGGGACTGCGCGAGCTGCAGGCGCGCGCCGAGCAGGCAGACGAGCGCATCGCGCTCACCGACGTGACCCTGCACGCCCCCGTCACCGACCCGCAGAAGATCGTCTGCCTCGGTCTCAACTACCGCGACCACGCCGAAGAGACAGGCCAGGACATTCCGACCGCCCCGATGTGGTTCGCCAAGTTCGCCAACTCGCTGATCGGCTCGGGCCAGGACATCGTGCTCCCGGACGCCCACCCGGAGTATGTCGACTATGAGGCCGAGCTCGCGCTGGTCATCGGACGACCCGCGCGCAACGTCAGCGCAGAGGACGCGCTTACTCATATAGCTGGGGCGATGCCCTTCAACGACGTCAGCGCCCGCGACCTGCAGCTCCAAAACCCCCTGTGGACGAGCGGCAAGGCGATCGACACGTTCGCACCCTGCGGGCCCGCGCTGGTGACGCTCGAGGAGATCGACGACCTGCGAGCGCTCGCGTTGCGCACTCACATCAACGGCGAGCTGCTGCAGCAGGGAACGACCGCCAACCTGATCTTCGCTCCCGCCGAGATCGTCGCCTGGCTCTCACGCACGATGACGCTGCTGCCCGGCGACATCATCGCCACAGGCACCCCCGCTGGCGTCGGCGTGGCGCAAGGACGCTTCTTGCGCGACGGCGACACGGTCGAGGTCGGGATCGACGGTCTTGGGGCGCTGCGCAATACGGTACGGGCAGCGTGAGTGTGTCATGCCCCTGGACCAACCAGAGGACGGATCAACGATGAAGGTCGAGCTGCTCGAGGTCGGATGGTTGACGGCGGCGGCAGCGCTGTTGCGAGAGGGCGACTCCTCCGGTGAGGACATCCGTCTCCTGGTGCCCGCATACCTGCTCGAGTCAGAGACCCAGCGGATCCTGGTCGACACAGGACTGCACCCGGCGCTCATCGCCGCTCCCGACGAGCACTACGACCGCCCGGACGTGCTCAGCCTGTGGGCGCCAGAGCAGGAGCGCTCGGTGGCAGACCAGGTCGACCTGAGCACGCTGACGATGGTCATTCTCACCCACCTGCACTTCGACCACGCCGGCGCACTGTCGCTGGTGCCAGAGTCGGTGCCGGTCGTTGTCCAGCGGGCTGAATGGGAGGCCGGGCATGACCGAGCGGCCGTCGCGCGCAACTTCTTCTTCCCGCGCGACTACACCGGCCGCGACGTTCGGCTCATCGATGGAGACCACGACCTGCTCGGCGACGGCTCTATACAACTGCTGCTCACCCCGGGGCACACACCCGGCCACCAGTCCGTACAGGTCGGCGACCTCGTCCTCGGTGCGGATGTGACCCACTTCGCGAGCGGTCTCGACGACCATGTCTTCCCAGTCTTCGGCGACGACCGCAGCCGTCAGGCGCAGTCGGCGATACGGCTTCGCGAGCTACGCGACGCAGGCGCCACGGTGATGCCCGGTCACGACCCTGGTGTGTTGCGTCCCGGGCCGATGACCGCGGGTTGACCAGGCCCTTGTCGATTCATCGATGCTCCACGCTCGCCGGCACACTTGCAGCCCACGACGCGCAAGGACACGAAAGCGGCCGCATCCTGACCATACATGCAGATGCATCCATTCGAGGTAGCTGCTTACACGGTCATCTCGAGGGGGGGGGAAAAACGATTCTCATCTTGCATCCCACGGCACGCGCGCAGGTCGATGAGACCGCGCATGCGGATAAGCAGGATGGAATCAACAAACCCGATTTCGGTTAGATCAAGCACGATCTCATCCGAAGGGGTCGTCGTGCAGCCTGATTGCCTCCCCCACCGAGGGAGGTTTGGAGTGTCTGATCGTTGGGGTCGTTTCGCGCCGTTGACCGGCGTGCTGTTTGCTGTGCTCGTGATCGGCGCGGTCTTCACGAGTGGAGAAGAAACACCGAAAGCTAGCGCGAGTGTCGCGAAGGTGGTCGCGTTCTACACGAAGAATCGCTCGGAAGTCGAGACGTCCGGCATTCTGTTCGCGCTTGCGTTCCTCGTGTTGGTGCTGTTCGCCGGGGCGCTGCGCTCCTATCTGCGCCGCACGGGTGCGGCCGATGGACTCGGCGCGCTCGTGCTCGCTGGTGGCATCCTGATGGCGGCGGGCGCACTCACTGGCACGGGCCTTGAATACGAGATCGCCCACAACCTCCAGCACCTGACTCCACAGGCGGCACAGACGCTGAACTTCATCAGTCAGGACGTGTTCCTGCCGGTCCTCGCCGGCGCGTTCATACTCGCGATCTGCAGCGGCCTTGCGATCCTTGGCAGCGCGGCGCTCCCGAAGTGGCTGGGCTGGGTGGCGATCGTGCTGGCAATCGTCGTGCTCATTCCCCCGGCGAGCTTCCCAGCCCTAATCGGCTTCGTGGTCTGGTCGATCATCGTGAGCGTCCTCATGTACCGCCGCAGCGGCGAGCCGGTCGCCGCGACGAGTACGCCTGCGTCTCAACCAGCGTAGTCGCCCTTCCCGCACCTGTTCAGATACATGGGTATCGATGCCTGGACCGAGGCCCAAGTGCTAAACGGCGAGCAACTTAACGCGGCCGATTTCATGATCGTTACGAGTCTCGCCCTGCTTTGCTACCGGCCCGACATTCGAGCAGAGCTCGAGCGACGACCGGCTATCCGGCTCCTCGACCGGCTCCTGCCCGAGCCCCTGACGGCCGTGGTGGGCTCGCGAGCGGGTTGAGATGATGGATTCGATCGACAGAATCCGAGCCGCTGCGCGTACATGGGGCTCGACGGCGCACGAGCGACAGCTGGAGTTCGCGTGCGATCGCTATGTAGCTGACTGAACCCAACGACGCGCTCTACCGGGCGGTGACCGTGGAGGCACCGCCGGCGCTGCTGTTTCACTGGCTGTGTCAGCTTCGCAGTGCGACCTCGACGACTTCGCGTCGATGGTCGCAATAAGGCCATAGCGGGGGAGCGATTCACTCTTATCGGCGACCTCGTCATCGCCGTCGAGCGAGCGGTTCCGTGGCTGGCACTGAAGTAGTAGGACGACACCTCGCAGTCGTCACGACGCTGGTGTGGGTGCTTGTAGCAAACTGTGCTACGATCGTGCACATGGCCCGGGACGTCTCGATCCGCGAACTCCGCAACTCCACCGCAACCGTCATCTCTGAGCTTGAAGCGGGCGAGCGTCTCACGCTCACAGTCAATCGCCGCCCCGTCGCCGACATCTTTCCCCATGTCGAAGATCGTGATCCCTGGGTACCTGCCGTCGAGCTGCGTCGCATCTTGCGCGAGGCTCCCGCTGACGCAGGGCTGCTCACCGACCTCGCAGATATCCGCGGAGCGGAGCTTGACGACACTTGAGTCGAGCAATCGCCGACACCTCGGTATTCATCGCCCAAGAGAGCGGACGAGAGCTTGGCGACTTGCCCGAGCAGATCGCTGTATCTGTTGTCACCGCCGCCGAGCTCGAGCTGGGCGTGCTGCGAGCCTCTAACCCGACCTTCCGAGCGATACGACTATCCACGCTTTCGCGAGTTCAGGCCACGTACCCTCTGTTGCCGGTCGATCCCGAGGTTGCCAGTTGCTTTGCTCGTCTTGCCTCATCCGAGTTGTCAACGGGACGACGCCTCCGTCGCCACGACGCCTGGATCGCCGCAACTGCACTGCGCCACGGCGCAGCCGTTATCACCCAAGATGCGGACTTCTCATCGTTTGAGGACGTGGCAGTGCTTCGGGTCTGAGATTTCAGGAGTCTGAGATTTCAGGGGTCTGAGATTTCAGGGGTCTGAGATTTCAGCTCGCGCGAGCGGATCGGTCTACCGCCGGATCAAGGGACGGGCTTCTCGGTTATCTCCCACATCGTCGAGCGGAGCGTGGTTGCCGGCCACGCACTCGGACCGTCCGACGTCGCCCAGGCCTCGGCGTCAGGCGCCCACGTTATCGCTCAGTTCCTCGAGCCACTCGCGGTCGAGTCGGACGCAGCCCCAGGGAGCACGATCGTCCATAACTTCACCGGGCAGTTCGAGATCGCGAACCTCTCAGGCCACCCTGCCCACTGGGCGCCGTCTCCCTGTCGCGCCAGCCGACCTCGCGCTACCCGCGCTCGGGCGGCGCCACACAGCTCATGCTGTAGCTGGCGCCGGACCTGATGCGTGGCGTCCCGTTCGCGTCGAGCCCGATCGCGTCCTCGATCGCGCAGTCGAGCTTGGGTTGCCAGCCGCGCTCCAGGCAGTCTCGCCATTTCGCTTCGAAGTCCTCCCGTATGCGGCCTTCGCGCTTCCGTTTGTCCCACAAGAGCCCCGCACCGACCGCGACTGCCAGCCCGGCGCCCGCGAGGAACGCGAGATCCTCGATCGCGAACGCGCGCAGCGGTCCGGCCTCGCTCTCGATCCGGGCGTCTTGGAGCGCGAAGCCGTCGCCGAGATCGTGAGCGACTACGGACCACGAGAAGCGGGTCTCCTCGCCGTCGAGGTCGAGCGCGACCTCGGTCTCGCGCGGGATGTGGGCTCCCCCCAGCAGCTCCTCGCTCGCTACGACCCCAATCGTCAGGCCTATGTGCATCGGCACATCCCGGTCGAGCAGCGCGCCGACGAGCAGCATCCGCTCGCCGTCGAGGGACGCGGCTCCGAGCGTCAGGGACAGGCCCTCCTCCGCGCGGACAACGAGGTCCAGGGTTTCGCGACCATTCTGCATGTTCGCATCCTACACCTGTGCACGCCGCGTGAGCGTCAGACGAGCGCCTCGCCGGTGACGACCGGCCACAGACCGCAAGGCGCCGCCCTGCGGTCCCGAGTGCCGCGAACCTCCCACGAAATGCCGTGAATACCAGCCCTGAGGGCGCAGCGTTTTCGGGGGTTTTCGCGGTGCTTCGCGGGGAAGCGCGGACCTTGAACGTATCGGGGCGAACGGTTCAGGTTGGCTTCATTATGCGGTTTTCGGGGCTCCTGCTGTCTTGGTGCGGTCCCAAATCAAGGTTCGTCCCGCGCACCGGGCGTCCGCTTGGGGCTGCGGTCCTGCCCTCGGGGACCACAGGGACCGCGCAAGGCGCGGCTGACGCTCTTGCGGCGGGCGCGGCGGTCATTCTGCTGCGAGGCTTTCTGCTCGGGCTAGGATCGCCGACGGTTCGACGCCAAGCACATGGGCCAGGTGAGCCGCCCTGGGTTCACAAAGTGAAACCCAGGATGGCTTACGTTCTAAAGAAAGTGGCCCAGCAAGACGCCAGCGACAATCAACGCCGCTCCGCCGGCCGCGGAGAGCGCAACGGTCATTGCCGACGAGACGGGGGCACGCTTCGCCGGCCGCGCAATAAGAACCGTCGGACCGAGAATCACCTGCGGAGATTCGATCCGCAGCGGAGTTGGATGGGGACGGCGATGGAATATGGCGCGTCGAATCCGCTCGGGGATCAGCCGCGACAGCTCGCGTAGCCCGGCCATGAGCGCGCCGTATTCGATGACCACTCGTCCGACCGTGACAAGCGTAAGGAGGATCACGACGCTTTCGCGCGCGATCTCGATATCGGGAGACAGCTCTATCTGCCCACCGAACTGCTCGTTGACCATGCTGCTAACCGTGGCGTAGATGTCACGCTGGA
>Ga0207663_10001041_pt1 | contig 12720 bp, 15 predicted proteins | sample LARL53metaG_FD_184346 | JGI IMG/M metagenome (GOLD analysis project Ga0207663, IMG submission 184346) | Corn, switchgrass and miscanthus rhizosphere microbial communities from Kellogg Biological Station, Michigan, USA - LAR L5-3 metaG... | ecosystem: Host-associated > Plants > Roots >...
TATCCTTAGGATCTTTTCTAATCTTTGCAGGTGCACCGTATGCTTCGGTTACCTTTGGACCTTCTGTTGATCTCGTTATTTTTGTCGGTGCTTCTACTGCACCATTATAATTCTCTTTTTTGCTTTTCTCAGATGACATTATGTGTAAATATTCTCTTCTGACATATTTAAGACTTGTAAAACCATACTATCAAGTTCGGGTTAAAGAATTTTATAGTTTTTATTTAATAGGAGTTGAAGAATATGTCTATGAAATTTTATGACATGTTGCCATATCATCGTAACAGAGTAAATACAGTCAATTAAGATTCTAAATTTTTAATTCTTTAAAATCGTAATAGATATCTTTCTTACAAACAGAGCAAGGTATCTTCAACATTGGTTTTCCTTCGACAATATCTGAATATGTCTGAACAGGGTTAATGTCTCCCAAATCAATCCTAGTTTTGCAATTTTTACAATCTATGAAGTATGTTCCTTTAGACATGTAATTGTATGATGTGTAAACCTACTTAAATTAATTGTAGTTAACTTGATCAAATAACAGGAGATTTGTTTATCTTTTTTCTTTTATATGCAGTATAGATTTCAGATTCATCAAATAATTGACTAGGATATTCTCTCATTTTTTCATTTTCTAATTCAATTTGTTTTTTACTGAAAAATTCTGTATTTCTACAATATGCACAAGATCCATTCAATGTTACTGCATTTACCTGATGAGATTTCAACATAATCTCGACTGCCTTTTCTAACTCATCCAATGCTTTATTCCTTGTTTCATATTCGATTTTAAAAATATCTGATTTTCTTAGTTTTAATGCCAAATGTGCTAATTCAACGGATAGTTTTTCAGCAAATTGTTCTTTTAAAAGGGCAACATTATCATTTCTAGGCGACTGAAGACTGCTTGAATCAAAAAATCGAACTTTCCAGATAGAACCCGCATGTCGTTCAATTTTAATTAACTCTTCTCTAGATGTCTGATAAACAAAATTATCTAAATCATGTAGTATTAATGAAATGTTTATTATTTGTCTATCCTCTCCTATCACAATATTTGGGTTTCTTTGTTGAATTTGTAATCCTAAATTATTAATAATGTCATCAATTTCGGATTTTTTTTCCTTGTCCCATTTATCATATGATTCCGTAGAATTAGCTTCAGCTTCAAGATATTTTTTGAATGATGAAAATACATTGTTATTTTTATCGGTGTATAGATGCTGTATTAGACTATCATACCATTCAAATTCTTTGAATATTTCTTCCAATGTCTTTCTTTGTTCCGTATTATTCATGATATCTAACGTGATAGCTCGATTCTTTTTTTCATGTTCTGTGTAAGTCTTGTTAAAAGATTCCAACAATGTTTGTACATGTTTTGTTAATTTTTCATTTCGTTCTTTTTGTAGACCTTCTTCATTATGGTATTCATCTTCTACTATATTTTTCCAATATTCAGCGGTTTTCCAATCTCCTACATCAATGAATTTACTAATATTTTCGATTGATTCCCTAGTAGCTTTTGTGGAATTAATACAAAATAAATAGGTAGCAACAATTTCTGCTTTTTTTGTCATGTTATAACCATTCCATATCATCATCCCAAAAATTATGGAAAAAACTGATAAAAGTACTGTAGTTAAAGTCTGTTGTATACATGATATACAAGTTGTATTTACACCATTTTCTAGGCTCAGGCGACTAGCAAATGTATTTGACAATAAGACGGCAAGAAGAAACACTATGATAGAAATTTGAAAATAAATATTACTTACAAGTTTATCCTTTTCAATCTCAATTGATTTTGTAAAAAATGCACTTCTAAAATAATTCCACTCGGTTACTACCTGTCTATTCTTTGCTTTTCTGAATCTGTTTTGTGAAAATGACATAAAGTATAATCTAATTCCCTTGCCAAATGGATCAACAATCGCTAAGAACGTACCTGCAAATCCAGCTAATGCAAAAAAAGCCAGAGATCGAGGATCAGATAAATTGTAACCTGCCAATCCTATCAAGATAAAAACTAAGGAATATGCAAACGGATAATCTGTTATTTTTAATAATGTATCCCCAACAGTCAACTATGATAAATTCACATTCTCATCTCTTTAAAGATCACTTTCAGGTTCATACTTTTCATCTTCATAATTCCATCCAAATTCATCTTCTTCTCCAATATCTTCATGTAATTGCATTTTAATTGGAACAGAATAGCAACAAGTTTTATCATCTATCGATTCTAGATTCACAGGCCAAAATCTCTTCCTATCAGAATTTAGGCCAATCTTTTTTTTGTAGACTTCAAACTTGCCAATCTGATCTAGTTTGTTATACATTATACCAGATTTGATATGAGTTGTTCTTGTTGTTGTGACAGAGATGTATAGTTGACCATCTGCGCCTACATCAGTATCCAAATGTTCGATTTCTACCTTCTTTTCCTTGTCGTATCCTATGCCACGATTCTTCCATTTGCCATTGAATCTATAGAAGCCATTTGAGAGAAAATAAGCATCATTTCCTTGTTTGTCTAGTTTCATCTGTCCTAGTTTGTCACTATTCAAGTCTGGAATCTTTTTTCTACAAGCGATAGAATCTGTTGCAAATGCCACAGTGTCTTGTTCCAAGTTATGATCTCTCATGAATCTGTATAATTGTGCCCTTGCAAAACCTGTGATAAATGAAGCAATTATGGGATTGAACAAATTCCCCATGCGGTTATCTACTCTTTGTGCAGTCTTGCCATACATCGAGTTCAAGACAATCTTTATTGCTCTTTCAAGTTGATTTTCTTGTTTTTTTAAGACTAGTCTTTTTTCGTATTGTTCTTCAATGAATTTTTTAAATGGAAACTTACAAGTTTTATTTGGAATGAACTGGTATGATTCTATTATTTTATATTTTATTCTAGAATCTCCGGTAACAGATTTTAATTCTTCCAGTGTTACATATGTTTCAAATTCGCCAGTGGGATAAATTATTCTATTATTTTTAGTTCTAAATGGAAAAGGTGCTATATTGATTGAATCATCAACTTTTGCATGAATATGAAAAAATCCTAAAATTGATTTAGGATTTATTTTAATAGATTCTATCCATCTTCCATCTCTAATATCAGGTAATTTTGTTAATGCAAACGGATATGCTGAATTGATATCATACAAAAAACATTCTCCAATGTAACCACGTTGGACAAGTTCAAATCTTCCACCATAAAATGAGTTCCATGCCAAATCCTGAATCTCATAACGAGTTTCATGAAAAAATGGAATGTCAATATGATTATGAATGAGTACTTTTTCTGCTAAATATCCTGAACTGACCCAGTTTCTAGGATAAAAATTAAAAACCTTTGAAAAAGTATCTAGAAAATTTTCAGCCAATTCCTTTGTTAAAATACAGTCTTGAATGCAGTACTTGCGCATCTCTTTTTTGTGTCTGAGAAAATATCTAACATCAAAAGACTTACGTTTTTCCTTTGTTTCAAGATAGACTGGATCTAGTGGTTTTTTGATATAATCTTGGTAGGCAATAGGAAGTGGTTTAGTATCACAGTATTGGGCAATGTCATAACATGAGACAGAATGCTTGCCTTTACGTATGGTCAACTGCTTTTTGGGAATATACGCAATTTCGTAGCCATGATACTCGAATTTCATCCTCTTTCTTCTTCTATATGGATCAAACACTTTACTTGGCAAAAGCTTCAAGATGCATTCTGCATCAAATTGCAAATTATAGAAAAATAACCACTTGCCTTCATGTTTGAAAAGAAAAATTGCTACATTATCAAATGTCACATCAGGATATTCTAGTCTGTTATTTTCAGAGTCTGCCAACAAGAAAATATTTCCATCATCAGTTTCCGTATCAAGACATACCACAACTCTACGTGGTACTGCATTTGGATTTCTATTTTGTTTACGTACGCGAATAAAGGTAAGTTTTTTTGCAGTTGATCTTGGTATTGAGAATTGAGTATGTTGAGTCATGGACTTGGATTTCTCCACATTACTTCAGAAATGTCAGTGTCTATACCTCTTTTATGACGGCTATATGCAGAACGTATTTCTCTAAGAGACATCTTTACTGGGTAATTTTCCTGAATTGCTTTGAAATAGCGCCAAATACGTTTCATCTTTTCACTACGATTCTGATTTGCCCTGAGGAGTCTTTGTTGTCTCGTATGTTCTTTTGATTCTTTACTAGATTGTAAAGGTCTAATTTGATTTTTGATAAAACTCTGTTCGCCAAATAACTGTCTGAGTAATTGTTTTACATATTTTGTCTGTCTGAAAGATTGAAGAGTAGATATTTCTTCTTGGTTTGATTTTAGTGCTTTTTCTAATCTCTCTTTTTTATTCATCACATCTTAAGAGACTTGAAGATATATTGACAAACCTGGATTCAAAGTGAGGGGATATATGCCCTGTTTTGTAATTAGGGGATATTGGTTAGAAAAAAACAGGGGCTGATTACAAAAGGTCTTACATCAGAGCTATTTCTCCTAGCATTTTTAGAGCCTGATAATATTCGTAAATTAGCACAACGTCTTCAAAACACTAGTGGTCACCCTACTAATTATAGCAAGGCAAGTCAGGCAGTGTACAATTTAACCACATCCAAGTACCTCAAATATGGAAAAGATGGAAAATATCATCCAAATATCACAAAAATAATCGAAGATCTGGAAGAAATCCTTCGTTCAAGGGGGGAAATTCTTGTAAATGAAGACAGGTTAATTCTCGAAAAACTCTTGCATAATAATAAATTTCTAAAAACATTATCTCAAGATGTTGTTGCAACCATCCAGAGTCAACAAAAAGGCAAACATTCTGTTAACGCATTAGAAGTCTTTTGTGAGAGAATCGGAGCCGTGTCTACAATATGGTTAGTTATGAGAAATAACAATCCAGAGTGGAAATCTTCTGCAGAATTTCTTAATAATATGCCTTTTTCAGAAATGGAAGAAAAGTTTAATGAATTTGATAAATTTGCAGATGAATATTCTCCATTATTTGAGAAAGAGATGAAAAAATATCTTGATAAACTACCTCCACTACCAAATAAAGAATTTCTTATGCAGTTGTTTTCTGGATTTATCAAGATCATGTCGTCTGGAATGCCAATGTTTATGGCACCAGAATCTTTATTGAAAAAACTTGCAAAATTGTGGAAGCATTATGAGGGGTTTGCAATGGCCGAACAAGTTTTCAAATTTAGTTCGAAATTAAACTAGACAAAAATGTACTAAATTTTAAATATGATGTAGACTCTTTATTATTGAAATATCGACGCTATTCTTCGAATTAATGATCTGAAATTGATACAATTATCGAAAAATTATTTGTTGATACCGAAAAAAGGAGGTGAAAAATGAATTGATAGTACAAAACACAAATGATAATACCGAAAAAATAATTTCATCAGTTGAAAACATACCCGTTGACACCGAAATAATCATCGAAAAAAGAGTAAGAGGTCAGAGAGGTCCAGATAAAATGCCTAGAACAATTAATCTCAATTCGATTAATAACTTAAAACAATATAGAAAAAATGCCGAATTGGATTACAGTATTGTTGATAATGAGAATGGATTCAATAACTCGAATTTCCTCACGGTAGTCCTCATCATCTCTTTAATGGTCATAATGGGTATTATTATTTGGAAATTATATGTAATTATCTGAATACTATATAAATGAGATATAAATTTCGATTTTAGAAATTATGTCTTTTCACTATTTTTTATTTAATATCGAGAAAAACATCAACTTCGGCTTCATCTTGATTATCTTCATCGTCATTTTCTTCATGCAATATTATGATATTCCATGAATTTGCCTTATTTGGATGAAAGTTAATCTTGCTTTTCAATATGCTTCTTGTAGCATATTCTGCAGTAAATTCTTTATCTTCATCTAAAAGTTTTAAATTTCGATCATTGACTATGAAGATATTTACTGGCATATCCGAAACAATCTGCCCTATCAAAGTTTCATCCTTATCAAGATCATAGGAATACATTTGATATGAGCCTCTTTCAATTACTACTGTTTCTTCAGTAGAATTATCACTTGCTACTTCCTTTTTACTATCCTTTAGTTTTATATTCACAAATTTAGAAATTTTTCTACATGCATCGTCTACAGTATCATAAGTGAATCGGGCCTCTTCCTTTCCTTGGAGAAATACTGGTATTGATACACTTGATTCTACTAGTGGGATTATTCTTTTTTTAGCCTTTTTTGCATACCCTATTTCAGAGCCCACTGAAGATGACAAAATACTATTTTTAGTCAGTATTACTATCACAAAATCACTATCATCTATTGCATTTTCTAATCTATCTGGCAAAGAATTACCAAAATCTTCATCATGTGTAGCATCATAGCATTTGATATCATTTGACTGTAATATCTTCTTCAGTTTATCTTTAATCTCTTTATCTTGAAAACTGTAGCTGATGAACGCTTGCATGTTTTATTGACTCCGCTGATTCCATAACAAATTTAGTTTATTCATCTGTTTTCTTTCCTTTTACTTCTTTTTGATAAAAGATCATCAGCCTTGCTTGCATATTCTTCTAAATCTAGTTCCTCAATTGTTTCCTCATCGTCTAGAAACGAATCTAAATCCTTAGCTACATCTTTTTCAATTCCATGTTCTGCAACACTACGGATGTGCTCAAGTAACATGTAGTTCAGGGCTGTAGAGTAACTTGCATCATATCCAGATTGTATCAAAATGGCCCACATATCACGAATGTATTGATCCAATATCGGATGAATTGCAACTGTCTTTTTTACTACTGTCATGGTATTCTAGTATGCTAGTAGGCAAGTATGCTATATTAACATTTACATAAATAAAATAAAGATTTTCTAACTAGCAATCCCAAGATCTATTTGTGAAAGAATTTCTTACTACAATCGAGTTTATTGAAACATGTAGCAATTTTGAACCAGATGAAAGACTGAACATAATAGCTGGTGATATCGGTATTGCTTCTGGAACTTTAAGATCTAGGAGAGTAGATATTGAAAAGATTTTGAATTTTGTAAGTAGGATTGATGAAAAATATCACGAGATAACCGGTAACGTAGTTAGACAAAAAAATATATTTTTTGATACTACTCTTCATGATAGTATTTCAAGCGATATTAGATCACTCATCATTTTGGGAATGACTAATCAAAATTTTCAGATAAATATTGTATTACGACATTTAATTGAAACATTTGTTATGACTTTGTGGGCAGATCTTATTACAAATTTTCAAGGAAGCTTAAATTATTTTTTGAAACCAAAAGAATGGAAAGAATATAGACAAAAGCAAAAGTTATTTTGGGATTATAATGAAAAATATCCTCACAATATTATTAAAGAAAGATTGGAAAGAATTAGATTATTAAATATGTCAAAACAAAATTCAAAAGAATTTCCAAAGTGGTATTTTGCACATGCTAACAAAAATGATTTAAAAATATTATTTTCATTACCAATTTGTAGTGAATGTATTAAAAAAAGAGGAAAAGAAATAAACTATGAAAAATCAACATTAGGCAAACAATCTCGAAAAACAGGAAAAGAAGATAGTAGGGCTAATTTTAAAACAGATTTTAGATTAGCATGTTGTTTTTGCAACAAACAAAAAATCACTACGGGGTATGCTATGGGAATTCCAGAAACAAAAGACATAATCAATATGTTGGCATTCATTATTGATAAAAAATTAACTAATGAATTAAGAGGTTTGCAAAAAATCTATGCCTATTTAAGTGATAATTTCGTGCATTTCTCTACTGCAATACATCCGGATAAAAGACCCCCACTGTATGACTTTGGGAATAGAAAGGGCGTACTGTGGGGATTGAAAGGAGTAGTCTTTTGTTTAGAATTTCTAGACCCCTTAATGAAGTATTATTTCAAAAAACTAACAAGAACTTATTCCTAGTTTATAACCAAGAATACCATATTCATAAAAGATCATTTTTTCACTTTGTCTTGAATAACTTGTGGAAGAACAGTCGCGATAATAATTCCACTTGTTAATAATATTCTGAGTAGGATGGATGGTTCTGAAGTGTATTGAATTGATAGATTCGGACGGGCTCCATTATCTCCATATGCATAACCGTAAACTTCTAATTGATACGGTTTGAAACAATTACTCTTTTGAGAATCATCTTTTGCTTTAAAAGTACAATCAATAAGCGAATTATCAATATGGGGGTTTATGAAAGGAATTGGATCGAATTGAATTAATTCTGTAAATGTATTTACGTTATTCTTTAGTGCGTATTCTACTTCATTTCTCACATCTATGTTTTTTTCAGAAATTTTTGTTACAGTGTATGAATCACTAAAATCACTACTTGGAGATTTTCCGAAGTATCCTTCAGGCATACATGGCAAATCGTTATTTTTGGTAGTTATATTCCAAGTAGAATTTGCGCAGAACATATGATGAATAGAAAATTCAACATTCGATTGATTTTCAAGTAAATATGATGTTTTTAAGTTCAATTTTACGCCTATGATTCGATTATCAAAAAATGGATTTGAATCTGATATTTCAGGCAATGGTATTTTGAGAAATAATGTCTTCATAGGAAAATTTGGATTATATACATAAACTTCAGATAGTCCAAGATGATTAGTTATACTAGCATCAGCAGAACATGAAAGTGTGAGATTTAATCTGTTTAATCCAGGATTTGCACATAAAGGATCATACACTGTTTCTTCAGCTATGTTTATGTTTTGAGGCGGTATATTGGGAAACATTTCTGTAATGTTCGGAAGTAAAGTAACTACAATTGCAGAAATGACTATTACGATGATCTGTATTCTATTCAATAACTATGGGAATCTTTTACTAGATCTTAACTATTACCTCAGAAGATCTTTGTAAAGGTCATAAATAATGTGGAAAGCAAAAATTATCAATCCAATAAAAAACGCAAGCCAAATTTCATCATGATTTGCTTTTATTTGATCAAATGTTCTAAGTTCGAATACAAGATTACGTGCATCGTCAATATTGTTTCCTATGGCAGATATGTGATATACTCCATTGTTTTTGTCATCATCCAGCATATGCGAGTGGATGTTGTAAAGACAATTTTCACGACAACCAAATTTAGATGCATCAAAATGTACATTTAGTGTTGCATTACTGATAGGAACTGGCTTGGTTTGATTAGAAAGTTCAATTTGGAGAAATCCATTAGGTGCAGTATCATTAAGCGTGCATGTTCCCTTTAATAACAGAGTACTGTTATGTGGATCATTTTTCATACTAATTCGTTGTATTAGTGATTTGGTTATAGGCCAAACCTGTTTTGGATTAGAATCTGAATCAAGTTCTTGTAGCACCATATTACAACTATTGTCTTGATTGAATCGCAATGTTTCTATCTCAAATACAATATTTTGTCCCTTTGGAACAAAATGACTTGAAAATTCAAACGTTTTATCGTTATAGTTCATGGCCATATCGAGATTATCTACTCGAGTGATATTCCTATCAAATGATAGCCATAATGTGTAGCCATTAATTTTCAAGGACTGGTTTTGATCAGACATGTATAGTCCATATGTAAAATAAATTCCCACAAACACAATTACTAAAATGATTAATCCTTTTGCTTTCTTATTCAACAAATCAAAAATCTCGTACTGGACCTTAACCTTTACTAGAAGCACCAGATTTTTACGCCTAATTGAGATACAAATGCACAAGGCTTAGTTTTTCCGAAATTGATTTTAACCAGTACAATCCTAGTCCAGTACATTGAGTAACGCTAAAGGAATTGGAATAGGTATTGGCATAGGAGTTGCTGTAGTAATTGTTGCATTAGTAGTGATTGGATTTAATGCAGGAAGCCAGCATGGCATAGTTCCGACACAGCATACTATGAGTATAGTCAATTCAATGATTCGAGTAGAACCTGGACAATATAGCTATTATCAATTTTCAGCACCTGCTGGTTCATCTAGTGTTTCTGTTAGTGGAACATTCCAAGCAGGAGGTGGAAGTGGAAATGACATTAAAGTTCTCATTTTAGATGAACAAAATTTCATCAATTATAGAAATGGCCACCAAGCAAATGTCTATTATTCCAGCGGACAAGAGACCGTGGGCAATATCAATATTGATGTACCAGCAGGACAAACATTGTATCTGGTTTATGACAATACCTTTTCTGTAGTATCAGGTAAAGAAGTTACAACTAATGTTAATCTAACCTATACCAGTTAATTTTTCCTCTTTCTGGTATGTATCAGACAGAAAAAAATGAACCCTTATGATACTCTAATTTGCATTTTTCATAGAGGTTTTCATACCAACTAGGCGAATAATCTGTTAGTTTTTTGATTTTCTTGTTTCGTTCAAGAACTTTATTAAAAAATTCACGAGTTGAGAGACGATTAGACTTGCTACCATTGCAGCTATTGCAAGCAGGAACCATATTGAAAATATCAGTTTGATAGATGTAATCAAAAGGTATCACGTGATCAAACACATAATCCCGTTCAATTTTCCCACAGTAAAAACAGGAATCATGATACTTCATGATTATCTTTTTTTCATCAGGTTTTAAAAAAGAACGAGGAATCTTTCCTAATACTTTTTCTGCAATTCTGGGAGATGAGTTTATCTTTTCAAGATATCGTGTAACAGTAAAGTTGATTGCAGGATTCAAAATTCCCTTGTATTTTTTCAAAAATTCTATTATTTTATGATCAAACAAGATGTAATTTTTTCCATTAATTATTTGATATAGATACAAATCATTGTTGAGACGCTTTAGAACTTGAGGCTTGATACTCTTTGATATCATATCCTTTCGTAGTCTTTCATATTTTTCTTCTGCAAGGTCTGTCAAAGTAGGAGGTTTTTGTGGGTCTTGTTTGTCCCCAAAGAACTTGTGGATGTTGACATCCTGCGGAGTATGTGACTGACGTAAATTGAACTTGTAATACATGTCCCAATAATATTTGGCATATCTGATTACCACAAAATTAAGATCAACTTTGAGTTGATTTTCAACTTTTTCGACCCATTGAGACCCTACAACTCCTGGTTTTCCAAAGTCTGACAAGTCCATTATTGATTTGAGAAAAACTGGTTTGTAGGTACTTGAAAGATCTACATTGTTGAAAAAAACATGGAGTTTATTTAGTAATTCTTCTTCAAAATTCAATACTTTACTTGATTTTCTAATGTTCTAAAGTTTTTCTTGAGACGAAAATTCTCATGTGTAAAACTATTGGTTTAATGATGGATATACATCACAAAGTGTTTTTGCTTTTCGTATTCTTTCTAATGTAGTGTATACGGTACCATGTCCATTGTGTCGAGGACATTTTCTATCGTATGGTATAGGACGTATTTGTTCCGGTTTTCCATCTAAATATATTGTCGATTTTTTATTTGTAGGGTTATATTCAATTTCTTTAACTTTACCTATCCATGTAATTGCTCTGACAGGAGTTTTTACAAATAATGCTACATGTTTAATTAAAAGATATTTTTCTCTAGCAATTGGAATCTCACCCCATTGATTTTTCTCCAATAATGTATCTTCTATTGTTCTAGGCGTAGCAGAAGTAACCAGGGTATCAAAATTAAGTATACCATAACTTCTCCCGAATTTTACAATATTTCTGTTTCCAAGTTTACAATGTAACCCGAGGAATGATTTTTTATTAGATCTTTCCGATAGATCTATGCGATTTTGTACAGTAGAAATTATTTTTTTGACAACTTTAAAACCTCCATATATCTCGGCGGCATAATCAAATCCCCACTTCGTACCTTGAATCAGCGTATTGTGGTCAACAATGTTTTGTACTAATGCAGCTAACGAACTGAAATCGATGGAATTTTGACCTTTCCTTATTTTTTTAATTGCCATGGATTCTACTTCTTTATTTTCAACTAATTGGTAGAGAATCTGAGTAATCTGTAATGCATCTTCCACATTTGCACTTCGGATGTTAACCTGCAGATTAGTCATGGTTGAACAACAATTTTCAAGTATTAAAAATAATTGGTAACAATTAGGTATAACTAAAATGTTTTATGAGAACTCTTAGATTTTACGCTAGACAAATTAGTCCTTTACACATCTAATGTCTTAAATGTAGTTTCATATTCTCTGCCTTTACATTTAGGACATCTTTCAAATCTTCCTCTTATTGCCCAATATACAATTCCGCCTACAAATGTTAATGCTGTCAACCAAAATTGTATTCCTACAGATGCATGATATCCTATGACGAACACTTCACCACAATTCTTGCAGGTCTTAACTGGAATATTGAGTGATACCATTTTGTTACTTGATGGGATCACAGTGTATTAACACTTTGGTCAAGCATACTGTAATTTTGCGAGATAGTTTTTGGTCTTTAAACCTATTTCACATTAAGCAAATTCGATATTGAATCCAAGATCGTAATTAATGAAGAACAAAATCCGCTATTATGATTTAAGGCATGTACGAATGCGCAGAACACTATCAAAAGAAAACAAGAGATAACAAGCGCTATTGAACCTATGATAAGCGCGGCAACTGCTATTTTGTTATTCAATCAGAATTCTTGAAAGGATGTGAATAGAAAAAGGTGATCTTAAAGATTACGAGACGTAGCAGGTTTTTACGAGTAAACTGGGGGGATTCTATTTTTGTCGACAGC
>Ga0207663_10001042_pt1 | contig 12719 bp, 15 predicted proteins | sample LARL53metaG_FD_184346 | JGI IMG/M metagenome (GOLD analysis project Ga0207663, IMG submission 184346) | Corn, switchgrass and miscanthus rhizosphere microbial communities from Kellogg Biological Station, Michigan, USA - LAR L5-3 metaG... | ecosystem: Host-associated > Plants > Roots >...
TCATCCTTGGATCTACTATTAGAGTTTGGCCCGCTACGTCATCTTGAATCTAATGGCCGGAGTTGGCACGCTGGTCTGACATGGGTCTGCTCGAGCTGCTTGGCACGCTGTCATAAACAGGGTCTGCTCACGGTCATTGGCACTTGGCCCGCTTTCCCATTTTGGATCTGCGCTCTCGTTTTGGCTCGCTGGCACCCATTGGGTCTGCTTCCCTATTTTGGCACGCTGAACAATGATGGGTGTGCTTCCTCGTATTGGCACGCTGCGTTTATCTGAGTCTGTTCTACGGTAATGGCCCGCTGTACTTGTTTGGGTCTGCTCTGAAGGACTGGCCCGCTACACTCTTCTGGATCTGCTCCGTGATTTAGGCCGAACGAGAGGGAATTGAGCAAACACAGCGTCAACTCCCTCCTGTCCCCTCCCAGAATAACGTCAGTGCAACGAGGCAAGTGACGGCTACCGGACTTTTACCAGAAGTATCGGCAGCACGCAGCGCTCGTTGCACAAACGCTAGACCCGGCAAGTGATGGTTACAGATTTCCTCAGTTTCAACGAAGTATCTGCAACACGCAGCGCGGGTCGAGCAAAGATTAGTTGAAAGTTTCGCTGCCGTAAACCCCGCTATCGCCTGAATGGTCTGGGTCTGCTATTCCGCATTGGCTCGCTTGGACTTCTGGGTCTACTAATTAGCCCTGGCTCGCTTCCAACATCATGGATCTACTAGCACAATCTGGCTCGCTACCCGCTATTGGATCTACTTGCGCACATTGGCTCGCTGGTCATCAATGGGTCTGCTACTGGAGCTTGGCACGCTGCTTCCGGCTGGTTCTACTCGGCCGAGTTGGCTCGCTGAGGTTATTTGGGTCTACTCTCGGTCCCTGGCACGCTGCCTGGATCTGGTTCTGCTCCGCGGAGTTGGCACGCTGTAGTGCATTGGGTCTGCTAACGGGGCCTGGCACGCTGCACCACATTGGGTCTGCTCCCATACATTGGCACGCTGTGGAGCATTGGGTCTGCTTACATTCATTGGCACGCTACCACTCGGTGGGTCTACTTGTGCCCGGTGGCCCGCTGTAGGTTGGTGGGTCTGCTTGCGCTGGTTGGCACGCTGGTTCTGGTTGGATCTGCTACCGATGACTGGCACGCTGTCGTGTATTGGATCTGCTTTCCAGGTCTGGCACGCTGTTCTCGGCTGGGTCTACTTCCCGATATTGGCACGCTGTAATGTGCTGGGTCTGCTCGACTTCACTGGCACGCTGTATCTAGCTGGGTCTGCTCGTTGAGCATGGCACGCTGGATCGATTACGCTAGCTCGCTGCCGTAGTCTGGGTCTACTCCTGTATTGTGGCACGCTGGCCGGGATTGGGTCTACTCAAACGGGTTGGCACGCTGGGTCGGTTAGGTCTACTCATTTGGTTGGCACGCTTGGGCCGACTGGATCTGCTAATTTATTCTGGCACGCTGACTCGTGCTGGGTCTGCTCTATTTGATTGGCCCGCTAAGGCCGCCGGGGTCTGCTGTTTCATTTCGGCACGCTGTTGCTAACTGGGTCTACTACGCAGGGTTGACACGCTGGGCTTCGCTGGTTCTGCTATTGTCCGTTGGCACGCTGCGTCTTTTTGAGTCTACTCGGTGGCCATGGCCCGCTGTCGTCGCTGGGTTCTGCTGGATCTGCTTGACTCGCTAACTCCGGTTGGGTCTGCTTCTTGAAATTGGCTCGCTGGCTAAATTTGGGTCTGCTAATTAACTCTGGCACGCTAGCTAAATGTGGGTCTGCTACCGTAGCTTGGCACGCTGAGGACGGCTGGGTCTGCTATAGAACCTTGGCACGCTGCTACGCTCTGGGTCTGCTGTCTTTGATTGGCACGCTGATGGCGGCTGGGTCTGCTATCTTTAATTGGCACGCTGATGATGGCTGGGTCTGCTATTCAGGTTTGGCTCGCTGTCGCGCTTTGGGTCTGCTCGATAGGAATGGCACGCTGTTTCTCACTGGGCCTGCTCTCCTCGACCGGCACGCTGGCTAAACATGGATCTACTCTTGGCCTTTGGCACGACTAAGTCTAGACGGTCGCAATGCCAGAGTAAACCCCTACTGCCAGCCCTTATACTCGTGATCGTACAAGATCCCGCCAGCCAACTTGTTAAACGCCCCGGCCGCGGCGTCAATCTGATCCCGGTACTTACCGTTCGGCCAGGCCTCGGCCTCGTCGAGAAAAGCGTAATTCCACTCCGCCGCAACCAGCCGAACGTTGTTGTTCTGAACCTGCGCGGCAAATGGCTCGGCCCGAACCTCCTTGCTGCCACTCACCTTATCCGCGTACGCAACTAACCCGCGTAGGTTGCGGATCGTGGCCTCCGCACTCTCCTTGCCTCCGGAGCCCGGCTCCTGCTCGACCCATACCTCGTAATTGTAGCCGAACCGCGCAGCGTCCGTGTGTGCGAGGGTCTTTAGACGATCTTCTCGCTCTAGCGCGCCCCACTGCCCGCGGGCTACATGACTAATGACAAACTGGCCGTCCTTCAACTCGTGCATCAATACCATCGCGGTATACGCCCCGCCGTCCTCCGTGCCCGCCTTATCAATATACCGAATGGACTTCTTAATGATCTGTGAATTGAACATTGGGATACAGACCAGCTTGTCGATTGGAATAATCCCACCGCCGATGATAATTGGGTTCTGCTGATACTCGCTCTCCCACGACGCCTGAGTCATAACCCGGCGCCGCTCGTCGAGAAATGACGTTGGCTTCAATGCGGGAAATAACGCCCCGGACAATCCCCGCCGACTATCCTCGAAATCAATCGCCGGATACCGCAGCTGCTTGACCTCTGGTAAACGTTCCATGAGCCGACCAATCACATCGTCCACGTGCCAGCGGGTCATGATTACCAGTAATGCGCTGTCCTTAGAAAAGCGCGCGCCCCAATCGTCTGTGAACCAGGCCCAGACCTTATCACGATTGGTCTTGGACATTGCCTCCGCCCGACCCTTAACCGGATCGTCCAATACGCCGAGGTGCAGCTCCATGCCGTTCACCGCGCCCTGCACCGTGGTGTTGCGAAATGAGCCTGGGAAATTACTGTATTCGATAAACTCGGTGTTACAGACCCAGCCCTGCTCGCCAATCCGCATCCAGGGGAAAATCTCGCGATACCGCTCACTAGTAAATAACCGCTGGAGATTGACGTTCGCTCGCATTCCCAAATCAGCCGAGAAGGAAGCGAAAATCGTCTTCCAATGTGGGTTGTTGCCTGCCACCCAGGCGATGAAATCCTCCGCCGCCCAACTCTTCCCATGCTGCGGGGGCGTTGATATTACCAACTTGGGCCGCTTGCCCGCTTTGAAATCCGTGTAAAACTGCTGAAGATGGGCGTTGATGTCCCTGGTAAACCAGTTCCACATTGCCCCGGGCCGCACCCGCTGACGAAAGAAATTAAAGTTCTCCCGCGCCGTCGCCGCGTAAAACTCGCTGTAAGTGTCCGCGTCCTCGCTCGTATATACGCGCCGCCGCGCCGCGTCATTCATGCTGCGCGCCGCGTCATTCATGCTGCTGACGCTTGCCTGACTGAATCAGTTCGTCAATCTCAACGCCCGCCGCCTCGGCCTCATCATCGCTCATATATGGTAGCTCAAGAATCTCCGGCACCGGTAACCCGCGGCGCACCAACTCGTCCTTCATTTCCTCGGCCGACCGATAAACGACTTCAATAGCTCCGCCCTCGCCGCTGCCCTCGATCACCTGCGGTAAGACCCGCCCGATCAACGCCGTGTACAGCGATGGATGGGAAATTGCTAACCACGCGAAATAACTCGTCATTCCCTGCGGATGAATAGCAACCAGTCCAGCCACCTTATCGCCCGCGATCTCGCCCGCCTTGACCAGCGCCGCCTTAATTTCACGCGTCATGTGATTGGCGGTCCCAGGGGGACGCCCCTTAGACCGACCATCACCAGATCGAAATAGCCATGGCTTTTCGCCGTCGCTCAAGCGACCCCTCTCTAAGTCTAGCTCAAATTGTGGGTTCATCGCAATTAAATGTCTTTTTGGAAAATCCGAATACCCGGCTCCGCCCTGCCGTTTTTGGGTCATACGGCCTACCGGACCACTCCCTAGCCGGATTGCTAGGCCGCCTTCAGTTCCCAGTCGTCAACCTCAAGCTGGACCGCCTGGCCCATCATCTCCAGAAACACTTTCGAGCGCCCCTTACCCACCCAACAGTTATAGCGTCCATCAATATTACCAAATATCTCGTTTTCAATGCGTACCTTCTGCCCGGCAATCCACTGGCGTGGGGCGCAGATCAGGCCTTCAATATCTTCCCGTCGTTTCAGCCGTTCAATTTCCTTATCTGGACACACCAAGGGCCCATTTTCATTCACGAGCACGCGTACAATCCCAATCGTACGGGTGAGATAATGCCAGCTCTGATCGATGAGGACAAACAGGTAGGAGGGGAAGAGCACACGTGCGTTGTGACTACGTGGCACCCGATAGCGTGGCAGATAGCACTGCGCACCCTGAAGCGTGGCGAAGTGTTTAGCAACACTCTCGCCGTTCGGCCGCGTGCGTGCTACAATCCAGACCAAACGCTACCTCGAAAAACCCCTCGCTAATGCTCCTAACCGATTTACAGTTAGCGGGCAATAGAGCGCAATACAGAGTGGTTTGAATTGGGAGCCTCCTTCTATTCAAAGAATAACAGCACATCATCATCCAGGAAGGGTTACGTGGGGTTGTTTTCTTACTATAGCACCGTGCGAGCTATTACGGAAACGCTGAACAGAATTAATATTGGAGTTTGCAGTCCGGCGGTGATAACCCTGAAGACGGTGATCTCCCCCTTCTTCCTAAAAATACGATTTTTAGTCCCCCGAAGGTAAGATATTACTACCCTGTTGTTTTTGCAGGGAGAATACGCGCGCGAGGGGGAGAAGTGCTATCGTTACGTTTTAGGAAGAAGGGGGAGATCACCGTCTTCATGGTCGTCACCGTTTCTTTACTATAGCACCGTTATCCAGCCATAACGAAAACGCGGAACTCTGCCCGTCGCCGTTAATTACTATAGTACAGCGCGCTCACAGTCCCGAGCTAGGCTAGAAAGGCGGCCCATGCTTTTTCTTCTCCTCAGCTTCCTGGTTTAAGCGCTCGACCTCTGCACACCCCTCGCTGACAGTCATTCCCTTTTTCATATAGACCGTCATTCGTTCACCGCCGATGCGCCACACGCCCTCAGTTGGTGCGCCCGGGTTCCGTAAGGCGACGTAGCCACACTCATCAAACCTATGCGGCAGCTTACGCGCGTTGCGTCGGTCCGTTAGCCAATCAGCAAAGGCGACCGAAGCTGCGCCGATAAGCTTGCGTACCGTTACCACTTTAGGGTGGTTCAGCGCCTCTATGGCGTCCATCATCTCTGCATCTTCCGGTGTACGCGTGGCGTTAACCATATCGTAAAACGCTTCAGTTTTGAAGGGTGGCGCGTTAGGATCGAACTGGCTTAAGTCGTAGTGTAGCAGGTAATAGGCGATTGCTTCACGCCCACCAGTAGCATACCATCCATACAGATCGTTCCAGTAGTAATTGGGGTAATTTTCCTTTTCCCGCTCTGACCAGAGTACGAGATGACGGCGATCGGTGACCGGCAGGTAGAGGGAATTAGTTCGGTGATTCGTGGTATAGATTACGCCGAGCACGTTGACGACATAGATGACCGACCCGTACTTTGGATTGCAGCGAATAGTATCTGGTGGGGCGGTTATCAATTCTTTCATATGCTCATACATCTGATATTGGTTAACTTCGCCCGTGTCGTGAGCTTCATTTACGTACAGAATAACCGACTGGGCATATTCGTTGAAACTGCCCATAAGTGCCGTGGGATTAACATTACTCCAGTTCCACGGTCCCACGCAGTAACGTAGCGGGTCGGTAAAGCTATCCTTGCCGATTCCAGGTTTGCCCCCAAACACTAGCGCATGGTTGATCTTCTTCCCGGGAAACTGAACTTTGAAGGCGAACCAGGGTATTACGTAGAGTTGAATATATTCTTCCCCGTATAGTGAATAGGCGAGGTCGAGCCAGGGTTGTATGGAGCCTTGCTGCGGTATGATAGTGGGCGGATAATAACGATTGAAGGCGCGGGCGCCCGGGCGTATTATCCACCCACCCTCGGGACGCAGCAATTTGCCACGCACATCGGTCGGCTCGCCCGGTGCCCAGATAATCTGTTCGACCGGATAGCGCGCGTCAATAATACTAGTGGCCATGATGATCTCAGTCTCGCTCTTTACCAGTGGCGGGACGCGGGAGTTGACCCCCGCGGCGGTCCATATGCTGCCTGTGGGTCGAAAAATGTAGGTATGTTCCGGGCTATAGGCAACAAAATCCTCCACGCGTAGGGCGATATGGGGGTCAAACTCAGGCAGCGTTTTCTTGATCTTCTTGATCCGCTCTTTCTTCTTCTCGTCATCATCATCCTTATCGGTCACAATCGGCTCCCTTGGGTTAACCATTGTTGGAAGATCTGTTTGGATTTTAGAATTCCCCATCCTCCGTATGGAGGCTTGTCTAAGTACAATTTTTTCAAAGCAAAAATGAGGTCATCGTCCAGATCGATATAACAAGGCGCTGTAGTGTATCCATAGTGTTTACGGGGGTGTTTCCAGCGAAATGTGTAAACGTCGTCTTGTTTACGACGCAACTCTAAGCTGTTTGTGAATTGTTCAAGAGCCAATTCGATCTCTAGCGGCGAGCGAGTAGGGTTGCGTTTTATCAGACTTTGACGCCTAATATCTTTGGGCCGGTATAATCCTCGACCGTCGAATAACCAGATCATTCGATGATAAGCGCGTTCGCGTTCTCTGATTTCCTCAACAGAGATAGAAGAATGCTGCAGCTCCACTACAATCCCGCTCGCGTGGACTATATCGGCTCGATGTCCCGCTCGCGTTACCTCTACCTGCTCTGATGGCATTAGCATTTTCCAGCTTCGATGCCATTCGGTTTCGGGTTCCCACCACGGGTCGCATTCTTCTAGGGATTTATGCGCCCAATGATGGACGTTGATGTCTCCACATTTGGCAATCGTTTCCGAGAAGCAAAGCGGACAGCGTGCTGTTTTGCCTTTTTCAGCAAAAATTCTCCTATCTTCATGATCTAGAGCGTATTGCATAACATATCCGCGTGATCTTTGCCAGTTGCCGAGTAGCTGTAATACACGGATTTACTGGCGCGATTCCAGCGCGCCCCGCATATTCGAGCGCTACGTTCCCCAACTTCGTCGCGCTCTGTTAGGATGATCAGGGTGTCTAGTTGCTGAATAAGCGGGAAAGCGATTACACCCATTGCCGACCCGAGCGCCCAGGCTGGCTTTATATCCATTAGCCAGGCGGCAGCGACGGTCTCGAACCCCTCACCAATTACTAGCCGCCCTGCGGCCAGCACTTCTGCGTTGCCACCTAACTTAATTGCAGCATTCTTCATACGCCCCAATGTCTTACGCCCGAGCTTACAGCGTGGATCATACACAAAATTTGGGCGCAAATATTGCGTATCAATGAACGTCCGTATCACCCCGCAGGGCTCGCCAGTAACGATATCGCGCAGCAGCGTGAGCATGCCGGGCACGCAGCGCCGCTCTTCGTGATACCACAGCGACCGGTGGCTTCGAGCCACCCACGATAGCTCGGGTTCGAGCGGGAAGCCGCGCGCGCGCAGGTAGGCGCCGGCCGGAGTGCCCTCTAAGCCGCGCCCCTCGCTCCATAGCTTCAGCCCGGCCGCGGTGGTATCCTTATTTTTCCAAACTGTAGACACAGTTTGTGAATGGTACCACCCAGCGGACAGCCCCATACGGTTAAGCGCACTAATCACATCCTTGCTCGCGCAGCCAGCAAAGCAGCGCACTTTGAGTCCATATTCGGAGTCGGCTATGAGCAGGGAGGGGGTGCGATCGCCAGTGCCTTTACCGTGGGTGGGCACCGGGCAGCTAACCATAAAGCTATCATTTCCGAGCGCGCGGCCGCGCAGGATTGATGCGATGGCCTGCGCCGTTGAAATGACGCCCCTCCCATAAAAGGTAGGAATTTAGCTTTTGAACTAGACCTAGAAGCTTACGCTCCCATACTTCAGGGCGTCAAGCGGCGAGAGGCAGAGCTAGCGCTAGAGTAAAACAGTTACTATATACAGCTAGCGCTAGAGTGTCTTTACCGCTAGACCGATTCTTGAATTTAAGCTATTCCGTTACCCGTCGGTTGCTGCCGGTAAAATGTGAGGAACATTCCATGGCCCGAGCCAAAATCAAGAAGGACATGAAAAACCGCCCGCGCGGTGGCGCTTCTATTCTCTGCCCCCACTGTCGCGGCCGGTCGTATGTTAAATATACATTTCGCCGCACCAATGATAATATGATTCTACGTCAGCATGAATGCGACCGGTGTCATGAACAGTTCATGACCCGGCAGCGCACTATTACAATGCCACCACCATTAAAGCTACGCCCAATGACCGCTGCTGCTGCGTAATATCGCGGCGCGCGCTTTCGCTTGACTTTACCCCTAGACCTTTCTAGGTCTAGCGTTGCGGTAAATCGAACAGGGAGAGCGCTATGCAGAGGGAACGGTCCGAGATCATCGTCTATACCAAGGACGATCTTGAGCGCATCGTTCGGCATATGGCCCAGATGCAGATCATCGGCCATTTATTTATTGGTAAGTTTGGCGAGCAGGAGATTCGCTGGAATGTAGATGGGGGCGTCGAGGTGATCACCAAGTACCTCCAGGGTGGTTATGAGGATCTGCCCGCCGTAACCCAGGAAGTCGCATCCTTATCCCACAAGAAAAAGAAGAACAAATAGCCGCGCATGAAAGACGGGGGTCTAGCAGTCCATTTCAAGGCGTATATGCCGCATTTCTTCTTTCAGCGCGTGGAGAGCGCGAGCGTCGCTTCCGGTATCCCCGATCTGCATTACTGCGCTTCTGGCGCCGCTGGCTGGCTCGAACTAAAGGCCACCAGCGGCTGGGCGGTCGAGATTGCACCTGCGCAGGTCGCCTGGGCGGAGGCTTATGCGCGCCACGGTGGACGGGTCTTCCTCACCGTACGGCGCTATTGCACGACCGGCCCGCGGCGGATTGCTGCTGATGAGCTGTGGCTCTACCGGGCGCCGCTAGTACGCACCGTGATGGTTGGCGGGCTCAAGGCTGAAATTCCAACGTTGTATCTTACCGGCGGCCCATCGCGCTGGAACTGGCTGCTAATCGAGCAGCTGCTCTGCGGCTAGGCCGGCCGGCCGAGTAGGCTTTACTCGGGCGCGACTCCTCTCTAGATTTAGGGTCGGACGCAGGAGTTGAGTTCATGACTCAGTCGTTTCCGCGCGCATGGTGGAATTGGATAAAGCAGAAGATGAAGGGGGCGCTGCGCAGCGCGTCTCCGGTGATCATTCGTGTTGCCCGCCGGGTCACCGCCCCGCCTGCGCCCGCACCGTCGGCGCCGACGTCGATCAGCGCTGTACAGCCCGAGCCCGAGCCGATCGGCGCCGTACAGTCTGCGTCGACGCTGATCAGCGAGTCCGAGCCGCCCGAGCCCGAGCCGATCGGCGCCGTGCTGCTCGAGCAGCCTGAGCTCGTGCCGTCCGAGCCCGCAGAACCGGCCTCAGCACCGCCATCCCCGATTATCCATCCGCATATCTTTGGAGACATTGATCTCGGTTCGTATGGTAAGGTGACGAAGCGCGACGAAGATCACTGGTTTGAAAAACCGGTGCGTAAGCCGCGCGTGAAAGACCCAGGCGACGCCCCTAAACCGGTGCGCAGGCGTAGTAAGGCGGATCTGCTCGGCTCGACAACGACGGCTTCGGCGCTACCGCCCATACTCAATCAGGACATTTCGACCCAGGTTCAGGTTCCTCAGAATAAACAGGAGTTATATCAGGTTCTTGATCTACTGGAGCAGACCCCTGAGTTCAGATCTGGGCGCTATTATGTTGACTCACCAGAGGGTGGCTATACACCAGAAACTTACGACAGCCGCCTGTTTCCACATAATGATGATGCCGGCATTTTCTATTTTCGCGGCCATCTACTCGACGAGCTTGACATCTATTTTCACATGATCCATCGCCTGCGCGGGGCGGATCCAGATGCTTATGCGCTGCACTCCAAGGTGGGCTGTACCTTAGAGCCCAACCTGACTCTGTTGTCTATGCATCGTCTTCCAACAATCTGGAAGGATATTAAGAACCGTCCGGCGTTTGGCTGCGCCTGTTTCTGTCAGTCTGGAAAGGAGGATAAGGGTAACGACCAGATGCTGCATATGCAGTATTTCGAGAAAATCGAGAAAACCCCCTCCCACGTTGAGCCGATGGAAGGCGGGACGCTATACGAGGTGACGACCTACTTTGACGACTTTAAGGATCACAAGCACCAGCCTCGCTGGTGGCGTAAGCACGGCGCAGCATTTAGCTTCTTTGTTAACGTCGACGAGGATAATCAGGTCACGCTGTTAAAAGGTCTTCACCAGAAATATTTTAAAGTCACGAAGCGTATGGGCGAATATGCCGGCCAGACCAATTCTGGCAAGGCCAAGACCCGGGTTAAAAAGGTAACCGACCACATTCCTTACAAGGAATGGGGCATTTCTGAATTCCTGATCGACTGGTATCAGGATCGTAAGACCCAACACGCCGATAAGCCGGCTATGTCGTGGGATTTCATCTCGCTAGATAACTGGGTGGCTAGCTCGTTCTGCGCCCTGGTCAATGCCGCCTCTAAGGTGGAATATGGGGTACGGGTAAACATAACCAATAAGCACGGCGAGGCCGCTGCCCTAGCGATTGATCCGCGCCGCTGCAGTTATTTTTTCCAGGACCGCGGCGATACATCGATCAATGCCAGCGGCAGGCCGGGGCGTATCTTTCATGTGGTCAAGCCGCATGAGCGCATTCTACCGGATGGCCGGAAGATCAATATCGGTATGCATTTTCGTGGGATGCGTCGGTTTACTTGGGGTCCTTATTCTGTGCATATTACCATGCCTGGACTGCACCATATGCCTATAACCGAGTTTACCCCGGGCGTTATCTATAAAGAGAATGAACCAGAAACCAGGGATATGATCTACGCCTCTGAGATTGGTAGTATGCTCGCTAAACACATCGATGGTATGCCTTTGCGTAAGGCCCTAAGAAGCGGTCGTACCCCCTCTTGACTTTTGTCTGCGTGCCTCTATATTTAGTTTGCAACCCAATGGAGAGAATCGTGGAACAGATCTTTTACGTTAGTCCCGAGCGAGCCGCTATCATTCAGGCCGGCGATTACCAGTTAGTTAAACCCGACCCAGGGTGGTATTACGCGTTTGACGACGAAGATTACCCAATCGGACCATTCACAACCGAAGCCGCAGCCCGCGCCGACGCGCGTCTATACGGCTGGCCATATAACAACGCCGAATAACCCCCTAACCCCGGCCCGCGCCCAATCGCCGCAGCAGCCCCAACATCAGGTAGCGTCGGCCGGGGTTTTTCTAGACTTTCGCGCCGCCATAGTCTATCTATATTTAGACGGGCGGAGTTAGCCCCTAATAGGGAGATGGAAATGTCGCTTATCGTTAATTTGCAATGTATCGAAGACATCGACGAGGATAACATGGGTTTCTACCTCGTTAGCGCTTATGGTGATGGTGCCGACGACGCAGACGACTATGAGGAGCGATTCGTCTTCGAAGATAAAAACGAGCGGCTCGACGCCTCGCATAAGGCGGTTATTTATGCCGCTGAGTTAGCCCAGCGCATCGATGCGCGGGTTAAGATCGACAGCCAGCATAAATACATATAGCCCCTAAAAACTTAAACCTCGGCGCGCGCCGGGGTTTTCACTGGATGAGGAGACCATGACCGTATCTAAAAAGCTAGCCGTCGCGCGTCTGCAAGCACACGGCTTGTGGCGTTGCGCCGATTGTCTCGATGGATGGCGTAGTCGTTGCAATACCAACCAAGGCTGGGATGGGCATGTGCGGCGCGTCTGGCCGGAGCTTGTCGCGGTCATTTGGAGCCAAGGACACTGAGCAGACCCAATGCGCCACAGCGAGCCAAGGTGCAGTAGCAGAACCACAGTTGAAAATGTCTACAGTAATAACAGTATGTCCACCCGGCTGGAAGCGAGTAACGGCGCTCAAGGACGGGGAGTCGTGGAATGGTTTTATGAGCCCACTGGTTCGCACCATTAAGGGCCGACGTTATCGGCAAATCAAGTGGGAATATTCCGACGAAGAGCGGGATATCGAGTGGCTTCCTGAAGATGATGTAAGCGAGGAGTGAGGTTCATGATGAAGAAGATCAAAGAGACTGGGAAATGCTCGTTGTGTGGCGGTACCTATACGCAGTATGGTAACAACCCGGCGCCGTTGCTCGACTGCGAGATGCGCTGTTGCGGTGACTGCAATGCGCTGTATGTTATCCCAGCGCGCATTCGGTTGATACACAAGTCTGATTCCGTAAAATAGCGGTTGCCGCGAGCGCCGTGCTGCGCTAGACTTAGACCGCTTTGGAGAAGCAGTATGAACGAAACCCCCGTCACTCTGACGCCTGATAAGCTGAATATTGTGCGCAATGCGGCGCGCGATCTCGCTGAGCTCGAACGCCGTGCCGCGGATCTCGAAGAAGAGCTCAAGGCGGTGCGTAAGCAGATCAGCGAGATTAAGCACAGCCGGCTACCCGAGCTGTTCTTC
>Ga0207663_10001045_pt1 | contig 12708 bp, 16 predicted proteins | sample LARL53metaG_FD_184346 | JGI IMG/M metagenome (GOLD analysis project Ga0207663, IMG submission 184346) | Corn, switchgrass and miscanthus rhizosphere microbial communities from Kellogg Biological Station, Michigan, USA - LAR L5-3 metaG... | ecosystem: Host-associated > Plants > Roots >...
CGGCCGGTTCGGTCGCGAATGACCCAGGTTGTGTAAAAACGCGTCGTCGGATTTGATTCTCGCGATATGATTCCTGCGCGATTTGCGGGGGGATCGGATGAGACGCTTCGTTGAGGGCACTGATCGCGGGCAGAGCACGCTATTTCCTGAATGCCTGGGAGACTGGATTGGCGAGGACAATCCGGTTCGGGTGATCGATGTTTTTGTGGATGAACTCGATCTTGCCGAGCTTGGGTTCGACGGTGTCGAGCCCGAGGTGACCGGCCGACCCTCTTATCATCCATCGGTCCTGCTGAAGCTCTACATTTACGGCTATCTCAATCGGATCCAGTCGAGTCGCCGGCTTGAGCGCGAGGCTGGGCGCAACGTCGAGGTGATGTGGTTGACGGAACGTTTGGCTCCAGATCACAAGACGATTGCCGATTTCCGCAAGGACAATGGCACCGCCATCCGCAAAGTGTGCGCACGCTTCGTTGCGCTGTGCCGCATGATGGGCTTGCTTACGCAAGCCGGTGTCGCCATTGACGGCAGCAAGTTCAAGGCGGTCAACAATCGCGACAAGAACTTCACGCGCGCCAAGATGGACCGGCGCATGGCGCAGATTGAGGAGAGTGTCGCGCGCTATTTGCAGCAGCTCGACACCACCGACCGGCAAGAGCCGTCCGAGGCACTTAAAACTAAGACTAGCCACCTCAAAGAGAAGATCGCGAAGTTAAAGGAGCAGATGCAGCGTCTCGAGGTTCTCAGGGTGCAAATGCTCGCCACTCCGGATCAGCAGATATCGCTGACGGATCCCGATTCCCGCTCGATGGCGACCAGCGGGCGCGGCTCCGGTGTTGTCGGCTACAATGTTCAGGTCGCCGTCGACACCGCAAATCATCTGATTATCACGCATGAGGTGACCAACGTCGGGACTGATCGATCGCAGCTCTCGGCCGTGGCCAAGCAGGCCAAGGCGACGCTGGAAGTGGAGAACCTCGATGCAGTCGCCGACCGCGGCTACTTCAGCAGCGAGCAGATCCTGGCCTGCGAGAAAGCAGGCATTACGGTCACGCTGCCAAGGCCAATGACGTCGCACTCAAAGGCGGAAGGACGCTTCGGCAAGCAAGACTTCCGCTACCTCATGGCAGAGGACGTTTACGTATGTCCTGCCGGTGAAAGGCTCACCTACTCCTTCACAACAAAGGAAAATGGATTGGTCCTGTACCGCTACTCGACCAACGCTTGCCAGAGCTGCGCCATCAAGAACAGCTGCACCACAGGCAAGGAGCGCCGGATCACCCGTTGGGAGCATGAGCATATTCTTGAGGCCGTACAGCGCCGGCTCGACGAGCATCCGGAGAAGATGCGCCGGCGGCGGGAAACGGTCGAGCATCCCTTCGGCACGATCAAAGCCCGGATGGGTGCAACCCACTTCCTGATGAAGACGCTGCCACGGGTTGCCGCCGAGATGGCGTTGCACGTACTGGCTTATAATATGACGCGCGTCATGAACATCATGGGCACCAAACCGCTAATAGCGGCGATGAGGGCGTAGCTGCCGCCCACATCCGTTCGTGGGCTGTTGCAGAACCAGCCCAGGGCGGTCGACGGCGTCAACGCTACCGCCAGCGCGTTTTTGCACGACCAAGACCCATAGCAGACGTCAGTAGACTCAGCCCCTTCCGGTAGCGTGGCTCGACTAAAATTGTTTCTCGTCCTGCTCGTCAGGGGTTTGACTATGCGCCTTGCCATAAGGGTAGAATCGTTCCTTCAGACCTTGCTGCCAAAGAACCTTAAGCTCGACCGCCGTAATGTCCCAATCCGGCCGGCTTTTCTTGCTGACGGCCCGAAGGTCCTGGCGGAGCTCTTCGACGGTCGGACGTCCGAAGAACCAGTAGCCATTATAGATCTTGTAGATGACGAGGCCGGGCTCTAGCACGATCACGTGCGGAATCATTGGATTGTGAGTGGGATCCGTGTATTCGGCGATGTCGAGATCTTTCTGAACGATGCGCCGTGTATCGGAGAGAAAAGGCCAGTGGGCGCCTACGCCGCTGCGATATTCGTTCGTTTGGATGATATTATCGGTCGTGATCGTGACCATGCGACAATATCCGACCTCCATCTCGCGATGTAGTTGCAGCAAACCTTCAGCCTGGCGGCGATCTTTTGGACAGTATCCGCCACGGCCAAGGACGAGTACCATCGGATCGTCACCCTGCAACTCCGAGAGCTTACGATGCTTGCCGGTGTGGTCGCTGAGCTCATAGTCCGGGAAAATGGCCCCCTCCGTCATGTCGGATCGCATCTGAGTTCCTCCGTAATTTTCGCCGTTGCCTTGCCGCGATCAGAGATCAATCACGATGTCGCCCTCCGGGCGCGAGCAGCAGATCAGCAGATTGCCCTCTGCCGGTGCATCGATCGGATCTGGCCGATAGCTGACTGTTCCCGCCACCAATCCGGACTCGCAGGCGTGACAGACCCCGGTTCGGCACGACCACCGCACCGGCACGTCGCAAGCCTCCGCCAGTTCGAGCACGCTTTGGAACGATGGCATCCAGCGCACATTGAGACCGCTGCGGGCGAATGAGACCAGCGGTCCTGAGCCGGCAGACTCGGCCGGCGGATGTGGCTGCTGGCGTTGTGAAGCGGCGATGCCGGGTGTGTTCGACGGCTTGGCGCCGAACAGTTCGGTATGGATGTAAGCCCGCGCGACGCCCATTGCCGCCACGCCCGAGGTCAGATCGCCCATGAATTTCGCCGGACCGCAGATATAGAAGTCGGCGTTGCGAGGGACGTGAAGGTTCTGAAGCACCGCGGCATTTAGGTGTCCGGCGGCGTCAAAATCCACGCTGGGCCGATCCCCGGGGGCCGGCGCGCTGTAGCAAATGTAGCTGTGACGGTGGGCCAGTGTTTCGAGCAGCCCACGCGTCTCCGCGATAAACGGATGCTCGAGACCGTTACGGGCGCCGTGTAGCCACCAGATTTCCCTCGTCGAGGCTTCCGCCGCCAGCGCGTGGAGCATAGCGAGCACCGGTGTGACGCCAATGCCAGCACTCAATAAGACCACAGGTCGCTCACCTTGCTGCAGCGTGAAACTGCCGCGCGCCGCACTCGCCTGCACGATGTCGCCAACCGTGAGCTCATCGGCGACATAAGTGCTGGCCGCGCCATGCGCTTCCCGCTTCACGCTCACGCGATAGGATGCCTCGTCAAGTCTTCCCGACAGCGAATAGCTTCGCATCAGCGCGGGTGCAGAAGTCTGCCCAAGCTGTAACACGACGAACTGTCCGGGGAGCGCGGCGGCAACAGGCCGTCCGTCCGCAGGCTCAAGCACCAGCGACGTCACATTGTCGCTCTCGCGCACCTTGCGGGTTACGCGAAACGGCCGGAATCCGCGCCAGGCCGGAGGCGGGCCGGACGCTGCAAGACCGGGGTTTCCAGTTGCCGCACCGTCTTTGCGCTGCTGCTCCAGCAGCGCCTCAAAGGAAGTCCGCCAGCCGGCGCTCAATGCCGTAATGCGCAGCGACCGCTCCAGGCGGTCGCGGGGGTGGCCCGGCGTGTAAAGCAGTGCGTTGATCTCCGACACGCTCATGCGCTCGGGGCCGACGGCGACCCGGACAATCTGGTCACCGGCCCTTACTTCTCCTTCCTCGATGACACGGAAATAGAAACCAGGCCTGCCGTGCTTGACGAGCAGCGCGGCCATTTCCGGCTCGTCCATGCGGATGCCCACGCGGTAACACGTTACGCGCGGCTGCGTCACCTCGAAAAGAGCGCCGCCGATCCTGTAGCGGTCCCCGATGCACACCTCGGTGTCGGCCAAGCCTTCAACGGTGAAATTCTCGCCAAACTGTCCGTAAGCGAAGTCCTTTCGACCGAGTTGATTCTGCCAATATCGATAGGACTCAATCTGATAGACAAATACGGCACGGTGCTCCCCGCCGTGGCCCGTCATGTCGCCCTGTCCGTCGCCGTCGACGTTGAGGCGGCGCACCATGCGCGGGCCTGTAATCGGCGCTTTCCAGACGCCTGTATGGACGGTTTTGCCTTGCCACGTGATGTCACGCGGCAGGCCGACATTTACTGAAAGCAAACGTGCCATCCCGCTTTCCTCAACCAGTCAGGAAGCTCGTCGCCGGATTTCTGCGTCGCGAACAGAGGAGACGCATGATATGCATTCACTCTCGGGAGTGCCGAGCCTAACACCAACGCGCCGCCCTGAAATTCAGAGCTGGGTTGCGCAGACGGGAGGCTGAGATGGTTGATCGAGCCAGGCTGGCGGCCCTGCAGCGCCATTGGGATGCTTCGGACGCTGGTGATTTCGAGGTTGAGCACGAAATCTACCGAGAGGACGCCGTGCTTGATTATCCGCAATCCGGCGAGCGGATCCATGGCCGGAGTAACATACGGGATAGCCGTTTCCTGCAGCCAAACAAGAAGCGTTTCACGGTTCGCCGGATTCTCGGCGGAGGCGATCTCTGGATAACTGAATTCGTCCTTAGCTATGACGGCGTGCCCTCTTACGCGGTGAGCATCATGGAATTTCGCGAAGGGCAGGTCGCCGCTGAGACGCAATATTTCGGCGATCGGTTCGAGCCGGCGCCCTCGCGTGCGCATCTTGTTGAGCATGTGAACTAGATCTCCCACTTGTTCCGGAGAGCTAGACTGGCGTTCGTGGATGTCAGCTTGTGGCCCATCGCGTCATTTCGCGGCCGCGCAGCAATTTCGTCGCTTCCCGGGAGGCTGTGTGCGCGGGCACCTCGATGCCCTCGGCAGAATAGAGTCTAATCTTGTTGCGCAGCGTGCGCACCGATAGGCCGAGCACCCGAGCAGCGCGGGTCCGGTTGCCGTCGCAACAGGCGAGCGTTTGAACCACGAGGGCGCGCTCGACCTCGCCGACCGTCGAGCCAATCAAGAGCGAAACGGCTTCACTAGGGGCAAATGATTGCGCGGCCTTCTCGGCTGCAACGGTGACGGTGTTCATGGCCATCTCCCGACAAACCCGCTTCCTTCGTCGAAGCGGATCGTAAAGAAATAACCCCAAGCCCGTGTGAACGGTGAGCAGAGTCGGTTAATAGACGGTTAACAACAGCGCCTGCGAGTCAACCGAAAGATTCCATCACCCGGCTCATCGCCGGGTGACTTCGGTTCTTCACCTTAATCCAATGCTTCGATCGACCGGCGCGATAGGGTCGATCAAGACGCTTCGAAACCAATCCCTCAAACCCAAACTCGCACGCCTTGCGGAACAGGTCAGGCCCGATTTCTCCCAGCTCGAAATCGCTCATGAAGATGCCATCAGGCCGACGAGCCAACAGCCGCGCCAGATTGGCTTGCGCATTGACAGGGGGAGATCCCGCAAATCGTCGCCGTCCATTGCCAGCACATCGAAGGCGCAAAGCTGCACTTCATCGTTGTGCTGGCCGGAATGCAGCGCGTCGAAATCCGAAATGCCATTGACCCCAAGGATGACCGCTTCGCCGTCGATCACAAACTGACTGACACGGTTTTTCAGAGCGGCCTCACCGATCCAAGGGAAGCGGCTCGTCCAGTCATAGCCGCCGCGGGTGATCAGCCGCACACGGTCGCGGTCGCGCTCGACACGCAGGCGGTAGCCGTCATATTTAATCTCGTGCAGGTATTCCGGACCGGAAGGAACCGTTATTCCCATCGTGGGAATGCAGAATTCAAACGGCTTAAACATCGGCTAAATATAGGAATTGACTTACAAACTGCGAATCTTAAATCCTCCGACCAGGTAAGAAGGGTTGCCGTTCTTTTTATCAATGGCATAATTAATTCGTCCCAACTCGTTCCAAGGTAGGGGAGCGCCATGGAGATACGAGAAAAGATCGCTCTGTATAGGAAGCTGCTTTCCGATCAGAACCTAACTGAGACCCAACGCGAAGTGATTGCCAAGCTGCTGGCCGAAGAAAAGGCAAAGGGCGAATCCGTCAAAGCCCATTCGTGAGCTTACGAAAAGAGCGTCTATAACGCGGTCGGCGGTTGAAAGATGGCACGGAAGCTGAAGAGCGATCCGCGCCTTATGCTCTTTGGCCTGCCCCGCTTCTGCGATGCACTTCCTCAATCTAAGGACGGGCACGTTGCTAGGCGATAAAGATCAGCGGGACAAGCCGGGCGCGCTTACGAGGGGCTATTGATTGCACCATCAGTGGCGGGTGTAGCCGCGTGCTCTGGCGGGCTTATGCTTGGTTTTTCCTCCCAAATAAGCTCGCCGCACTCGCATTCATATAAACGAATGATTAAGCTCCGACGAACATCCGAGATCATCGCCGTGAGAAGGACGTCGCCTTCGCATTTCGGGCAATGGGGCAATACGGCTGCAACCGACGTCTCGCTTCGATCGATATCTCCCATAGCCCCGCTCCGTTGCAACTGTTCATCGGATGAAACCGACAAGGCAACACACGAAGTTGCCGCGTCAGCCCAGTGTTCGAGCGGTGCTCAACTAGCGGTACTGCGCATACGCATCCATTGGTGACGGAGTAAAGCCACCACCCGGCTCATATTGGCTTTGGGCACCGAGCGACGCAATAAGCCAAACAAACAGGCCATCGCTTCCCGAGTAGGTCTCGGGGTCAAAATAGCTGGCGCCGTACTCCTGAACCGGATTGACAGGGCTGCATTCTTCGTTGGCGACGGCAGTTAGAACGTCCTGCGGCGGATTGGCCAAGCAGTTTGATCCACTGCAACCGGCCGGAAGAACAATTGTGGAAGCCGGCTGACTAGCTCCGCGGTTCAATTCACATGCAAAGGCACCGTGGAACATGAACCCGGCAGCCGTCAGAGAAGCGGCCGAAAGCAATACCTTACGCATGGCAACGCCCTCGTGACTGGTATACACCCTGCGGACTGTACCTGCGGAGAGTTTCCGGCACGCTTCACGACCTGTTTCGTTTCGGTTTCACTGGTTCACATCAGCGCGAGGCCCTTCGGCCGCCCAGCCCGTTACTTTTTGGTGATAGCCCATCCCGGCGCTCGGCCTGTCCCAATGGAAATCCGGCCTGATGTCGGCACTGCGCTTGCCGCAGGCCGAGCAGGTGAACTTCGGCTCAAGATCAGACAGCCGAACATCATCTGACCATCGATCGCCGCTGATCGCGATGTAATGGGAGCACTTGTAATCGGAGCAATAGACCAGAAGCCCGCGCACGCCGCATGAGCGACGCATTTCAGCGAAGGTTATCTTTTGCGGGCGGTCCTGAATCAGGATTAGTCGCAACCTCCTTGTTGCGGGTAAATGCAAGACCCAGGAAGCCCATCGTTGTTGAAATAGCTCCCCCGATCATTAGCCAATGCGGCAATTCGATCGACGAAAGCAGGCCCATCTATTTCCCTTTCGCCTTCGGCTCCAGGATCAGAGCCGAACGCCGGTGGGGCCGCTCCGTGCGAAGGAAATCAGAGCGGCCCCTGCCGACTGCTTCAGTCGCTCTGCCCCGAATCGATAGCGCTCCAGTCGGGTCCAAGAACCGCAAGAAAAAGGTCGGATGGCTGCAGTAGTGCGCGTCACAAAATCATTACCGCCCTGCATTTATTTTCTGCGGCGTAAGGAATGTTCTGCGGCGCAAGGATCAATTTGATTCAGATCAACGCAGGCGGCTTTGCCAGCGGCGGGAAAGCGGACATCGCCGGAAGTCCGAGTTGGGCCAATCGGCGACGGTGCACTGTAGACGCCCCATTAACCAAGACTTCATCGATTTGTTTGGCCATCAAGGCACCGTCTTAGTTCCGCGCCTCTGAGAAGGTTTTCTGGTCGGGGCTCGCGGGTGATGGGAGCGGCGACTTAGCTAATGGGGTAATTCAATGACTAGGTTGCTGCCGGCCGTTACTTGCGTATTAGTCGGGATGGTTGCGACTCTCGTCTCATCTTGTGCGCGAGACTGTGTGGCTCCGGAGGCTGTCTACGCCCAGCGACCACCTGCTGGTGTCGACTACGGATCAGGTCCCGGCTCAAAGCCATATGGGCAACCTCCCGGCTCGTACCCATCCGGGCCACCTCCCGCCATGCCGCCATACGGGCCACCTCCCGGCTTGTACCCATATGGACTACATCCCGGCACCCCTTGAGGCTCCGTTGACGCGCTCAGACGAGATGGTGGGTATGACATCGCGCTTGAGGCAAATCCCATGCGTTTTTGCGAAAGCTTGCTTTCTTACCCTCGTCGTCGCGGGTCTGAGTGGCTGTTCGAGCATGGTATATGCGCCGAAGGCCGCGGTGAGGACCGGCACGGTTCGCAGCTCAACCGTCAAGCAAATGGAAGCACTCAATATGGATCGTGCGGCGCCGATCCTCATCCGCATCTATAAGGAGGAAAGGACGCTGGAGATATGGAAACAGGACCGGAGCGGAAAGTTCGCGCTGCTCAACTCTTATCCTATCTGCAAATTTTCAGGAAATCTTGGGCCGAAACTTTTGCAAGGAGACCATCAGGCACCCGAGGGTTTTTATGACATCACTCCAGATCAAATGAACCCCAATTCGAGTGAATATCTTGCGTTCAATACGGGTTTCCCCAATGCCTTTGATCGTTCTCTCGGGCGAACCGGCAGTTTTCTTATGGTGCATGGCGGTTGTCGATCCGTTGGTTGTTACGCCATGACAGATTACGCGATGGAAGAGATCTACGGTCTCGTTGACGACGCATTTAAGGGCGGGCAGGAAAAAGTTCAGTTACAAGCTTATCCATTTAGAATGACAGCACGGAACCTCGCGGGCCACGCGGGTGATCCCAATCTGCCATTTTGGAAGATGCTTAAGGCGGGCAGTGACGCGTTTTTGGCGACGGAGCGACCACCGAGAGTCGCTGTTTGCGATCGACGATATGTTTTCAATCCAGCTGTTGAAGGCGATTTTGATCCAGGCGCTCCTTGCCCGATTGGCATTGATTCGACGCTTATAGCAGGCGCGCTACAACCATCTCGCGAGATCTCCGCGAGTGCGAGTGGAGTCCCGCCGAACACGGGAACCATCGCGCATCGGACTGCCGACCCGCTTGCTCAAAAGATACAAGAAAGTCTGCGCGGGATTTATTGATAGATGGGATTTTGGGGATCGTCGCTCCGACTCTCGCCCTATCCAAGGCTCTATTCAGTCATGTTGCTGACCCAATCTCTGTCTTAGTCGGTGAGAACTGAGAACACAGTGCAAGGGACCACCCTGGTTCCTTCACAGGTTCCGTCGCCAGGATTGGGACGAATCCGCAAAAAATTGGCGCAAGTTCGTTAACGCCTCCGCATTCGCTTGACCATGTTTTGCGGCATCGGGAACCGAACAATCGAAAAAAACATCAGTCAAGGAGTTATGATGCTTTTTCGCTCGACCGCCGCAATTTGCGGCGCCGCAGTTGCGCTTGCCGTTTCCGTTACCGTTGCTCGAAGTGAAATCAATGCAGTTCATTCAAGCGCCGTCGTCAATGACGCTTGTGGGGATGCGATTGTTGGCGCCGCATCCATGTACAACCCGTTCCGACCCGGATGGCGGGAGGGCGGCCCGAACACAGCCTCCGGCGAGCGCTATGATCCCCTTGTCTGGGCGGCTGCCATCAAGACGAGCTTGCGTCAGAAATTTGGTGGGGTCGAATATGGCGCGAGGCCGAAGTATGCCCTCGTTGAGGCTGTAGGCAAGAAGGTCATCGTCAAGATAAATGACGTGGGGCCACTAACGCCTGGCCGCATCATTGACCTCAATGAGCAGACGATGCGCTATTTCGATCCAAGCCTGCAGCTCGGGGTGATTAATCGCGTAAGCGTTAGGCCGCTTTTAGGCGACTATTGGGTCCCTGGACCGGTCGCCTGAGATGGTCGCTCGCGAGAGCGGTTGTCGTAGCACAGCCTGGGCCATTAGCGGAGGTCGCCTCAACCCGATTCGGAGTCCGGTCTACCCCCGAAGGCGGACATCAAGTTGCTTTTCTAGCGGAACGAGTCCGCCACCCGCTCCATTGCGGGGTGCTTCCGGCTCTTCACCTTGATCCAGTGCTTCGACCGACCAGTCCTAATAGGGCCGGTGCCTGGGCTTCAATAGACCCATCCATGAAGCTCACCGGAAGGAATCCGGCCAGAAGACTGCCCAGCAAAACACTGCAAAACAAAATGCCAAGACAATGTAGTCTGAATAAATGTAACGCCAAAATCGACCCGGCTGGTTTCGTGTAACGGTGCCGTATCTTGTACGCGTCCGACCGGCTTGCAATGTTCTTACGAGATCAAAGATTACCCACGCCGCCAACAGACAGCTCATCACGATTATATACGCCGGCCCGCGCATCTTACCTACCGAGCAGTTCTACCGGAACGACTCCATCACCCTGCTCATCGCCGGGTGCTGACGGTTCTTCACTTTGACCCAGTACTTCGACCGACCCGCTTGATAGGGTCGGTCACGTCTTTTCGAGATCAGACCCTCAAACCCGAATTCGCACGCCTTGCGAAACAGGTCAGGACCGATCTCGCCTTGTTCGAATTCACTCATGAAGATGCCATCCGGTCGGCGAGCCAACAGCCGCGCCAGATTGGCTTTGCGCATTGACAGGGGAAGATCCCGCAAGTCGTCACCGTCCATTGCCAGTACGTCGAAGGCGCAAAGCTGGACCTCTTCGTTGTGCCTGCCGGAATGCAGAGCGTTGAAATCGGAGTATCCATCGACGCCCAGGATAACCGCCTCGCCATCGATGACGAAATGCTTCTGGCGGTTCTTCAGCGCAGCCTCAACGATCCAGGGGAAGCGCTTCGTCCAATCGTATCCGCCTCGGGTAATCAGCCGTACCTGATCGCCGTCGCGCTCCACGCGCAGGCGGTAACCATCGAACTTGATTTCATGGAGCCAGTCGGGGCTGGCAGGGACCGGATTTCCCGCCGTGGGCAAGCAGAATTCGAACATAAGGGGCATGTGGAAAAGATAGTTAGTGCCCCAGAAAAATACCAATCCTGCAGGTTCTTGGAGAGTACGGTTTCTCCCTGACTTGCGCCCGTCGCGAATGGCGGGCTTTATTTTTTGCCGATCAATAGCCCCTCATAAGCGTGCCCGGCTTGTCCCAGGCGAAATCCGGCCTCACCTCGCTTGCCGCACGCCGAGCAAATGAACCTGGGCTCGAGATCAGACAGCCGAACATTATCGGGCCATCGGGGAACGCTAGACGGTGTGCCGCACGCGGGGCTAACGGTCGGAAGAAAATCGGTCCCGCGCAAAGCGGGACCGATCCGAGTCAAGGGGGTATGAAAAGGACCATCAAGCCGCAAGTGCCGATGGCCACCCAACAGCTACATGCTGAAGCTGACACGAACCTTACAAGATGTAAGGTTGGCGTCAGGATAGGTCGTTAGGTTTTCCTCTCGGGGATTCTGCGAGGGGCCAACAATGGACGACTTAGAAGAAACCGCCGCGCGACTCATGGCAGCGGTTCGCAATCTGCCACCGGGACCGGAACGGCAAGACGCTTTGAAGGAGGTCGGCAGACTGCGGAGCCGAATGTATGGGTTGCTGCAGCAGGCACCGCCACTCCTCGTTAGTAGCCGACCGACTTCTTGCCCCGAAGTGTGGCCGGACCTCGGCTCCCTTGGAGCCGCAGACGCTACATGTAAAGCGCGGCTCGATTTCGCTTAACCGAACATCATCTGGCCATCGCCGCTGATCGCGATGTAGTGGCTGCAACGATAGTCGGAGCAATAGACCAGAAGCCCGCGAACACCGGACGATCGCATCTCGGCAAAGGTGATCTTCTGTGGCCGCTCCATGCCCCATGATTCCGCCGATCGGGTCGTGAGGGAAGTGGCTACGTCTTGTAGGTGTTAAAGGGCGATCTACCGTGTGTCGGGTGCGATCTGCGCGGCCAAACAGGACCTCACCCAGGTGGGGTGGCATGGTCTATTCATTCAAAAGTTTCGGGGGACGTTAGCTTGCCGAGGGGCCTCCGGAGTGCTGAACCGATGGGTCGAAGCGATCAAACACTCGCGGAGTGGCATTGATCGGCCCGTCCATCTGATTGTAGGTTCCTCGATATTCCGGAAGATAACGACCGAAGTAGGCTTTGCTCCGGTGGTGATGCTCAGACGCCGCGGCCAATTGAACCGCTAACCCTGAGATCAGCAGTGCGCCGAGGAGGGTAAGAGTTGTTCTTTGCATGGTCGCCTCCGTTGCTCGAACATTGGATAGGTATCGCGTCTTGTTGCGACCAACCCCACATCAATTCAGTTCAAGGTAACATGTGCGCTCAGGAGCGAATGTCACCCATCTCACGAAGTCTTGACGGCCATCCGCACGCGGGCGGCAAACCACCGGAAATCGTGGACAAATCCGAGCCGCTCACGACGCCCGTCTGATCGGCCTCGGATAGCGCCTGATGATGCTTTGATAGGAGAGACTTTCATGCGAACCTTCAATCCCTTGGTGCTGTTGGTTCTTCTCGTTACTCAATCGCCCTCAACACAGGCTGCGGATTTGAACGGAGCTTGGACGATCGACACCGCGTCCTGCAATCAGGTGTTTACCAAAGAGAATAACAAGCTTGCGTTCAGGCAGGATGCTGATCTCAACGCGGGCGGCTTGATCATCCAGGGAAAGCAGGTAACCGGCACATTTCAAAAATGCACTGTCAAATCGTTCCACGAGAATGGCTCGGACGTGAAAGTGATTGCGTCGTGCTCGGATGGCGTCTCGGTTTCAGACGTAGCATTCGACGTGAAAATCTCCGGAGAGAATAAAATCAC
>Ga0207663_10001047_pt1 | contig 12702 bp, 8 predicted proteins | sample LARL53metaG_FD_184346 | JGI IMG/M metagenome (GOLD analysis project Ga0207663, IMG submission 184346) | Corn, switchgrass and miscanthus rhizosphere microbial communities from Kellogg Biological Station, Michigan, USA - LAR L5-3 metaG... | ecosystem: Host-associated > Plants > Roots >...
CGACACCAATGCCGCCACCGTGTCCAGAACCCCCCACGCCCCGGTCTTTGCCCCAGTGACAGCCGCTACCGCGTCAAGGTCAAACGAGCCCGGAAACACCCCCAGGCAATCAAAGACCCGCTGCTCCTCGCCGGTCAGCAGGCCGAAGGACCAGTCGATAGTGGCGCGCAGGGTCTGCTGACGCTCCGGCGAGGTCCGTCGGCCCCCCGTAAGCAGCTGGAACCGCTCGTCCAGCAAGGCGGCGATGCGGGGAACCGGCAACACCGCCACGCGCGCCGCCGCCAGCTCTATCGCCAGAGGGATGCCATCCAGCCGCCGGGTGATCTCGGCAGCAGCCTGCGCACTGCCAGCATTGAGCTGGAACCCCCGCTGGACAGCGGCCGCGCGGTCGGCAAACAGCCGCACCGCGTCGCTCATCGCGATGCCTTCGGCTGTCATGGCAGGCTCGGGCACCGAAAGCGACCCCACCGCGAAGACCTGCTCGCCGTCGACATCAAGCGCCTGCCGGCTCGTCGCCAGGACGCGGACTCCCGGGCATTCCCGGAGCAAGGTTCCCGCGATGCGCGCAGCAGCATCGAGCACCTGCTCACAGTTGTCGAGTATCACGAGCATCTGGCGCGACTGGCAGTGTTCGGTGATGCTCGCCTCAAGAGATGCCCCCGGGCGCCGGGCGGCCCCCACCGACAACGCGATGATGCGCACCACCGTGTCCCCGTCACGTGCGGGCGCCAGATCGCAGAACCAGCAGCCGTCGGGATAGTCGCCCACCGCCTGACTCGCAACCTCGACCGACAGACGCGTCTTGCCCACCCCGCCCACCCCGGTGAGCGTCACCAGCCGGGACTGCGCCAGCGCTTGCGCTATTCCGCGGAGCTCCTCGGCGCGCCCCACGAAAGACGTGGCCTGCAGCGGGATATTGCCGACATGGATGGTCTTGAGGGGCGGGAAGTCGGCAGAAAGATCAGCGTGAGTGAGCTGATAGATCAGCTCTGGCTCAGTCAGGTCGCGCAGCCGGAACTCGCCGAGCCGCTGCAGGGCGAACCCGCCGCCCAGCCGCCCGCCGACGAGGTCGCGGGTGGTCTTGGTCACCAGCACCTGGCCACCGTGCGCGGCACCCTTCAACCGTGCGCAGCGGTTGATCGGCCCGTGGTCGATGCGGTCGCTTCCGCGGGCACGTGCTTCCCCGGTGTGCAGCCCCATCCGCACCCGCAGCACGGCACCCTCCGGCCACGGCTCGGCATGAAGGGCGAGTTGACAGGCGCCGGCCGCCTCGACCGCGGCCACCGCGCTGGGAAACACTGCGAAGAAACTATCCCCCTCCCCCCGAGAAGTGACCACCACCCCGCCGTGCCCCTCGATTAGCTCGGTAAGAAGCCGGTTGTGCTGTTCCAGCGCCACCTCCATCGCGTCCGGCACGCTCTCCCACAGCCGCGTCGACCCCTCGATATCGGTGAAGAGGAATGTCACCGTCCCCGCCGGCAGGTCCGCCTCACCGGGCTCGCCGGGGCTAGTTGGCGACGCCTGGGTGCCGAGCACCGTGCCCTCGAAGCTCTCGCTTAGCAACACCGCAAGGTCGTCGGCCAGCAGCCGCTCCAGCTCCCGCGGCGTGCCGAACGCCCGGTACGACGCCGTCCCCGCGGCGCGGATCGTGTCGATCATCGCCGCCAGCCGCGGCTCCTGATCCGGGGCCGGGCGCTTGAGATAGAGCAGCATCGGCTTGCCCGCCGCCAGCCGGAACTCATCCTCCAGCCCCGAGATCTCCATCCCCGGCGCCACCCACCCGTACCGCTGCCAGTAAATCCCGACAAACACCTGGCTTTGCGCCAGGTACGCGGAGTACATGGCCCGCGGCGGATGCGGTCGTGCGCCGGACTCATACCACACCGGAACCAGGTGCAGCCGGGCGATCGCCCGCCGGGCGGCCGCCCGCTCGGCGGCCAGTTCTCCGAGGGTCGAGGAGATGAACACCCGCACCCGCTGATCGGGCGTCAAGATCTTCTCGGCCCGGGCCGCAGCCGATCCCTGACGCGGCGAAACGGCCGCACCCGCCTGTCCCGGCTCGCTCATATCCCCGCCCCACTCGCCGCCGAACCCAGCGACAGAATGAGGCGATAATAACCGGCAGATGCCCGCGAGAGACCAGGTCACGCGGTCGAAACAGGAGCATTACCGCTGGTCAGCGAGGTGGGCTGGACAAGGCCCGCTCCTGTTCACTCCCAACAGCCCCAGACCAGCTGATCTCGTCAACCGAAATTGATTACGAAACCGGGCTGCTACGTGCAGCTCTATGGTCGGTGGCCGGATTTGAACCGGCGGCCTCTTCGTCCCGAACGCATCGCCGGCCTGGCCATCATCGCCGCCGCTCTGATCGTCACGCCGACCCTGGCGATAGCGCCGCACCGGGCTAGGCGCTGGGCAAGCACAACCGCACCCTCTACCGCGCTGCTCCGGTCGGCCGCCGCGTACGTCGACACGGGCTGGGGTGACAGTCCCGCCCAGCCACCGCTGGCGGGCAGTCGCACGACACCCACGAGACAGTGATCGGGCCTGGCCCCACTTGTGCTCCCGTTCGCGCACTGCTCCGGGTAACACCACAAGGCCGGTCGCCGAGGTCCACTTCCGGCTGCCCCGTTTGTCGGGGCACTTGGAATCTCAGCGGATAATCCAGGCATGACGTCCAGGTGCAGGACGTGCGGCCGGTTCGTGGGTGCCTGCCGGGAATGTGGCGCACGTTACTGCAAGCGCTGCCAGCCGATGCAGCATGAGCACGGCTGGGAACCTGAGCGCAAGCATGGGCAGGTCAGGCGACGGACCCTCAGACGGCTGCTGGGAGGGCGTCTCCGGCAGTGATGGCTTCCCAACGGCAAACCGCAACTGCATGCCCTGCTGGTGGTAGCAGACGAGTTGCGGGACGTCCGAAATTAGCTGACAGAGATACGTGTCATGCTCGCCCGGAATGCCTGACATACGCGCCACCCGCTGGCGAGTGGCAGCCTCAGCAGTTTGCGGGTCATGCGTAGCCAGGTGCAGTCAGACGCAGCGACCCAAGTCAGCAGTGTCGGTGGCCAGCCATGGTGGCCCTTACGATGACGCCTGACCAGGCGCCGGGGCCTCTTCGGCCGCCGTCTCATCGGCCGGGATGTCGGTGACGTGAGTGGTGCCGTACCCTTCGGCTGCCGGGTCCCCGTGCTGGCCTCTTGTGAGGGCGAACTCCTCCTCCGGTGAGAGCACCAGGCGGTGCCGGCCCGCGATGGCGAAATAGGCGATGCCGATCAGGAAGTAGATCAGCGTCCCGTACACCCCCGGCCGGTAGCTGGAGTTCGAGTACAGGGAGATCAGCGCGACGATGGCGATGATGCCGGCGATCGCGGCCCCGGGGATCCCGACCAGGCTCCGGTAGGGCCGCTCGATGTTGGGCAGCCTCAGCCGGAGGAGGATGAACGACAGGCACTGCATGGTGTAGGAGATGACCGCGCCGAACACCGCCATGTACAGCAGCGCGCCCACGATCTGCCCCGCGAGGAAGCCGCTCGCCTTCCCTAGCTCGTAGATCAGCACCGCGAGGGCGTACCCGACGACCCCGCCCGCGATGAGGGCGACATGTGGGGTCTTGCGCTTGCGATCAGTGAGGGACAGCCACTTGGGGAAGTAACCGGCGCGCGACAGTGAGTACGTATTCCGCCCGTAGGCGTAGATGATCGTGAAGAAGCTGGCGATCAAGCCCACCAGGCCGATCAGGGCGAGCAGGTCCGCCGCCGTCCCGGCACCGAACACGCCCTTGAAGCCGTCGAACAGCGGCGTGGCGGATACGCCGATCTTGGCCGCTCCGCCGTCCACCCCGGGGTTGAGGACGAGCGTCAGCGCACCGAAGAGAACGAGGGTCGTGAGCCCCCAGATGGTCGCACGCGGGACGTCGCGTTTCGGGTTGTGCGACTCCTCGGCGGCGAGCGGCAGTTCCTCGATCGCGAGATAGAACCAGATGGCGAAGGGAATGGCGGGGAAGATCCCGCCGATCCCGTGAGGCAGGAAGCTCGTCTGGCCGGGATCTGGCTTGATGTTGAGGAGCAGGCTCGCGTCGAACTTCCCGGAGAAGATGACCGAGAGGAAGAAGAAGGCGAGGATCCCCAGGGCGAGGATGTTGATTATGACCGTGAACCGCATCGTGATCTTGATCCCGATGTAGTTGATCCCGACAAAGACCACGTAGAACACGGCCCACCAGGTGATGGGGCTGTTCCACCACGGCGAGCCGGTGACGTTGAACAGCGAGATCACGATGCTCTGCATCAGGAAGCCCATCGCCCCGACCACCACGGCCGGGGTGATCACGTACTCCATGTTCTCGGCGAGCCCGGTGATGAAGCCGCCCCACGGGCCCATCGCCGAGCGGGCGAACGAGTACGCACCGCCGGTGTGGGGCAGCGCGGGCGACATCTCGGCGATGCTGAAGCACAGGCCGTAGTACATGACCGCGATGAAGACCGTGGCGATCAGCAGGCCGCCGAAGCCGCCGGCGTCCAGGCCGAGGTTCCAGCCGTAGAAGTCACCGGAGATCACCGCGGCTACCCCGAGGGACCACAGCGACCAGAACGCGGCGTGGCGCTTGAGGCCTCGTTTCGCGAAGTAGTCGGCGCCAGCTTCCTGATAGCGGACCGAGCCGACCTTGCGTCCCTCCATGCTCATGGCGGGCCTCCCTTCTGCCATGCCGCCCGCACACCAGGTCATTGCCTGATGGGCAATTTGTCTGACAGGTTCAGCCTTTGCGCGGATATTACGGGAGCTTTGCAAAGTGCGTCAAGACCGTCATCTATGGCTATGACCAGTCCATCTGCGCGATCAATGAGCTGCTCGCCCGGGCGGTCCTCCAGGTTTCAGGCCTCAGGCGGACAGTCACCGTTCGCGTCCGGCTTGCTTGACGCTCGAAGTTGTCTGACGAATACTCACGGCATGGACCGGGAACGGCAGGCATCAGGACAGCGTTCGAGGTTGCGGTCGGTTTCGGTCCAGGGCGAGCTGGCCGAGCGGATCGGCCAGGGCCAGCTGGCGGCCGGGACCCGTCTGCCGTCGGAACCCGAGCTTGCGGCCGAGTTCGGCGTGTCCCGCGCCACCCTTCGCGAGGCGCTGCGGGCGCTGGAGGGGCAGGGGCTGGTCCACCGGCGCTGGGGATCGGGAACGTACGTGACCGAGCGGACGCGGGTCGCCAACAGCCTGGAGGAGAACTTCGGTGTCTCCGACGCGATCCGCGCCGCCGGGATGCAGGCCGGCATCGAGCAGGGACGGAAGTGGACCGGGCCGGCGTCGGCCAGCGAGGCCGAACGCCTGGAGCTTGACCCGGGCCAGGATGTGCTGGTTGTCGAGCGGGTCCGGACGGCGGACGGCAGGCCGGTGGTCTTCTCCCGTGACATCTTGCCCGGCAAGATCATCGGTGACCGTACCGATATCGCGGACCAGATGCTCCGCCGGTCAATCTACGAAGTGCTCGAGCGCGACCTGGGCATCGTGATCAATCACGGGGTCGCGAGCTTCCGCCCGGTCACGGCGGACCGCACCGTCGCCCGGCTGCTGGGCACCCGCGCCGGAGAGCTGCTGCTGTACCTGTGGCAGGTTGACTACGCCCAGGGGGGAGCGGCCGTGCTCTCCTCCCACGAGTACCACCTCGCGGACGCCTTTGACTTCTCGGTCGTCCGGCGAGGCCCCGGAAGGAGATTCTCATGACCGCCGCAGTGGGCAAGGCCATGCGCCTCAAGCGCGTGATCGACCCCAAGGGGGTGTCGGTCATCTGCGCCCTGGACCACGGGATGACGTCACCGTCCTTCCTCGAGCCGCTGTCGGACATCGCCGCCCGCACCGCCGAGGCGGTGCGGGGCGGGGCGAACGTCATCATGATGTCCAAGGGCATGATCCGCGTCGCTGAGCCCGCTTTCTCACCCACGACGTCGCTGGCCCTGCTGCTGTCCGCCTCGGCCAACCCCGAGGGGACGCAGCCCGCGGTGGTGCAGATCGCCGAGGTGGAGGAGGCGGCGCGGCTGGGCGCCGACGCGGTGGTGCTGTTCACCGCTCTCAGCGGCGGCAGCGAGCCTGGCATGATCCGCACACTGGCCGGGGTGGGACGCGAATGCGCCTCGCTCGGCGTGCCGTTCATCGCCGAGGCCGAGTTCCCGACTACATACGCCTCGGTCGAGGAACTCACCGAGCAGTACGGCTTCGGCTACCTCCAGCGCAACGTCCGGCTCTGCGCGGAGCTGGGTGCCGACATCGTGAAGACGAACTGGCCCGGCGACGCCGAGGCCTTCGGCCGGTTGGTGGCCGCCGCGAACGGTGTCCCGGTGGTGCTGGCCGGCGGCTCACGCCTGACCGACCAGGAGCTGCTCGGGCGGATGGAGGCGGCCATGGCGGCGGGGGCGATCGGCTGCTCGGTGGGCCGGAACATCTTCATGCACGCCTCGCCCGAGGCCATCACCCGGGCGCTCTCCAGGGTGATCAGGGAGCGGTGGACGGCGGACAAGGCCGGACAGGCGCTCGAGGATGAGCTGGCCCAGGGAGCGGGCGCATGAAAGCGGCGTTTATGACCGGCGTGGACGCCGCCGAGGTGCGGGAGAGCGCCGATCCCGCCCTGGAGCCGGCCGGCGCGATCCTCCGCGTCGAGGCCTGCGGCATCTGCGGCACCGACGCCAGGACGTTCTTCAACGGCGATCCCCGGGCGCCGGCGCCGTGGGTCCTCGGTCACGAGCCGGTAGGCATCCTTGAGCAGGTCGGCCCCGCAGCGGTCCTTCCCCCGGGGATGAAGGAGGGTGACCGCGTGTTCCTCGGGTCGATCCTCACCTGCGGCGACTGCCAGTGGTGCGCGGACGGCTTCCAGAACCTCTGCGACCGTCACCTGCTGTACGGCTACGAGCCGTTCCCCGGGGCTTACGCGGAGTACGCCGCGGTCCCGCCCATCGCCACCAAGAACCTGATCCCCCTCCCCCCGGACCTCCCGTCGGACCTCGCCACCGTGGCTGATCCGTTCGCTTGCGCGTTGAACGGCATCGAGCAGCTCGGGGTGGGCCTCGGCGACACCGTGGTGATCATCGGTGCCGGCCCGATCGGCTGCTGGCAGGCGGTCATGGCCCGCGACCGTGGGGCGGGCCGCGTGCTCCTCACCGACGTCAACCGGCAGCGCCTGGAGCTCGCCCTGCGGGTGGTGGGGGCCTTCGTGGACGACGCCTGGGTCGCCGGTGATGACAACGGCGTGGCCGACGCCCTGAGCCGCACCGGCGGCACCGGGGCCGAGCGGGTGAGCGTGGCCGCGCCCTCGAAGCAGGCCCAGCAGGCCGCCCTGGAGATCGCCGCCAAGCGGGCGCGGGTCGTCTACTTCGCCGGCCTGCCGAAACATGACCCGATCAGCGCGCTCGACATGAACCAGCTGCACTACAAAGAGCTTGCCGTACTCGGCGCCTACGGGGCCACCCGCCGCCAGTACCGCCTGACCATGGACTACCTGAACCGCCGCCGCGATGAGCTCGGCGCGGTGGTCACCCACCGCTTCCCCCTGGCACACATCGCCGAGGCCTTTGACACGATCCGCTCCGGCGCCGGCCTGAAGATGGTCATCCTGCCGTGAGCGGCCCGTACGTCATCGGCTGCGATGTCGGGAGCCAGGGCACGAACGCGGCCCTGTACTCCGTTGATGGCACGTTGGTCGGCTCTGCGTACGAACAGCACCGGCTCTCCTATCCCCGGCCCGGCTGGGCGGAGCAGGACCCGGAGGACTGGACCCGGGCGCTTCACGCCACGATCGCCAGGCTGCTCAAGGCACTCCCGGAAGGGCCGTCCGCGGTGAAGGCACTGTCCTTCGGATCACAGCTCGACGGGATCGTGGTGTGCGACTCCCGGGGCCGGCCGCTGCGCCCCGCCCTGATCTGGATGGACCGCCGGGCGGAGGCGGAGGCCGCCGCGCTCGCCGAGCGGATACCGCCCACAGACTTCTACCGCCATACCGGGGTGAACCTCGACTCGTCCCATGCCGTGTTCAAGGCGGTCTGGGTCCGGGAGGAGGAGCCGGAGATCTTCGCGCGGGCCGCCCACGTCATGCCGCCGGGATCGTACGTCCTCAGCAAGGCGGCCGGGGTGCTGGCCGTGGACTTCTCGAACGCGTCTTCGCTGGCCCTGCTCGACCCTCGGTCCCGCACCTGGTCCCAGCCCGTGCTCGATCACATCGGCCTTGACGAGGGCCTGCTGCCCGAACTCGCCCCCAGCACCCAGCCCGCGGGGAAGGTGGACCCCGCCTTCGCCGATGCCACCGGGCTGTCCCCGGACACCATCGTGGTCGTGGGGTGCGGGGACGAGATGGCGGCGACGCTCGGCGCCGGCGTGCACACTGAGGGCGAGGTCTGCGACGTCGCGGGCACGGCCGAGCCGGTGTGCGCGGCGTGCGGGCAGCCCAGCGAGGACCCGACGATGCTCGTCGAGTGCCACCCACACGCCGACCCCAGCGGCTGGCTGCTCGAAAATCCGGGATTCGTCTCCGGCGGGAGCCTGCGATGGTGGCGCGACCAGTTCGGCATCCCCGAGAAGCAGGCGGAAGCGTGCGGGACCGGTGACGCCTACACCCTGCTCACCGAGGCGGCAGCCCGCATCCCGGCGGGCTCCGAAGGGCTTGTTTTCCTCCCGTGCCTGCAGGGAGCGATGGCCCCGGAATGGAACGGCGCGGCGCGGGGGGTGTTCTACGGCCTTTCCCTCGCACACACACGGGCCCACCTGCTCCGGGCGCTGCTGGAGGGGAGCGCCTTCGCCCTCCGCGACATCCTGGAGGCGATGCGCGGCGCTGGCCTCGGGGTCCAGCGCATCACGATCGTCGGAGGGGGGGCCAAGGGACCACTCTGGCGCCAGATCAAGGCTGATGTGACCGGCCTGCCCGTCCGCGTGCCCACCAACGTGGAAACCACCGCCGCGGGAGCAGCGATCCTCGCCACCGTCGGCTCAGGCGAGCGCCCGGGCATCGGCCAGGCGGTGCAATCCTTCGTGACCTTCGAACCGGACGAGCACCAGCCGGATCCGGAATGCCGCGACGCCTACGAGGACGCATACCAGCTGTACCGCGACGTCTATTTCGCCCTCAAGCCGGTCTTCGCCCGCAGCCAGGAGCACATGGCTCGTGCGCCCGGAGCCGGCGGCCGGTAGCGGACGCGCCGTACCGGCGCCGCGCCCATTTGGCTGGGCCATGGCAGACATGACGAACGCAAATCCGTTAGGCACCATTTACGCGGAACGATTGCCGCTGCCTGTCACTGCCGTGCCTGGCAGCCTGCCCGAGGGCGCGACCGCGTCTTGCCGCACCGCGATACCCTCTCGGCGCCATCATGGTCTAGGTGGAAGCTGTGCCACGGTCGCGGAGGACACGGTCCGGAGTCAGTGTGCGGTGCCAGAACGCCCACCACAGCGGGCCACGACCGGCATGCGGGGACGCGTCAGCCGGCGGGACCGTCAGCACCGGGCACTGGGCATGAGCGAGGCAGTAACGGCTCACCCGGCGGGAGAAGACCCGGGTCAGCGAGCCGCGACGGCCCGTCCCGACGACAAGCAGATCGGCAGGGTCGCTGGCGATAATGGTGAGCACGCGGCCGGGGGCGCCGCGCTCGACCATAGGCCGGACCGGCAGATCAGCGGGGAGCTGTCCCCATGCCGCGTCAATTGCGTACCACAATCGCTGCCAGGCGTCTTCGGTCCAGAGGCAGCGCAGCTGTACGCAGGGACTGCGCCGTTCGGCGATCTCGCCGCCCGGCGGCGTCCAGCTATGAACGGGTATCAGGACGGCGTCATAGGCGCGGGCAAGGTGTTCTGCATAGCGCAGCGCACAGAGGTTGCCCGGTGAGCCGCTCGCGCCGACGATGACCCGGCGTGGGCCCGACATGGCATTGCCCTTACCCTTCGATGGTGAGTTCTTTACCGTCTAGATAACGCCCGCACGGGGCGAGACGCAAGATGGGTAGCCGCCGTGCGCTGGGCGGAGGGGGCGACGACGGAGCGTGGTGACTGCGGGGGGGAGTGGCTGCGTTGCACGGCGTGGTGGAGCAGGTGGGCGGGTGAGCGGTGGAGTACGCCTGGCCACTTTATGAACAACACGGCTGGAGGGCTGTGCTTCCTCCTTGGGGCCGTGCCGCGCCCGGGACGCTGTTGCCAGTGCGGGTCTGGCGGAGTTGGATTGGGGGAGCAGGACACCGGAGGCAGGCGAGAGGGATCATCGGTGGCGGCGGGACACCGGCGGGTCATCGCCGGGGTGAGCGGCTCGTTGCGGAGCCTGGGAGCGCTGCGGGTTGCCGTGGCCGAAGCACGCTCAGCCGGAGCGGCGCTGCAGGCAGTGCTCGCCTGGGCTCCCGCGGGTGGGGAGATCGCGTACATGCGGGCCCCCTGCCCCGTGCTGCTGAGGCTGTGGGAACAGGAGGCCAGCGAGCGCCTGCGTGATGCCTTTGACGAGGCGTTCGGCGGCGTGCCCGACGGCGTGGCGGTCCAATCGATGGTGGTGCGGGCTCCGCCGGGGCCGGCGCTCGTCGAGCTGGCCGATCAGCACGATGACCTCCTGGTGGTGGGTTACGGGGGACGGAGCCGGCTGGGATATACGGTCCACGGCACTGTCACCCGTTACTGCATGGCTCACGCGCGCTGCCCGGTGCTGACCGTGCCGCCGCCCGAGCTGATCAGAGAACTGCGGCCCCGGCGCCATCATTGGCGCCCCGAAGACTTCGCCATCCCCCTGGCCGGATAACCGCGTCATGCGGTAGCGCCGCATGAGCAGCGAAACTAGCTGCCATCGCGTGGCGGCTGATGTGGACCCACGCTGGACCCAATCGCACACCGGGCACATCTCAGGGGTCTTGTCTCACCTGTCGTTGCTGTACTTTGCTGCTGTACGGCGTGAAAAGGCCACTCGCGATGATCGCAAGTGGCCTGTGACCTGGGTCGGGGTGGCCGGATTTGAACCGGCGGCCTCTTCGTCCCGAACGAAGTTTTGACGTTCAAATTGATTCTGCTCAGCCCGGCTCATTATTGCTAAGCTGCTGGTCACAGGCCATAAGCTGATGTCAAATGGTGACGGCGGATGCCGGGGTCTGATGCATCAGCCGCCAACAAATGGCCAACAAATGATCTTGGCGGGTGGCGACATGGGATACGCGCAGAAGCGGCCCGGGCGAGACGGCAAGCCCCGCTATACCGCCGTGTATCACGACTTACGCGGGGAGCGGAGATCGGCGGGCACCTTCTCCAGTAAGAAGGACGCCAACACGGCATGGCAGAGGGCCGAGGCGAAGGCCGCTGAGGGCCGCCTGAACGACCTGCGCCGTGGCAGGCAGACCTTCCACCGGTATGTGACCGAGGAGTGGCTCCCCCATCACGTGATGGAGCCCACCACCCGAGAGGCGCACACCTACCAGATCAACAGGCACATCCTCCCGTGGTTCGGCCCGATGCGGATGAACGAGATCATGCCGAGCCATGTCCGCGAGTGGGTGACAGAATTGCAGGCCAGGGGAGTCACACCGGTGACCATTAAGAGGCTCAGGTTCGTCCTGAGCGCGATCTTCACGACTGCCTTGGGCGACGTTATCTTCATGCACCCCTGTAAAGGTGTGAAGACTCCCACCGTCGCACGCAAGCCCTTGAAGATCATTACGCCCGAGCAGTTCGACGCGATCTACGAGGCACTTCCCGACCCCGTCTCTCGGCTGCTCATCGAGACCGACATCGAAAGCGGCTGTCGCTGGGGCGAGCTGACGGAACTGCGTGCGAGAGATCTCGATCCCGCGACCTGCATGCTCACGGTCAGCCGGGCGGCGGTGCAGGTCAATCCAAAGTTCCATCCCGCCAGCGTGCGATTCCTTGTCAAGCCATACCCCAAAGACAAGGAGTACCGTCGCTTCAAGCTCAGCCAGCAGCTCGTCGGCAAGCTCGTCACCCACATCGAGACCCACCAACTGGGGGACGATGACCTGCTGTTCACCATCCCGCGGCGGGACGCCCCGCCGTCTCCGCTGCGGGTACTCCCCGCCCCGGCCACGCTCGGCTTGACCGAGCCAGACGCCTTCGGCCACCGTTACCGGCATGGCAGCCTGAGCGGCTACACGGCGGGCAGGTGCCGGTGCGAGCACTGCAGGGCGGCATACGCGATCTACCGGGCCGGGCGTCGCGCGGCAGATAAGGACCGGTCGCCGCGGAAGCGGACGGTGGACACCGATGGCCATATCCCCCGCGACTGGTTCCGCCAGAACGTCTGGGGACCAGCCCTCGCGAAGGCTGGCATAACGTTCCACGTCAGGGGCCATGACCTACGTCACGCGCATGCGTCGTGGCTGCTGGCTGGGGGTGCCGATCTGCAGGTGGTCAAAGAACGGCTAGGGCACAGCAGCATCTCCACCACGGAGAAGTATCTACACACCCTTCCCGACGCGGACAACACCGCGCTCGATGCGTTCGCGAAGATCCGTAACCGAGCCAAGGAGCGGTCAGCGTGAACCTGGCGGACCCGGTGTCATCGGCTGGGCCCGGCACGTTTGGGCGGCAACCGGCTTCGGCCAGAAGATGGATGCGGGGATGTCTGAGCCTGGTGGGCGGGCGCTTGGAGCCCGGTCGGCAGTGATGTCGGGAAATCGTTTCGTGTCCTGCCTGCTGCTCTTGCTGCTTCCTCGCGCCGCGGCGCCTCGCCCATAACCGGGCGAGGCGCCTGGG
>Ga0207663_10001048_pt1 | contig 12684 bp, 13 predicted proteins | sample LARL53metaG_FD_184346 | JGI IMG/M metagenome (GOLD analysis project Ga0207663, IMG submission 184346) | Corn, switchgrass and miscanthus rhizosphere microbial communities from Kellogg Biological Station, Michigan, USA - LAR L5-3 metaG... | ecosystem: Host-associated > Plants > Roots >...
CTTTAGGCTACGCCTAAGAAGCAGAATTTTCCGCTCATATTCTAAAAAAACCGTAACAACATGTATTCTTTTTGGTTGTTTTGTAGTCATCCTTTGTTTATACTAGCCATCATCCTTAGCTTTCATTTTAGGTTTCTGTGGCATTTGCTCGATTGTTCTATTGTCAATAATTTTGATACCCATTTTTTTGTTAGATATATTTCCTTGCAAAGTTGAACCAAATACCGGTTTTACTTTATCGTACTGTGCTTTTGAATATCAAGAACGTTGGATCCATTATTAACAGAAGATGAATGGAAAATATATGCTAGAGAAACAGCTCTATGCCTAGACACTTCATTCATATATAATATACACTAGGTGTGGATTGTCAGCCATTACTTAGGACATGATGATGATTGTTGCTTAATATAAACAAAGTACAACTGTTAGTTTACTGATATGCATTTTTGCAGTTCACAATAATACTATGGTTATGCATGCAGCAAGGATAATGATTCAAAAGAAGGACAGAATCTTGGTGTTTGATCGGGAAGGAAAAGACAACCTCTTAATGAAAAATACCAATAATGGTATGAGCACGATAATAATAATAGCAGCATCAATGATATCGGACTACAGATAACAAAATGGATACATACAGGCATGTTTACTGCTTCAATAAGTTGATCGCTTGGTCTTGTGTGTCCTCCAATGCCACCTATGTCTGCTTTAACCGCCGATATTGTCGTTCGCACATCATGATTGCAATCCGGGTCATATATTATGTGTTTGACTTTTGTGATCCAAACATGTTGTGTTTGCATATATACCATATACCATATTTGCAATATTGTCATAATATCCTCAAATTAAATTCTATAAACATAATATATAATAGATAAAGGAGAGAGTATCATGCTTGACGATAAATCTTCTATTTTGGTACCATATGATGGAACAGAATTATCATTGAAAGCTTTGGAAAAAGCAGAAGAGCTTGGACAAAAGCTCAATTCCCAGATAATCATTTTATACGTGATAGATGATAGATCTGTGTATCCAGTAGAAATTCAAAAATTTGTTACAAGAATACAGGATCTAGACAATCTGAAGGAGCAGTTTGTAAACATCATAAGAGAAGCTGTAGTATCTATGCTTAAGGAACGGGCAGACAAACTCAAAGAAAATGGCCTTAATGTAGATTTCATTATTCGGATAGGATCTCCTGGAGACGAAATAGTCGCTGTGGCTGCAGACAACGATGCAGATATGATAATAATGGGAACCAGCGGTGCTTTGAGAACACGTCATGCCAAAAGAGGCCTTGGAAGCATTTCAAGATGGGTATCTGAAATGGCAAATTGTCAGGTTGTACTAATAAGGTAAGCATAAATTATCATATGCAGTATTTTCAACGGGAGGCAATTTACTTTATTATCTACGAAATTACACGATCTTTGGAATATAGTCTCAGACTATTGCATCCAGATCTTCTAATCTGATGATCTACAACACCATGAATCTTGTAACCTTGGTATTAGTGCTTCTGATGATGTGAATACTCGCGTAGTATCATCACTAAGCACGGTCATGTGTAGCTATTAAACCAATTCATAGAGAAATTCTCCACAGGGTGATCCATAGTATATATTATGAATCTGACTATAGCAATGTAGCTACATAATCAAAAATTGCTACAATCATTATTTCACTACCAATACGGGACAATGTGCATAAGTTATAACATGTGCTGCATTGCTTCCAAGTAATAGTTTCTTAAAACCAGATAACCCTCTCGTTCCTACAACTATTAAGTTAACATTATTACTCTCAGCATAATCTACTATACCACCTGCTATATTTATGGAAGAAATGATTTCTGTTTTTGTTTGAATATTTTTTTCATTTGCCTTAAGCCTAACTTTATCCAAATATTTTTTACCTTTATTTCTCATTCCTGTCATATATTCCGACGTTTCATGCGATCCGAATAAATCAACATCAGAACGTATAACGTGCAAAGCATAAAGTTCTGCATTATACTCATTAGACAAAGAGAGTGCATAATCCGCTGCATGCATTGACTCATCAGAGCCGTCTATTCCAACCAATATTTTGGAGAATATTATTTTTTGACTGCTAATAAATGTTGGTGTAGTTGCAGTTGACATATAGAATTCTTAGTTGTAAATCCCTAATTAAGATTAATAGATTCATGTTCAAAGTTATGATTGCTACTTACATGCATGAAATCATATGCCTTGGCATTTGCTCCATTTATTTTAATTACATGTTCAATGAAAACGAGTTTCGTATTTCGACATCTCGTTCTGATTCCTCTGAGGTCATTGGATGCGGTCGTGGCATTTCATAACGTGCAATAACAATTCATGCTAGCTACGCCATCAAGTACACATTCGCAATACTTTGGGCGGCATATTCTGAGACCAATAATAATGGCGGTTACATCAAGTTTAGCCAAGAATTTTTCTAGATTGCTGTTGTTGTCTCCCTCAACAGGTAGAACAAAAATTAAAGCCTGGCCAATGAGCATATGTGACTTGACTACCTTATTAGCAAGACCGGACAATGTGCATAAGTTAGAACCGGAGAAGCAACACTTCCAAGTAATAGTTTTGTGAAAGATGACCTTCCTCTAGTGCCCACTACAATCAAATCTACATTATACTCTTCAGCATATCGTACTATTGCACCAGCCACGGACGTATCAGTTACGATAACTTCTGTTCTTATTACCTCCCCAGTTCTTTCTTTAATTTTATTGAGCCACTGTTCAGCTTCATTCTTGGCGGCTCCAAAAATTTGCTTTACTGAACTTGGGATAGTTTCATCGCCAAACTTTCCTGATGAATAGTTGTATCCTAGTGGTGAAAACAGTATATGTAAAACAATCAGTTGAGCATTATTTTTTCTAGCAATTGCAGCAGCATATGCTGCTGCATCTATTGATGATTGTGAACCATCTATTGCAGCCAATACCTTTGAAAACTTTCGCTTTATCTGTGACAATTTATATTTACATTAATCCTATTTCCTTCCTTTTTAAGGAACTAGACTATAAAGGATCCGCCATGATTCAGTATCCTGACGTTTTACCATCTCACTAGTAAACAATATGGTAGTTTGATTTTGTAACTTAATTGCTTAAGGGAAGCCTCCATTCCTCTTCATTAAGTATTTGAAATCGCTCCTTCCCAGGTAAATGCGCTGTCTATATAAAGCCATTAAATTTGGCAATTTGGATAATCAGATTATATTGAGGATCCAAGTACCAGTAATAGTATTTAGGAAGGAAGAAAATACTGCTAAATGATACTACTAAATGTTTTCCAAGATTGTTGATATTATGACTTCATTGTCTGATATAAAAGATAACAGCACAATTGCAATTTCAGGCTTCAACATGGCCACAACTCCTGAATATTTAATCCTTGAATTATACAGACGGCATAATGAACAAGGTCATCCCAAGAATATATTCATAATCTCAGATGCTCTGCCTGCCGTAGCTGGAAGGGGGTTGGACCGAGTCGCCGAAAGCTTATACAAACATCCAAATCAAGAATTTCTCAGAGGCACTTTGATGCCCTTCTTGGGCTTTTCACCATGGCTCCAGAAGATGGTAACAGATAACAGGATTGAATGTTATGGATGGCCGATAGGCATCACTGCATATTGGTTCAGAGAGATAGGATGTGGAAGACCGGGTCTTTTAACAAAGATAGGTGTAGATACTTTTCTTGATCCAAGAAAAGATGGTGCAGCATTAAATGAATCTGCAAAGAGGAATGCTTCATGCAGAGTGAGTGTACTTGATATTGGTGGAGTAGATTATCTTCTATACCAAGCTCCAAAACCAGATTTTGCTCTGATTAGAGCTTCCATAGCCGATGAGAATGGCAACCTGTCATTGCAAGACGAGGGTTTGAGGGGGACTGTTCTTAGCATTGCCCAAGCGGCAAAAGCTAGACCACAGCAGGGTACGGTAATCTCACAGGTAAGATGGATAACAAAGTCCGGCGCAATAAATCCAAGAGACGTAGATATTCCTGGTCCGTTAGTAAATTATGTCATCGTTGCTCCAAAAGAGTATCATTGGCAGAGTGGGACTATTGAATATGATCCTAGGATCTCATATAAGGTAATCCCGTCCATGACTCACAAGCTGTTAGAGGATTTCCTTCCTAGAACGTCATTAAAGGAACTTGAAAAAGTAATAGCCCGGAGAATTCTGTTGGAGCTGATCAAATTATTCAAAGATAAACGATCTCCTGTTTTGGTTAACTTAGGAATAGGAATTCCGGCTTTGATCTCATTAGTGGCAGCTGAAGAGGACGTGACAGAGTTCATCGTGACAGTACTTGAATCTGGTCCCTGGGGCGGACTCGCTCTGTCAGGAAATGATTTTGGATTAGCATTAAGCCCATTTGCCCTTTCGACTATTCCTGATACATTTTCTAATTTCGAAGGTGGTATAATCGATGCTGCATCTCTTGGTTTTCTACAAGCTGACAAAGAAGGAAATGTCAATCCATCTATGCTACCAGATAGGATCTTCGGACCAGGAGGATTTCCAGTGATAGCCGGAGGAGCGCCCAGAATTTACTTTGCAGGCGCTTTTACTGCAGGAAGAAGTGAGATAACTCTCTCAAATAATAGGATTAGAATTTTACATGATGGAACGATACCAAAGTTCATCGAAAGCGTTTTCAAGGTCGTATTTAGTGGACATCAAGCAATAAAGTATGGGCAAGAGATTCTCTATGCCACTGAGAGGGGGGTTTTTAGACTCAATAAAAGTGGAATAGTTCTAGAAGAGGTTGCTCCTGGGATTGACATAGACAAAGACATAATATCCAAGATGGGCTTTATGCCTATAATAGGATCTACAAAGGAAATGGATGAAAGAATATTCAGTGATGAGAAAATGGATGTTAGAGACGAGATTATGAAGACATTCAAGACGTGATCATCAAATAACATCTATAGGCATATCTATTCTAGGTCGCTAGAATGTATTCTAAATATTATGATAAGCACAATCCTTGGGACCTAAGGTACAATTACCGCTCTACCTTCCATATTTCCTGCTCGAAGTGAGTCTATTGCCTTATTTATTTCTGTAAGCGGAAAACTATGAATACTATGTTTTATCTTTTGATGTTTTGCTAATTCTATAACTTCACGCAGCTCATTATAATTTCCCCAAAGCGAACAAATAACTTGATACTCATTTAATACTGCCGAAATCAGAGGCATATTTATCTGTCCTCCAAATAAACCAATCATCGCTAATACTCCACCTTTACTTAATATTCCTACAGAATTTCTTATTGTCTCTTCTGTCCCAACACAGTCAACAACGACATTAACCCCCTTACCACCAGTTATTTGTAATACATCTCTTCTAATGTTCTGTTGTATTTTTGCATTTATTATATAATCTGCTCCAAATCTCTTTGCTAACTCTAACTTTGTATCGTTAACATCAACTGCTATTACATTTGAACCGGCTCCAAATATTTTTGCATATTGTATACCATATGATCCAAGTCCTCCTCCTGCTCCGACTATTGCTACATTTGTTCCTGGTTCCAATAAATGTCTAATTTTCTTGATTGCTCTGTATGGCGTTAATCCAGCATCAGTCAAAGCTGCCAGTTCTTCAGTCTTAATATTATATTTTTGGTAATCTTTCACATTTATCAAAAACCTGTATGAGGGTACTAAAATATATTCAGAATACCCTCCATCATGCGATGAAGATAGGCCAGGCCATGTCGGATTTATACATAGCTGTTCATCACCATTTTTGCAATAAAAGCAAATTCCGCATCCCCATCCTCCAAACACAGCAACTAGATCACCTATATCAAAAATTCCTTTGGGAACAGAATTCCCTAGTTCTTCAACCCAACCTGCCACTTCATGTCCAGGTGCAATTGGTAATTTTATTGGAATAATTTCCTTCCAGTCGCCATTTATAAAATGTAAATCGCTGTGACATAGACCTGCGGCTGCTACTTTAACTAAAACTTGCTCTCCTGTGGATATTATTGGTTTTGGAGTACTGTCGATAGACAGTGGTTTCTGGTATTCATGAATTCTCGCAGACAAAATGCTGCTATTACTGCCGTTGCTCAGATCCTGATTGCGCTCATTAATCTGTCTGTCTTGCGTCATAAGCTACGCTAGAAAAATAATCCTATGCATATTTTAATAGTTAGCATACAGTGCCGTGCAGTGAAATCCGAGATTAGAAATATCACTTTGTAACTACAATAACCCATGAGTAATAACAACATGGCCGTAGAATCTACACCGGTATTAAGTTTTATGACTGCCAATGTAAAAACAGCTATGGAAAACCAACCTATAAGAGAAGTATGCAAAATGATGTATCAAAATAAAAATGGAAGTATGCTTATCTTGAAAAAAAATGCTATTGATGATGATAAAAGCGATGACAAAAAACCAATAGGAATAGTTACAGAAAGAGACATTGTACGTCTAATGGGATCTTCTGATATGTCATTAGATAATGTCCCAGTAGGAGAGCTAATGAGTAGCCCTTTAATTACAATAAATCCCAATAACTCGATAAAAGATGCTATAGAAATCATGCAGCAAAAAGATATTCGCAGGCTTCCAGTAGTTGACAATAAAGGAAAAATGGTTGGAATTATCACGGACAAAGATGTATTTAGAGCAATGTTAAAGAACCAAACCTTAGTAACTAGCTTTTTAGGCGACGACCAATTATTGGTAGATCAACAATTGATATATGCAAAATTTAGCGACTACTGGTTTAACGACATTCTGCCTAGACCATAAAAAAGGCCAAATTATCAACGGTCCCCAATATCTGATGAAGATGTCATTTTTACTAAATAATTATAGCAAAGCTTCTACTAGTGACAGATGAATTATCCTTATATGTAGTATTCTAGTATCTTTTCAATTGCATCTTTATCCTCGTTAGCTGTGTATTCCTGATATCTGGTAAAGTCACGTGGAGTAATTATGCTGACAGGTTTGTTTGCATTATCTTTATCATCAACAACAAGCAAATGCCTTACATTGTTTTGTAACATCATATCAGCTGCTATTGAGGGTGATGAGGTAGAATTAATGGTAATAAGAGGAGTAGACATTATCTCTTTATTTGTCACCATGCTAGTACTTGTATCATCAATACACACCTTTCTGACTAAATCACGCTCAGTAACTAGACCTTGTGGTTTACCATTAGTATCAACTACTAACAATGAACTCACATTCTTATCTTTCATTTTCTTCGCTGCTTCTTGAACAGAAGCCATCTCTTCAATGGTTTCTAGTTTTTTTCTCATTATGTCGATGATGGTTAAAGTCATCAACTCCAGATACAACTTTTTAGTTAATTTACTTTGCACTTTTAAATACTGAATTAGTATAGTTATTAATAGGAATGTTCAATAAATTGCAGCATGCCCACTGGGGCAGGTCATGTAACCTATATTCACATATTAAAAGTATTTTTACCTCCAGAGACATGAATTTCATCCTTTTACAAGACATAAAGTATATCCCTACATCATAACTTACGAAGCTGATTAGATGCTAGCAATGTTATCCTTAGTCGCTACTACATTTGCTGACATTCCACATAGGCATTCTTTGATTCGCAGAATTGTGAAAAGCCATAATGCCCCTTATAGGGAACGTTCACTTAGAATTCATAATGGCTAAAATCAATTTCAGTCCAGGTCAGTACAATAACAATAAAAGTACTTTTCACTTTTATAACGGTTCATTTGTAAATACCTATAATGCTTTTGCTCAAGCGTTATCAAGCTCAACTCAATTTAATACGGAATTATGGAATGCTTTTGCTGAAGCCGTCCCTATATACTTTAGTACAATTTCTGAATACAACAAATCTTGGAAGGACTTATCTGAACTAGATAAAATCTTGAGAAATAAATTTCGTAAGGTTTTCAATCAAAAGTTCAGGGAAGAAAGGTTCGTTAATACACTTTCAGATACTGTTGCTAGCTATTCAGAGTTAGCTAAAAATACGGGTCTAGGAAAAATGTATCAGCACTTCTCTAACAGATTGTCAAGATGGAACAATGATTTTATAGAACCCATGAGGGATACGTTCTGTCGTACTCCTTCACAGAAGATTTCTGAGCTAGAGAAATACTCGCTATTTCGTTATGACAGACCAATAACCTCAACTACTCAAAACGGAGGAATGTCCATAAGCCAAGAGAAGGAGTATTCATCTTCTTCTTCTCCTGTACTTGTAATCTATGCTTTCATAAATAGACATTACATCCTAGATCTCTTATCTGAAGTAAGTGTTGTGGGAAATCTGCTTAACCAAGGACTTGATATCTTTGCTACAGACTGGGGAACACCATCTGCATATGACAAAAGTCTGACAATAGGTCATTTTGTAAATAGATACATAGACAAGTCTATAGACTTTATAAGAAAGATTACAAAATCTGATAAGGTATCTTTATTTGGTTATTGTTGGGGAGGTGATCTTGCACTCATGTATGCTGCTCTGCATCCTCAAAAAGTAAAGAATTTGATAACTATAGCTACACCTGGAGATTTTGATCTTGATAATTCATTACTCTCTGTTTGGACAAAAGCCATGAAGGAAGATTATCTTTTGGATGCATTTGGAAACCTGCCTGGAATAGTATTAAATGCTGCCTTTATTCTCAGAAATCCTGTTGAATATGGCCATAAATATTTCCACTTCTTCGAACAGCCTCATAATATAGAGTCAATAGCAGAATTCTTTGCTACAGAAACATGGCTATATGATAGTCCACCGATAATAGGTGAAATATATAGAGAGTTTGTAGAGTATTGCTATAAGCAAAATTTACTTATCAAAAATAAATTGAGAATAGAAGGGGCAGATAATAATGATGTGGTCGTCAATTTAGAGAATATCAATATGCCCTTCCTGAATGTTGTGGCTGAAAAGGATGATTTAGTGGCATCAAACTCTAGCAAGGCTCTTAATTATGCATTAACGAAAAGTCACGATAAGAGCTTAATTGAATTTAAGTCAGGACACGTTGGACTGATGATAGGAAAAAATGCACACAAAGAACTCTGGCCCAAAGTAGGAGAATGGATAAACAAGCGCTCATAAACAAGTTACAATAAATATCCTACTTTATTATTTTGAAATCATTAAAGCGCTGAACTATGCATTTTTACTATCATTTCAAGATAGCAAAATATGCGTTTTCATTTGCCTTCCATTATTTTAAAATGGCTTACGCTATATCTTAAGTATGGAACTACATAATGTCTTTCAAAGATAGGAAAGATGCTGCTGAGCAGCTTGGCAAGAAACTAGAAGATTGGTCAAAGTTGAGGAAGAATAGGACCATTGAAGAGCAACAAAATTCTGATGCTGTTATCATTTTAGCGATTCCACGTGGCGGAGTAATTATTGGTGATGTTATATCATCTATACTTGATGATACTAAGCTTGATATCATAGTTTCAAGAAAAATTCGTGCACCAGACAATTCTGAACTTGCGATACGTGCTGTACTGCCAGATGGCAGATATTTTTTAAATGAAGATATTGTGAGTATGTTAAGTGTCTCCCAGACATACATCCGTGCAGAGGTAGAGGCACAAACAAGAGAAATAGAGACTAGGTTATTGTATTTTAGGGGTAGTAAGGACTACGATAATGAACTAAATGACAAAACAGTAGTCTTAGTTGATGATGGTATTGCAACTGGAGCAACAATAATAGCTGCAGCAAAGTGGATAAATTATAATAAAAAATGCAGGGAATTGGTTGTGGCAGCACCCGTAGCACCTCCAAACATAATAGATAAGCTAAAAAAAGAAGTATCAGATCAAGTAATCATACTTTATTCACCACAACTATTTGGTGCCGTAGGACAATTCTATGAGAATTTTGAACAAGTTACCGATGACAAAGTAAGAGAAATAATGAAAAGACATGGATATAACCCATTATAGTCAAATAGGGGTATTTGAGTATTCTCGATTTTTAGTAAGCTCTGAAACTTTTTATCTGCGGGTGCCATGCATTGAATTTTGGACTTTAGTTTACTTTACCACCATTACAGGGCAATGCGCATAAGTTACAACACAGATGCAACGCTATCAAGCAGTAGCTTACTAAAACCTGATCTGCCCCTTGTTTTCCACCAATAAGTAATAACAATAGATATATCAACAGGCATAAACACTTTCTAAAGCCTCCTTTAATTTTGGAACTGTCTCATAACTTTGTATATCTGCTGGGTTAATCCACCTTAGCTCATCATGCTCCCAATCAATCCTTACCAGGTTTGTATTCGAATGAAAAAGAAATGGATGGACAACCCAAATTACATCAGGATTACCGGTCTCAACTGCTTCCAGTGGATTTCCGACGCAAAGAAGTTTTACCTTTTCGTTACTTAATCCAGTCTCTTCCTCTATTTCCTTTAGGGCTTGCGACAGGGGTTCTTTATTTTTATCTTCAATATACCCGCTTATTCCAGCCCACAAAGACTGCATTGTTCTTACCTTTAGGCTACGCCTAAGAAGCAGAATTTTCCGCTCATATTCTAAAAAAACCGTAACAACATTTATTCTTTTTGGTTGTTTTGTAGTCATCCTTTGTTTATACTAGCCATCATCCTTAGCTTTCATTTTAGGTTTCTGTGGCATTTGCTCGATTGTTCTATTGTCAATAATTTTGATACCATTCGGTCCTGTTAAGTTAAGGTATCTTTCCTCTTCTTCTTATCTAGAATTTAAGAATATTTATTTTAGATTGTGATTTTGATAATTATCTAAGACCATGAATAATGTCATCCATTGATATACATGAACAATATTACAATCAACAACTACGCTTTTCCTACACGGATAATAATCATCAAAAGCTTCGGTTCTATCCTTAACATATTCTATTGCTCTTTCAATTATGCTTTTTTCAAATGGTGTATGGAGTATATGTTTTAGTCCCAATGAGTTGCAAGCTTCTGGATACCAGATTCCACCATCAGAATACACGATATGTTTTCCATATAGCTTAATCAATGATTTTAGAAATGATTCGGCAACTAGCATATTCCTGTGCTTTGAAATGTGAACACCAAGGATTCTATAATTAATTGGTTCAACTACAACCCAAAGCCATGCATCATCAGTAGCGCTTATCTGAATCAATGTTTCATCTAGGACAAAGGCAGTTATTCTATCCTTCTTTTTGTTTGGAAAAACATCACTTGGATTGAATTCCTGTATCCAATACCATATGGCAACATAACTTCTGTCCACAAATGGTTCTAACGCTTTTGATGTACTTCTCAGACTTAATCCGAGGAAATACAAGTACAATGCATATAGGATAAGAAAAGAGCTAGTCCTATTACGTTCAAACAAACATTACACTATAACATTAAACTGATTAAGCTTTAGCAATTATCTTCGCTTAACTTAACAGGACCTTTTTAAATATCTGTTGATATTGACTGATTTATGTATAAGTAAATCTTAGTATACATGTTTTCAATCAAAGTCGATTCATTATTACTAGGCGGGCGGTATTGTATCCACAGACATTATCCTATAAAGATAGTAAAGTGAAATAAAGACAGGCGAGAATTCTATCTTTTCCTCTCGACATTTTTCTGAATTTGTGACACCTGTTTTTGCAGATGCTTCATTTGGAACAGAATCAGCCTTATTGATTCTGGATGTTTCTCTGAAGTTCTAATCTGTTTTTGCATAACTTCAAGCATTAATCTTATTTTATCAATTTGCGTAGTTTGCTTGTTTAGTTGCTTCGATATATCATTTAAATTCATTATTCTCCCTTGTTGTTGGATTCTTTTAGAAGATTTCTTTTTTGATGGTGGCGCTCTAGGTTTTTTCGTAGTTTCCGGACTAGCCGTATAAAAGCCAGTATCAGATTGTGCTTTGGATTCTTCCTTATCTATAAGTCTGCGCACGATTACCGCTTCTTCTAGACGATTTTCACTTTGATATTTGCTATGCAGGGTAGATAATGCCTTAACCTTAGACCATCCTTCATCTCTAGCTAATTTCTCAGCTGCCCCTTCAATGTCATTTTCACTATCCAATTACATATATTTTAGCAACTCCTGCTAAATTCCTTTTGCTGTTTGATATGATATTCAAGACAAGCACTGTTATTTTGGTTTTATTTGATAGCATAATTACATGGATTATTATTGACGCATGCATTCTTATAGAAAGGTGGACATGATAAGAGCACAACAATTATGAAATAACTAGCATCATCGCAGTTCTTTATGTATGAATTCAGGTATATACTAGAATGCCCTTTCTTAGGAGCATATACTGCTGTGTTCATATCGCTGCTAGCATCTTCGATGCTTGCAGATACTATAGAAAATACAACTACTGTTATAACAAAAAGTACCGTTATTGTCGATTTCAGCATGTCTCTCTTCTATCTTAGACTCGCAGGATGTACATGATGACGAGGTAGGAGCAAGATAGACATAAGAAGCAGCAGTAACAGCAGCATCGGCAGTTGCTGCTACTCCGGTCGTTTTGTTACATGCTGCCGGAACCAACGCTACGATGTGGTCTCCAAATGTGGCTGCACTTAGTAATACGTACCATACATACGCATTGGAT
>Ga0207663_10001051_pt1 | contig 12665 bp, 17 predicted proteins | sample LARL53metaG_FD_184346 | JGI IMG/M metagenome (GOLD analysis project Ga0207663, IMG submission 184346) | Corn, switchgrass and miscanthus rhizosphere microbial communities from Kellogg Biological Station, Michigan, USA - LAR L5-3 metaG... | ecosystem: Host-associated > Plants > Roots >...
ATCACTCCCACCTTGGCCCGAGGCGAGAGCGATGCCCGAAGGTTGCGCAACAGTACGATGGGCTGAGCGACCTCGTGATACGTCTTCAACAGGAACTGTCCCTGGCGGCAGCGGGTTATCAGGCCTTCCCAATATCGGTTTGACGCTGCGCAGGTTCTCTTTGCGAATTCGAGATTCAATGTAACGTGTGGCCCTCCGGATTGATATCGATGGCGTACACGGTTCCAGTATCCCGCACACGTTTCGCGGCATCGGACTGTGAACCAACCCGACCCTGCTCCGATAACAGCGACAGTTTTACCGGGAGCTATCCCTAGAATGTCCATGACGCGATTGATTTGCAGCCTTTCGTCCCTTCCTGGCGAATCAAAGATGGAAAGGTCGACAGTGTACGGCTTACTGGTTTTACGTTGTTCGGACTGCTGTGTCGCTGCACTCTGTAACTCGGCGCTAATACAGAAGAATTGCAGGAGCAGGGGAACGATTAGGCTGAGCCGCTTGAACATGATCGACTCAATTCTAAAGCAATTGTTTTAGATGCCAAGTTCCTGCCATACCAATTGAGCGCGCTCCACGAGGGGTCCCTCGCAGGACGTATTATGAAGAGCACCGCTAACAATGAGGAGGCTAAGGTGACGATCGCTTCTGATCTCCTACAACGACATATCCAGACGCTCGTCGCCGACAACGCGCAATGGCAGACGCTGATCGCCGATGATATTTTGTGGGAACTCGCCTACGCACCATCCATCGGCCATCCAGCACAGCTGTCCGGGCGGGAGGAAGCGGTCCGTCACGCAATTTGGTTCGTCGGCGCTGTAGAGAAGTTCCGCTTTTTCGAACTCAAGGTGTACGCGTTAGCCGATCCGGAACGTGCAGTCGCCGAAGTCATGGGGGAGGGGCTCATCAAGTCTACGCGACGTATGTATCGCCGGGATTGTGCTATTCCTGCATGCCGCCGGCGGCAAGATCGCGTTCCTACGAGAATATTTCGATCCTGTGCGTGCGGCTAGGGCACTTGACACGCCGATCCTTGGTCTCGAATCCTGAGGACAACGGACGGGCCAAAGCTTTCGTCGGTCCAGGGCCTGATCCCACATCTCGAAACTACACTTCGACTAGACCGAGAAGTCAGCAACTCGTAGTTGTGCTCTGTGTCCAGAGGGAAGGCGGCGTTTACCCCGAAGTATTATTGAAGACCATGGCAAGATTCATCGAGGGGACGCCCAGGGTTCAGAACGGTGAGGTTGTCAACTCAACCTTCCACAAGATCACCGGAGTAGCAGCGTAAATTGCGAGCTTGTTACACGAGAGGGCGGAGTTGACTCCGCCTTCCCGGGTTTTCGGTCCTGAAATGACCGTTCTCGCACAGCGCACTTCGTCCGGCTGTTCCTCGCAGTTCTAGGCAACCTTACTTGGCTCCGGCTTGTGCTGGTCGGAACTCGCTTCATCTATTCTCACCACAGTCGGACTCGCATCATTAGTGCTCGCCTCATTAGTGAATGAAAGATTTGGCGTACCGGTCTGCTCCAGCATCTTCCGCTTTCTCCATCTGCCGATAGAGGGAATTAGCGTCCCTAAGACGATTACCAGAACGACAAACGAAATCAGAAGCGTCAGAGACCCCGTCCTATGAGTCACTGCAGGTAGAGTGGCAGCTGCATCAGGCGTGACCGTCGTTGCAGACGGGCTCGCCGATGCGGCGTCCGCGCCAGCCGGGCTAACCTCGGGGGATGGACTGACCGTTGTCGCGGCATCCGCAGCCTTCGGGCTGACCGTCGCAGCTGGTGCAGCGGCCGTGTCCTGGGTTGCTGAGAGCCTGCGAGGAGCGGACGGTCGGCGTGCTGAGTGAGTAGCTTTCTCGCTGGGTCCGCTGACCGCCGCAGACGGGCTGACCGTCGCAGCCGGCACCGTAGCTTCTGCTGGAGGTGTGCTGACTTGCGCCGCGGCTGGGCCGATCGCAGCCGGTGCAGCCGCTTCAACAGTGGGTGTGCTGGCAGGAGCGGCGGACGGACTCACCGTTGCAGCCGGTGGTGCCGCAGTTTCCACGGCGGGTGTCGGTGCCATAGCTTCCGCAGCGGGTGTAGCAGGCGATGAAGACGGACTCACCGTCGCAGCCGGTGCCGCAGCTTCCACAGCGGCTGTGCTGGCGGGAGCGTTGGGTGACGGCGTAGTAGTGGTAGGTTCGATGACCGTTTGCGAATACGGGACGACAGCCCCAACGGTGGCAGCAGCGGCCGCCGCACAGTGTTCAGAGATCATGCTCAATTCGGTTACGGCAAAGCTGCTATCGGCGGCTCCGGAACTCACGGTTCCGCCTGATTTGTGCCCTGTAAGTTTTACGTCGTGGCCCACATGCGGCTTGAGATCAACAATGCTGGTGCTGATCTTGATGATCTGACGCGTGCCGTCTTCCGCAACCGTGTAACTGCCATCCGATCCACCCAGGCAACCTTTGACGTTGGCGGGGTCCGTGGTGCCACCCGCGGGAGTCTGTGCAAACCCCAACGTCACCAGCAGGGCCGATACAACCATCAGCAACAATGCTCGTTTCATGGAATCCTCCTAAGATTCCCGCCTTGCGGCGGTCTGAGGTTTCACTTGGGATTTGATTTTGCTGTTGGTCCTTACGCAGAACGCTTGCGCGTTTAGCACCGGTTGAGATCCGGCGGGAACCTGGAGCATCCGGAGTGGAACAGAACAAGCCTATCTGCTATGGGTATGTCTGTCTGGTCACAATCGCTCACATTCGATAGAACAAGCTCACGCCAATGAAGTGCTCCCAAGCTCCCGACCACTGAGCGAAAAACACCACTAAAAGAACAAACAATTTGATTGATATGGTGGACCTGCCGATCTAGCCGAATTTACTTTAAAGCTGTGCAGTTTGGACCAGCCGAATCATTCCTCGTCGCCTATGCTATTGAGAAAACGAACGGTGAGCGAAGCGCCGCTCTCTTAGAAAGAAACAGTGGAATATGACCAGTATCACCAATAGCCCCATACCCAAATTGCATAAAGCTCCCCAACCGCCGCTATCACGTCCCGGAGCGACCCCGGATTCGGAACGTGCCAAGAAGCCATCGCTCTCAGACCCCTCTACTTCAGAACAGGAACTGAATCCCGGAGATCGCGTCCAGGGTTTGGGGAACTTCGGAAAGCCGACGGGAAAATTCGGCACAGTGGAGCAAGCTAACGACGATGATGCATTGGTCAAGTGGGACGGCGACGGTCGTGTGAGACTGCAACAACGCTGGCTCAAGAAGGTTTAGGCTGCGACTATGCAAGCCGATCTGTCTAATCAAAATCGGGTGGCCGACAAAGCCAGCAATAATTGCGTGCTGATCACTCTCATGCCCGGTCTAGTCTAAACAAAGCGGTGAGCATAACCAAAATAATAGGGAGGCGATCATGCAGGTCTCTCTCAAACTAGACACCTCTGTCTTTGGGTCGTGACCTATCCTTGGGATTATTGGGGTCCAGCGGCCAGGTTCTTCGATTACCGTTCAATCGACTCCATCTTCTTCGCAAGTCTTTGTTGGCTTAACAATTCGGATCACGGCTAGTCGTGGAGAACTACGTTTAGAAGTGAACTATGAACTTGCATCCCTGCGGCGTCATAGTAAAGAAAGCCCAACTTTCTAAACCTGTTCATAAAAAAACTGACTCGTGATCGAGTTGTGCCTATCATCTCAGCGAGAGTCTCCTGGCTGATCTTGGGAATCACCGTCTCTGGCACGCCTTCTTTGCCAAAGTGAGCCAGCAACAGAAGAATACGAGCTAGTCTTTTTTCGCTGGAATTGAAGAGTTGGTCAACTAGGTCTTCTTCGTACCGGATGTTCCTTGCCAGCAGGTATGACACGAACAGATCAGAGAACGTGTGTTCCCGGTGGAGTGCCTCGATCATTGCCTTCTTGTGAATTTTCAGAAGATCGCAATCCGTCATGGCGGTTGCTGACCCCATGCGTAAGGATTGTCCTGCCAAGGCGCCCTCTCCGAAGAAATCTCCCCCGCCCAAAATGCCTAAGGTCGCTTCCTTGCCAATCTGGGACAACACAGTGAGTCTGACCTTCCCTCGGTGGATGTAGAAGACGGCATCAGCCGGATCTCCCTGCGCAAAAATTGTTTGCTTTTTGGGAAACACCACGGCCCTCCGACCCTTGCCAATCGTAGCTAGAAATTGCTTTGGGTCGAAGTCGCGCTTTTTCAGGACGGGCACGATGGCTTGCCTCCCCGGACGGATTTCCGTTCTGGTCTAGCCGCCGTTTATCGGATAAGTGTACATCTACTGTGCGGTGGCGTACAAACCCATGCTGCAGTATCCCCTTTTCTGCAGCGCGCCGGGAACGTGAAAAGGAAGTCCTTTTAGGAATCGCCGAAAAGAGTCTCGAACCCACGTTAAGGAACTGATTGCGATTCGAAAGAAATCGCTCTGGCAATACCACTTTGACCTTCAGTGTGCGTATTTGCTCAGACAGTGGTTCTGACTTCAGAGTACTGTGTTGCACAATGGATCGGGGAATCGCATTATGACACCACAGAGCAATTGGCTACACATTGCCGAACAAGCCAGCGAGGAAATGGACTCAGCGAAACTGATGACACTCGTTTCCAAACTTTGCCAAGCCTTAGATGGTGAACGCCAAGAGAAATCGCGCCAGCACCTGTGCAATGATCCAAAGACGATTTAACAGTGGGCCTATGCTCGATAGTCACGAATAACCGCTATCCCGAACTGGCGTCGCCAAAGGCGCTATCCTTAAAGTTCTGAGTTGGATATTCGTGATTAGCATCACAGGCTGCGCCATTCTGGTTATTCCATCGCGGCTTATCAACTCTTTACCGATTCTCCGGCGTTATCGTGGTTTCCCTCGCCACGGCCTCCCGAAGTGATCAAAATAGGCCAGATTTCTGTTCCGCTGCGGAGCATCATGGTAGCTAACCAATTAGGCCATCCGCCAAATGGTCCAAGGGCTAACCCCGAAAAACACAGCCCTTGGACCCCTCTTACTAATACCCTTGGCGTGCGGGAGAATCGAAAATGGAAAACAAACTAGACCGTCCTCAATCACACGAAGAACGTGAGGTGCAAACGCTCGTGAACCGCATTGAGAAACAAGTCTCTCAGAAAGCTGCCAGAGAATCGCAAGATGCCAGAGAAGCCGAAACAATAGAGAACGTTCGACGACTACAGGAGAAAGGTCGGGAGCTAAACCTCGCTCACTCATTCGCCGCCAACGAGTCTCCCTCCTTCTGATTGCTTCGATGTCACATGGCGAACGGACAATGCCTCTGACTCGAAAGAACTCTTCTTCATGCTTTAGCATCTAAGCGCACTCTATATGAACGCACAACGCGGAGCAGTCCAACAGATTGTTTTGGCCGGGAGTACGATCTTGCTGGTTCTGACTCTTGTCAGTTGCACAGGGCAAGATTACGGTGTGTTACAACCCACACCCGAGAACCTATGTAAATGCCTGCCTATTGAGCCTGATCTCGCTGACTACCGGCATCTTGCGAAGCACGTACCGATTCCTGACATGCCGATTCAAGAAGTCACCGTTGAAACCATTCTTGGTTGGGCACAAGACCCGCTCATACCGCCTGATGCACCACGCAGTGGACGGGAGCTTGAGGTTTTTCACATCGCGACCGCGTTCTTACAGAATGCAAGCGTAAACGCGGTGGACTGTGATGTGGTAATGGAGATTTCGCAGGTTCCAGATAAGACTTCTGCCCGGATGATCGTTGAAACACCGGTCGATAGTGAATATTGTAGTGCGCGGCAAAATATTCAAGCACAACTGAAACAGCACGCATTCCGTCTAGATTCGCAGCACGGAGGAGAACTTCCACAGGCATTGGCGGTCGATGTTGTTGGAATGGCCTTCGAAGATTTTGAGCACGATCGTGGAACGACGCAAGTTGCGACGCTATGGGAGCTTCATCCCGCCATTGTGAACCTACATCCATAAGACATTTCCTTGGCCAGGCGGCTCTGCAGTTCGGACACTCACAAACTAGAAGGTGGGCATTCACGGCGATTCTGCTTACCGCCTCAGGTCCGTCTTTGGGGATTCCGCATAGCAATTCCCAGCAGGATGCCATCTGTCGCCATCCAGCCATTTCTAATCCTACCCCGCACCCAGGGCGCGGGATGAGCAATCCTGCACAGTATTGCCATTGTGGATGAAGAATACTGTTGGACGCAGTCTCATAGAATGTCTGGGTTAATTGTGACGAGATGAGTCCGTGCTTTGGTCATCTCGGTCGGGCGTAAGCTCATCCTGAGAGGAGAAATATGAAAATCAAGCTGCTTCTGTGTGTGGTTCTTGCTGGTTGTACGTTTGGATTTGCCAAGGAGAAGGCGGATGTAAGGGATGTGACCGGGTGCCTGTCGAAGGGTGATAGCGCCAAAGAGTTCTTGCTGACCGGAAACGACGGCAGCACTTGGGAAGTGCGGAGCAGCAAAGTGGCTCTCGCCGAGCATGTAGGTCACACTGTGACTGCGACCGGAGTTGTCTCTAATGCAACCGCGCACAACATGAAGGAAGACGCGAAAGATGCTGCGCAGGATAGCGGCATGAAGAAGACTAATGCTGAGCACGGACATTTGACGGTCACGGACGTAAAGATGGTCAGCGATTCGTGCAAATGAACGAACCAGAGCACAACGAACGAGGGCCGGAGACTTCTTTGTTCAGATATCCGGGCTTGTTCTATGCGATTGTTTCGTCAGCCTCAAGCTCTTTCTCCACGCGCTGCGAAACTACATGAAAGACACTCCTTACTAGGACGAGAGGCCAGATAAGGAGGGATCGGCCGTGGTAACCACCGGCGGAACTGCGTTCTTCAATTGTTCAAGCTCGGCCTGAACTTTCGCCCAGTCTTTTGGCTTTCGCTTCATCGTATAAGGCGCATCCGGATGCCCAAAGAATTCCAGAAGTTCGGCCCGCACCTCCGGCGAAGCTCCACTGAAATTCTGCTTCGCCAGCGCGTGAAGGCGACTTTGCATGCGTCTCATCGTTGAGCCGATATTCCCCCGGCCCCGTTATTTCACCGGTGTCAAAATTGTCGTTGGGCAAGTCCGGCTTACCTACCCGGCTTGGTGTTTTGAGTTGTAGCACTCTTAGGGGGCCGATCTTTGAATGGGATTGGCAGGAATGGAAGCGGCGCTGCCCCACAGTTCATGCTTTTACACACTGTAAATATTCGTGCCGACAGTGGCTATCCTGCAATTACCCGAGGTGGAAAGGTTTATGGCCTGAGGAAAAAGGCTAAATGCGGTTTTCCTGTGGAAAAATAGGTCGAAGGGATTTCAGCACAGCCGTCGCACACGGCGATTGTTTCGTGGGGTTTTCGCTTTATGATCCGCAGCGCGTGCAAGCATAAGACAGTAGGGTTAGCTAGCGCAGGAATTGGGTATGCTCCTCGGTAGAGCGCTCGGATAAAACCTGTTTAGTGCAGGATTGGCGTTGCGTTCGTAGCAACACATACCCAGTTCCCGCCCTTATAAACCCATGTATCAACAAAACTATCGCGCCGCGTATACGAATTCCCACGTCCGATTCCCTTCGCCTGAAAAACTCCGGTCGAGATCGCAGTATTTCCGAAAACCTGAACGTTCATCGATTCTGGTGCGACCTGCTGTTGTTGAGCATTAGATTTTGTCACGCTGGCAAGGAACTCTGCTTTTGTCTGCACGGTGCCATCATCGTTGAGCAGCACGATCCGATCGTCTAGGATTCGGTCGAGTGCCCGACGATCTGCGTGCTTGTATGCCTGATTCCAAGCCTTTTCTAATGCAATGATTTTCGATTGAATAGCGCCGTCAGCATCGTCTTGGGCCGATAGAATCAGGGACGCACTACATAGGAACACAATCGACAAGCCAGCAATTCTCACAGTGCCCCCTTCATTCTTGTTGTGGCTCGAACTTTACCTCGATCAGTTCTCGACTCTCGTGAGCTGCAGGGGCCCACCCCCACTTATAGATCGAGTGTTGGACAGCCTCCGCGAGCACTGGATGTCCGCCCCTGAACCACCCCGTTGGGCTGTACCACGGCTTCCGCTTTTACGCTTCCTCTCAAATTCATAACTCGCGCCATTGCGGGATATCGCGGAGTCACGCGATTCAATTTTGCGGGTAATGTCAGTCTGGTTCTGCTGGGCCAACAAGGCCAGCGTGAACATCAGAACGGAAGACGCGGCCAATAGGGAGCGTTTCATAGTGCTAAAGTCGTAGCATATTACTTGGCTTCCCGACGGCAAAGATGACCTAGGTAACTAGCCGACGATTTCAAATGGCAGTTCTTTTGCACTCAAATTGTTTGAACAATTCGTCGGAATTGATCTTCAGGGATAAAGGTACATGCCTTCCGAAACTACAGGCGAAATCCTTTGGACAGCAATTCGTTCTGTGAAATATCCATCGGTGGGAATTTTAACTGCTCACTTGCGCCCATTTGTGCCAGCAACTTGAGGTGAGAAGCTATCAGGTTTTCACTGATCCCAAAATCTGATAGCACCGCTCGTACCTCTTTGTCGGAAGCGTAATTGTGGGTGGAATTCGAGTCGTGTCGGGGCCTCGCTACTCCAATTTCAATTCGGTCGTTGTCCAGACGGCTCACGCTAACAATGACTAGCATGTACCTGTCTTGCGGCCTTAGCCAATTACGCGCTGCAAGGTTTCGCGCTGGGCAAGTTTGCGCTGCACGATCGTGCGCAGGACATCGAGCGCCTCCAAGGCATTACGCAGCCTAAATTGTTCATGGTTCGATGATCGCGAAATGTTGTCTTCGATTTGATCCAGCACGGCGCTACGTGCCACTGCAATCCGTTCAGGTACTTTTCCTGGCTCCAACTCTGAAAGGGCAGCGATGCAAAGTTCTTTCCATCGCGGAATGTTAGGGGCGTTGTAGGTAATATTGCTCACGTGGATTCCCATGTAGCTTTATACCGTGCAACCAGATTTTTGATACCCGTAGAATTGATAGGCGAATATAAGGCGAAAGTGCTAAACCGCGCTCGTGGACGAATCGCGCGAGCGCGTTCTAGGGATTATGGCCTCAATCCTTGCAGCGCGGAAACGTGCTCAGTACGAAGGCGGGAAGCGGGTGCCTGCCACGATGAGCGCAATAAACGACGCCGTTCGATGGGCGGAGGAGATTATGAAGGAGATCGATTCACGATGGCCGCAACAGAATTCGTCATCGGCCAGGGGCACTCTCTAAACCGCAAAACTCACCAGGGGTAGACTCGAGTGGCATCCCTCGTTAACGAGAAGCCAGTCTCCCTGTACAGGTAGCGCGTGTACGCCACCCCAGAACCTGGGGTAATGGCCACATAATTGAAACTCATTTCCCGATTGTGCTGCGGACTGGCGGTTCCCGCCGCTAAGGTGATGACCATGCCGAAGCCGCCCACTGGCCTACGAAAAGTGCCCAGTGGTTCTTGCCCGATAATTTTAAGAAAGCCGATACCGCCATTGTGCCTGCCGCGAGTCCCAGGAACAGACTGGACGGTGCCATCGCTGTCCGCCGTTCAATTGCGCCTGTGACCCGATCTTCTTTCGCCTCTCCACGTTCTACTCTGGTTTCCATAATGTTCGCCTTTATTCGCCCTCGCACATGTCTAGAATCAAGCATTATCAGGCGGAGACCTGAATCCCCGCCTTTATCGCGTGTATTGCCCCCTCGGCACCCTCCGTGATCAGTGGACGCAACTGCACTTAGACTGTCCGTCTTCCCAACACAAAATGAAGGATCAACGAGATTACGGCGAATACGAGCAATAAGTGAATTAGGCCGCCAGCCGCATGAAACACTGTGAAGCCACCGATCCAAGCAATAAGCAAAACAACAAATAGAATCGTCCAGATACTCATTTCCTTCTCCTTTCACCTTCCCAGCTTCCGGCTGAAAAAGTTACCAAATGTCCCGGAAGCCGGACGAATTGTGTTCGTCCGGTTTTGCCGGTCCAAATACTAGGCAATCTCTCGGACAGGCGCGGCGGTTTTGTCCCCACGAGATTCTCCGGTGGAAGAAATATCCTGTGCGCCAGTCTGTTGGAGTATCTCCTTTGCCCTTTTGGTCTCATTGGAACTATCCGAGTGAACAGACAGCAGAATCCCGCCGTCTTTCACACGGCCTTCGTAGCGCTTGGCCTCGTATTCAGGTATCCCCATCCCCACCAGGGCGCCTGTAAGACCGCCGACCGCGCCTCCCACTCCGGCTCCAGCCAATGCAGCCATGATCGGACCGGCTGCGATAAAAGGTCCTAGACCGGGAATTGCCAGCGCGCCAATTCCCGCCAACCAGCCCAAACCACCGCCCAATAATGCTCCCGTTCCGGCGCCTGTCGTCGCGCCCTCTGGTGCCTTGGTGCTCTTCTCGTGGGCAAAATCCTTGGTGCCCTTGTTTTCAGGGAACAACGCAGATACGTCGTTGTTGGAAAACCCGGCTGCCTTGAAAGCCTCGACGGCTCGATCCACACTCGATCGGTCCATATAGATGCCAAATACTGCTGTATTCTTACCTGCCATTGATTGATCTCCTCGAATTCCTGAATGTTATTGCTTAGGTTTAATTTCTAGTTGGTTGTTCACTTTGTCCGCGCCAGCAATTTCCGCTGCCTTGGCTTCGACCGCAGTCTTTTCAGCGTCTGACGTTACTGGCCCCTTTAGCGTTACTGCGCCATTTTCGGCGATGATCTTGACGTTATGGGCATACGAAGAGAGTGATTTGTCTTGCACAATAGAACGACGAATCTTTCGTGCCATCTCCCGATCAGACTGATTTTCTTTCTGTTGGTCTGCCGTAGGCTGGGCTTTGTCTTTGTCCCGTTGATTTACCTTAGTATTATCCGCAGCCGGCGCGGAGGAATCTTGAGCGCTCATCGTGCCTGCAAAAGTCAGCAAACACATGAACAGAAACATTTGAAGCGTCGCTTTTAGAACAGCCTTCATCGTTGACTCCTTTTAAATATCGTTCGTTTTTGTCATATAACTAGACAATCAACCGTACAGGAGAGAAACTCTGGCGTCAGTAACGTGAAAGCTGTATGGGCGAATCTATTAAAAGGTACAGGTGCAACAAAAGCGTCCTGGCGGACCACAGCTAGTACTCTTCCTTAATAGAGCGCGCTAGGATCTCGCCTTGCCAAATCGAGCACGCGTTCAGCGACTCCGACACAGGTACGCCGGGCTCAAATCGCGCCATCGCCGAATGCGGAGCAGCGATTTGCGCTGACTGTCGTACGTGGTGCTGTGGGCAATCGTTCTGCGAATCATGTGGCGATTACCACGTAACTACTGAATGCGTGAGGAAGCCTGTTCAGAACGAACGCCATCTCTGGAGCAATTCCTCAGTCGGATAATTATCCGTCTCCAGGGTACGCCAGCGTGCTGAAAGCAAAAAATCTTCAGACTATAAGAGAAACATGATCGACAGCGATTCTCACCATTGGTGGCAACTCTGCCAAATCGCTTTGTGGGAAACAGATCCCGCAAAACTTCTCGTAGGGATTTCCAACGCCCGCAGTGTCGTTCTTGATCGTATCGAAGATTGTTCGAAATCGGATGGCGAACGAGCCGCGCTACGAAAGGCATTGTCCAAGCTGGATAGTTTGCGCAGAATTACGGAGCATAAAAATGGATCAATCAGAGGCTAGTTGATTCCAGCTGGCCCTCGTAGTATTTTTGACACGCGATAGCTAATATTTTTCTCAGATGAATTATTCCGCAGGTACCTCTCAACCAGCGTTTCCGCTTCGTGCCGCCCCTCGACCTCAGCGACCATCAGCTCTTGATTTCGTTTTGGTGGTCAACTTTGTAAATCTGATAGTAACTTCGGGGACAGTGCATGTTAATGATTTTCGGCACAAGATTCATCTACCTACTAAGCATTTCTGATAAGACCTAGGGACGGCATCTTATGAAATCGCCAGAGGAAATGATGCCGTCCCATCTTCGACGCTCGTAAATAGTCACTCTAACGTGAGGTTCCGAGGTGTGCCATCGGGTCTTTGACTTACAAACCTAGGAATCATCGCGTAATGGCGGTTTGCTCGTGCGTTCGGTGTCACACACAGCGATTTCCAAATTGTGTGCTAGGCTGTAAGAGTCTGTTACACACCTCTCCGCCGCGCCTTTAAAGGCGTCGGTCTTCTGTGCAATCGATGAACGGCAACGTTCACGGGAGGCCGACATGGCTAATAACTCTCCGTCTGTTCACTCAGAATGGCAGCACCTTTACCAAGCAGCGATACTAGAAACCGAGTGGTCCAAGATTCAAGACCGCCCTCAGTGAACACCCAAAAGCGGCCATACAAGAACACCTGAAAAGCGGCCATACTTTCAGAAGAAACGTCCAGGACATTGACAGCAGCGGGAGGGTAAGTAGCCTCTCGCAACATGGTGAATGTCTTAAAGGACGAGAAGAAACAACAAATCATAGCCTTGGGACGACTGGGATGGTCTCTGCGAAAGATCGAAGAGACCACGCGAGTGCGTCGAGAGACCATCAGCGCCTATCTCAGAAGCGCGGGTGTGGAAATATGGCCGCGGGGAAGATGGAAACGCGAAGGTAAGGCAAAACCGGCCATACAAGTGATCACCGGCTCGGAGGCAACAAAACCGGCCATTCCGGAGTCTGGCGGTCAGCTCA
>Ga0207663_10001055_pt1 | contig 12629 bp, 12 predicted proteins | sample LARL53metaG_FD_184346 | JGI IMG/M metagenome (GOLD analysis project Ga0207663, IMG submission 184346) | Corn, switchgrass and miscanthus rhizosphere microbial communities from Kellogg Biological Station, Michigan, USA - LAR L5-3 metaG... | ecosystem: Host-associated > Plants > Roots >...
CGGGTGTAGTAATACCCTTCCGGCTGCGCGATGCCCCGGGTCATCACCTTGGCGTTCTCCGGCCCCGCGGCAGAGTCGCCCGGGCGGTCGCCGGTGGCGCCGGTGGTCCACCGCCCGCCCTGGCCCCGAGTGTCCATCACGAACACGGCGTAGCCAAGAGCGGGCAGCAGGGCGTGCTCGGCGGGCAAGCCCCGGCCACCTCCGTAGCCGATGAACGTCACCACCACGGGGGTCTGCCCGTCCGCGCCCGGGGGCCGCAGGTACCAGGCCCTGATCCGGTCGCCGCCCGCCCCAGAGAATTCGGTATCGAACACCTCGACCGGCGCGTAGGTACCGGCTTCGTACCTGGTCAGCGTCGGCGGGCGGGCCGCCGTTCGGGCCTCGTCGAGGCGCCGCCGCCACCACAGGTCCAGGTCCGGCGGCTCCGCGGTATCCGTGCGATACTCGTGCAGCTGATTCAAAGGCAGGTCAAACCACGGCATTCAACCCTCCGGACAGTCAAGGCGCCTGAGTCAAGCCCTACCACTTCCCGTGTGACGGCGGGAAGCAGGGGAACCAAGCCACACTCAGCCGCATCTGGCGACGTCGGGGGAATGCATCCTAAGCACTAGGCCGCGCGTTCGAATCGCGCTCGGGGCGCAGCTCAGAGGCTTATCGCGATCTTGAGGTGATCGCTGGGGAGCCAAACTGTTGGGCTCCCCCCCATGACGGAGCCCAAGTTAAGGGGCAGAGGCCGCGGCGAGGGTGCCCAGAAGGCGGCCTGCTGCCTGCTCGTCATCGTCGTCACCGTGGGCCAGCATCCAGGCTCCGACGCCGATGACCGCGGCGGCGGCGAGGTAGTCGGCGATGTCGCCGATGGCAGACCGAGGGCCGGGTCACGCTGATCGATGGGATCCTGGCCACCGCGGTGCTGGCGGGCCTGGCGCTGAACGCCGCGCTGGGCTGGTGGTGGGCCGACCCGGCCGCCGGGGTACGTGCTCGTCTTCTACGCGGCCCGCGAGGTACGGGAGATCTTCTTCACGGAGCTTCCGTGAGCCCGGCTCAACCGCGCGGCGAGCCACCATCCAGGTCCTGGGCACCGCTGCTGTACTTCCGTACTGGACTCTCACCAGTTATGACCACCTGACCCGAAAATGGGGTCCTCGGCGGCCGCGCGGCAGCGGACCTAGCCGTGCTGTGGAGTCAGGTCTGGGCGCAGGTGGCCTGGGTCAGGCTGCCTGGGCGAGGGTGACGGTGTACCGAGGGCTTCGAGCTGGCAGGCTGCCATCGGCGGCCGGGCTGCGGCCCAGCAACCATCGACTTACACGCGCTGGTCCCTGCCGCGCGCCGGCTCGTGCAGGCCGCCGGTGTTATAAGGGGAGACACAGACCACGCTCTCGGCCGGCGGCAGCTTCGCCAGGCCGCTAGCGCTGACCGTCGCGCGATAGCCACGACCACCGGGCCCGGCTCTCAGATCGGAGTGGACCGGCCGGTCGTCGTTCCTGCGCAGTGCTGATGTAGCGGCGAGCGGGCTGAGGAGTCAAGGATTTGCTTTAGGCCCGGCAGCGTGGCGGTCTGGCGGACGCACAGGCAGCGTCTCCTTACTCGCCTGACGGCTGGCAGAGCCTGGCGAGGCGGCTGGCGAAACCCGGCCCGGTCCGGGTGCAGCCGCCGGAAGTAGCCAGGTCCCGGCCGCCAGGCGTAGACTCTCGGGCACGCGGTCCGGACCCTGCCGTTCGCTTCATGGGAAGCGGGGGCATCCATGACCGCGATCGGCGTTTCGGACCCACTGTCAGCTGCCGTCGTCCTCGACGGGGAGATCGACATCTCCACCTGCCCGGCCGTCCGGGGCTTGCTTATGGCGGCAATCAGCGGCGGGAACGTCCATCTGGCCGTCGACCTGTCCGGCGTCACCTTCATCGACGCCGGCGGGATCGGCGTCCTGGTCGCCGCGGCCAACCGGGCGCGGCAAGCGGGAGGGGGCCTGTCGCTGCTGGCGCCGTCGCCGCAGGTGCGGCGGCTGCTGGACGTCTTTCACCTGGACGCGATCCTGCCGATAGCCGAGCGCTTAGGTGGCCCCTCCGTTGCCGGCAGCGCCGCCTGAGGCCTCTCCCGGGCTTGCCGCAAGGACGATGAACGCCGTGGTTCCCGGCGCCCGCGCAGATCGACCTCCCACGCGTTCCGGTCTGCCAGTGCGACCTGGCTCAGCCAGGTATCGTTCCGCTGCGGAGCCTGACGGTGAAGCCGTCGTCGGTGTGCCTGAGCGCGACGCCGATGTCGAGCTGGTGCATGGCCCACAGCCCCAGTCCAAGCCGGTGGTCCGAGATATTGCGTGGTGCGGGGACTAGGCCTGCGAGGCGATCGGCTGGGCCGCGGCCTGTGTCGTGAACGGTGACCACGATGCGGCCCGGCGTGGCCCAGATGCGTACGGTCACCGGCGGGCGGCCGTGGCGCTGCGCGTTGGTGACTGCCTCGGAGACGCCGATCAGCAGGTCGTCGAGCGTGGTGGCGGGGATGCGGCCGCGGCCGATCTGCGCGAGCGCGTGCCGGGCATCGCAGGCGGGCCGGTTGACCAGCTCGACAAGGGGCGTGGAGTCCTCGAACGGATCGGGGGTGTACGGGAGGCCTTCGAATGCCGAGGCGCCTTGGTAGCGGTCGCTTGCCCGGCGTTCTCCCGAGGGGTAGACGATGCGGGGGTGCGTTCGCTCGACGATGTCGAGGACCGGCGCTGGTGTGGTGGTGGTGTCGTACAGGCACCGGCCCCAGACCGGGAAGTCCTGCCAGACGGTGTTGACGGCCGATTCGTAGCGGTCCCAGCCTTCGAACCGCCCGCCGTTGCCCGGATGGGGCACATCCCCGGCGATCCGGATCTGCCCGGCGCCCATGGCGACATGAAATTCAAACAGCCGCCGGTAGGTGGCGATCGCCCGGCCCGGCGTTGCGTACAGGCTCTTGTCACCGATGAAGTCGACGGCGGATGGATCGGTGAGCCACGACCGCAGCAGGCCGCTCTTCCGGTCGTCGTAACCGATGATGACGGGTTCGCCCGCGGCGATGCCCTCTTCGGCGAACGGCACGATCAGGGCGGCGAACTCGGCATCGGAGCCGTAGAAGCCCGCCTCGTGGTAGTGGCCCACCTGGCCGCGCGCCGCGCCAGTCCTCATCACAAAACTCCAGTATGCCCAGCGTGCGGGCGGACAGTCTCATCAGCCGCGGCAGCGCTGGTGGCGATGAACGTGGGCGTTCGGATTCCCGGCCGCCTTCCCAGCTGCCCGTTTGGCCTTGTCCCTGGCTGCCTGGGCGGTGTTTGCGGCCTTGTCACGCCCACGTACCGGAATAACCTCCTTCCCCGCGGCCCAGTCACCCCGGCACCCGCAGGACTCCTTAGTCGGCTGCCCAGGACCCCCGCCCCTAAACCAGCCCGCAAGCGGTCAGCGAGAGCGCCCAGGACCTGGGGTGCCGGGTCTAGCGCGGTCGTCGTGAGCGGGAGCTGCCGCGGTAGGGCCGGTATGGGGGCTTGCGGTCGGCCCGGGTTCGGCGGCGTCACCGGAGGCGGCCAGCACGGCGAGGAGCGGGCCGACGCGGAGCCCTTCCTGCGCGGGGTGGCGGAACGAGCTGTCAGGGTTCACGGTGTACCGGGTGCGGCGTCCGGTCCGGGTGCGGGTGAGGTAGCCCGCGGCTTCCAGGTCGGCCACGATGGCCTGCACGGTGCGCTCGGTGAGGCCGGCGGCGGCGCTGATGTCGCGGATCCGGGCTCCAGGATTGCGGGCGATCTCCACTAGCACGTGCCCGTGCCCGGTCAGCAGCGTCCAGCTGCCGTCCCGCTCGCCAGGATCACCCATACCTCCTGATCATATCCTCAGGAGAGGATCCTCGCGAGAGATTTCACGCGATATTTTTCTCATGTTTCTATTGACAGGCCTCCGCCGGGGCGCCGATCCTGGTAGTACCACAGGCCCGGCCCGATGGGGGGAGGGATGGCGATGACCACGGCCACCGGCGGGGAACTTGCCGCCCCAGGTCACAAGCTGCAGTCCGCCTCACCCCAGCCAGGCACGGCCGGGGCAGCGGCGCCACCGCGGCAGCCGCGGCTGGCGGTGGTCACGCTGCCCGGCGAGATCGATGCCAGCAACGACGGCCAGATCCAGGACACTCTGACCAGCGCGCTGGACGACGGGACGGCGGTACTGGTCGCCGATGCGGCCGCGACGGCCTTCTGCGGGTGCTCGGGAGTGACCGCGCTGCTACTGGTTCATCACCGGGCCGCCGCTGCCGGAGCGCAGCTACGGGTCGTGGTCGGCAGTCCCTCGATGCGGCGGATACTGGAGCTGACCGCCGCCGATCAGGTGCTCAATACCTACCCCACCCTGGCCGCGGCGCTCGCCGATGGGCAGCCACCTGATCGATCATGATCCAATACGAAGGTGCCACGCCAACATCGTGGATCAAGCCGCGCGGGGCCTGCCTGCACCTCAGCTAGCCGCAACACTGCAATGCCGCGGCGGCCGGATCGGTGTCATCTGCTGGGCTATCTGCCCGCGGAGTGCGTCCCGGTGCTGTTCGCGGATTGGGTTTCGGCGCCGAGGAATGCCTCGACGAGGGGGGCCAGGTGTCCGGCTTGGGTGACCAAGTCAAGGTGGCCGCCGTGGTAGATACTCAGCTCGCTTCGCGGGATCAGCCGGTGCAAGATCCGGGCATTGACCAGCGGGATGATCGGGTCGTCGTCGCCGGCCAGTATCAGGGTGGGCTGACGCACCAGTGGCAGCAGCGGCAGGCTCGTCCAGCCGGCGGTGGCCAGGAGCTGGTAGTGATAGCCCCTGGTCGTTATTGGGCGTGTCGTCGCGTGCAACAGTTCGCGGGCGAGCGAGGGATCGTCGCGCGCGCTGCCGCCGTAAAGTTCACCGGCGATGCCGGGCGCATAGCCATGACGGTGGCGCCGGGGCGTGAGCATGCGGAGCAGCGCGCGGGGGTGGCCGGGAACCATCAGGGCCCCTGGTGAGGTGGCCACCAGCACCAGCCGGCGCACCCGCGACGGGCATCGCACGGCGAATTGCTGCGCCAGGCCGCCGCCCCAGGACATGCCCAGGACATCGGCCTGCTGATGGCCGAGCTGATCGAGCAGGCCGCTCAGCAGCGGCGCCAATGTCCACAGATGGTAGGGAACCACCGGCCCGGGAGATCCGCCGATACCCGGCATATCGAACCGCACGACCTCGCGCCGCGGGTCGAGCGCGTCGACGAACGGCTGCAGCAGCTCAAGGCTGGCCCCGATGCCGTTGCACAACAGCAGCGGAGGCCACTGGGAGCTCCCGCCCCGCACCGCCACCCGCAGGGACCGGCCCCGGACGGTCACAGCCCGCATCTGGCCATCCAGCGCGCTGATCATCGGCTCGTGCTGGCCGTGGGGGTGACCATACCGTGGCGGGGTGGCCTGTCCCGGTGTCGGCTCGTGCTGCCGAAGCGGCGCAGCCGTAGCGCGTTGCCGACGACGGTGACCGAGCTGGTGGCCATCGCAGCGGCGGCGAGTACGGGTGGCAGGATCCCGGCGGCGGCGAGCGGCACGAGTAGCAGGTTGTAGCCGAAGGCCCAGCCGAGGTTCTGGCGGATGATCCGCCGGGTGGCGCGGGCGAGCATGACCGCGTCCGCCACGGCACCGACGCCGCCGTGGACCAGGGTGATGTCGGCGGCGGCCATCGCCGCGCCGCTGCCGGTGGCGACCGCGATGCCGATGTCGGCCGCGGCGAGGGCGGGTGCGTCGTTGATCCCGTCGCCGACCATCGCGGCCGGGCCACGCTCGCGGCGCAGCTGCTTGACCAGCGCGGATTTGTCTTGCGGGAGCAGCTCAGCATGGACGTTGCTGATCCCGGCCGCCCCCGCGGTGGCGGTGGCTGCTTCTAGCACGTCGCCGGTGGCCAGGACGGGTTCCAATCCGAGTGAGCGGAGCCGGGCCACCCCGGCCGGGCTGTCGGGCCGCAGCGCATCGGCGACGCCCAGCAGCAGCCGCAGGCGGCCATCGACTGCGACGGCTATGGGCGTTTGCGCGGCGTCGGCCAGGTGCACGGCGTCGTGGCTGGCGGCGGAGGTGTCCACTCCGGCCTGTTCGAGCCAGGCGAGCGACCCGGCCTGTACCAGCTGCCCAGCCACCAGCGCGGTCACGCCGCGCCCGGCCACGGCCTCGACATCGGCGGCCGCGGCCGGGACGAGGTTTCTTTCCTCAGCGGCCGCCACAACGGCGCGGGCGAGCGGGTGCTCCGAAGCTGCCTCGGCGCCCGCAGCCAGGGCCAGCGCGTCGTGCCCATCGCTGCCGTCCACGGGCAGCAGGCGCACGACTTCGGGATGGCCGGTGGTCAAGGTGCCGGTCTTGTCCAGTACCACGGTGGCCAGGCCGTGAACGCGTTCGAGGCTTTCGCCGCCGCGGATGAGCAGCCCGAGCTGGGCGCCGCGGCCGGTGCCGGCCATGATCGCCACCGGGGTGGCCAGCCCGAGCGCGCACGGGCAGGCGACGACCAGCACCGCGACCGCGGTGATCAGCGCGGTCACAGCCCCGGCGCCGGCCAGCAGCCAGCCCGCGAAGGTGATCGCAGAGATCGCCAGTATGAGCGGGACGAACACCGACGAGATCCGGTCGGCGAGCCGCTGGGCTTTCGACTTCTCCTTCTGGGCGGCATCGACCAGGTCCATGATCTGGCTCAGCACCGTCTCTGCTCCGGTGTGCGCCACCTGCAGGACCAGGGGGGCCAGGCCGTTCACGGTGCCGCCGGTCAGCGTGTCACCGGGCCTTTTCTCTTGCGGCAGCGGCTCACCGGTCAGCATCGATTCATCCACCAGCCCGGTGCCCTCGGCCAGCTCGCCGTCGGCCGGGATGGCCTCGCCCGGGCGCACAAGTACCGTGTCGCCGGGGCGCAGGGCCTCGGCCGGGATATCCACGGTGGCCGAGATGTCGCCGCTTTGGCCGCTGGCGGCGCGGGCCATCAGGTGCCCGGTCCGCGGCTGCAGCTCGGCCAGCGCCTCGATTGCGGCCCCGGCACGGGCGCGCCCGGCCAGCTCCATGTACTTGCCTACCGCGATCAACGTGATGATCAGCGCCGCGACGTCGTAGTAGGTCATCTGGCCGGGCAGCGCGATGGTGGCGATCACCGAGTAGCCGAACGCCACGGTGGCTCCGAGGGAGACCAGGGTGTCCATGTTGGTGGTGCGGTGCCGCGCCGCCTCCAGCGCGCCGCGGTGGAACACCGCCCCCGTCCACACGTATACGGGCAGGGTCAGTGCCAGCTGTGCCCACCCCGCCCACGCCGCCGAGCCGAAGCCGTAGGTCACCACCAGCACCGCGGCCGACAACACCGCGCCGACGGCCAGGCTCATCCGCCGTTTGCGCAGCTCGGCCGCCTGCGCCGCCCGCCGGCGGGCCACGTCGTCGGCGCGCACGGTGGCCGGGACCGCCGCCTGGTACCCGGCGCCGGTCACGGCGGTGATCAGCGCGCCGGGCTCCACGGGCTGGGCGACGATGATGTCAGCGGATGCGGCCGCCAGGTTCACCGTGGCCGCCGCGACGCCGGGCACCTCCTCCAGCGCTCGTTCGACCCGCCGCACGCACGAGGCACAGGTCATCCCGGTGATCTCCAGGGCCAGATGCCGCCCGGCTTCCGAGGGCTTCGCCGCCGGGGGTGGGGACGCCACTGGCAGCGGGGTCTTAGTGCTCATCAGCGCTCTCCCTCGGGGACGGCGATGGTGAGCAACTCGCGCAGGCACTGCTCCAGCAGCTGGTGGGGGAATCCGTCGCTGAGCCGGTAGCAGACCATCCGGCCGTCCTTGCGGAAGGCCACCAGGCCCGCCAGCCGCAGCATCTTCAGCGCGTACGACACCTTGTCCTCGGTCACATCCAGCGCCAGCGCCAGATCACCCACACACAGCTCGGTCGCCGCCGACAGGGCGAACAGGATGCGTGAGCGGACCGGGTCGGCCAGCATGCCCAGCAGCCCGGCCAGCCGCCCGGCGTCATCGACCGACAGCACCCCGGCCCGGGCCGCAGTAACACCGTCCGGGTTGACGGGATGATCATGCTCGCTGGGCGACATCGGCTCCTCCGCATATCTGTATATCCGTATAATCACACGGATATGCGGGTCAGTCAAGTAGAGTCTCCGTACGCGGCCTCTCGCGACTGAGGGCCCCACGTGTGCCGGGGGATCGAGGTACCGGTGCCGCGTCAGGCGATCGCATGGTTCGCGGCGGGCGGGCCGTGGCTCCCGGCGCGTTGGGAAGGAGTGCATCTCGTGCCTGGTGAACAGCGGAACCGTGACCGGTGGCGGCGCTACTGGGACAAGGCGTCGGTGTCTTATGACCGGCAGATGCAGTTCTGTGACCGGGTGCTGTTAGGCGACAGCCGCCCCTGGGTCTGCGCGCAGGCCACCGGGCACAGCCTGGAGGTCGCCATCGGCACCGGCCTGAACCTGCCCTTTTATCCTGCCGGGGTCGAGCTGACCGGGATCGACTTCAGCCCGGCCATGCTCGGCATCGCCCAGACCCGGGCCCGGCAGCTCGGCCGCACAATAGACCTGCAGGAAGCCGACGCCCAGGCGCTGCCCTTCCCCGACGCCTCCTTCGACACCGTGGTGTGCACGTTCGCGCTGTGCTCGATCCCCGACGAGCGCCGCGCGGTCGGCGAGATGATCCGGGTGCTGCGCCCGGGCGGGCTGCTGCTGCTGGCCGATCACATCGCCGGGGCCACCTGGCCGGTCCGCGGCCTGCAGCGCATCCTCGAACTGGCCACGGTGCCGCTGCAAGGAGAGCACATGCTGCGCCGCCCACTGCGCCAGGTCCAGGCCGAAGGGCTCCAGATCGAGCGGCGCGAGCGCTTCAAGGCCGGGATGGTTGAGCGCCTCGCCGCCCGCAAGGCCGCCACCGGATAGCAGCACCGGCCCGATTTGTTGCCCGCCCTTTAAGATTCTCAGGCCGGCCGGGGACACCGTGCTGATGCCCGGGCCTGAATCCCGGCGGCCGGGGGTCAGCGGGTCTGGGGGATCTCGACGGAGACGTTGGTGGCTTTGACGGCGGCGACCACGAGCATTCCCGGTTCCAGGCCGAGCTCGTCGGCGGCTTCGCGGCTGAGCAGCGAGACGAACCGGTGTGGCCCGGCCTGGATCTCGACCTGGGCCATCACGGTGTCGCGGACTACCCGGCTGATCAGGCCGGTGAATCTGTTGCGCGCCGAGTGCGCCACCACCATCCGGTCCTGCCCCTGGTCGGCGTCCTCGGCCAGCTCCTGGGCCAGCTTGGCGAGCGCCACCCCGTCGACGGTGAGCCAGCCGGAGTCTCGAGCCGTCATCTCGATCCGGCCCGCGTCGGCCCAGCGGCGCAGGGTGTCGTCGCTGACCCCCAGCAGGCTGGCAGCATCCTTGATCAGGTATTCGGGCATCTTGCGACCTTAACGCAGATGCGGCTGAAGACTCCAACAGCAGCCGCATTTACGCCAATTAGCAGGCGGCCGTGAAAAGGATTGAGCCGCTTTCTGGAAATTGCTCCGGGCCTGGTGAAGGTGCGCTCCCCAGGCCCGGCCACCACCAGCCCATCCTGGCCGCTCAAAACCGGTTAAGGCTTTACGTGGTATGGCCACATTAACAGCGTTCCGCCGACTCCGGCAGCCGGTAGATTTGCGTGGTGCTCAGCGGCGCCTGGGTGGAGATCACGGCTCTGGTGGCGGCGTTTGCCGTCGCGGTGCTGGCGACTCCTGCGGGAGTGTCGGGGGCGGTGTTGCTGCTGCCGTTTCAGGTCAGCGTGCTGGGCACGCCCAGCCCGGCCGTCACCCCAACCAACCTGCTCTACAACGTGGTCGCCACCCCGGGAGCGCTCTACCGGTACTGGCGGCAGCACCAGACCGGCGGCCGCCTGGCCCTGGTCCTCATCGCCGGAACCCTGCCCGGCGTCATCGCCGGGGCCATCATCCGGGTGGAACTGCTGCCCGGGCCGCGGGTGTTCAATGTGGTGGTCGCAGCGGTGCTGCTGCCGCTGGGGCTGTGGCTAGCCCTCACCCGGCCACCGGCTGCCAGCGCTGCTGACCGGCCGGCCCGGGCCCTCACCGAACCCGTCTTGATCACTTTTGCTGCCGTAGTGGGCTGCGTCGGCGGCATCTACGGCATCGGCGGCGGCTCGATCCTCGCCCCCATCTTGATCGGCACCGGCCGACCACCCGCGCAGGCCGCGCCCGCCGCCCTAACGTCGACGTTTGTGACCTCGGTGGCGGGCGTGGCGACCTTCACCATCTTGTCGGTCCACGCCCACGGCCCGGTGTCCCCGGCCTGGCCGACCGGGATCGCGCTCGGCGTCGGCGGCCTGGCAGGCGGATACACCGGCGCCCGGATCCAGCCTCACCTGCCAGAGGTGCTGATCCGCCGCCTGCTCGGCATCCTCGTGCTCGCCATCGGTGTCCGCTATCTGTGGCTGGGGCTGCGCTGACGGGCCGGTGCCAGGCAGCTGCCCGGGATGGTGCGCGGCGGTGACAGGCCTGCGCGGCGCGCTAAGGCCCGGCTACGTCAGCAGGTCGGCCAGCCCCGTCCGGAGCTCCCACCGGGCTTTGGTCATCCCTGTCTGGCGTTGATCAATGCCCGGCACACGTCGATGATGTCGACCACGCCGAGAAGGCCGGCGTTGCTGGCGACCGGCAGGTGACGGATATGCCTGGCCGTCATGATCTTGGCCGTGTCACGGATGCTTGTGGTGGTGATGACCGCTGGGCGGGTGGTCATTACGGCATCGACCCAGGTGTCGTTGACGTCTTTGCCGTCGGCGATTGCGTGGATGATGTCTGCCTCGGTGATGATGCCGGTCGGCTGATCGGTCTGCGCATCCATGACCATGAGCGATGTCGTGCCCGCGTGCTTCATCAGATACGCAGCCGCAGCTACGTGGTCATGCTGGTTGACCGTCGTCAGCGGTGGCTGCATGACGTCAGCGGCGGTGGCCGGGGCTGCTTGGGAGTAAAACGACGGTTTCTGCGTGGAGACGCTTGTCATGACCTGCTCCATTTCGGGCCTCCTCACTTGCCGGGTGGTGATCATGTTGTGCTCGGTAGGCGTGGGCGCGTTCACTAGCCCGCTGGCGGTGTTCTGCTCGTGGGTGTGCTGGCCGGTCCGGGGGTTGCCGACTCGGGGCGGGTGGCCCGGCGGCGGTGGTTTGGAGGTGGCGGTGGACCAGGGGGATGGTGGCGGCGCCTTCGCCGACCGCCGCGGCCACCCGTTTGACCGATCCCTGGCGCACGTCGCCGGCGGCGAACACTCCGGGCAGGCTGGTTTCCAGCGGCAGTGGCGGCCGGCCGGGGGGCCGGTGGTGGCCGGTGCCTGACAGCAGGTCCGGGCCGGTGAGGATGAACCCCCACTGGTCGCGTGCGATAGCCCCGCCGAGCCATTGCGTACGCGGTTCTGAGCCGATGAGAACGAACAGGGCGTCGGCGGGGACGCTATGCCGCGCCCCGGACCTGGTGTCGGCAAGGACCAGCGATTGGAGATGGCCGGTGCTGGTGCCGGTGCCGTCTGCGACCTGCACGTGGTGGCCGACGTCGATGTTCGGGGTGGCGCGGATCTGGCGGATGAGGTAGTCGGACATGCTGTCGGCCAGCGACTCTCCGCGCACCAAGACCGTCACCTGGTCGGCCCACTTGGCCATGTGCAGCGCGGTCTGCCCGGCGGAGTTGCCGCCTCCGGCGACGAACACGTTCCGCCCGCGCATGGCCGGTGCCTCGCTGGCCGCGGCGCCGTAGAAGACCCCCCGGCCCTGCAGGTCCTCCAGGGCCGGGATGCCGAGCCGCCGGTAGGTGGCGCCGGTCGCGATAATCACCGTGCGTGAGGTCAGGACGCTGCCGTCGGATAGCCGCAGCTCGTAGCGGCCGTCCTTTTCCGACAGGCTTTCGGCTTGGCGCATGTACAGGAACGTGGTGCCGAAGGTCCAGGCCTGCCGCCGGATCTCCTGCGCCAGCTTGGCGCCGCTGATGCCCTGGGAGAAGCCCGGGTAGTTGCGGATCATCGAGCTGGTCCCGGCCTGGCCGCCGATGGCCTCATGCTCGACCACCACGGTCCGCAGGCCTTCGGAGGACGCGCCGACCGCGGCCGCGAGCCCGGCCGGGCCGCCGCCGACCACCGCCACGTCGAAGACCTCCCCGGGCGGGATGGGGGTCATGACGCCGAAGGCGTCGGCGATCTCCAGGTTGGAGGGGTTGACCAGCGCTGTCGGCTCGGCGGCGAACTGGAGCACGACCACCGGCAGTTCCGGCGAAGTCAAGCCGAGGTCGTGCAGCATTTGCCGGGCCTGCCCAGAGGCGGCGTCATAAAAACCGGCCGGTATCCCGTGGCGGGAGAACAGGTCACGCAGCTGCTGAGACCGCGCGGACCACCGCTCGCCGATCACCTGCACCGCCTCGAAGCCGCCGCCGCGCTGGCTGGCCCACTCCCGCAGGAACTCGGTGATCGAGCGGTGGAACTCCTCGGCCGGCGTCTGCACCGGACGGTTCACCCAGTGGTCGATCTTGCCTAGCGTGATCGCATCGAAGACCGACCGCACCGCTTGCCAGTCACCCCAGCCGACCGCGGCCACCCGAAGTGCGGTCGGCTCGATGGCGCGGACCGCCGCAAGCAGCTCGATGCCATCCGGGTCCTGCGCAC
>Ga0207663_10001057_pt1 | contig 12611 bp, 10 predicted proteins | sample LARL53metaG_FD_184346 | JGI IMG/M metagenome (GOLD analysis project Ga0207663, IMG submission 184346) | Corn, switchgrass and miscanthus rhizosphere microbial communities from Kellogg Biological Station, Michigan, USA - LAR L5-3 metaG... | ecosystem: Host-associated > Plants > Roots >...
CGACGAAGCGACCATCATCGAAACGATCACCAATGGCCGCTCCGGCGTGATGCCTGCGTGGGTCGACCGGCTCGATCCCTCCACGATCAAGGCCTTGGCGGTTTATGTGCACTCGCTCGGCGGAGGAAAGTGACCGAGGTCGCTTCGGGGATCGACAGCTTGCCTCGCCATGAGATTTTCGAGGAGTACCGCATGAGCGCGCCGCGTGCTACGAGACCGTTGACCGGACGTTTTGTGCTTTTGACGCTGCTTTCGTTTTTCGGCGTGGTGTTTGCCGTGAACTTCGTGATGATGAAGCTGGCGATCGACACCTTGCCTGGCACCGAAGTTGACAGCTCCTACAGCGCGAGCCTTGGCTTTGGCAAGGAGATTGCTGCCGCTCGCGATCAGAACGCGCGAAACTGGCGGGTTGACGCGCATATCCAACGCGGCGCGGAAGGCGACACGACGTTGCGGGTCGAGGCCCACGACAGCCGCGGCGCGCCGATTTCCGGCTTGAGGTTTCAGGGGCGGCTCGAGCGGCCAACCGACCGACGGGCCGATCGGCCGCTGGAGTTCGCCGAGGTCGGGATCGGCATCTATCGCGGCACCGCAACACTCGTCGCCGCAGGCCAATGGGATCTGGTGATCGAAGGCGACGCCGCCGGAAAGCGGATGTTCCTGTCAAAGAACCGCGTGTTGCTGAACTAGAAGGACCGCATCGTGCAGGTGACGCGGGATTTTTCGCATTACGTCAAAGATATCGGCTCAGGCCTCCAGCACATCGATCTGGCCGTCGAAGGCGTCCATTGCGCTGGCTGCATGTCAAAAATCGAACGCGGGCTTTCGGCAATTCCTGACGTCACGCTCGCACGCGTGAATCTCACCGACCGCCGTGTCGCGCTGGAATGGAAGCAGGGCGCGCTCGATCCATCCAGGTTTATCGACCGCCTGGCCGAGCTCGGCTACAAGGCTTATCCGTTTGAGACTGCCGGTGCAGAGGCTGCCGAGAACGAGCAGTCGCGTTTTCTGTTACGCTGCCTCGGTGTCGCGGCGTTCGCCACGATGAACGTGATGATGCTTTCTGTTCCGGTGTGGTCAGGCAATGTCAGCGACATGCTGCCGGAACAGCGCGACTTCTTTCACTGGATGTCGGCGCTGATCGCGTTGCCGGCGGCTGCCTATGCGGGCCAACCCTTTTTCCGATCGGCGTATCGGGCGTTGCGCACGCGCAGCGTCAATATGGACGTCCCAATCAGCATCGGAGTCTTGCTTGCGCTCGGCATGTCGCTGGTCGAGACCGCCAATCATGCCGAGCACGCCTATTTCGATGCGGCGATCATGCTGCTGACGTTTCTCCTGGTCGGCCGCTATCTCGATCAGAGCATGCGGCGGCGAACCCGGGCGGTCGCCGGAAATCTGGCCGCGCTTAAAGCCGAGACGGCCACCAAGTTTGTCGGCTCTAGCGAGATCGCCGAAGTGCCGGTAGCGGCGATCGACCCCGGCGACGTCGTTCTTTTGCGGCCGGGCGAGCGTTGCGCAGTCGATGGCGTCGTGATCGACGGGCGCTCCGAGATCGACCAAAGCCTGATTACGGGCGAGACGACCCATGCGAATGCAAAGGCTGGCACCGCGGTCTACGCCGGCTCGCTCAACATCTCCGGCACTTTGCGCATTCGCGTCTCCGCTGCTTCGGAAAGCACGCTGCTTTCAGAGATCACGCGCCTGCTCGACAACGCGCTGCAGGCGCGCTCGCGCTATGTCCGCCTCGCGGACCGCGCGTCCCGCCTGTATGCGCCGGTCGTGCACGCAACTGCGCTGCTCACTGTGCTCGGCTGGGTGCTCGTGGGCGCGAGTTGGCACGACGCCATCGTCACGGGCGTAGCCGTACTTATTATTACATGCCCTTGCGCGCTCGGGCTTGCGATCCCGACCGTGCAGACGGTCGCCTCGGGCGCGATGTTCAAGGCCGGTGTCCTGCTCAATTCCGGCGACGCCATCGAACGTGTGGCCGATGTCGACCGTATCATCTTTGACAAGACGGGGACTCTGACCTTGCCCGACCTCGAAGTTGTCAACGCGGCCGATGTCCCTGAGTTTGTGCTGGGACTCGCCGGGCAATTGGCGCTTTCGAGCCGTCATCCGGTCGCGGCGGCAGTCGCTCGTACTGCAAACGCAAAAACGCCGATCGTGGGCGCGGTCGAAGAGCCCGGGCAGGGAGTGCGGGCGACGGTCGGCGGCCTGGAGGCTCGGCTTGGGCGTCCCTCGTTCTGCCGGGCAGAAGAAATTGTTGCCGAATGCGCGCGTCTTGATCCGGAAGCATCGTTTGTTGCATTTCGCTTCGGCGAGGAGCGGTACGTATTTTCCGTTCGCCAAGCGCTTCGCCCCGATGCCCACACGATCACTGCCGGCCTGAAGCAGCGGCACATCGCGCTTGAAATTCTCTCCGGCGACCGCGAGGGGCCGGTCCGGGCCGCCGCGCGCGCGCTTGGGATCGAAACGTGGCGGGTGGCGGTGACGCCGGCTGACAAAATCGCACGCATCGAGGAACTCAAGCATAGCGGTTACAAGGTGATGATGGTCGGCGACGGACTGAACGATGCGCCATCGCTCGCCGCCGCGCACGTTTCGATGTCGCCGATCAGCGCGGCGCATCTGAGCCAGGCGACCGCCGATCTGGTCTTTCTTGGCAAGCCATTGGCGCCGGTGATTGTGGCCATCGACTTCGCCCGCAAGGCGCTGCAGCTGATGCGACAAAATCTCTGGCTTGCCGTCCTCTACAATATTCTGGCGGTTCCGATTGCCATCAGCGGGGTGGTGACGCCGCTGATCGCAGCCGCGGCGATGTCCGGCTCCTCGATCCTTGTCATGTTGAACGCGCTGCGCGCCCGGCAAGTGGAAGGGGGAACGTCATGGAAGTGATGGTCATCCTGGTGCCGCTGGCGCTCGGTCTTGGGTTTGTCGGCCTGCTCGCATTTCTCTGGTCGCTGAAGAGCGGACAGTATGACGATCTCGAAGGCGCGGCGTGGCGCGCCATAGCCGATGACGAAGGGGAACCGGAGAAGCCGGCCGAAAGCGGTAGCTAGCGCATGATCCGGAAAAGTGTGCAGCGGTTTTCCGAAAAGATCATGGGCAACCAACAAACTAACGCGATGGCGAGTCGACCTAAAGCCATTACGCTTTAGGTCAGCACGGTCTTGCGATAGAGCGCCCCGTACGAGGCGGCGGAGATATCCCAACTGAAGGATCGCGCCATCGCGCTGCGCCGCATGGCATTCAGGCGGTCCTTCAACGTGAACGTCGAGAACGCTCGACGGATGCCGCCGAGGAACGACTCGGTGGATGGTCGGGCGAACAGAAATCCGGTTTCTCCGTCGGTGATGGTTTCAGCCAGTCCGCCGGTTTGATGACCAATCGGCAGCGATCCGAACCTCTGCGCATACATCTGGCTCAGTCCGCACGGTTCGAAGCGTGAAGGCATCAGCGTGAAATCGCTTCCGGCAAAAATCCGCCGGGCATGACCATCGTGGAATCCGATCGTGACGCCGATCGCGTCCGGCCTGCGGCGATGTGCGTCGACCAGCGCCTGCTCGATGCGGGGCTCACCGGTGCCGATCACGACAATCTGTCCTCCGGCATCAATGATCTCGTCCGCGGCCGACAGCACGAGGTCGATGCCCTTCTGGTGAACGAGGCGGGCGACCAGGCCGAAGATCGGACCACGCGAGACCGCCAGTCCGAATTGCTGGCGGACATATTCGGAGTTGGCGCGCTTGCCTTCCCAGTCGCCGGGGGCAAAGGGTTGTGCAAGCTGCGCGCAGACGCGCGGGTCCCAGCTTTCGTCGATGCCGTTGAGAATTCCGGTCAGTTGCTGCGCCTCTGAGCGCTGCCGCAACAGACCTTCGAGCCCGCAGCCGAGTTCGGGCGTGGTGATCTCCCGGGCATAGGTCTCGCTGACGGTGGTCAGGTGGGAAGCGTAGATGAGGCCGCCCTTGAGGAAAGAGAGTTTGTCATAGAATTCGAGGCCGCCGATATGGAAGGACTCCTCGGGGGCGCCGATCCGGCCCAGCGTTTCTTTCGCGAACAGCCCCTGATAGGCGAGGTTATGGATGGTCAGGATGCTCGGGATCTTGACCTCGCGCCAGGCGAGGTAGGCTGGCACCAGCGCCGCCTGCCAGTCATTGGCATGAACCAGATCGGCTGCCCAATTCTTGTCCAGCCTGCCTTCCGCGAGTTGGGCAGCCGCGGAAGCCAGCCGGCCGAAGCGGATATCATTGTCGGGCCAGTCGCGGCCCGTCTCGTCGCCGTAGGGATTGCCCGGCCGGTCGTATAGCTGCGGGCACAACAGCACGTAAACGGGCAAGCCGTCCCTGGTCGATCCCAGCCCGAGCGAGCAGGCCGGCATCTCCGCAAGCGCCGGAGAATGGCCGACAATTTCCAGATGGGTGAATTGTTCGACGACGTCGCCGTAGCCTGGAAGCATGATCCTGACGTCGGCCCAGCGACGGAGCGCCCGGGGAAGCGCCGCCGAGACGGCCGCCAGTCCGCCCACCCGGACGAAGTCGTCCATTTCCGTGGTGACGAAGAGGACTTTCAAAAAAAGCACCCTCTCAAAAGCGACCGAAGTAACTCCAGTGATGCAAGAACGGTTCCAGTTTTTTCTTCAATCAGATAAAGGGCATGCCCATGATGCCGCTCGAGCCGGCCGCCCTGGCCTCGGGCGGATGATGCCAGAATTCGGCGCCCTAGTGTCCCGGTTCTGACATTCGTATCCTGTCGAGCATGGTTCGGTTACGCAGGCTATGGGGAGTTCAGCACGATGACAATAACGGCTGCGGGTGAGGGCAATACGACCGGGAGCTTTCACGGGCTTCGTGTCCTTGATTTTTCGACCACCATTGCCGGTCCGCATTGCGCGCGGATGCTAAGCGATATGGGAGCGGAGGTCATCAAAATCGAGTCCGCCGAAGGAGAAACCATGCGGGCTCGCCCGCCGGTCCGCAATGGCTGCAGCAGCCTCTACGGTCAGCTCAACGCCGGCAAGAAAAGTCTCGTCCTCGACCTGAAAGCGCCGGAGGCGATCGAAGTCATCCGCCGGCTTGTCACGACCACAGACATCGTCGTTGAGAATTTCCGACCCGGCGTGATGCGAAGGTTGAAGCTCGACTACGCCTGCTTGCAGCCGCTTAATCCGAAATTGATCTATTGCTCGATTTCCGGATACGGCCAGACCGGGCCGTCGGCGGAGTTGCCGGCCTATGCGCCGGTCATCCACGCGGCTTCCGGTTACGACATGGCTCATCTGTCGTACCAGCCCGGTCGAAGCCGGCCCGACTATTGCGGCATCTATCACGCCGACGTGCTGACCGGCGTCTACGCGTTCGGCGCCATCTCGGCGGCGTTGTATCAGCGCCAGATCAGCGGAACAGGCCAGCACATCGATGTGTCGATGCTGGAATCGATGCTCAGCCTGACGCCAAACGAAGTCCAGGGCGCGCAGTTTGAGGTGAAACCGCCGAGCCGCCCGATGTTCGGTCCGCTCCAGACGGCGGACGGATATGTGATGGTGACTATCGCCAGCGAAAAGACGTTCCAATGCCTGATGCGCGCTTCTGGCCGTCCCGGATGGATCGACGATCCGCGTTTTGCGAAATATGCCGACCGCCGCGATCACTGGACCGAGTTGATGGATGGCGTGGAAACCTGGTCGCGCACGATAACGACCGAAAAATGTCTCACCGAATTGAATGCCCACGGCGTTCCCTGCTCGGCCTATCGCACGGTTGCCGAAGCGCTGCGCGATCCGCAGCTCGCTCATCGCGGCGCGCTCGCCGAGGTGGAGGATGCGGGCGGCACATTCAAGGTCGTGAACCTTCCGTTCAGAATGTCCGGAACCAGGGTCGCCGCCGGCACGCGCGCAGCCGCGCTGGGCGAACATACGCTCGCGCTGCTTCGCGAGAGCGGTCTCTCCGAGGATCGCATAGCGGCGATGGCCGGAAAATCGCCGCAGGCGGAACGCTGTTGAACGGCACAGCCGCAAAGCGTATTTCAATAGCATCGGTAAAATAATGAAGAACGGGAGAGAACGATGAGGAGTTTCCAGGTCGCCGATTTCAATGCCCCCTTGAAGGAAGTGGAGCAGCCGACGCCACAGCCTTCGGGAACGCAGGTTCTGATCAAGGTGAAGGCGGCGGGCGTCTGTCACAGCGATCTTCACATCTGGGAGGGCGGCTACGATCTTGGTCACGGACGAAAGCCGCTTTCTCTGAAGGATCGCGGCGTGTCGCTGCCGCGAACGATGGGACACGAAACTGTCGGCGAGATCCTTGCGTTCGGACCCGACGCGAAGGCCGACACTGGCGGTCTCAAGGTCGGCGACGTTGCGCTGGTGTATCCCTGGCTCGGCTGCGGCAAATGCGAAACCTGTCTTGCGGGCGACGAAAATATGTGCCTCAAGCCGGCTTCGCTCGGCGTCTATTGCGACGGCGGCTATGCCGATCACATGGTCGTGCCGCATCCAAAATATCTTTTGGACCTGAAAGGCCTCGATCCCGTGACCACCGCGCCGTATGCGTGCTCGGGCGTCACCACTTACAGCGCGCTCAAGAAAGTGGAGTTCGCCTTCAACACGCCGATCGTCATTTTCGGCGCCGGTGGGCTCGGGCTGATGGCGCTGTCGTTGCTCAAAGCGCTGGGAGGAAAGGGCGCCATCATCGTCGACATCGACCCGCGCAAGCGAGAGGCGGCGGAGAAGGTGGGGGCGCTGGCGTCCGTCGATGGCAACGCGCCCGACGCGCTTGAACAATTGGCGAAGAAGGCCGGTGGACCGATCCGCGCCGTGATCGATCTGGTCGGCAACGCCAAGACGACGCAACTCGGATTCGATTGCCTGACCAAGGGCGGCAAGCTCGTCATCGTCGGCCTGTTCGGCGGCGGCGCGCCGTGGGCGTTGCCGCTCATTCCCATCAAGGCGATCACGATCCAGGGCAGCTATGTCGGCAATCTCCGGGAAACCCGGGAACTGCTCGATCTCGTGCGCGCCAGGAAAATCCCGCCGATCCCGGTGACGCCGATGCCGCTCACCAAGGCCAACGAGGCGCTGGTCGATTTGCAGAAAGGCAGACTGGTCGGCCGCGCGGTCCTCACGCCGTAGGACGCCTCTTTCCGTCATTGCGAGCCAACGGGTCGCGCGAATGCGCGCCCGATGACAGGCTCCGCGAAGCAATCCACAAGGCCACAAAGGAACAATGGATTGCTTCGTCGCTTCGCTCCTCGCAATGACGATGTTTTGCTGTCACTTCTATGCCCTACCCAAAGGAAATCCGCATGTCAGCCCACAACGCGCTCCACATTGCCGTGCTTCCGGGCGACGGCATCGGCCCCGAGGTCATGGCGCCGGCGCTTGAAGTCCTGCGCAAGATCGAACAGACCACGGATCTGAAATTCCGCTTCACCGAGGCGCCGGCCGGCGCCAACCATTATCTTGAAACCGGCAAATCAATGCCGGACTCGACGGTGCGACTGTGCGAGGAGGCCGACGCCATCCTGCTCGGCGCCTGCGGGCTGCCGTCGGTGCGCTATCCCGACAACACCGAGATTATGCCGCAGGTGGAACTGCGCTTCCATTTCGACCTTTATGCCGGCGTGCGTCCGGCGCGGCTGATCCCCGGCGTGCCGAGCCCGATCGTCGGCGCCGACCAGCGCGGCATCGACCTGGTCGTGATCCGCGAGTCCACCGAAGGCCTTTTCGCCTCGATGGGCAAGGGCGTTGTCACCGATGAGGACGCGCGCGAGACACTGGTGATCACAAGAAAGACTTCGGAACGCCTGTTCGAGTTTTCCTTCCGGCTTGCCGAACGGCGCAAGGCGCGCGGCCGGCCGGGCGGCCTGACCTGCGTCGACAAGGCCAACGTGTTCAAGGCCTTCGCCTTCTTTCGCGAGATGTTCGATGAGGCGGCCAAACGCCATCCGCAAGTGAAGGCCGACCGCCTCTATGTCGACGCCTGTTCGGCGATGCTGGTCAAGCGGCCCTGGGATTTCGACGTCATGGTGATGGAGAACATGTTCGGCGATATCCTCTCCGACATGACGGCCGGCCTGATCGGCGGCATGGGGATGGCGCCCTCGGCAGATGTCGGCGATCGCTACGCGGTGTTTCAACCGTGTCACGGCACCGCGCCTGACATCATGGGGCAGGGCAAGGCCAACCCGACCGGAATGATTCTCTCGGCTGCGATGATGCTGGACTGGCTCGCCGACAAGCACGGCCTTCAGTCGGCGGCTGAAGCAGGCGAGCGCATCGAGCGCGCGGTCGACAAGGCCTATGCCGGCGGCATCAAGCCGATGGAGTTCGGCGGCCGCAACGGCACTTCCGACATCGGCAACGCCGTGCTGACGACACTGTAGTCCGGAGCCAAGGCAGCCAGCCAGAGGGATTGAGGAACCGCGGCTGGCGATCCCCGCGAAGCGTCGGGAGGGTGGCCGGCTGAAGGCCGGTCGGGTGGGAGCCCGAAAACTTACGCCCTCGAAGCACGGATGCGTGGGCTCGCCCACCAGAAGATTTGAGGCCTGAGTGAGCCGAGAACTTGTTGGCGTGAAGCCGACCTTCGTTACTTCTGAAGCGATGCGCTATCGGGGGTGAACGAACATCGAGTCGGCCGGGAATGGACCTCCGGCTTTGGCCCTTCCTTGAGTGACAGAGCCAGTTCTCAAAGTGGCGTGCGATCAGACGAACATTTGAAGAAGCGAGTGCTAACGGGTCCTTCTGCGATTTCGATAAGCATCGGGTCAACGATCTTTAAATGGAACTGCCGGTTCTTGAACCAGGGTAACCAACTGCCACGCTTGCCAAGCGATTCCGTGATCCGAAAACCACCATCCTTTACGCTATTGACAGATCTGATTGCCAGCTCCGCCGGACGACCTCCTCGCACCACAAATCTCTGGCCGTCCGAGAAAATCATCACCGTCGGAAAAGACCCGCCAAAAAGTGCGTCAACCCCGATTGTTTTGAGTGTCGAACACGCTCCTGCTCTGGACTGAGGAAATTGATGATCCATCGCGACCCAGACACCGCTGACCGGATAAGTTTGCGCGCAGGCCGCAAAGGAAGATAGCGAACCAACAATTAAAACCGAGGTTCGCATTGCAGCTCGAAGGTAGGACCGGCTGCAGCCGAGCGGCAAGTGAAACGGCTTGGTCATAGGGTGCTCCTTGACCGACTGCCGGCGTTGGCCATCTTGAAGCTACCAAAGAAACCTGGCCCTTTGTACGCTAATTCGCAGGCATTCGATGTGAATTGGCTCACATCAGTCGAATGATCCATGGACATCGCGGCCGGTTGCCCTGATCGGAACTAAAGTAGGAATGCCTTCGTCGGTGCCGGCAATTGATCGGCAGACGACCCGAACTCGAAGCGAAGATCATCTGCCCTTGAAGTGCGGCTTGCGCTTTTCCATGAAAGCGCGCCTGCCTTCACGAAAATCCTCCGAATCCATGCAAGCCGTGCCGATGGCCTTGATCGCCTTCATGTCGCGCTGGTCAGGGTCCTTCAACGCCTGCGCGATCGTGATCTTGGCGGCTTGTATGGCAAGTGGTGCATTGCCGGAGATGGTGCGGGCGATCTCGAAGGTTGCGTTCCACACCTGCCCATCCGCCACCACCCGATCGACGAGGCCAATCCTTTCCGCTTCCGCGGAGTCGATCCGCATGCCCGTGTACAAAAGCAGCCTTGCCCATGACGGCCCGACCAGCGACACCAGATGCTTGAGGCCGTCATAGCCGTAGGCGATGCCGAGTTTTGCCGCGGGAATGCCGAACTGGCTGTTGGCCGCCGCGATGCGGATATCGGTCAGCATCGCGACCTGCATGCCGCCGCCAAGGCAAAAGCCGCGAATGCAGGCAATCGTCGGCTTCGGGTAATTTGCGAGCAGCGCACGTTGGGCATCGCTGCGTCTCGAATATTCTTCCGAGGCTTGCGCGTTGTGGCGATTCTTCTCGAACTGGCTGATATCGGCGCCCGACATGAACGCCTTGTCGCCGGCCCCGGTCAGGATCACGACACGCACCTCGGGGTTATCGCGCAACTCGGTCAACGCCTGTCCAAGCCCTTCCCACATGTCGAGCGACATTGCGTTGCGCTTTTCGGGGTTGTTGAAGGTGACGACGCCGACCCCTTCGGTCATGCTTTTGAGGATTTTGCCTTCGGCGAAAGACTTCTCATTGTCTCTGGGGATGTCGAGCATGGCTTCAAAGGCTTTCGAGCGCGGAACCCTGATGGGGTCAGCAATGAAGCATTGCCCGGGTTTTTCAGCAATGGCCATGGAAAGGGCCAAGGAAGGGGCGAAGCGAAGGGCCAGGGGCGGGACCAAAGGCGGGCATCGTCATCGGGCGATGACGAAACCGGTCCACGATTTTCGCGCGAGGCGTTCACGCCCGCCATGACGCTCAAATCCCGGCACTGGCCGGGAGAGCGGCTCGGTTGGTGGGGGCGCTTACGCAGACATTTGAATTTGCCTTCGCGCCATGGTCCGGGCGATGGCGTCGGCGAGATCCCCCTGTCGGAAGGGCTTGGCCAGCCGGGGAATCCCCTGGCCTTCTCCTGGCTGCAATTCAGCGTAGCCGGTGACCAGTATGACCGGCAAATCCGGCCTCTCCGCACGGATTTTCGAGACAAGCTCGGAGCCGGTCATGCCCGGCATCGCCTGGTCGGTGATGACGAGATCGATGTGTCCTTCGCGACGCAAGATTTCAAGTGCGCGCGATCCGGACGACGCGCTGTAGACGGTGTGGCCGAGCTCCTCCAGAAGCGAGGACGTATTGAGCGCGACAAGCGGATCGTCATCCACGGTGAGGATCGTGAGCGTCCTGCCCAGCGAGATTGACGCCTGCGGCGCGATCTCTTTCTGGGCCGGGGACGTATCGCCCTGCGCGACGCGCAAATAGAGTTCAGCGGTCGTGCCGACACCCGGCTTGCTCTTGAGGACGAGTTTCCCGCCCGATTGCTGCACCGTGCCGTGAACCATCGGAAGCCCGAGGCCCGTGCCTTTGCCGATCCCCTTGGTGGTAAAGAACGGCTCGAGCGCGCGCTTGAGCGTGGCTTGATCCATCCCAGTGCCGGTATCGGTCACCGTCACGCAGATGTAATGCCCTGGCCTCAATCCCGGCTCGTTGGTCACCTTCCGCTCCGTTGCGCCCAGGACGATGGCGCCTCCCTTCGCCATGGCGTCCCGCGCATTCATCGCGAGGTTGAGCAGCGCGAGTTCGAGCTGGTGCGGGTCGGCTAAAGCCTTCGGAAGCTGTTCGGGGAAATGCGTGTCGATTTGTATCGATGGACCAAGCGAGCTTTGCAGGAGCTCGGTCATCCCCTGCACGAGTTCCGGCACGTCGAGTGCCACGAGCTTGAGCTCCTGGCGCCGCGCAAACGCCAGCATTCGCTGCGTCAGGGCGGCGCCGCGCTGCGCACCCTGCACCGCGTTCTCAAGAAGCTGCGCGATCTTGGGGTCGTTCTTGGGAAGTCTCCTTTGCAAAAGCTCAAGGCTGCCCTGAATGGCCATCAGGAGATTGTTGAAATCGTGCGCGATCCCGCCGGTGAGATGTCCGATCGCTTCCATCTTCTGCGCCTGGACCAGCGCCTCGCGCGTCTCTTCCAGCGCGCGCTGGGCGGCCCTGCGCTCGGTGATGTCGCGGGTGATCTTGGCAAAGCCGTAAAGCGAACCGTCGTCATTGCGAAGGGTGTCGATGACGACGTGAGCAAAGAATTTTGTTCCGTCCTTGCGGAGGCGCCAGCCCTCCTTTTCATAGCGGCCTTCCCGTGTCGCTGTTTCAAGCGCCCGTTGCGGCAGGCCGGCTTTGCGGTCCTCCTCGGTATAAAAGGTCGAGAAATGCTTGCCGATGATCTCCCCCGGCGCGTACCCCTTGATCCGCTGTGCGCCCGTATTCCAGCTCGAGACGTGGCCTTCGGGACTGAGCTGGAAGATCGCGTAATCGGTGACGCCCTGCACAAGCAGCCGGAATTGTTCCTGACTGGCGCGCAACGCGGTCTCGGCCAGCATGCGTTCGGTGAGATCGCGCGTGACCTTGGCGAAGCCGATCAGGTTGCCTGAATTGTCCCGGATCGGATCGATGACGACGTAGGCCCAGAACCTGGTTCCGTCCCTGCGGACCCGCCATCCCTCGTTCTCGAACTTTCCCTCGCGCTCGGCGGTTTGAAGCGCGCGCTGCGGCAGGCCCGCTTTCCGGTCTTCGTCGGTATAGAATTTAGAGAAGGATTCGCCGAGGATCTCGGCCTCTTCGTACCCCTTGAACCGCCTCGCCCCCGGATTCCAGCTGGTGATGATGCCGTTCGGATCGAGCATGTAAATGGCGTAATCGGTCACCGCATCGACCAGCATGCGATAGCGGCCATCACTCGTCGCAGCGGCCTCGAAACGCTCCTTACGCTCCACGCACTTCCCCTCGGGTGTTGGCCTTGAAGCCGGGTTAACCCCTCAAAACGCCCACAAAGCGCGAAAGTTCCGGAAAATGAACCGGTATTACTGGGCCATATGTGCGGTCAGCGGGTGATTGGCCGCCTGACCGAAAAAGGCCGCTTCCTCGGCGGTCGCCTCAAGAAGCTGCTCGTCTTGATCGTA
>Ga0207663_10001063_pt1 | contig 12586 bp, 10 predicted proteins | sample LARL53metaG_FD_184346 | JGI IMG/M metagenome (GOLD analysis project Ga0207663, IMG submission 184346) | Corn, switchgrass and miscanthus rhizosphere microbial communities from Kellogg Biological Station, Michigan, USA - LAR L5-3 metaG... | ecosystem: Host-associated > Plants > Roots >...
TGAAATCAAGTGCAGGAACAATGTCTGTCTCATATCTGTCAAAAGGCGAAGACTGACCCATTGCATGCAATAGGTACTTAGGTAGGACAGGATACTACGTGTAAGCATTGTCAATGGAATAAGCAGGCAAATCAAGGTAACCGGCAGGCTTAGTTTTTTCCCCTGGCCGGATTCTGCAGCATATATCAGTTCAGTTTGGCTAGCCCCTGTACGGAAAACTTCTTCCCCCACATATCTCACGATCAACGGCACGCACCCGTTTACGAATGCAAACCCAATCCCACACATTAGTCCAAGTGCAAACCGTTTTCGATATGGTCCCAAGAAGGGCAGCATTTGCAGATAGGGCGTCCAGGCAGCCCTCACCAGTGTGAGAAGGGGAAGCTTTACTTTTGAGGAGTGAGACATAGTCGGGACTGCTAGGGTAGCAAATATCCGCACCGATGCTCCCATCTGAGGTTATCAGCAGGGTGGAGAGCCTCTCTCTGCGTTGGATGGAGGAATGAGGATGAGTTTTAAAAGACCTAGAGGCAGCCAACACTAGCAGGCTAGATCAGCCGGCAGCGGAATAACACAGTATATAAAGAAAGAGAATCCATCGCTAAAGCAGGCGATAAAATGTTGGTGCTACCATTACTATTGTTTCCTTAAGAGGAGTAGATTCTGTATTTCAAAGGGATTCTCAGAGCATTCCGCCAGTTTACCTAGAAACAGGGCTGATTACACAACCAGGAGAGCTTTCCTTCCACTAACACTGGAGTCGAGATCGTTTCAGGCAAGTCAGTAGACTACTTATTACTTGCAAAGTGTACTTCATACTGCTCCCCTCCCACCTGGGATGCCAATCGATCTGGATCAGGGTTGGCGTCCAGAAGTATCCGCCCACCTAATGGTGGGAAAGCTCCAGTTCGCGCATTCTTTTATACTTAAAAGGCCTTAGGATGAAAAACCCTACCACCCCATGTAACGGGGGCGAGTGGGTGAAAAGGGGCCAAATTATTCTCTTTTCCCTTTCCATTACCAGCTGCGCTGCCCTGCAGCCACCAGTCGTGCCTTGCAAGCCGATAGTACTTCCGTTGGTGCCTGATAACCAGTTTCAGTTAAGAAAACTTCGTCAATTTTTCAACGAGCCAAGTTTCTTTATTCCTACTACCTGTGAAGCAATTAGTTTCGAGCGTAATTCGATTAACCACGGCGCAATCTCCAAAAGCCAATTTGATCAGTTACGCGGAAACTACTTTTCATTCTTATGGCATACTTCAACAAGGGCGAGTGTCACAGTGCGGTTCGAGTACCATCAAAATTCTTTGGGTAACAAGACACAAGCGTTAGAGTGTCTCTACCCTAACGCGCTTGGTTCCTACAAATCTAAGTTCAGAGTAGTAGGAGAAGATTACTCAAAGTTTGGTAGAGTTGTCTCCTGGAGAGTGCTACTTATTGTGGAAGGAAAAATTGTGGCTCTACGCCGGTCGTTTTTGTAGAAAAGGAGCGTGTCCTATCTGTCAGCAAGGAAAAATCTTGCGTTTTTTGTTCCAGAAACTATATGAGGGCCGCGTGGGTTACTTCTTATGTCGTACGATATAATTTACCCTTTCAGGTTTTGCTCATAGGGACCGAGCAGAATTGAGACGGGGGTTCTTTCTTCATGCTTCGCTCGTTGCTCTACTGGAACAGGAACAGGCGTATACGGTTCAGTTGTCCAAAAAAAGGCAATGGCTCTTAGAGCATTGACAAAAATTGGCAACAGTACGCCTTCGATAGAGTCTGTGTGGCCTTGTGTCCTACTTTTACTTTTTGTCCAAACAAACTTATCCGATGCCCTTGTGCAGACAGAAACACAACAGATGTACTCTGGAGAAAGCGACTGGCCGAGGTCCATGGGTGGGTCAGATGGTTGTTTCAGTGTTCCATCCAGCGGTCTTGGTGTATCTCCAAGAAGAAAGAAGATGGTGTAGAAGCCAGGCGGTAAGCCAAAAAATCTGGGAGGGTGCGGAGGTGTTATCCACGATAGACAAATGTTACCTTTACTCTCGCCACAAGAAGATATGACTATGCCTGAACCGGTAGGAAACGAGATGGAAAAACAAGAAGAGATTATCCCGGCAACAACCAAGGATGAGAACCACGCCACTTCTCCTTCCCTAACGGAAGGAGAAGGTGTTGGTATGCCTCCGCTAGCAGAGCTAGAGGCGGAAATTGCTAAGCTAAAAACGGAGGTAGGGGAATTTAGGGATTTAGCCTTGCGCTGCCAGGCAGAGTTGGAGAATTATCGCAAACGCGTTCTCAGGGAGAAGGATGAAGCTATTCGCTATGGAAATACGGATCTTTTAGAACGCCTCCTTCCAGTAGTGGATAGTTTTGAATTAGGCTTGGAAGCTGCAAGGAATGCTTCCGATACTGCTGGAATCCTCGTTGGTATGAGTATGGTATGGGGAAAGCTTCAGGATTTTCTGCGGGAGAACGGAGTGCAAGCTATAGATGTGAAAGATGCGCCCTTCGATCCTAATCTACATGAGGCAGTTAGTCACGAACACAGCCATCAGATAAAAGATGGTTATATCATTCGCCAGCTTCGGTGTGGCTACAAATTGGGTGACCGGCTTTTGCGTCCATCTACAGTAGTAACCTCCAAAGGCATGGCAGGCTCATGAGGGGAAAAAGGGGATATTACGAAATTCTCGGAATTTCCAAAGACGCGGATGCTAATGAGATCAAGCGCGCGTACCGAAAACTCGCGGTAAAGTTCCATCCAGACAAAAATCCCGGCAACAAAGAAGCAGAGGAGTGCTTCAAAGAAGTCAGCGAAGCTTACGATGTTCTTATGGATCCGGAAAGACGTGCTGCTTATGACCGCCATGGGCATGCCGCTTTCCAACAGGAAGCGAGTTTTCAGGGAAGGGCTGGCTTCCACGATCCATTTGACATTTTTCGGGAAGTCTTTGGTAGTAGCGAGAATGGAGGGGGTATCTTTGAGCAGTTTTTCGGAGGGAGTGGAGAAGGTAGAGGTGAGAAAGGATATCAACGTGGGTCTGACCTACGTTACGACATGAAGATCTCACTTGAAGAGGCTGCTAAGGGATGCGAGAAGGAAATCGAGATCCGGAAATTAGATGTGTGTGAGCGCTGTAAGGGTACTGGAGCACAGGTAGGGTCTCGCGATGTAACATGCCCCATGTGTCGTGGTCGTGGTCAGGTAGTAGCCTCAAGAGGATTTTTCCAGATTTCACAGACCTGCCCTACTTGCCAGGGAATTGGACATGTCATTGAAAGGCCCTGTCGACCCTGTAGTGGAGAAGGTCGTGTGGAAAAGAGCTCACGCATGAAACTAAAGGTGCCTATTGGCATTGAAGATGGATCTCGTTTGCGCTCCCTAGGCAGGGGGGAAGCCGGTATTCGTGGAGGTGCTCCGGGGGATCTCTATGTCATTGTCCACATCCGGCAACATCGCGTGTTTCAGAGAGATGGATCAGACTTATACTGCGAAATCCCAATTCCGTTCGCCACTGCAGCATTAGGTGGAGAAGTCCGCGTCCCTACTTTAGAGAACACCGCAACACTGAAGATCCCACCTGGTACACAAAATGGCACTCTGTTTCGTATTGGTTCCAGAGGTATGCCATTTTTACGTGGTTCCGGCCACGGCAACTTGCATGTTAAAGTCCAAGTGGAAGTCCCTACGAGCCTCAACAGTGAACAACGCAGGAAATTGGAGGAATTTGCTGGACTCTGCGGGGAGCACAATATGCCACTACACCGATCTTTTTATGAAAAACTGAAAGGCCTATTCTCCTAGAGAAGAGAAAACATGTTAGTTTCTAAGTTAGAAATGCGGGCTAGCGAGGAAGCTGCCTTCGTGCAAGGAGTTAAAGCAGAGGCACTAATGGAGGTGGTTGGAACAGCACTTGCCAAGATCGTTAATCAATTTCATCCAAGTCCTGGCCGGTTGATAGTTTTTGGCGGGAAAGGCAACAATACAGGGGATGTTCTGGTTGCCGCTCGCCTCTTGGTTAATCAGGGCTGGCATGCTCAGTTCCGCTGCGCTTTTCCGAAAGAAACGTTAAACAAGCTTGCCTCTCTCAAGCTCAAGGAGTTCAGCCGGTCCATCCTGGCCAGGGGTAGTCTCCTCCATCCTCCTGATGTCCCACTAGTTGTATTAGACGGCATGCTAGGCATAGGGGCCATCGGCTCCCCATGTACAGAGATTTGCGTCGCTATCAACCAAATCCGTCGCCTCCGTGAGGCAGGCGCTTGGATATTGGCAGCAGATATCCCTACAGGCCTTGATGCTGATAGCGGTCTACCGAGTGCCTCCTGTGTAGAGGCTGATCTTACGGCCACCGTGGGATTTGTAAAGAAAGGATTAGTAGCCGATACTGCAACTAACTATGTTGGCAGGCTAGCTCTAATTACGCTCACAGAGCTTCCCTCCAGAAGGGGTGATCCAGCTAAGCTTATTACCCCATGCCTTCTTAAACATTGGTTATTACCTCGCCAATTTAGTTCACATAAAGGCTTGTATGGCCGGGTGGGGGTTTTAGCTGGAAGTCGGCGCTATCCTGGGGCAGCCAGATTGTGTGCTCATGCAGCACTTCGAGCGGGTGCTGGTATTGTAATGTTGTTCCTCCAGGAGACATTGGAATTTTACCCACCAATGATGGCCTCTTTACCTCCAGAGGCCATCATTTTACCTATTCAATCTTTCAATGAGATTTTTCAGCAGCGTTTAGATGCACTTTGCATTGGGCCTGGTATAGGGGAAGAGAAGAGAGAAGAGATCCTAGAGATAGTAAGAGAAGCGCAAACGCCAACTGTTGTGGATGCAGGCGCGCTTAACATTGTTTCCCGCCAACCCCAGGTACTCCGCGCATGCCGTGGGTTGCGACTGCTTACTCCTCACCCTGGCGAGTTTGCTCGCTTATCTCCTGAATTGGCAAAACTTCCCAGGCGAGAAGCTGCAGAGGCTTTCGTATCTAACTACTCCGCCGTCACCCTCCTTCTTAAAGGAGCACGCGCTATCGTTGCAGAGGCGGGCACACCTTCCTTAATAAACAGCACTGGAAACCCAGGGATGGGTTCAGCAGGAATGGGAGATGTCTTGACTGGGGTATGTGGTTCCCTTCTTGCACAAGGATTGACTCCACGGCAGTCTGCGAGCATTGGTACCTGGCTATGTGGGAGAGCGGCCGAGATTGCTATCTTTTCTCATGGACAATCTCCTCAATCGCTCCTGGCTGGGGATATAGTCCAGTTACTTGGCCAAGCCTTCAGTAGCTTGCACCAAGGTGCTTACTAGTGTCGGTACTATACAGACCTAAGCAAGGGAGGTATCCCAACAATTTAACGTGCTTTTTCTCGTTTCTTTCTTAGGAAGCAAGCGAATTATATTTACCTCAAGCCACTTCCTTAAGCCTTGCAGCAAGCTTTTTTGCTGGCCATTGACCAGGAACCACTGGACGCACTAACCACCCATAGTTAAGCGTGGAACCGCACCTGGCTAGTGCCAGACGGGATACTGTTCCCAGCGGACCCATCCCCATTACTGCTATAGGAAGCAAAGATGTAGTGTAGTCTAAAAGGTGGAGCAGGCGTGCCAAGTCGCTAGGGCTGTTTAGATAGGTGGCCACCTTGAAAATGTCTGCACCGAATTGCTTTGCCAGAAAAACCCTCCTTAGAAGTGCAGTAATGGAGGGAGTCTCCGAAAGATCATGAAATGAGGCAATGACCCGTACACCAGATTTTCTGGCCATCCGCAGGATGGGAGATAACTCCTCCCAAAATTGCAATTCTAAGTCCACAAAAGCCGCAAATGGCATGCTCGCACTAAGGAGTTCTAGACGGCGTTCCGTAGTCAGACCATTGTTACCTCCTTCTTTTGGATGACGTGCTGTAGCAATAAAAGGTCTGTGACCTGCAATCCCTTTCAGACGCGGAAAACCCCCCAACAAATCTAGCCGAAGTTCAATGGCGTCTATTCCACAAAGCTGAGCCTCCGCCAAGCATTTGAGCCCTTTTCCTTGCTGGCAGTGGAAAATTCCTATCACATTTGGTCGGTTAAGGCATAAAGAGGAGGACATTTTGTTGGATATTTGACTTTTCTTGCGATAACGTGCGCAGACAGGCTGGGTTGGGGTTGGAACTCTGTGGGACCAGCTATTCTCTTAGAGGGGCAGTTGCCTCCTATCTTTTTCCTGAGAGGAGTCAGAATCGGGCGAGTTGTAGCACATGTTTCCTGGTTTAACGAAAGAGGAATGCTTTTCCCTTCCGCCTACGAGTGTTAAAAAGCCTCAGTCACATGCCTTCCAAGCCGTTAACAAGCGTGGTCACTGGAGGGGCGGGATTTATAGGCTCGCATCTTACAGATCGTCTTTTGTCTGAAGGGCACAGGGTCATCGCCATTGACAATCTGACCACTGGAAACATTGCTAATGTTGGGCACTTAGCCAACAACAAAAACTTTCAGTTTGTCCATCACGACGTTACCAGGTATATCCTCCTTCCAGATCGCGTAGATTTTGTCTGGCACTTCGCCAGCCCAGCAAGTCCTACCGATTACTTAGAATTTCCCATTCCTACTTTGAAAGCAGGGGCTTTTGGGACTTACAACGCGCTCGGACTTGCGAAGAACAAGGGGGCTGCGTTTCTGCTTGCTTCTACCTCAGAGTGTTACGGTGATCCCCTTGTTCATCCACAAAACGAGGATTACTGGGGAAATGTTAACCCAATTGGTCCACGTGGAGCTTATGATGAATCTAAGCGCTTTGCGGAAGCCATAACTATGGCTTACTATCGCCACTACCGGATGGATACTAAAATTGTCCGAATTTTTAATACATATGGCCCGCGCATGAGACTAAAGGATGGGCGGGTGGTTCCGACTTTCATTGACCAAGCTCTTAGTGGAAATCCGCTCACTATTTTTGGTGATGGGTCTCAAACCCGTAGTTTTTGCTATGTGACAGACCTCATTGAGGGTATTTACCGCCTGATGGCAAGTGATTGCCATCAACCAGTCAATATCGGAAACCCTAGTGAAATGAGCATTCTCCAGTTTGTCCGGGAAGTTACTTGCCTTATAGAAGGGCCCTCAAGAATCGAGTTTTGTCCTCTTCCTGAGGATGACCCAAAGATAAGACGACCTGATATTTCTAGGGCTAAGAAAATTCTCGGATGGTCGCCAAAAGTTCCCCTCAAAGAGGGAATTCGAGTTACCATCGACTTTTTTCGGAAAATGATCTAGAATCCCGCGATTATTCTGTACTTTTGCAGGTTCACGCAGTTCTCCGTTACAACGGATCTCTCTCCCCTCTCCCATTTACTCCTTAAAAAAGAAGCTTTCCTTGCAGGCTTGTTCTGTCATACGCTTGCACTGCGTGAGGAATAAGGGTTTGCCCCACTCAGAGAAGTGTGGTTGTCTGGGGGAATCTTCGAGTGGTAGGCCTATGTGCGTCTTTTCCCTCCCTATGGCTGCCCGTTTACAATCCTTTTCCGGACTGGAGTGTACTCGGAAGCTAAGGGGGTTTTGTTCCTATAGAGAGAAAGAGGGTTTGGATGGTGTCTCTTTTTATCCCATGAAAGGATACTAACTCCCCTCCTTACCCACACTACTTGGATCTAGGCGGCGCAGCACCTGCAAATCTCCTTCCAGGTTGGAGCTTCTCACTTTTTTTAAGAAACTCTTTTTAAGCGTGTGACAGCCGCATCCCCCTTTACATGAATTACTCTTTTTTCTCATGGCTCCTCTTAAGAGAAGCATGGCAGAAATGGCCGCGATCCCTACGGCAACAATACTTTGAAGTTCAGCATTCATTAGCATGTAGCATGTTAGTTCGATCATCCGGATCTTCCATCTATCCTAGCGAAAGGAGACGACCAGTTTGGTAAACTAATAGCGCCGCCCCATATGCCATAACAAACATATAGCCGAGCTGAAATACGGCCCATCCCCAGCTGCCAGTTTCCCGTCGTGTTACAGCGATGGTACTTACACACTGGAGAGAAAGAGCAAAAAACACCATGATAGTGACACAAACAAGGGGGGTAAAAACAGGTCGACCATCTGGCCAGCGGTCTGTGAGAAGCACTTCACGTAGTGGTTTAGCCGTCTCTTCTGTTTTTCCTTCTACACTATAGACTACACTGAGAGTGCTAGCAAAAACCTCTCGTGCCGCTTGAGCGCAAAGAAGACCGATGCTGATTTTCCAGTTAAATCCCAGCGGTTGGAAGATGGGCGCTAGAGCCAATCCCGTCTTTCCGGCAAAGCTATGTTTCAGTGTCTCCTCCGGAGACTGGATGTCTCCTGATTTTGGATATGTGGAGAAAAACCATAGAAGGATGGAGATCCCAAGGATCACAGTGCCAGCGCGTTTTAAAAAGATTACAGCACGCCGACACACTTGTTGAAGTATAGATACAAATAAGGGAAACCGATAAGGAGGTAGTTCCATTACCATGGGGCAAGAGATATTATTCCTGAGAATGGTTTTCTTTAAAATCCAGCCACAAGCAAAGGCCGCTGAGACTCCCATGGCATACATAGAGAACATTAAACCAGCCTTAGCTAAGAGGGAAAAGGGCATGTTAGCCGGCAAGAGCAGCGAAATCATTAGCGTGTAGACCGGTATTCTCGCAGAACAACTCATAAACGGTGCAATTAAAATAGTTGCTAAGCGATCTCTGGCATCGGGAATAACACGGGCAGACATAATGCCTGGGATAGCACAGGCAAACGCACTCAAAAGTGGAATAAATGATTTTCCATGTAGACCAACCCGACTCATTAAGTGGTCCATCATGAAGGCTGCCCGGGCCATGTATCCAGTGTCTTCCAAGAGCCCAATAAAGAAAAACAGAATCAAGATTTGTGGTAGAAAGACAAGAACCCCACACAGACCAGACATCACGCCATCTGAAAATAAGTCTGTCAAATCCCCCCTCGGGCAAGTGCTTTTGACCCAATTTTTGGCGAAGGAAATCCCTGATTGAATCCAGTCCATTGGATAAGCAGCAACGATAAAAATCGTCAGGAACATAACCGTCATTACAAAGGCAAATGATATCCAACCCCAAACTGGATGGGTAAGGAAATGGTCGAGCCGATCAGTCATGTTTACTATCGCTTGCTGATGCGAAGAGCGGTAAATAATAACCCTGGAGCAAATTCTCTGAATCCTATGGTACCTAGCGGCAGCAGTTATATGCCTCCATCCGGCGTACTTACTGTCCAGGATAGATTGTTCTCGAACAACTTCCTTGATAAGTGAAGCTGGTAGTCCATAGAGTGGGAGGCGGCTACTGCAAGGTTCAAACAAGGCAAGATGGGCGGCTGGCATGTAGTCTGGGGTCGCTGATTTGGACAGGCGCGCTATGGCTTCTCTCAAAGGAGGAAAAGACTCTGAAAAGGGAGACGTGGAGCTCTTTCTGTGCTTAATAGCGATAGCAAGCTGCCGCAGTTCCACCAATCCGCTGCGGGCAAAGGCGTTACATGGAACAACCGGGCATCCAAGCTCCTCACCGAGCTTTACAGCATGGATTGTTTCTCCCCGTCCTTCAAGAAGATCTATCATAGTAAGAACGAGGATGATAGGTATTCTTAGTTGGAAGACTTGACTTACCAGAAACAGATGTCTCCGAAGGCTAGTGGCATCCGTTACGCACATAATGCAATCAGGAGGACAGACATCAGTTCGTAGCCCAAGAAGAACCTCTGTAGTGATACGCTCATCAGGCGAAGTTGGATTGAGGCCATAGGTACCAGGGAGATCAATTAGCCGTATAGATTCTCCGTGTGGTCCACTAAAGTTCCCGGTTTTTTTTTCCACGGTCACCCCTGGATAATTACCTGCTTTCTGGCGCAGTCCAGTAAGTGCATTAAAGAGAGTTGTTTTCCCACAGTTAGGGTTCCCGACTAAAGCAACTGCAATCTGTTTGGAGGAGGAGCAGGCAGTATTAGGCACGGGAATCATGAGGTTATCTCACCAACTTTAATCTACAACGGGTTCCTGACTTATATGCGGCATGAATCAACATCTCTCCTAAAAATTTCCATGTTACGCTAGTGCCGCGCCCACTCGGCGCAGCTATGTATGAAAGCTAGCAATGAAGGAAGGCGCTGCTTGGTCCTCTCCTTAAAATCCTTTTTATTGCACGAGACCAATCCCCTACAGGGGACTGCATAGAATGTGGTATTCCTGAGCTAGAGTTAGGCGAGTGAAGTAGCGGAGCTCTCCCCCTCATATGGAACGACAACGATTTTATCGGCCAGTTGATGGCTAAAGGCGAGACGTACCCCATAAACCCAACAGATCAGACATACTCCGCTCGAAACTTTGCGAAACCGAACAGATTCACAGAGACCCATTTCTCTCAGACGGTGGCAAAAAGCAGGCTCTCCGTTGAGTTGAACCAGGCAGAGAGATTGCCCCACTTTGGCATGTCGTAGAGTGGTGCAGGTCTCGCTAGTGGTTATGCTTTTCACTGGTAGCCCCCATTTTGAGACAACATCTCAATATTCTTTGAATAGAAGTCAACACAATTTGGTGAAAAAAGAAAACAACAGCGCTTTTTAGGAAAGTGAAATGTGAATCTGCATTCACCCCAAGAAATTTGCCTTCCTCTGATAGATTAAGTGCCCCCATCCTGGAAAGCGTGGCACACGCTTATTTCGCTAGTAGGGACGAATTTGCATGTCCTTTTTCCATCGGACTCAAGTTATCTATTTTCTCACGCTCCTGAGGGGGGATGTGCTGGTAGTGTTTCAAAATTGAATGAGGGAGAAAACTGGCAATGGAGCAAGCGCATGTCTGCCATTCAGGAGGACAATCTCGAGAAAGCACTGCGTGATGGCAACATATGCTCCGGATTCTTGTACAAGGCTGGCGGCAGCGCGAGCGGTGCCGCCAGTGGCCAGTACGTCGTCTACAATAGAGATTCGTTCTCCAGCAAGGAACGCGTCTTTGTGGGATTCTAGCTCTCCAGATCCATATTCTAGGGAATAGCGAATTGCGCGAGTTAGAAAGGGAAGCTTTCCCTTTTTCCGTATTGGGACAAAGCCGATTCCTAGGAAGGCTGCTATAGCAGCTCCAAAAATAAAGCCACGTGCTTCAACAGCAGCAACTTTTGTAATCCGCTCCCTTTTGCAGATCTCTGCCATTTGAGCTACAGCTGCCTGAAAAAGTGCTCCATTTCCCAAGACAGGAGTAATGTCTTTAAAAGTGACACCTACCCTAGGAAAGTCTGGAATGTCCCGGATAGCTGCCTTCAACTCTGAAATGAGAGTTGCTTCTATCATAAAGAGCTCTCAGCTCAGCAGGTTTCTATGGCGATTTATACCTAAGAAGATTCCTACCAGTCATCTGAGAAGGCTGTTTTAGATCGAGCAGAAATAAAAGTGTAGGGGCAACGTCTGCCAAAATCCCGTTGTCCACTGTAAAGCAATTGGCTTCCCTGGAGACAAAAACCAAATGGACAGGATTAGTCGTATGGGCCGTATGCGGTGATCCATCCGTGTTGCGCATCTTTTCGCAATTGCCGTGGTCAGCTGTGATCAATAGACACCCCCCCAATGCAAGAGTCATTTTCACAACCTCTTCTACCCCCTTATCGACGACTTCGACAGCTCGGATCGCTGCCTCTAAGACTCCCGTGTGTCCTACCATATCTGGGTTGGCAAAATTCATGATAACCAGATCGTAGCAATCCAGAGTTTTCATTGCAGTATGTACCAACTCGGTAGCACTCATTTCTGGCTTTAAGTCGTACGTTGGTACTTCCTGTGGACTAGGGATCGTTATACGATCCTCTCTGAGAAAAGGTTGTTCAAGACCCCCATTAAAAAAATAGGTAACATGGGGATACTTCTCCGTTTCAGCTATACGAAGTTGACGCAGTCCCGCCTTACTAGCAACTTGTCCGAGAATGCTTTCTAAAATCTGAGGAGGAAAGACAACCGGGCACTTATAATTGGAGTCATATTCGGTCAGTGTAATGTAGTGCACTGCTGGGACGACTTCTCGAGAAAATCCACTGAAGTCCTTCTGTAGGAATGCCATACTTAGCTGTCGAGCGCGGTCTGAACGAAAATTGAAGGAGAGCACAACATCCCCGTCATGAATACGCGGCTGGTCCGCGTACAAAAAAATAAGCGGTCTCATAAATTCATCTGTCTCTCCACATGTATAACGATTCGCCAGCGCGATGTGCGGCGGTTTTTCTGTTTTTTCTCCCCGTCCCAAGACCACTGCATCCCATGCTATTTTGCTTCTCGCCCACCGTTTATCACGATCCATAGCAAAATAGCGGCCAACTGCGGTGGCAATTCTTGCCCGGCTTGCACTCAACTCCTGAGATAGCTGAGTCAAATGTTGTGCCCCACTTGTAGGAGGGGAATCACGCCCATCCGTAATGACATGCACTAAAATATCCGCTACCCCTGCCATATGAGCAGCATTAGCAAGTGCTATAAGATGAGCTTTTTGGCTATGGACGCCACCGTCTGATACAAGACCTAAAAGGTGAAGCCGACTTGATCGGGCTCTAGAAAAGGCCTGCTGTAAAACGGTGTTAGTGTTTAATACACCCACTCGGATGG
>Ga0207663_10001065_pt1 | contig 12581 bp, 16 predicted proteins | sample LARL53metaG_FD_184346 | JGI IMG/M metagenome (GOLD analysis project Ga0207663, IMG submission 184346) | Corn, switchgrass and miscanthus rhizosphere microbial communities from Kellogg Biological Station, Michigan, USA - LAR L5-3 metaG... | ecosystem: Host-associated > Plants > Roots >...
TACGAACTGATCGCCCTGCCTTCCCACCCTAGCCAATTGAAGTACGCTTGTCTTGCCACGATCAGTGGAGAGGGTATAATTTGAACGAACGTTCGAACTATGGCCAGCGTATCTCCTATTAACTTGCCGCTTGCCGAGCGTCGCCAAACTGGCGCCGGTACGCGTACAGAGTCACGGTTTGACCGCAGGTTAGCCAAGATCCTGATGCACGCTACCGATGTGTTCTATGACAAGGGATATGCCGATGCATCGATGCGCGATCTTTCGCGCGCCAGCGGTGTCTCGTTGTCCGGCCTTTATTACTACTTCGAATCCAAGGAAGAACTGCTGTACCTGATTCAGAAAGATACTTTCACGACGATTATCGGGCGACTACGAGACCGGCTTGAGAGAGTGTCCAGTGCTGCGGAACGAATTCGCGCATTTATCTTCAATCATCTGGAGTATTTTCTCGCCAAGCAAAAGGCAATGACCGTGCTTTCCCATGAAGATGACGTGTTGACAAATGGATTTGGGAGTGAAATCGCCGCCATCAAGAGGGAGTACTACCACATTTGTCTTGGATTGGTGGACGACTACAAACTGGAAACCGGATTGGAATTTTCCAGCCGGACGGCTGTACTCACCTTGTTTGGAATGACGAACTGGATCTATACCTGGTACAACCCACGGATAGACGCGGGCGCATCCGAATTGGCGCGACAGATGGGAGATATTTTCCTGCAAGGGATCGGTGCTTCCGCCGGTAAAGAGCCAACGGGAAAGAAGCACGCGAAATCGAATCATAACGCGACATCACGATTACGAAAAGGAGTTTGACCATGGCAACTACAGTACAGCCAGCGAGCCACGAGACAACAAAGCAACTGATCAACTATCGGGTCGAAAGCGGGGTAGCGGTGATCGAGTTGTTTGATCCGCCGGCGAATACTTACACCTACGAGATGAACCGGCAGTTGGACGAGGCGATTCTCAAGGCGCGCATGGACAACGATGCACATGTGATCGTGCTTACAGGAGCGGGCGATAAGTTTTTCTCTGCCGGAGCCAATATCAAGATGCTGGCGAGCGTGGATCCGACGTTCAAGTACTACTTCTGCCTTCATGCTAACGAAACGTTGCTGCGACTGGAGCACACTCCGAAGCTGGTGATTGCCGCAATTAACGGGCACTGCGTGGGGGGCGGCCTGGAAATCGCGATGGCAGCCGACATTCGTATCGCGCGGCAGGATGCGGGCAAGATCGGATTGCCCGAGGTCAACCTTGGTGTTTTGCCGGGAACCGGCGGCACGCAGCGGCTTTCGCGGCTGGTCGGCAAGAGCAAGGCGATTGAGTTGATGGTTACAGGAAACACCTTTTCGTTCGAAGAAGCGAAAGAGATGGGCATCGTCAACGATATTTACCAGCGCGACAATTTCATGGAGAACATCATGGAATATGCGCGCCAATTCTGTCCGCCGAATAAAGCGGCCAAAGCCGTGGGACGCATCAAACGCGCAGTACAGACCGGTTGGGAAATTCCGATGGAGTCTGCGCTGGCGGTGGAGCGGGAGAACCAGCAGTTACTTTTCCAGAGTGAGGATGCTAAGGAAGGGCTGGCAGCCTATGTGGAGAAGCGGCCGGCGACGTTCAAGGCGAAGTAGGCGGCTGGTTTTACTGTGAATGACGATGACGGTGGGCGGGACGCCCACAGGGCTGCCGGCAAGAGGCCGGCACTACAAGTGAGCGAAGAGGTTTTTATGCCGGGAAAAGTCGCGAAAATCGGAACGTTTAGCGATTGGGTTGGACTATTCGACGACTGGCGCAAAGAGATTGGCGTCAATCACGACGAGATCGCCAGCTTCAAATTCGACACGCTGTATGGCGCAATTGAAACTGACGAGATCCAGTTCGGTTCTTACAAAGGTCGGCGAAAGTGGGAGAACCTGCGGCAGGTGCCGACACAACAGATGCGCGATGCGATGATGAACATGATTGTGTATCAGGGCGATACCGAGTTTGCCAGCGTGGAACAGCAACGCTACCTATTCGAGAGCGCTCCGACGGACTGGGACCGGCGGGCCATCACACGGGTGATGATCGAAGAGATGCGGCACGGTTGGCAAATGTGCGCGCTGCTGGTCGACCACTTTGGTTATTCCGGCAAGGTGGAAGCGCAAAAGATGCTGGAGCGCCGGGCATTCGAAAATAAACGATTGCTGGGCGCGTTCAATGTGGATGTAGATAACTGGATGGATTTCTTCACCTACACCGACTTTGTGGATCGCGACGGTAAATTTCAGTTGCAGATGTTCAAGTACTCCGCGTTCGCGCCGCTCGGGCGCTCCATGTCGTACATGTTGCGGGAGGAAGCCTTTCATATGGGAACGGGTAATGACGGATTGCGCCGCATCGTGCAGGCTGGAGTGATTCCGGGATGGCTAATTCAGAAATATCTCAACAAATGGATTTCAAGTTCTTATGATTTGTTCGGCACGGACCATTCTTCGTCCGCTCACTGGGCTTACATTTGGGGAATCAAGGGTCGATATGACGAGCCCAAGAACGATCAAACGGCCGATCTGGATGATCTGAACGATTACAACCGGCAGCTATATCGAGACGAAGTGTCGGGTCTGATCGAACGTTTCAACAGCGTACTGGCACCTGGCCAGCCGCGCTTGTATGCGCCGCATATCAAGTTCAACCGGCACATCGGGCAGTGGGCAGGGCAAAAGTTCCACGCGCAGACAGGCGAAGCGGTGGACGACAGGACCTGGGATGAGCACGTAAAAGAGTACATGCCTTCAGCCGATGACAAGAAATTATTACTGGACATCATCAATAGCGAGAAGAAGTGGATTGCGCCCAAAGAAGGGGCGCGTGATCCGTTGGCTACGATTGGCGAGGTCCGGAAGTCGGCGATTAATTTGTGAGATGCGATTAGTTGTAATCTGGAAACAGTAATCCACCCACCCATGCCTGACGCTACTTTGGAGAAACGGGCAACTCCTTACACACTTGGCGAATTGATGGTAGCCAGCGCGGCGCGTGAAATACGCGACGGCGAAGTGGTGTTTGTTGGAATGCGACTGCCGCTGATCGCTTTCGTTGTAGCGAAGAAAACACATGCTCCCAATGCAGTGGGGTTATTTGAGAACGGCGTGATTCGCGCCACCCCGGCACCGGAATTGATATATACCATGGCCGATCCTCCAAATATTCTGGGGGCGACGCTGTGTCTGGACATGCTTGGGGTGATGAGCCTGTTGCAGTCGGGACGCGTAGATCTCGGTTTTCTCGGAGCAGCAGAGGTGGATCGCTTCGGCAATCTGAATTCGACGGAGGTTCGGGGTCCGAAGGGGATAACGCGTTTGCCAGGATCGGGCGGGGCGTGTGATATCGCTTCGCTTGCTCATCGTTTCGTGGTGTTGCTGGAGCACAGTAAAGTGCGGTTGCCGGAGCGAGTTTCGTACGTTACCAGTCCGGGAAACGGCGATGGGCAGGGATGGCGAGAATGTGTCGGATTGCCGCGCGGCGGTCCGTCGGCCGTGATTACTACCAAAGGGATCCTTCGATTCGGCAAAGATGGTGAAGCCTGTCTGGCGTCGGCGCATCCGGGAGTGGGGACTGACGATATCGTCGACAACACGGGTTGGAAATTGCGAATCCCTAACCAACTAGAATTTACGCTGGAACCGAGTGTTGAGGAATTGAAGGTGATCCGCGAATACGATAAAGAGGGATTCTGGACCAAACAGATTGATGGCCGGGCAAAGTGAGATGACAGCCGAACCTTCGAAGCCCTCAAAGATCACGGTAGAAGTCCGGCCTCCGGCTGCGCGGGTTTGCTTGCATAATCCCCCGCTCAACGTGATCGACGTGGACATGATGGAAGAACTCAGGGCGACGATTAAGGAACTTGAAGGCCGCGAAGATATTTCCACATTAGTGTTAAGCGGCGCGGGAAAAGCCTTTTCGGTTGGAGTCGATGTCGCCTCCCATAGTTCCGACAAAGTAGCAGATATGCTGTCGAAGTTTCATGGCGTGGTGCGGGCTGTGGTCGGAATGAACAAAGTAACGATTGCCGCGGTGCATGGTCATTGTCTGGGGGGAGGGGCGGAACTCGCGATGGTCTGCGACTTCGTTTATACGGCCGACGATGCGAGTTGGGGGTTTCCGGAAATCCAACTGGGATGTTATCCGCCGGTCGCTGCGACGGCGCTCCCTGCGTTGGTCGGGCAGCGGCATGCAGCGGATCTAATCCTTACGGGCCGAACGATCACCGGCCAGGAGGCGGCGGACATTGGCCTCGCCAATCGCGTGCTGCCAGATGTGGAAGTGGAAGCGGCGGTGCATGAAACCATGCGACAGATTGCGAAACTCAGTCCTGCGGCGCTGGCGGTGACCAAGAAGGCGATATATGGCTGGGACTCGATGCACTTCGATAAAGGACTCGCGCGGGCAGAAAAGATTTATCTGGATGAACTGATGAAGACCGAAGATGTGCAGGAAGGCATCAATGCGTTTTTGCAGAAGCGGGCTCCGGTGTGGAAAGGAAAGTAGAGATAATGCCGTCGAAGCTGCGATCGATGCGCGACGCTATCGCCGAGCTTGTTCCGGATGGAGGTTCCGTGGCACTTGGCTTGCAGATGGAGCAGATGATTCCGTTTGCTGCCGGCCACGAGATCGCGCGTCAGGAGAAGCGCGGGCTCACGCTGATTGGTCCCATTTCTGACATCTTGTTCGATCAAATGATCGCTGCCAGATGCGTGGAACGGGTGATTGCTGCGTGGGTGGGGAACGTGATGATGGGCTCGGCGTATAACTTTCGTCGAGCGGTCGAGTCAGGCAGCATTAAGGTAACTAACATGACCAACTTCTCCGTGGCGCTGGCTCTGCAGGCTGCGGCGATGGGCGTACCGTTTCTTCCGACACGGAGTGCAATGGGGAGCGATGTGGCGCGAGGGAATGAATTCTTCGCAGAAATTGACTCGCCGTTTGAACCGAATGAGGTCAAGTCTCTAGCAAGCTCGAACGGCGTAGGGGCGTCTTCAACCCGATCGAGGAAATTACACGCGATTCGGGCGCTTTCGCCTGATGTAACTATTGTTCACCTACAGCGGGCGGATCGAGATGGCAATGCTCACTGCTGGGGAAACTTTGGCGTGATGATCGAGGCGGTCAGAGCCGCAAAGCGAGTCATCGTGGTTGCCGAGGAAATTGTAGAGGGGGATGTAATCGCGAGCGATCCGAATCGTACAGTCATTCCGGGATTTCTGGTCGATGCCGTGGTGGAGTGCCGGTACGGCGCGCATCCCTCGCCGGTGCAGGGCTACTACAAACGCGATGACGCGTTCTTCCGGCAGTATCATGAGCAAACGAAATCAAGAGCCGATAGCGACGCGTGGCGGCAACGCTGGATTTACGGAGTTGCCGACCGGTTCGCATACGTGAGCCAACTTGGAGCGTGCCGAGTGGAAGACCTGGGAGTAAGACGCCACGCTTACGCGGCGCAGGCGGATTTTGGATATTGAAACGCTTCGGTCAGCTGGTGGTGCCAGGAAAATTCAAACCCTGGCGCGAGAATAGAAGGCAGGAGATCCTGTGGACTTTGAAATCAGTGCTGGGCAAGTGAAATCCATGCTTAAGCGTGGAGACAAATTCACGCTGCTGGATGTTCGCGAGCCTTGGGAGCTAGCGAAGGCGAGCCTCGAGGGGAGCACCAATATTCCCATGGGGGAGGTGCCCACGCGGGCGCATCAGGAGCTCGATCCCGAGCAACATATTGTGGTGGTTTGTCATCACGGCGTGCGGTCATTGAGTGTTACGAACTGGCTGCGCCAGCAGGGATTTGAAATGGTGCAGTCGATGCGGGGCGGGATCGATGGTTGGGCGCGGACGGTTGATCCGAAAGTGCCGTTGTACTGACACGAGTTGTCAGTTCAGAGTGTTCGGTTCAGCGAGATGTGAACAGGTGGCCCAGTTTTTCTTTCTTTGTCTTTAGATAGTCTTCTGAATGTTCCGACGCCGCGACTTCACAGGGAATGCGCTCGGATACGACGATACTGCCATTTTCTAAAGCAGCAACTTTATCGGGATTATTGGAGAGCAGGCGCACGCTTGAGACACCCAGCGCCTTCAAGATGCCTGCGGGGAGCGCAAACTCGCGGTGATCAGCTTTGAAACCCAGACGCTCGTTGGCTTCCACGGTATCGAGCCCTTGATCCTGAAGTTCATAAGCCTGCAGCTTGGCCATCAAGCCGATGCCGCGTCCTTCCTGCTGTTCGTAAATCAGAATACCGGCTCCTTGTTCGGAAATCATCGATAGAGCCATTTCCAATTGTTGCCGACAGTCGCAGCGGAGCGATCCAAAAACATCTCCGGTGAGGCATTGCGAGTGAATGCGAACAAGGGGCGGCGAAGAATGAATGTCCCCCATCACCAGCGCAACAGCTTCCTCATATTGTTGGCGGTCCCCGGTGCTGGATTTTCCTAGGAAACCGTGGATGCGGAAGGTTCCCCATCGAGTGGGAAAGTCAGCGGAAGCAATTTGTCGAACCTGAAAGGCCACAAAACATTATAGCGGGATGTGCGGATGGATCGCTGCACTGCCGCTTGAGACTAGCCTTTACCGAGTCGGGGAAAGTGGTAGAACACGTCCTGCTTGGAAGCGATAGCGACGCCGTTTCGCGTGGCAGGGCGAAAGCGCCAGTTCTCGAGTGCTTCGAGAACCTTGCTATCAATCGACGGCGCCAGGCTTTGCAGAACGACTTTCTGGATGATATTTCCTCTTTCGTCGATCGTGACCTCCACAATGACGTCGCCCTGGAGACCATTCAGGTCGCCTGCCGGAACCTCCGGATCAGGCGAGGAAACGGGAAGCGCGGGACGGACCTCCTCTCCGCTCAGCGGTCCTTCGAGAACCGTGCCCAGCGGCGAACCGGCCGGTCGAACATTCGAAGCTTGTCCGGGGACAGAGGTCTGGTTCTCAGAGCCGAGTTTGGGTCGAGCCTGATCGCGCTTGGCTGGCTTCTCCACTTTGGCCCGTCGTTTCCATGCGATGTGCGCATTCAATTGTGGCTCGGTGGCAGACTCGGAAGTTCCGGAAAAGTCATTGATCAACAGTGTTTGCTGGGAGGGCCAATACAGGTGTGCGATTTGCGTGCCATGATCGCCATTCACAACAAAAGAGGAGGAGACAATCCTTGGCGTCGGCGGATGCAAGAGCCACAACAGGAACACACAGTGGAGGCCGACCGAAGTCAGCTTGACCACGGGATAACGAGGAGCGTCGGATTGGGGCGCGGTAAACACTCAAACCTGTCGGGCCTTGGTTTATTAGACGTTGAAAAGGGTGCGAGGTAAACACAATTGTTGCAGGAGGGATCTAACGTTTCGTGGCGTTTCGAGGACCTTGACGACCTATTGGAGCGATGCGTCATTCTCGGGTGGTAGTTTGGATAAAGGGATCCTCCTGATATAGATCGGCTCGGAATGGCAAGAAGACAGACAGCGACTTCGTGTTGGTGCAGCTTGGTCTGGACCGGGAACGCTGCTAAAATTACACAGCAGAATCCTGAAGTGGGGCTATAGCTCAGCTGGGAGAGCGCGTCGTTCGCAACGACGAGGCCGTCGGTTCGATCCCGACTAGCTCCACCAAGACTCCTTCGCTTTGAATCATGGAGTTTAGCCAATGCCTTCTCCCGCATCGTACGGTAATCGTACGTTCGCGGCCTTAACCTATTTAATACTCGCCGGGATCGGGCGGAGGAGCTTTCCATGCTTTCTGTCTATACCCGTCACTACCCTCCCTGCCCTCATCATGACCTTCACTACCGCCGCTGCCACTGCCCCAAGTGGGTAGGAGGCGTTTTCGAAAACCGCGGCTTCGTCCGTCTCAGCGCACACACACGCAGTTGGGCCAGGGCCGAAGTGAAAGCGCGGGAAATGGAACGCAAGGTTGAAGAACCATCCATGACGATCGCCAGTGCGGTCACCGCCTACCTCAACGATGAAGATGGGCGCAAATTGCAACCGGAAACGGTGCGACCGAAAAGGGCGTTTCTCGAAGGCAAGTTTCTTCCCTGGTGCGGCCAACGCCAACTCCTCCGTCTCGACCAGCTCCTGTTGCCTGAGCTGCGGGAGTTTCGCCAGACCTGGGATCTTGGGGCCAGAACCGCAGGACGCACGCATCAGCGCCTGCGGACGTTTCTTGCATTCTGCGTCGCCAATGGATGGCTACCCAGCAATCCCACCGACATGCTGAAGAGGCCCCTCATCCCGAGGACCATTCCTACCAACTACTTCTCCCGGCGGGAGTTTAAACACATCGTTGTTTCGATACGGAGGCGGTTTCGATTGCTCGTACCGAGCCCGACGCCTCCTGACCTTGGTTTTGCTGATGCGATGGAGCGGCTTAAGTATCAAAGATGCAGTGTCGTTCTCCAACCACGGGCTTGACGAGAGCGGGGCTCTGTTCCTGCGCCGGGCTAAAACCGGCGTAGCGGTGTTTGTGCCCCTGCCGCCGCTGGTTGTTACCCTGCTGCGCTCTCTACCCCCGATCAGTTCTTCCTATTTTTTTTGGAGCGGCAAGGGAAAGCTCTCCAGTGCGCTGCAAGGCTATCATCGCAGTTTCCGTAAACTCTTCAGCCTGGCCGATCTCCGTAACCCCGACGGTACCCGCAAGCCTTGCCGTCCCCATATGTTCCGCGACACTTTCGCCGTGGAAATGCTTCTGGCCCGTGTTCCCATCGATCAGGTATCGGTGCTGCTTGGCCATCGCAGCGTCAAGATGACGGAAAAACATTACCTGCCCTGGGTCAAAGCTCGTCAGAGACAACTCACAGTCAGCGTTCGGCACGCCTGGTTTCCGGAGGTCAGGCAAACGCCGGCAACTCAAGGGAAGCAATCAATGGACTTGCAGACCACCTTCCGAGCCACCAAAGGCCATCAATTCAACCTAAATGTTTGTGTGAGTCCGCCGTTGGCGCATCCGTTTTTCTTGTGTTTATGATTTCCGAAAGGGAATTGCCCATAAGGCGACGGCAGAGCCATGGAGCCGATTTGTCCAAAATAAGAACCAGTCCTTAGGCCCTGACTCTCTGAATCCCCTGTAGGGGCTGAATTCAGAACCAAATCTCCGGTCGATCATTTCCTATTATGGGGTTTTCTTCGAGGTGTTGATTCTATCTTGAAGGATCTGCAATTTCTTCATGATATCGTCGAACTCCAAAATCTTTCCTGGAAACATTTCTTTCATCTGTCGGTAGTCATCACGGAGAACCTTCTGGAGCGCGTCGTTGGGGACAATTTTGAGTGTTCCCGGAACCGCTGTCTCATAGTTTGCCCAATTGGCCGAAAAATAGGTCTTCTTGAAAGCGATCACAACGTCTAGCAAATCAAAATCTAGTTGAGCAAAGCGCTCGGCAATACTCATGCCGGCAATATCTGCCCAATGCCGCGACATACGAGGCTTGAAATTGGTGAGATCAGTGTGGTGATTCTCAGCGTGAAGCAGCGTTACCTTCTCCCAGAAAGTGCGCTCGCACGCTAGAACCAGCACTCTGGCACCCGGTTCCTTAAACGCATCGGGAAATTCCTCAGCAACATACGGAATTACGGTTACGGCTTGGCTCGGCTGTTGGTCGCCTCGTCCGAATTCGATCTTGATGCTGGGACGAAGATATTCTCTGTATTCGAAAGCTGGAGGATAACTGAACAGCAAGGTCATTTCCTCGTTGGGTTCCTTGGATTCGGCGAGCGTCCATCCTTGCTTTCCGATGATTGATTCAAAGCGTTGCTGAAGTTTAGGAAGGATGTTGGTTTTAATTTCTTTCTCGATAGCAGCGCGGAGTTCCTTATCGAGCGCTTTTCGTTTTGTTGTGGACAGGTCGGGATTCGCCAAGTCTCGCCCTCCCGTAAAACCAAGAGCGGCGCGGTCAAGAGATATGTCTATGTCTTCAGAAAACCGATCAATCAAATTGAAAACTTTGGAGAGAGACGTTCCTCCTTTAAAGCGCAGTTCAGGAATACCCTCAAGAGCGAATAAGTGTTTGAGAGTCCAGCAGACCCAAAAGTCCTTCTCGATAGCAGTATGTGAAGAACTGCGGCGGCTGGCAGTCTCCTCGAAATAGGGCTTTCGTTCAGCCGCCGTGAGTTTTGCGAATGCGTCCATGGCTACGCCTAGGCCGCGAGGCGCCTTAGAGTCGCTTGCGACCATGCCGGCGCAGCAGAAGTAAGCCGCCGCAATTCGGATTTGACGGATACTGGTAGCCTTCGCGACAACGACTCTATTGGAATTCCCCCGACACCCTCAGGGCCAAACGAGCGAACGGCCTGGATAACAGCACCCGCCTCCGATCCTGCTCCAATCATCTTTGAGGAGGCGACATGCTTGAGCACAATTGTCTGGTTGCCAATCTGAACCGTGCGGGAAGGCCCATCGGTCAAGAAGACATTTTGAGCCGGAACTTGCGTCGAGAGCCCAAGCAGATTTGCAGCCTTAGCTTCAGATATGAGAAGGCGACTATGGGTTTTTGAGGCGATTGCCTTCGCGATCGCTTCAACGGATGGCGAAAGAATGCCAATACGCTCATGTATGCGTGGAAATTCGTAAAGCCCCCTGGCCAACCGACGGATTTTTCCTTCACGCTGCAATCTGCACAGAGTCTGATCCACAGCGGCTCGAGAGCCGAGATTCGAGAATTCCTGAGGCGTAAAGACCCATCCGCGATGCTTTGCGTTAATCCGCTTCCGTATTGCATTACTGATCATCCCCGCCATAATGAAAGCCCCCTACTGTCAGAAATAATACCATAATTATCTGACACAATCAAAGCAATTTAATTATTCCAAGTAGCTGTTTTTTCAGTTGCTTGAGTCATGGATATTCTATATAGTCGTACTTGTCCATAGCAACAACGAAAAATCAGAATTATGGTGTGCCTGCAGGTTGGCTGTCCGGCAGCGAATACAAAGCGAAGAACGATAGAGAGCTCCATAAAAGCTGAGAACCAGAAGTTGCCGCACTCCCCTGTCGTTTAGGTGAGCCACAGGTCCGGCCCAAAAAGATCAAAGCTGCTTTCCGGGTAGGCTCCCGACCTGCAATTAAGGTTCCGTGCTCCAGAATTTGTGCCCCCGGCAGGGCACGCCGAGGACTTAGATGGCTCAAGCGTTGGGTTTGACGTTGATTTTCGATCCGAACTCGGCCGGTACTTTGTCTGCGAATGCAAGGATTGGAGCGACGTGGCCGATTTCACAACGATGGCTAAGTTTTGCCGCGTGCTCGACTCGTTCAAGGCTAAGTTCGGGATCTTGTTCTCCAAGTCTGGAATCTCCGGGCAAAGTGATAGCGCCTTTGCCGCACGGGAGCAACTAAAAATTTTCCAGGACCGCGGGATCGTAATTGTAGTGATCGACCTCAAAGACCTGGAGTCTGTGGCTGCGGGTCAGAATTTCATATCTCTACTAAGGACTCGCTACGAGTCGGTTCGACTCGATATAAGGTGAAATGCTGCGACCACGAAGAGTCAACTCGCTCGCACAATCGCGAGAATGATTCGAGTCATGCGTGTCGTGAGAAGCTGGGATATGCCAGCCCGGTGAAAGGCCGCGCAGGGAAAATACGACGGGCAAGTGCACAGCGTACGTCCAAAAGCGACGAAGGCCGGAGCCTTTTTGACCCCAGCCTTCGCCCTAAACATCTTCGTTTAGTTTTGGCTTGCCACGAGAGACACCCTAAAGTCCCTGTCGGGGCACGTCCGTGGACCTTGCCACGCGGACGGGAAGTCCCTTGTACGCGTACGCGATCTTTCTACGCTTCTTCCTGCTGTCGAGTCAATGCCCGTTTTTGGTGCAGCATTTTTCAGGCTGCAGGCCGCTTACGCATCGCTCGCCACGAGAGGGCGCCGAAAATTCGAAACTCATTTGCTGCTTCTAATAGAACGGCCGCGCCGGGATACGGAATACCCATGTATTTCCAGAACGCGGTTCCCCAAGGATCCGGAGTCCCTCGCTCCGCTTCTAAAACGCAGAGCTTGGCAATTCTAAGATCATCGCGCAGCCAGATATCACGTTCGGCTTGTTCCGCGTCTGATAGGTACTGCCACACCCGATCTGCTATTAAGTTTGGCACGACCAGCGTTTGATGTTGATTGCAAATGGTGTGCCACAAACCCAGCAGTGCAGCAGTCAGACTGTTTCTTTGCTGCAAGTTGATGATTTTGTTAATTGGTTGCCACTCGCGTCACCCAGAATGAAGACCAAGATCATCTGAGCGGGGTGACCCTTTGGTAGCCGAACGGTTAACAAAATGCTAGCACTCGGGTTAATCGAACCATGACGTGCGGCCGGAACTTCCACCACACCTCTTGCCCCGGGGGCTCTCAGACTGCAAGCCGCTTTACCGCACCGGTTCGCTCTAGCCCGCCCGTACCATCGCCAGAATGATTGAGTAAGGCCAACGCGCGAAAAGGGGGGGGAGGGGAGCGTGGTCTGCCGCACCTCCCCTCGGAACCGCAGCCACGCCCCATCCCATCCCAGGGCGGGAAATCTTTCACCAACCCTGATGGAAAATACCTGAGTCTGAGTTTGCCGTGAAT
>Ga0207663_10001070_pt1 | contig 12555 bp, 14 predicted proteins | sample LARL53metaG_FD_184346 | JGI IMG/M metagenome (GOLD analysis project Ga0207663, IMG submission 184346) | Corn, switchgrass and miscanthus rhizosphere microbial communities from Kellogg Biological Station, Michigan, USA - LAR L5-3 metaG... | ecosystem: Host-associated > Plants > Roots >...
CGCCGAATAGCTTGCGGGCGCAGAGTAATGTTCAAGTTTGGGGGGTGTTGAGCTTAGGCACATCCACGACAACTGGTGGCGCCCAACTACTAACTTTGAATGGAGATGCCAACCAAGCATATCGTCGCATTCTGTGGCAAACCGTCGGTGTTGGTCGCTGGTCCCTCGATCAGATAGGGGCAGAAAGCACAGGTGATGCAGGCACCAACTGGACGTTGTATCGTTTCAGTGATGCAGGGGTGAACACTGGCGCTGTCTTAGCGTTCACACGATCCACCGGGCTAGGGACTGTCGCAGGCGATCCTACCGCCACTATGGGAATCGCGACGAAGCAGTACGTCGATGGCAAAGTATTGTCAGGGCCAACTGGCCCCGCTGGCAGTACAGGAGCAATCGGGCCGACCGGACCCCAAGGAGTTGCCGGCGTTATCGGCCCGACCGGAGCAGCATCGTCGGCCGTAGGACCGACCGGACCGGCAGGACCAACCGGTCCAACTGGTCCGTTGCCAACAGCATCCTCGACGACGCCGATCATGGATGGCACTGCCGCCATCGGCGTTGGTACCACATACGCCCGTGCTGATCACGTGCATCCGAGCGACACATCTCGTTTGCCACTGACTGGAGGCACGCTCACGGGATTACTAAATGTCGGCACTGATACCGCAAGCGCATTTTTCACCATGAATGGCCCAGTCGGGTCAAATCGAGCGCTGATCCACTCCACGGCAAGCGCCCGGCGCTGGCAGATGCACGCAGACACGACGGCCGAAAGTGGTTCGGATGCTGGTTCTGATTGGCAGATGCTACGCTGGCTGGATGCTGGGGGGCAGAATACCGTGCTGAAATGCACGCGTGCCACCGGCATCTTCAACGTCTACTATGGCATCATAATGAATCCAACCGCGACGTTGACGTTGGGGGCCGATCCAACTTTGGCGATGCATGCGACGACGAAACAATATGTCGATAACAGTTATCTCCCATTGGCAGGCGGGACGATTACCGGCGGTTTGACTATTACGGGTTCAGTAGCTGCTATAGGGTTGGCGATCAACTCCAACACGACGGTCGGTATCAATCTGACCGGTGGCACATTCTCTGGCCCAGCGATTCGGGTAGGCACCGGACAGGCGGTTGGTTTCACTGCTACAAGCAACCGGAATCTATATTTCGATAACACTGTCTCCCCCGCCGGCCTGAAATGGAGCACGGGGAGCGTGACCACCCCGGTTGTTGTCACGACCATCGGTGACAGTGGCACGATCACCTCACTCGGCGGTATCAATGCGGACGGCGCTGCGGCGACAACCCGTGGTCTTCGCGTATTCACGGCGGGCCTTCAGCGCTGGGGTTTTGTTGGAAATGCAGTCGCCGAAGGCGGAAGCAATGCCGGCACAGACCTTGATCTGATCTCTTACGATGACACGGGCGTCGCGCTTATCAATCCCATTGTGCGGATTACCCGCAGTACGGGCTTGGTGTCGTTTAACCGGGGAGCTTCCTTCGCGTTGGTGGTGGCACCCGGTGGTGTCACTGATCTGAGCCGACACATTGCTCTTTTTAGTACCACCTACGGGTTCAACATCACGTCAAACCGACTGAATTATGTCACACCGACTGCCGCGTCACATGTGTTCGTGGTCAACGGCGTTGATATCGCGACGGTTGCCTCGACGGGTATGACACTAGCTGCCGATCCGACGGTGGCATTAGGTGCGGCGACGAAACAATATGTCGATAGCTCAACTTCGGCAACTTCCAGCATATCGACGAGTGGTGGTTCTACTACTCTGACTGCGGCGCAGTATGTCCCAGCAATTCTATTGGTCACTGGTACACTAGCGAGCAATGCCACGTTGGTGGTGCCAAATTCCGGCGTTTGGACTGTCAACAATGGCACGACCGGGGCGTTCAGTCTGACCATCAAGACCGCAGCCGGAACAGGCGTGACCGTCGATCAAGGCCAAAACGTTGAGGTCAACGCTACCGGCACAAACGTTGTGTATGCCACCTCGGCAGGCACCGTCACACCGTTGATGGATGGCACAGCATCGGCGGGGTCTGGCAGTTCTGTAGCACTTGCCAATCACGTACATCCGACCGATACAACGCGTGCACCACTGGCGGCACCGACCTTCACTGGTGTACCAGCGGCTCCAACGGCTGCTGTCAATACCAATTCTACACAATTGGCCACCACGGCATTTGTGTTGGGACAAGCATCAGGCACGGTGCCGGTAATCAATGGCACTGCCGCCGCCGGGACTGGTACCACATGGTCTCGGACCGATCACGTGCATCCGACCGATACGAGCAGGGCGCCACTGGCCGCACCGACGTTCACTGGTGTACCGGCGGCTCCAACCGCTGCCATCAATACCAACACCACGCAAATCGCGACTACGGCTTTTGTGTTGGGACAGGCGTCGAGTACGTTACCGGTAGTGGATGGTACCGCGACTATTGGTACAGGTACAACATGGGCACGAGCGGATCACATTCATCCGACTGATGGGACTCGCGCACCATTAGCTTCGCCGACCTTCACTGGCACCCTCACGACCCCCGCCCTCAAGACGACCGCTGCGCCCGTGGAAACATCGGTCGCGATGCCAGCGTCGAACATCGATCTCAGCACGGGCACCCTGTTCACCAGAACCATTTCCGGCAATACCACGCTCACCGTCTCGAATGTCGCGGCCTCTGGTTCTGTTTCATCCTTCATCTTGGAACTGACCAACGGCGGCTCAGCGACTGTCACATGGTGGACTGGCATTAAATGGAGTGGAGGTACTGCACCGACCTTGACTGCGGCGGGGCTGGATTCACTTGGCTTTTACACCAATGATGGTGGTACTACATGGCGCGGCGTCATGCTGGCCAAGGATATACGCTGATGTTGAGATCAATTATTTTGTCCAAAGCTGCGGCAGCGGGGGCTTATGACGTTAAGTGGCAAGCCACAACCATGCCAGCGGCGCTCGACTGGCGTTACAATACTTACGGCAATGGGACATTTGTGGCGGTTAACTCTAGTCTGGGACAACAGCAGGCCGCGACGTCGCCCGATGGGGTGACGTGGACAGCGCAAAATATGCCCGCCTCGACAAATTGGTTTAGCGTTGCGTGGAGCGGCAGCATCTTTGCCGCCATCGCCTCCAGTAGCCCGACCGGGGCAAGCTCACCAGACGGCGTGACCTGGACATCGCGTAATTTGCCCTCCAACACGTCGTGGCAGCGCGTAGCTTATGGTGGCGGACGGTTTGTGGCTGTCAATCTCTCTAACGTATCCGCATATTCACTTGACGGTATCACCTGGACAGCCGGCGGCGCCCTGCCGTGGACGGGCAATTGGTATGGTCTCAACTACGGGAACGGCCAGTTTGTCGCCGTTTGTAATGGCACCAATGTCGGAGCCACATCGCCGGATGGGGTAACGTGGACTATGCAGGCGATGCCTTCTGCCAACTGGTTGCAAGCGGCGTATGGCAATGGCTTGTGGGTCGCCATTGCAAGTGGCCCCACCACGGTGTATGCCACTTCGCCGGATGCTATTACCTGGACCTCGCGCTCGATGCCGCTCTCACTCAACTGGCAGGACATCGTTTTTGCCAACGGCATGTTCGTAGTAATCACCTCGAATAATACGACCTATGCGGTCAGTTCCGATGGCCTCACGTGGACAACGTATCTCCTGCCCTCGGCCGCCAATTGGCGCCGCATTGCGTTTGGCAACAACAAGTTCGTGGTGCTCGTCGGGGCTAATAGTTCGGTCGGCGCTGTCTCCACAGTCTGATGCACCGCCGGGTGAAGAGTAGAAAAATAGGGCCTCGCGGCCCTAGCAAACCGTCGTCCGCGATTGCCTCACACATCCAGTCCAGCATCACTCGCACCTGAATCAGTTCCAGTCGGAGGATAAAGTTGTTGCAGTTGCCGGTGGGCCTAGCACCACGGCGGCAATAACAACTTCGGGGATAACCTGAGACCATGATATGACATTGTAATGACAAAAGTCCTTTGCACTTTAATTCGTCCACTACATCTGCAATATAGAGGGCGGAGGTATGGATTATGAGGACACTGATATTTTTTATGCTATCACTATTGGGAACCAATACTGTGCTGGCCGCTGACGCAAACGGCAACGGGCCATGTGCACCGATCACCCCCTATACGATTTGGATGGTCCAATCGCAGCATGACAAACCCTACACGCCGATCAACGAGCTAGTCGCCAAAGCAAAGCAGGATCGGCAGCCAACGGTGAGATAAAAAATAGCCGGCCATTTGTTGGCCGGCTTCACTATCCTGATCAGCATGAAGTCGATCTCATCGTCGTAGCCACTATCGGCTGTGTCTAAGTCGGCTCCGGTCCCTGGATCGTCGTAGCCACTATCGGCTGTTTGTCATTTAGTAAACAGTACTGTCGTCTTGCCCTCAAGCATGGTGTACCCGGCGGGAGTCGAACCCGCAGCCTCTGGCATCGGAGGCCAGTACTCTATCCAGTTGAGCTACGGATACAAAGTGGTGCCGGTTAGAAGGTTCGAACTTCTGACCTCTTCATTACGAGTGAAGCGCTGCTACCAACTGAGCTAAACCGGCGATGGCGTCCCCGAAGAGATTCGAACTCCCAGCCTCCGCGTCCGTAGCGCGACGCTCTATCCAGTTGAGCTACGGGGACGTACATAAACCGCCCCCGTGTGGGAGCGATTCAGATCGTACGCCGTCGTCGCGTGTATGAGATCATGAACATGGTGAGCTTATATATGCTCACGGCTCGTCGTGGTCAACAACTTCTTCTTCAAGTTCTTCGTCGGCTATCAATTCGATCCCGACGATGGTGTACCAATCGCTGTGATTGGCGTTGAGCGAAGACCGTGCTTCCAGCAAGGCGTCCTCGATCGTGGGCGAGCCGTACACCGACATGCTTTCTTCCTCATCGGTGTTATTATCGATGTAGACGATACACCATTCCGGTCCTTCACGCTTGGCGACGACGATTGGCTTGGCCATGGAGTCCTCGATGTATGGGAGCGGCTGAGTAGGCTTAGTGGAAGTGGTGGTCAAGTGATTTATCGATAGATATTTGGCAGCCCGCCCCTGGTTCGAACAGGGAACCTTCTGCTCCAAAGGCAGACGCTCTAGCCGATTGAGCTAGCGGGCTATGGAGGCTGTGAGAGGGTTCGAACCTCTAGCATTCACCGTATGAAAGTGACGTTCTGACCAGTTGAACTACACAGCCTAGAAAGGTCTGGCAGCCCGCCCACGGCTCGAACGTGGAACCCCCAACTCCAGAGGCTGGTGCTCTACCAATTGAGCTAGCGGGCTACTTGGGGTGAGCGGATGGGATCGAACCATCATAGACGGTACCACAAACCGCCGCACTACCATTGTGCTACGCCCACAATCCATAGAAGTGGTCGACGCGACTGGATTCGAACCAATGGCCCTGCCCTTATCAAGGGCAAGCTCTACCAACTGAGCTACGCGTCGTTCGCTATATGGGATTAGAGCGTATGTCGCTGCTGCATTCGCGCGATCGGTTGTCGCGCGATAATTCGTCCCCGGACGACGGAGCGAATTGGGCCAAAAAGGGCAAACAGGTCGAACATAGCGAGGTCCAATCTAAGGACTAGTATTTACCGGGTCAAGCATTTTTCCACGGTCAAACACCGATTTCCCCTCGGCACCGACCTGCACCTGCCGGCCATACAGCTTGTGCATGGCATCCGACCCCCGCACCACCTCAGCGGCCCGCGCCAGATAATCCGGCGAGTCGCCGACAACTATTGGACTTTGGTCGCCCATTTCCAGCGAAATGGTGCGATATCTATTGAGGCCAAATCGCTGCATGATATCCGTCGGCTTGGCAAAGCTGGCCGGCCAGATGATCAGCCGATCATCAGCCAAGACACCGAGCACCCGGCCATCCTCATCGAGGTCATGGGCGGCCTGCAATTCCTGCTGCGTCGGACCTTCGTACACCGTCAGTTGCGGGCCGCCAACCGCCCGTTCAGTGACCAGATCAATGAGAGATCGCATATCCATGCGACTATTTAGCCTCGGTTCACCGGCCGCGACTGCCCCACTTCACTGAAGGCTCCTGGCGCTGGCTGACATCGCTGATCTGGCTGTTGACAACGATTGCAGATGATCGTGGTCTGGAATTTCCGCAAAATGCGTTGCCCGGATGGATAGATACCGACCGGACCACCACATCGCGAGCAGACATGGGAGTAATCAGTCTGCGGGTGTACCCTATGCATATCAGCGAGGTGCATGACCATCAGCACCGCTTCCTTCTTACGACCTCGCCACCAGTGTTTGCGCTCCATCTCACCTCCGCGCGAGCCTACGGGATGGACCCGCAGTTCGATCGCAATATAGGGTAAGAATATGGAACTGTAAGCCGTTACTTCCGCTGTTTCTTCGGTGGCAACCAAAGCAGCAATCTATTGTGATAGAGGATGTCAGTCATCCATGATCGCCAGACATCCTTCGAACCAGCCATCGCTGGGGATGGCTTAATTTTTTTCACAATGCCAATTCCTTTGCCGATACCGACCCAATGGCGCGATCAAACAAGTCCATGACCATGGGGTGCGTTGTCGCTGAATTGTCGTTGAACGCAATCAACCGGCCACGAATGGTCTGGAATCGCCGCAATCCCTGCTTGGGTAATTGCTTGACCAAGAGTCGTGCCGCCTGTTTCTCGACCGGGAGCATCTTCCGATGCTGGATTAACCAACCCGGAGCATCACTGGCGAGGCCAATGGCGCTCAGCAAACAGAAACTGCTGGGGACCGCGCCAGCACCAAGCCACCCGCCTTTCCACCAGCGGCACGGATTGCGAAGAATGCGCTGCGCCCGCCGCAGTAAGATGACCTCGGGCGGCTCACTCGGTAGGTTGTCAAATGGCATCGTCTACTTCCTGCTTGATCCGCTGTGGAATATGCCGGTCGGTGATCTCGATACCATAATGTTCGAGCATCAGCAACTGGAATCGCCGCCATTCCGCCAGATGGGTTGGCCCATGGGTGCACGCCAGACACTCAGAAGCCCCCTGCAATTGCGCGTCCAGGGTCGTGTGCACATCAATCCCATACCGCCCGAAGCGTCCGATGTTGGACGCTGTATTTACCCACACCGTCGTGCCGTCGCTACTGATATCGATCACACCGAGTGCAGTCCGAAGAAACTCACGCCTCATCGCAGACTGTCCCGTATCCGCTCGGCCGCCTCTCGCGGATCGGCCGCCTCGGTAATCGGTCGGCCGATCACCAGATAGTTGGCGCCCCGTTCCACCGCTTGCTGCGCCGTACCGGTGCGGTGCTGTTCGTCCAGCGTCACGCCATTGCGGATGCCTGGGGTCATCAGAATCGGTTTGGTGCCCAATTCACTTCGCAACACGCTTACTTCCAATGGCGAGGCGATCACCCCATCCATCCCACAGGAGATGGCGCGATGTGCCTTGGCCAACACCTGGGCCGGCGACGCTGGCAGATGCGTCGGCACTGTCACTGCCAGCAGCCTGGGCTGCGGCACCCGCAGAATTCCCGCCTGCTGTTCGATCGCATGCTTCGCCATCAGCATCATCATCTCTTCTTGGCGCCGTTCGTCTTCGTTGGCGCTTTCCTTGAACTCGCCGGTATGCAGCGAGATGAACGTCGGTTGCAAATTGATCACCGCCCGTATCGCCCCTGCCACCTGCACCGGAATATCATATAACTTCACATCGAGGAACCAGTCATGGTCGCCGACGAGGTCATAGACCACCGATCGGTCGTTGGCGAACCAGAAGGTGAGCCCAATCTTGATACCGCCGATGAAGTCATCCACAGCCTGGATCAAATCGCGCGCCTGATTTCGATCGGGCGTGTCGATCGCCAGATAAATCGGATTGAGCAGTTGCAGGATACGGCGTTCGGCCGCATCCACCGTGGGAAATGCACGTTCGGGACCTTCCCCGTAGGACGGGCTAGAGGTGCGCGAGACACCAATGCCGGTCTCCGGGTGCCATTGGATCGACAAGTTAGCCACCGAGTTATCCACATCCAGCCACCATACCCCATGGGCATCACGTGGCCGCGTGGGCGTCGACACCTTTACTTTCGGCCACGCTTCACGAATGCGTTGAGAAAGCTGTTCGATCGGATTCATGGTGTGTCTCCCAACTGGGCCAACAACTGTGTTCTGGTGAGCCGATAACCGCTGTCGATCCACAGCGTCTGCAATGCCTGCAACCTCTCACCGATCCCCGGACCGGCAGGCAGCCCACGCTCGACCAGATCGACACCGAGCACCGGAAACACCGGCACCACCCAACTAGCCAGCGTCTCCGCGTCACTCGCCTTGCCGTGCAGGCGCAGACCCTCGATCAACCAGTACTTGACCGTGCCACGCGCTGCCAAGGCTTGCGCTTGATCCAAGGTCAGATCGTGCTCCAACACCTCAGTGAGAAATCTCCCTTGTTGACGCTCCAGAATCGACCACCGCCATGCCTCGGCCTGCGACTTCACCGCCACCTTGCCGCCGAGATAGACCGCCATCAAACTAACCGGATCGCGCGTTGTCTGATATTCAGCATTTGGCGATAACTGGCTAGGTATGGACTTCGTGATCGGCAGGTCGATGACGGGCGCAATGCCGAGGCCGACGATCTGATACAGCGTCTTGATGCCATAGGGACCGGCAATGATCTTGGCAAACTCCCGCCAAATTCGCTCCCGCGCCACGTTGGCCAATCCCGCTTTGGTGGCCCGCACCGTGTCGAGTGTCGCCTTGGCATGTGGCCGATCGCCAGCAATCTTCGCATGAAAGCGCAAATACCGCAGGATACGCAGATGATCCTCGCGTATCCGCGTCGATGCGTCACCAACGAATCGCACTATGCGATTCGTCAGATCAGCCTGTCCACCAAACGGATCGAGCAAGTGGCCGTCAAACGACAGCGCCATGGCGTTGATCGTCAGGTCTCGGCGACGCAGATCAACTGCCCAGTCACGCGTCCAGGCATACCGCCCATCGTGCAGTGAGGTGATCTCCACCACAGTCTCATCCGCCAACTTCACCGTCCAGGTGCCATGCGCCAGTCCAGTCGGGAAGTGACGAATTTTTTCCGCCCGATAGATCGCTGCCTGTTCCTCCGGCGTGGCGTCTGTCGCCAGATCGATGTCGCAAGGTGCCTCACCGAGCAGCCAATCGCGCACGGCGCCGCCCACCACCATAAGGTCACGGTCGTGGCGGACAAATCCAGCGCGCAAATCATGAAGCGCCGGCTTGATCATCCACGCAGACCGACGGTGAACTCATTCAGCAATTGGTCGATGCGAGGACGGTCCATGCACGCGTCCTCACAGCCACGGGCGAACCCGGTGTGAAATCGCCGCAACGCCTCGCCGACATCCAATGGATCGCGATCAATCCAGAAGATTGTATAGCGCCGTCGCTGGCACTCCATGCGGTAGGCCACATTCTGCACCTGAAGTTCGCCGCCGTAGCCGAATACCTCCCAAAACAACGAACCGCTGTAAAACCCACTGGCGCGGGGATATGAGGGCGGGACGCCGAAGCGCAGGTCGGCGATTTCCTCCAGCATGTCGATCAAACAGTCACGCGGGATGCCCTGGCGGCTGCGAAATGCACAGGCCAATTGTAACAGCCCATCATTGATGGTGCGCTCATACCCCAGAATAATACTGGTGCCCTTTTCAGGCGAAACCAACATCGGTAGCCCTCCCTCAAATGCGGGCGGGCGTTCTAGTGGATTTGCAGGGACGAGTCTATGCAGACTCTTGTTCTTGGTCTCCGGCCAGTTCGTACATCCGACCCAAGCCCTTGTCGCCACTGACATGGCGCACCCGATCCTCGCGGATCAACCGACCGATGATCTCGGTGATCTTGCTCCGTACGGAGTTGTTTTTACGGTCGAGGCCGAGATTGTCCCCGATGTCCCGCGAAGTAAGGGGACCGGTCCGCAATTGCTCAAGCACCATCTCGTCGGTGATGTCTCTCCGCTGCATACTCGATTCGGCGGTTTTTGGACGCGAGCCGCGCGTCAGGGCGTAATCGGGAAAACGCCGGCTGCCGCTCCGGCGAACGACTCGCGTTGCTACCAATGATTCCAATACCCGACGCATGCGTTGGCGCAACGGAATATCGCCTCTGGCGATGCCCAATTTGTCACTGATCGCCTTGGCATTAATCGGACCGTGCTCGCGAATCACTTCTAAAACCACCGAGGTGGTGATGGAGGAGATTGTCCACTTCGGCTTGGTCGTCGGTTCGAGATGCTGATCGATAATCATACGACTCGGCGGCACCCGCTGGGTGCTGATGCCGTAGCAGACGGCGTCGGCGACCAATTCGCCCGCGAATATGAACGTCACATAGCGATCGCCGGTATGTTGCAAATGCTCGAAGGCTTGTCGGATGAAACGCGCCGGGATGTCCACCGCCCGACCAGGAGGCAAGGGAATAACAGGATCATCGCTCATGACTTGCTCACTGTGTATTCGAATCCACTGACGCTGCTGCACACGCCCTCCCGCACCAAAGCGCGGATTGCGTTACGCACCGCCTTGCGCTTACTGTCGCGGGTCAACTGCGGATCGGTGCGCCAACGCTGCACCACCTGCATTACTGCGAACGGCTTGTTCGCCGGCATGGTGCTGACCAGCCGGCGAATCGTCGCAGCATATTCCGAGGAAATCGTCGTCTCTTCAAAGCGGTACAGCTTAGCCCGCTCCGGCAAGCACAGGTCCGGCACCTTCATTTGCTGCAACTGGCCATGCTCGATCAGATAGCTCACCGCCACGCAGGTTGCCCGATAGCGGGTGATGAAGCCGACTTGTTCAAAGGCGATAATCGGCAGATGCATCAGGTCGTCCCGCGTGAATGATTCCATGCCGCCATAATGCTGCCTGATCTGATCGAGCAGCGTGGTCGAATAGTTGACCACATACTGCATCGGGATGTTTCTGTAATGGGAATTGCCGCGTCGAGTCTTTCGCGCCATGCTCGCACCTTATCAGAGACCGAACCAGAGTTCGAGGCTCCAAAAAAAATCTATTGCGCTCTTGTGAGCGAAGCGTCGGCTAATGTCAACTGTGGCTTGCAGACAAACGCTAGGTGGCGTAAGGGATTCGTTGCCGAAGGGAGAAAACATACATGTCGCGCGAGATGATCGCTCAAGTGATCAAGGAAACCACAGGGGTCAGCAAGACCCTGGCTAATGCGACGGTGAGCAACCTGATCAGCGAAATCGCCCGTAGTCTCAAGCGGGAGGGCAAATTCGCTTTGGTCGGGTTCGGCACTCTCAAGGTGGCGCGCCGTGCCGCCCGCAAAGGCCGTAATCCGGCAACCGGCGCGCAGATCAAAATTAAGGCCAGCAAGACCATACGCTTCAAGCCGTCGGGCACGCTCCGCCGCTCAATATAGTCGCGCCTCGGCCAAACGATTGGCGGCAACCAACGGCGCCACGCCGTCGTGCTTCGCCGTCTCCAAGACTTCCAGTACCCGATCGCCTAGCCGGTCGGTAGCCGCCTCACAAGCGGTCTGGTCGTACGGCTCCTGCGCCTCATACGCCGAGCAGATCACCCCACCGGCATTTGCCAGAAAATCAGGTACATAGAGCACGTGGCCACGCCGCAACACGTCGGCATAGCTGTCGTCCGCCAATTGATTGTTGGCGGCACCGCAGATGATCGAATAGGTCAACGTATGCACGTTGCCCGGTGTGACCACAAACCCCAAGGCACACGGCAGATAAACCGTAATAAATTTTCGGTCGGTCTCGCCAAGTTCCGCCGCCCCCAAGGCTTTGGCTTCAGTCACTCGATCGGCGCGTAAATCGCTCACATACAGATTCGGATGCCCCTTGAGCCGACGGACCACGTCCATTCCTACCTTGCCCAAGCCCTGCACCCACAGCGGCACCTCAAGGCCGTCCCATTGGTCCAAATGGCGCACCGCTGCCATGGTCGCCGCCAACACGCCGCGTGCCGTCATCGGTGAACCGTCGAGCCGCGCCACATACGGGGTAACCTCGCCAGCAATCGCGGTATCCGCCAAGCTGGTGCCGACATCCTCGGCGGTTATGTAACGACCCTGGAAAAAATTCACCGCCTCGCCGACCTGCCGCATGATCTCCGGCGTCACCGTGTCCGCCATCACACAACATTTGCCACCACCAAAATTCAAGCCGGCAAGGCTCGACTTGTAGCTCATCGCTTTTGATAAGCGCAGCGCGTCCCGCAATACCTCGGCCTCGCTGCTATAGGGTTTGACCCGACAGCCACCTAACGCCGGCCCCAATTTTGTGCTGTGTAGCGCGATGTAGCAGCAGAAATCCTCGGCACGAAACGTCACGACCTGCTCGTAACCGGGTATCTGCAATTGCTCGATTTGTAATGCCATTTGTATATGCTAACGCATTTCAAGAGGAAAATAAATAAAACAATGTCGATAATCGAACCCAATGCGATTATTACGTCGCTGCTGTCCTATATGGACAAGCCATGGAAGATCATCGGCCTTATCACGCTGGTATTT
>Ga0207663_10001072_pt1 | contig 12546 bp, 12 predicted proteins | sample LARL53metaG_FD_184346 | JGI IMG/M metagenome (GOLD analysis project Ga0207663, IMG submission 184346) | Corn, switchgrass and miscanthus rhizosphere microbial communities from Kellogg Biological Station, Michigan, USA - LAR L5-3 metaG... | ecosystem: Host-associated > Plants > Roots >...
AATGTCTTCACATAAATTACCGTAATCCATAATTATTGATTGGACGATCAAATATAAAAATAATTAAACATATTTTCTCTGATATTATTAAAAAATAAGCCCTTGTTGCATGGCTAATTATCATTATAGAATGTAAGTAATTTCAGGTACTCATGACTTATTCTTGCATTACCAATCTAATTTAGACCATATTGGATACCATCAGATCCAAGATAGGTATCGGAATAGTATCTTCTATTTATGTTGTGAAATCAGTCACCCTCTATGCTACCCCTCTATGGTCTAATAGTAGCATCCTATATCTCTTGTAGATCTGCTGCTATCTTACTGTTTACTAATTTCCTTCATATGCTTGCTTTAGAGTTTTTATGTCGAGCTTATGCATCTGAAGCATTACCTTCATGACTCTCTCTGATTTCTCAGTGTCTTTGTCCTTTAGCATCTGGATCAAAGCTATTGGAACAATTTGCCACGAGACTCCATATTTATCCTTGAGCCAACCACACTGCTGCGCTTTTTCATCGCCACCCTCAGAAAGTCTCTTCCAATAATAGTCCACTTCTTCTTGAGTCTCACAATGAATCTGAAATGAAATGGCTTCGTTGAACTTAAATACTGGACCACCATTGAGTGCTACAAATTTTTGTCCTTCAATTTCGAATTCCATAGTCAAAACTGAACCTTCTTCTCTTCCATGAATCTCGTATCCCTCCTTCCCATAGTGGGTAACGCCACCAATCTTTGAATTTTCAAAAATGGAGACATAAAACTTTGCTGCTTCCTCTGCTTTATAATCGAACCACAAGCATGGAGTTATTTTCTGCATACTCGTAATAATATATAGAGTACAGTTTATAAATATACAAAGGATCAAAAGTATACTGATTTTCGTTATCGCTTTAGTAACCTCAAACCTTTCTAATTATTAATCATTATGAGGTAAGAGAAGAGACTAATCTCGAGCTTCTAGATATGAAGGGCCATAATAAGCAAACGAGGTATATTAAACTCCTTAAAATTTTTCACTTGCTGAGTCAAGCACAATAAATGTCACTTTGGTTAAGCAAGTTTCACATTCTAATTTGATTATCACCACAAATTATTGAAACAATATATGGACCGATAATAACAGACCGGTCAGTGAACTCTTAAACTCTGGAAAGACAAATTTTCGCGGAGGAACATGCTTTACGTTTAGCCCCTGGTTGGCATGCGTACCTAGATCGGCTTGAAGCCATTCTAAACAATCAAGTACCACCAGATTGGGCGCGTCGATTCGCAGAGGTCAAAGAATTATATCCTTCATAACTTGTTCAATTACAACTGCTGATAAGCTAGAAGGTAGCAATTAATAGCAATTAAGAGAATTAGTACATTCGATGACCATGGAGAAATATACTCAGATATATCTTATCTTAAGGTATCAAGAAAGAGAAAGTCGCGCTAAAGAAATAACAGAGATAGGATAACGTAAGGGTAACGATTCAGGACAACACCATGGATGCTGGTTTAGCTGGAGTATGTGATAAAGATAGAGCCAATGAATGTAGTGACATTCCAGGTGACCAGTATAAGACCATTAAACTCGCATGGGCATCCCTTGCTCTTTTTTTACAATGCTCTACATCATCAGATTTTGCTTCATCATTTTATAAAACTCTTCATCAGGCATCTTCCTTTTACTCTCCAACAATTGTTCTACATCGTTTCCAGCTAAATATCTGAGACTGGGATTTTCATTTATAGCAGCATTAAGCACTACCTTTGCTACAAGATCAGGGGAAGATCCATTTTTCATCATTTCTTCTAAGCCAGTAACCATTTTCTGGATTATTTGAGAATATGGAGATTTTGGATCTTGAGATTTTCTTGCAATGACCATACCGTCTACAAAGTTCGTTTTAATGACTCCTGGTTCCACTAAAACCACTTTTATACCAAATGGCTCTAATTCATATGACATAGATTCGCTTAGTCCTTCAACTGCAAATTTTGTGCTAACATAAGCCGAGCTCCCAGGAAGACCAAATCTTCCAACGCCAGAACTAATATTTATAACGGTTCCTGATTTTTGTCTTCTCATAATCGGAAGGACTGCTTGAGTTGTTCTTATCAATCCAAACAAATTAGTTTCATATTGTGCTTTTATCTCATCCATTGCAAGATCCTCCAAGGCACCGTTAAGTCCATATCCTGCGTTATTTACTAAGAGGTCTATACGTCCTGTCTCAGACGATATTGCTTCTACTGCATTTTTGACTGACGTACCATCTGTAACGTCAAGCTGTTTAATATGAATAGGCAAGTTTTCTTTAGTAGTGATCGATTCTATACTCTCACTTTTGTTAAGATTCCTCATTGTCGCATAAGTAAGAAAACCATTCCTTGCCAAGATTAGAGATGTTTCATATCCTATCCCAGTTGAGCTACCAGTAACAACGGCAACCTTTTGATTGGATGAAGAGGAAGAAGCCATAGTATTACTACTCATTCTATACATTATAGTACTTAAGTAAGCTACCGATCCTGCCACTGCTTGGTAAGTGAGACCAAACTTACTTTTGACATAATTTTTTGACTACCACCAACATCCACTATAACACTCTGCCCTGTTTTGATTTTTCATTGTCTAATTGCCTATTTAGCAGCATCTGAGAAGAATGTTCCTTCTTCTATTTACTTACATCTTCTATTACACTTTGAAGAGTTATCAAGGGTACTATTTTTATTGTGTTAAATCTTCCTGCAGTTCTAGCCATGAGATCCTCTATTGAATGTGCACTATCTGCATCCACCACCCAAAGAAATGTGTGTTCAAGCTTAGAGTGAAACTGCTATAAGACTCTCACTCCATATTTTTGTGCGTTTTTCTCCATAGTTGGAGTCTGACTCAATAGGTATTCCATACTCTATTGTACAGTGGGCATGCTTCTTGTGTGCGTTCTCCATATATTCCATATAAACCCATATTACTATACCTTCCATACTAGATATGAAAAATGGTCTGATTTAATGCAACTAGATTTCGGTCCTAACTACGTTAGGGCGACTAGATTTCTTTAGCTAATCTTAGATGGATGATTGGTAGTAGCTGTAATGAATGACCATGAGTAATTTGAAGTCATTGATGAGCCGTATGTAGCTTTAACCGCTCTTGTAAGTATGGCTGTGTCGACCCACCGGTCTAATTGACTGCCGATTCACACAATTATATAAATTATTTTCAGTTGATTGAAGTGTAACCGTATTTACAACCAGTAATTTTAACGAAGCAGATATTTACCTCTTTATGCTAGATGATATTACTGTACAGATATTATTGCCACGAACACGGCTATTGCCATAACGATAATTTGCGTCATTCTTGATGATAGATCAAAACAGATTTGTTTTACTAATTGTCCTAAGAGCCCACTTGGATTATAATCCTTAGAGCATCAAATTCTCAGTATAGGCAAGTCAAATAATTGGATCTAATTACACAAAATAGTTGATTTTTTTGCAATTGAGAGATCTGGTTACTAAAAGTGCAGATTTACGTACACATATAAACAATTTCAAACTCAAATTGAAAGCTAAAGTTCTATCAAATCAGACGACATCAGATTTTGATGTTCGCTATAATTATATTTGAAATAATGTCTATTATTTATATTATGCAATATATTATATTAAAAGCCTTTTTCTGAATTGAGAGATCAAATGTGTAGAACTGAGTCTGGTTAGGACAACAAGGATTCATTTGCATATCTATCAGGAGGTGCATATAGTAATTACAAAAAGAAAAGAATCCCCGACTTCTGTAGTATAATTTCCCTCAGAAAAGAATATTGCAATTACAAATTACAAAAAAATTTTTGAATCAGAGGATAATCAACACCAGCAGTGTGGCTTGAATGAAGGTAAGCCACAGCTCCCTTGAATATAGAGATTCAAACAGTTTATCAATATAGTCGTAAGCATAATGATTGAGCAGGAAAGAATAGAGTTAATACTACGTGAACAGGTTTGTCTTCGCTAGGTCTACAACTTCATCTCCTTTGCCATTCAGTACCGCCTTTATCATATAGAGTGTGAAGCCCTTGATCTGTTCTCGAGTAATCGTTGGCGGCATCGCCAACTCTTGCCTATTCACGATTACATCAACCAAGGCTGGACCTTCATGCTCTAAGGCCTGACTTAGTACCGTCTTTACCTGCTCCGGTCTTTCAGCTCGTAGCCCCAAAATTCCAACCGCTTCAGCCAGCCTTGAGAAATCGGTTTCTACCAAATCAGTTGCATGGGAGAGGAATCCGGCTGCCTTCATTTCAAGTTCTACAAAACTCAGAGAGCTATTATTAAAGACAACTACTTTGATAGGCATCTTTAATTGCTTTAATGAGATAAAGTCCCCCATGAGCATAGAGAACCCACCGTCTCCAGAGAGGCAAATAACCTGACGACCTGGAAAAGTTTCTTGTGCTCCAATTGCTTGTGGCAGAGCATTTGCCATCGAGCCATGTGAAAAAGATCCTAGCAGCCTCCGCTTACCATTCATGCGTAAATAACGTGCAGCCCAGATGGTAGGGGTACCTACATCACAGGTAAATATCGCCTCAGGTGATGCCATCTCGTCAATTAGCTTTGCCACGTACTGAGGATGTATTGGCTTCTGCCCTATCTTGCCGATTGCATGCGCGTCCAAGTCCTTCCGTGCCTCTCTGTAGTGGTCAAGGGATTTCTTCAGATGACGATTACCTTTGTCGGGTTCTTTCTGTTTAAGCAATGGTATCAATGCTATCAGCGTCTCACAGACATTTCCAACTAATCCTAAATCCACTTTTGTACGCCTACCTATCTGTTCGCCTCGAATGTCTATCTGAACTATATATGCATGAGAAGGATAGAATTGCTGATACGGAAAGTCAGTGCCAAGCATGAGCAGCAAGTCAGAATTCATAATGGCATAGTATCCTGAAGAAAAACCGAGTAATCCAGTCATTCCCACATCGTATGGGTTTTCATATTCTATGAACTCCTTTCCTCTCATAGCATGAACTATTGGAGCCTGCAAAATGCCTGCAACCTTGATCAGTTCCAAATGTGCCCCAGCACAACCCGCACCACCTAGGATAGTCACCTTTTCTGCCGAATTGAGAACTTCTGCAAGCTCCGCAATTCCTTGCGGACTGGGACAAATTACCACCTTGGATTGTTTTACACGTGTGATAGGTCTAGCAGATACAGCCTCTTGTAGTGCGACATCGCCCGGAAGGACAATGATAGAAACTCCAGAGAGTGAAAGGGCCGTCCTCATTGCGATATCAAGAATGCGCGGAATTTGGTCTGCATGTGAGGCAAGCTCGCAATAGTGACTACATTCTTTGAACAAAAGTTCTGGATGTGTCTCTTGAAAGTATGAGCTTCCAATTTCTCTGCTTGGTATATGTGCAGCAATTGCCAAGACAGGAACTCTGCTCCTGTAACAATCGTATAGTCCATTTATCAAATGCGTATTCCCTGGCCCGCAGCTGCCAGCACATACCGCCAGCTCTCGAGTAAGGTGAGCCTCGGCTCCGGCTGCAAAAGCAGCTGTTTCCTCATGGCGAACATGAATCCAAGAGATTTTTTCTTTGCCTCGATCTCTGACAGCATCTGTAATCCCATTTAAAGAATCTCCAGATACTCCGTATATTCTCCTGACTCCAGACGCTATTAGCGAGTCGACTATTATATCTGCGACTCTTTTTGCCAAGGTTACTGGTTCACTCTCTTATGCTTATGATCGCCCCAAGACTGCTTCTTAGTATTGAGATCAATCATTTTCATGTACATCAGTAGTGATTCGGGGATTAATTTACGTATCATGCAAGTCAACCTATACTTTTGGTACACTTTTTATAATATCTTTCTGAAAACTTAAAAGACGATTCTGATATCGAGGGACGCGCATGATCGTGTTCCCGGAACAATCAATTCAGCTGTACATGTACATATACAAGACAAGACCAGTATGAGCTCAATAAACGCTAAAACTATCTGCGTTTGTAATGGATTTGCTCACTTGAACAATCTATCAACTCTACAAATTACGATATATCTAATTCCATCGATAACTTAAATTCTTCTCATGAGTTGAAAATAACCCGGGTATCCCGGGCGTTGAGCGTTTACAAATTCCATCTAATTACTCGCAATCTATAATCATCATCATTATTACAATTCCTTCATCAATAACCTGAATTATAGGAAAACCTGGTATAATATCATGTTAGGAGAATTTAAAATCTTACCTGCTATTTAGTCAACACCGCCCAGAAATTTGAACCGACATAAATCATTGTGTTTGCTTTTGTAACTTTGTAAATTCAGATAATTTGGCAATCAATTCATTTATCATCTTTTGTTGCTGCAATATTAAGACCATAAAAAATGATTCCGCTGAATAGTATTCACCTTTGGAGCTAACAGCTCTAACATAGTCTTTATTTTGTCCACATTCAGAAAGCATCTTATCAAAGAGAAGCGCACTTTCTTCCCTTAGAGCATATTCAAAGTCTTTCCATAATTTGATTTCTCCTGTTAAGATATTGATACTATCCTTATCTTCTTTTGGTTCATTTTGGGACGCTTTCATTATCAGCTAATGTCGTTTACATTCTTTTTAATAATAGAACTACAAAGGGAGGGGCCGAGGGGACTGTATATTTAATGGAATATCCCAAGTGTTGCTTCGTAATCGTGATCTTCATTTGTTCAGAGCTAGCACTTAGGTCTAATCTAGGAGCTGACGGCCAGAATGTCTTGCTATAGGTAGGTGCGCTCATGATCTATTATTGCACCGGTCTTAGTTAGCATAATCGTCCCTGAGACTTGTTTCCAGTTTACTGGTTATGGGTATGAATTTGATAATAATTACAATTATCGAACTCAGATAAGCGTACGCTCAGACCGCCTATACAATCCATTAGGATCGGGTGGATCGAAAAACTGTTACAAATCCCCATATTATAGTAAATTGGTAGTGTGGCGTATCCTGGCACTTTATCTTATTACTATAGAAAATGTTTTGCTGATGAGGCTTCTAATGTATTAGAAACCGGCTTGACATATGTCGTAACTTAAGGTAACTAGACTTTAGTTTTGCACTTTCCGTCAGCAGCAGGAATCGAGCTGACTCACATTACAATAGAGATGCTTTAAGTTGTCATTATAACACCACAAGTCAATTTTCGCTAATTAGGATTAGTCTATTATTAAATTCGATAGCAAGGCTTTTTTGTCTTAGTCTCAAACGAATATCGTTTGCAAAGTTTATCATATTTTGCTCATCTATATCTGATGTGTGTATTTCAGCACGGATATACTTGACAGGTTCAAATTTGCCTTCAAAATAACCGTCAAACTCGATTAGTGACATTCCTCTATATTTGGAAGCCATATCTCTGATTACCTCAAGGTATCCTTCAACTCGGGGTAAATAGAACTTAATAGAATCAGATAGTACTTCTACCTTAAAATCCTCTGGGTGCTTGTCTTTGATTTCATTCATAATACCTAGATTTTTGTTGAAGGTATCCAAATTCCTTGTCATCCAAGGCGTGATTAGACATACCATTAAACATTTTGTAGTGCAGTTATTAATTACACGATCAGTTGATTATTATTATTGATGTCTTTTTACTGTTTTTATATTACGTAATGAAAGCCATAATCTTTGACATGGATGGTGTACTAGTAGATGCAATGCCATTTCATTATCAAGCAATGAAGTCTGCAGTTAAAGAAATAACTAGTATTGATTTAGATAAAAGGACATTTTATCTACTTGAAGGAATGCCTGTTGAGGAACTGGCCCTAGAAATATTCAAACTAAAAGGATATCTTGTTAATGATAGCGGCAAGAAAGACAACACATCCAACCAGAAAGCAGAAGAGGTAGCAAAAAGAAAAAAAGAAATATTCAGAGAAATGAACATAATACCAAAATCATATGATGGTGTAAGGGAATTAATAAGTAATGATTTAAGGGGCTGCTTGAAAGCTGTTGTAAGTGGTGCAGCAAAACAAGAGGTTGATGCTATTATAGAACGAAATTTTGGAAAGGATAATTTTGATCTAATTATGAATGGTGATGAATTTGAAGGAAAAGGAAAGCCTGATCCTGCACCATTTAAAGTAGCATTACAAAAGCTAAATTTAGACAATAATGAGGCGTTAGTAGTAGAGAATGCACCGCTTGGGATAAAATCGGCTAACGATGCAGGCATTCAGTCTATTGTTACATTGAATACATCTCCTCTTGTTTTAGACAATTTTAAAGACTTGATATCAGAAGATAGAATATTCAAAGATACCAAATCAGCAGTGCGATTTCTAAAGAAATGGTGCATTAGTGGTAATGAAAGTTAAAGAAACTGCATGAATGTCAAAGGATGAATGTTGAAAAAATGAGCCTTCAGTGTTGTTCCTGAATTTCTATGAATCCAATTCAAGAAACTATTAGTGGTTGATGTTTGATATTACAAAATAATATGTATAGGAAATTTGCGTAGTATCTCTATTAAAAAAACCAATCAATCTCATCTGTTTAGATGTAGTTTTAATGTAAGCCTATTATAGTATTTAGTTGAGTCCACAACAACTTGAGCAGTACACCAAAAGAAGAAGGAGAAGAATTAGAAAAGACTGAAAATGAAGAGGAATTACTAGAAGAAGAGGAAAACAAATCTGAAATATAACACAATAACCTCTACCTACAGCTTAACAAGAACGAACGAACGAACAAACAAACAAAATCCATGATAAATCTTGTTCTCTGTATCCTGCATCTTGCTTTGTCATCTTTTTCTTAGTTTAGGACATTGTATAATGCAGCATCTTTTACCGCTATGTCCTCTTCTTCTTGATTGCCTGTAGACTTGGCAATAACTGATTCTTCTATATTATTATGACCGTCATTATTATCTATCATCTGTCTGAAAACAACAGTAATTAAACCATAAGATATTTAATTCCATACATTCAGGCCTCATATTACCTTTATAAGAGATTAAACTGGAAAAAAGAAGAGAGATAAGAATAGATATAGATTGTAGATAAATGATGTTGTATAGTTTTAATGCTGAGCAATGCCAAAAGTACAAGAACAGAGGACCAGCACATCCTCATCGCTTCATTCTGCACTGACAGAATCTCAATGTAACAAATGTGGAGCACAACTAGAATGGAACCCTCAGTTTAACGATATCAATTCACCAAAGTATGTAGCACAACACTGCGGTCAAGACTACCTAATAACTATAGACAGTGTCAAAGTCGAAATGGTTGAGCCGTTGATTGCAGAACAAGGAAGAAAAGAAAACAATAAATCGGTGTCGGAGGAAAATGAAAAGCCGAAGGCTATATTGATAGCAGAAAAATTAAAAAATAATGATAATAAACTACCATTACAAAGGAAAGCAAAGTTAGGAGATGGAAGTCATATTGCTGCTGAAGATAGATGAATTTGTAACAACTACTAGATTAAGAATTACAAAGAATTCATTGTAGGCTCTATTATTCTAGCAGATTTTATAGTCACATGTTCAGCAACACTCTCAAGGCATCCAACATGACTCATTAGTTATAATACATATTTACGAGCAAACGAAATGAATAGCCTGTTACTGCTGCCATTACTACTGCCACAACTACTAATGCTGAAACAGTCTTAATAATAAATCCAAGTTCTTCTATTCGATCGGCTCATCATCTTACATTCAAAAACCAAAATCATACTACAGTAACTAGCGATATTTATTGAAAACTTGACTGGCAAGCAAGTAGACCCGCGCAAGTTCATGCACCTTCGCTACACGAGGCTTCGCTTATAGACACGAACAAAAAAACTAATCAATGTCACCCGATAGCATCCCTATCTGTGACTTGCCTTTCCTATTTTCTCTAAATACCTGACTAATAGTGTTTGTTGCTAGATCGAATCTACGAAATATACTTATGATTATGCCATCGTACTCAGTCTAACAGTAGATTGCTAAGATATGTTGACGCCATTGGCCCCGGAAGACCATTACGAACGATTTCCAATATGTTAACACCTTTGGAAATAAAGTGTAGAACTATTAATACATCTTTTGTGTCATTTCGCCCGGCGAAAGTGAACTCACAAGTAACAATTGACAGAATCAAGATGTGAAAAGGCTTCAAATTATTTGATATTGTATAACTTGACAAAAGATAAAGTGGAATTCTAGAAGAGAGAATATTTGTCTTATGGTCTTCTACGAATGCTTAGATTTATGATAATATTCTATCGCTTGTCTGAAATTACCGCCATATCTTGGTGCTGAAGCTTGAGCAGTATCTCTTGTTGTTTGTTCAAACGTTTTAGCAGTATTAGCTGCAATTCTTGAAAGCTCTTTTACATTATTTTTCTCACGGGCGAGCAATGTGAGTTCAAAGAAACATACCAAATGATTCCAGAGAGTCAGTGACGACAAAGATCATCCATTCTATGCATCTAGGTTTGATAGATGTGGCCAGAGATAAGAATTTTCCAAATCATTTGAAAATGTTTTCGTAAAGTCTGTTATTGCAGCATCGAGTTTTGATTTCTTTATCTCAAAGTAAGACGTCGTGTTTGTATTTTACTCATTGATACCTTTGTATATAGATTCACAATGAAGACAGTCTGTTATAAATTTGTAATTCTTTTCTGCTCCCAGAATACGTCTATTGCAGATTAGGCATTAATTATTTTAAAATTCATATATCCCTATTTCTTATTAATACTGGGTGTAAATACATGCCTACATCATCTAAAAAATCTAAGACAAACGTTAGAAAAGTAAGAGACGGTGTAAGTACATATAAACCTGGCCTTCAGGATTTTAAAAGAGGAGGCCATGAGAGTAAGAATGGTCGACTCGGCACCGATAGAGAACGAGCAATAGACTCTCAAAGATCTTTGCAGACCAGACGCATGGACAATATTTTTGATACTTTTAGAAGAGATATTGAAGATACGATGATGCCTTGGTCATCATCTTTATGGGGTTGGCGCGTTCCCTCTCTACTAGCAACTGAAGAGGATGATCAGGATCAAACTATGGTAAGAATGCCAATTTTTGATATGGTCAATAAAGAAGACAGATATGAGTTAAAAATAGAAATACCAGGAATCGAAAAAGAAAATGTAAAAGTAAAAGCAACAAAAGACTCAGTTGAAATCTCTGGCGAACAATCGAAAGAAGAAGAATCACAGGATGAGACAAAGAGATTTGTATACAATGAACGTTCATATAGCTCATTTTATCGCAAGATTCCAATTCCTGAGGAGATATTGTCCTCTAAAGTTAGTGCCAAAATGAGCAATGGAATACTACATATTGAGATTCCAAAGAAAAACCCTACAACACTAGAAGAGGGAACAACAGTGGAAATCAAATGATTGCCCCTACGGATGTGTCCCAAATGTCTCAATTACAGATCGACGAATATGAATATAATACTGGAATGTGCCTATATGGCCTAATATACCCTGGGTTCATGAATAATGTTATAAGACTGTACATCCCCCCTCACATTGGCTGATTCCTACTTATTTAAAGTCCCAATAGTTCAAGATATGATCCTATTTCTTTAAATGAAGCCAGATGATAGTCATTCATATGTTCAAGTACACGATAAATATGGTACCCATCACCAAGCAAATTACATTTACTGCATTTAATTCTATAATATGGATCAATTCCTAAAGTTCTATAAGCCTGCAAAATATCTTCATCATCAGCTACGTATTCATATATAGATAAGGGCGTCGAAGATTCATCTTCAATTGCAGACTTTGACTTTAGCAAGCCGTTGACGCATACCTTGACAGATTTTGCTCTTGATTTGGTTTGATGATCCTCATCAAGATCTGAAATTTCAGAAATTTTCATAAAGTGTCCAAAACATTGTTCTTCCGTGGCATTTTTCAGTATTTGTGAAAGTTTTACTTGCTGCCTCACTTGCTCTTGAATCTGAACCGACATCAACTTTTCTATTTTATATTAGTTTATAAAAAGATTGATTCTCGTATTTGAGGTATTCCGATATTGAGCATTATACCGATTAGATCGGTAGATATTACTTGTACGTATCTCGCTAGTCACTTTCTAACTGCCAGTACGGCTAGGTTATTTCTGTGGGAAGTATAAGCTGCTTATTCCCCTGTCTGCCGGTTGGCCATAAAGATCTGGATGCATGTAATAGCCCCGTTCTTTAGCCGTTTTATCTTGTTCAACATGAACTCTATGCGCGCTAGCCCAAGGATCCCTACGAATACCTGTAACCTGCCAAGAGACTTTCATAGCTGAAGTACCGCCGGCGATCCTAAAACTGCTATGCTTATGGCTGTCATTGTTATCATTATTGTCAACAGTATCAATGTTATTTGTACTCGATTCATTTATTTCCTTTGAAATGTAGAGATTGATTTCGATTAAATCAATGCAAATGCAATAGTTGGCTGCCTATAATTATTTTTGTGCAATTTGTAGTTAATCTATATTTATACTGAAC
>Ga0207663_10001076_pt1 | contig 12519 bp, 5 predicted proteins | sample LARL53metaG_FD_184346 | JGI IMG/M metagenome (GOLD analysis project Ga0207663, IMG submission 184346) | Corn, switchgrass and miscanthus rhizosphere microbial communities from Kellogg Biological Station, Michigan, USA - LAR L5-3 metaG... | ecosystem: Host-associated > Plants > Roots >...
GAAAGGGGCGCTCCACGGGGTTAGGTCGACGCCCGTAGTCGCGGGACCGCACCCCCGTGGGTTCGCGAGAGTCGCGCGTGGGCCGCCACCCAGCGTCAGCTGCAGCTCGTCAAACGGCAGCTGCGGGTTCTGATCGAAGGTGACCGTCAACTGGCCGGTCTGCTGGTCGATAGACCCTCGCCCTGCAAGCTTCACGACGATCCCGGATTCGCCTTCGCCGACGACCTGCACGAACAGGCGGACCATTTTGCCGTCTTGCGCATCTCCCGGCGTGCACGGGTCACACAACGGCTGAGCCAAGAACACCTGTCCCACGAGAGCTTCTTCGAGCGCCGGAGTCTTGATACGTACAGTCCCCACTTGGGACTCGCGTGGACAGGAGCCAGGACTCGCAGCCTGCTGAGCACCACGTCCGGGGCCAAAGAACTGGGCTTCCGAACACGCCTGCAAGCCCCACGCTGACGACGGCGATATCACGGTCCCCATCGGCAAGGTCGTCACAACTCGCTTCACATTGGGCGTCGCCAGATCATCTGGCTCATCGCTCTGCGGAACCGCGAGCTTGAACGTGTAGCCCGCAGGGACGCCGGCTTCCAGTGTGTCCGGCAACATTGACATCGACGAGCCAAACTGCAGCAAGCCACAATCAGACAACGATCCCATCGAAGAGGATTCTCCGGAGAACGCGTTTGGCGCTTCCCACGAATCCGCTTCCAAGCCTGCTGTCAACGTGTCCGAGCACTGCGTTGGGCTCGTCAACAACGCCGCGCGCGTCGTCGCGCTGCTACGCCCACCAAACGTCGCGCCAGCCTGAGCTTCACCAATCAATTCGTCGAGGAGAGACTTGTTGGGACCCGGCCCATTGTGATCCGCCGGAACGCCCCAGATCGTTATCCATGCAGCGAGCACCTTGGCGGCCTCGCTGATGTCCGGTGCCGTAACCCGCACAGAGTTGTCGCCATCAGACAGAACGCTCGTATCCAGGCGCACCGGCACAAACAGCGAATTGAACGCGAACGCAACTGGCTCCCCCGGGCTGGGGGCGATGTTATACACAGGGGTCACAAAGGTATATGCATTCGGTGTGCCGACCGTGACTGTAGCCATCCCAACGATCGTGTCGGACGCGCAATTAATCGGTTCACGGTTTGGAAGGTTGACCGCGACGTTCGCCATCGGGCAGCGCGGCAGGCGCACCGCGCTGCCGACCAGTCCGGACGGGAAGTTTGCTCGCACATCCTTCAACCCGCCCGACCCTTCACCTGGTTCACTGGTGTTGATACCGAAGCCGGTCGTCACATCAACATGTGCTCCAGCGCGACTCGACGACATCGCCGTGACCACGCTTCCCGGCGCGAGCCCGAATGCGGCAGGAGATGAGCTGATTCTCAACGGCGTGATCGCCGATGCCGTTGCCGGTCCGCCGCCAGATACCGTCGCATGATTGACCACACTCGAAGGCAGGCCGGATCCAGCGACATTGGTTGCAATACGGACGACCAGCGTGTCGCCGGCATCGACGGCTCCAGTGTACGTACAGCTCACCGTCGACCCGACCGACGACGGGCAGCTCAGGCGATTGCCCGTGGTTGAACCCCCTGAGTAGCTATCGAAGCCCGACGCTTCAGCCGCCGTCAAACCAACCGGAAGCGAGTCTTCGATCGTCACCGTTTCACCGGTGGTCGGGCTGCCTCCCACGTTCGCTGCCGTCAACACAAGCGTCCCGTTGCCGCCCGGGGCAAAGTTTGTCGGTTCGGAGACTGAAGTGATCACCCACCTCGGAGGCTCTTGGGCCACCGCGAGGGATGCATGCGGGCAGATGGCCGCGAGAAGGATTCCTGCACAAGCCGTGAGCGTTGCGATTCTCCTCGCGAAGCTTCGCGCTCTCGTACGGTCTGCTTGTGTGACCGGTTCGCGCAATGCATCCATGACGGCCTCCGCGCTCCATGCGCTGGCTTCGCGATCCCGCTCGATCGCACGACGCGAGAGCGGCTTCGCCGGCCCGAAGCCTAGGGAAGAGGTCGCACGCAAGCTCACTTGCCTCCCCCACGCTTAGATTGTCGGTAGCGCTTGCGGGCCTGCGCTTCGCAGATGCGTCGCTTATGTTTGGTCCGCTTCGCTCTGCATGCCCTTAGCGCCGCGGCGCGTTTTTGAGCGGTAGTAAGTGGCGCCACACTCGGCTTAGACACCACGGGCGCCAGGCTCACCGGTTCAGAGACCGCCGCGCTCGCCGGCGCGTCGAAGAGATGCGGCACGCTCGGCGGGCCCTGACAGACATCGCCCTCGCACGGAACGGCCGTAGGGTCGACGTTGTCCCCCGCATGTGGGATGCGCGCGTCATAGACATCATAAGCACCGTCCGTGTCGCCCTGCACCAACCCGCTAGCGGTCGCGAAGAACACGTCGCTCCCGCTAGCGCTGTTATCGAGAAAAATTGAATCTTGAGTACTCGTCCCCGAGGAGACCAAGTAGCGCGTGCCGCTGTCCCACTCGTAGACGTCACGTGCGTCGTTTCTGTCTCGTACGATCAGCGGGTCGGGTGTATCAAAAAAGACCTGGCCGCCGTCTAGCGAGATACCCCGGCTATCCACCACGCCCGCGGTGGCCCCGCTCTCCGACTCATTGCCTTGCTCGTCGATTCCCGATATGACGGCATCACCCGATGGGGCGACCCCTGTCGGTGGACACGAGACACAGTTTAGCTCGTCGCTCGCGGCGTCGTAACGGAATACCTGATCGAAGCCACCACTATCGTTGAATCCGGCGATCGGAGCGTTAGTCTCAAAGACAGTCACCGACCCGTCGGCAGACACACGAGCGGGGCCTATGCATACGACGTTACTCACTTCTACCGGGGCTCGGGCGGCACATGTAGGCGCTCCCGGCAGGTCGGCGATCTTGGTGATCGTTCCCCCGTCGGGTCCGGATGACCATCGGGCGAGTTCTGGCGTTGATGCGGACGTGTTCTCGAACAGGAGAGAGGACCCATCGTCGGTGGAGGTTACGATCGAGCCGACGACGCCGGGAAGAAAGGTCAGTTCTTTGGTCGCGAGATTGAACTCGTACGTCTTAGGCGAACTGTCTTTCGGCGCATCATTGGTCAGCTGATCGACGCTGGCAAAGTATGCGCGTGAGCCGTCAGGAGACGCGAATACAAACGAATATGCTTCTCCTGTAAAGCGCGACGCCGCTGTACTAGGCAGGGCTGTCGGTCCGTGTGGGGCCGCGTCACCCACGTGTCCAGCAAGTCGCGACTGGGAAACGAGGACGGTCCGCCGTGCGCCGTCAGGAGCGGTTTCACGCACGTACAGCTCAGGAGGATCGGTAGTACAGGGGTGCTGTTCACAGGGCCCCACCTGCTCGAACGGTGAGGCCGTCGATACATTAGGATCAGGGCTCACGAAGAACGCACGCGACCCATCAACAGAGATCTGATTGTCGAGCTGATCGGGATTGGCGACACGCTCCCCTTGACCCACCGGGGCGATGGCCGCCGGCACGGCACCGAATGGGCTGAGAGATCCGTTCGGCAGCACCCCTGCCTCAGTAAGAACACTCCCGCTGTACTCGTAAAAGCCCCAAGCACCACTGCCATTGAGGCTCGTCTGTGGAGCTCGCTGTTCGTCTTCCGGCAGAAGCGTGCCAGCGTAGGCAAAATAGAGCGTTCTACGATCGGAGCTTCCCCCAACGGGTATGAGCGTCCGAAATTCTCCACTCGGGTGTTCGATCGCTGGCCTGCCCGCCCACAAAGGTGCGACCGACAGATCCTGGTCGGCGATAAAGATGTTCGACGAATCATGGGCGTCTGGAGGTGGCGCATAGGCTTCCTGCGCCACGAACACAAGGCGCGTCAGGTCCGCGGCGGGATCGAGCCACCTAGGCGTCTCGAATAGGGCACCCCTGGTAGTGCCCACCCAGCGTGGCATGGCAGCGGTCGTATCCCACCCGGACCCCGACCGGCGCGCCACGTAGAAGTTGTTCGTTGCGCCTGTAACGGCGTTTCCGACGCCCCCGGATGCGCCAAAGAGCACCGCGTTCCCATCCGTCGCCGCCACAGAGTAGTAGCGAGAGACAAGGGGGCCTTTGCCAGCGCTGTTGCCGCTCTTATTGGCTGGTGAGACCTGCTCATAGATACGGCCATTGGGTAGCCCGGAAGACCCAGCGACGGGTTCGGGCCCAACGGTCGCGTACGCGTAGACATGAGCGGGCCGCACGGCGCTCGCCCCGACGACGAGGAGCAACGCCGCGAGGGAAGTCCGGACCGTGCCTCTACGTGTGTGCCGCTTGCCAGAGCCCGATGCCACCGCTCCCGACCCACCAGCCGGGGGGCTCACCTCATGTCCCTCGTCCGTGCGGGGTGCGATGTCTGAGGTCCGGTCGGGTAGCTCTTGGCTCTGACCCCCAGGCAACCTTTCGTAGGCGCACGGGACCGATCGGGGCAAGCATTTCGCGTCGTGTCCGTCATTCCCTGCCTCTCTCCGCTTCGCGCTTCTCTTGCGGCGGGCGCCTGTGGATGTTGGGTTCCAAGGCCTTATTGAAGTTGGTGTCTATAAACGCTGGTGGAACAGTACTGCAATCGAGGAGCCCGTGTCAACAGGCGGCGGCGAGGCTGGGTTGGCGGGCACCTTGCCAGGGGCAGGGTTCGTCGACCTACCCCTATGTTCGGGGCAACTGAGCGCTAACGTTGGCCTGCTCGCTCCTTAGCCCGTGGCGGGCGGGAATGCCGTCGCTCTGGCTGCCATCTTTGCTGCCGTAAACGCGGCTATGGCAATTCCCTACGTCTTGCCGCCCGCTCGAGAACCCGAGTGCCCAATGAACGACCGCTACACATCGCGTCTACCCTTAATGACAAAATCAGCCTCTCCCTGTACCCACACTGACCCTACCCTACGGCTCAAACACGCGGCCCGGCGGCTTGAGTGAACGTACGCGCAGTGTACTCGATTCGCGAGCACCGCGTCAATACCCCCTGAGGGGATGAGGGTCCCGCCACCCCAGACCGGACCCGTACGGCTGACACTGGGCACCCAGCCGGCAAGTCCCAGCCACATGGGAGGGGCCGGCCAGCCGCACGGGAGAGACGGGACGTGGCGGGGCGGAGCAGTCCTCGTGGGCATGGCAGCCAACGAGTACGCCGATCAAGAGCTGGTTGTGGCCGTCGACACGAGTTTGGCAGAGAGGGACGCGAGCATCCCGCCGAGCAACTCGCGCGCCCGGGTGTCGCGCCCCCACCCACCTACGTGTCCTGCAGGCCCCGACAGCCGAACCGGCCGGCAGCTTCGCAGGGGTCGCTGCCCGACTTCCCGGACCTGACCCGGGAGGACTCCCAACGCGCCGGCGAGCTCGCCCGGCAGCCCTCGGCGTGCGGCTCCTCCCGACTCCCACGCGATCGTCTGGCACCTCCAGACTCTGAGCAGCCGTCCGAGCTCGTCGAGCTGCTCCCGGACAGTAGGTGCTCATCGGTGGCCTGATGGTGCAACTGCACGCCCTCGAGCACGGCGTCAGCGAAGTGCGGTTTACCGGCGACATAGACGTCCTTGGTCAAGCGCGCCCGTAGGGCGCGCTTGACTCCATCGATGCGGCGCTCCGTGGCGGTGGTTTCGAGTTGGTCGGACCAGACCTGGACGGCTATGCGCATCGCTACAAGCGCGATGGGCTGATCGTCGACGTGCTGGCGCCCGAGGGCATCAAGCCGCCGCCGAACCTCGGGGCTGGCCTAAAGGCGATCGGCGTGCCGGGCGGCTCCCAGGCCATCACGAGGTCAGAGACCGTCACCGTGATCGTCGAGGGACGCTCGTTCGAGCTTCGCCGGCCGACGCTGCTCGGAGCGGTGCTCATCAAGGCGCGGTCCCTGATGGTCCACAGCGACCCCGAGACCCAGCGCGAGAATCTCCTGCGGCTGCTGGCACTCATCGAGTACCCTCGCGAGAGGCGAGACTGCAGCTGGACTGGGGTGGCCACCTTGCGAACACAGAAGGCGCGCGTGCGGACGCCTCCTCTATGGCTCCCCCGCTGAGGCCAAGCCGCACATGCTTAGCGTAACCGAGGCGCTCGAGGCGCTTTCAATCGGTGGATGGCCAGACAACCTCACCCTCACAACGGCCAACGCCCTCGACGCGAATGCCGACTACCTCGACATAGTCGTCCATACGGACGTCCCTCGCGTCGACGGGGCCCGACGCGATCCCGACGGAGTCCGACGCCTGCTCGCCTCCTACGCCCGCAACGTCGCGACCAAACGCGAGCCTGCGAACAATCGCTCGCGCAGCGGAGAAACCACTTGGCGAGACCACCCTGCACGACTACCTGCGCGTGCTAGGACGGCTCTTCTTGATCGAGGATCAGCCGAGCTGGAAGCCACAACTGCGCTCGCGAATACGACATGCGCTCGGCCAAAGACACATCTCTTCCTGAGCCGTTCACAAATATCCGACCGCGATCGGCCTCGTGGCCATTTTCCTGCTCGGCTTCGTCGGCTTATCACAATGCCCAAGCTACAAGCCTTCCACGCCGATCTATATCGAACCACGTGCTTAGACCGATTATGTCTAGCTCAAGCTTCGTGGCCCCGCTAGCGCAGTCTACTGTTTTGAATGGAAACCAGCCACGGACAAGATACGCGCAGCGATATGCTCCTTCAACCCCGCGTGCGGACTGTGCGTTACTCCAAAAATATCCCCCAGCCAGCGCCACGTGTACGCTCGCGGTTACCGCATCGCGGAGGTTCCTAGGTGGACGAGCGTCTGCTGCCCCTACCGCTATAATGCGGCCCAATCGCCACTCAAAAGGTAGGCAGTCGTACACATTCGACGCAAATCCCAAGGAACCACCGCCGATCACGCTGCAGGCCCCAGCTAGTAGACCACTTGGGTCACTTCTGTTTTCTGGATTGTCGCTTGTGTAGCTGTATGGTTCACCGGTGGTGTCTAGTGCGGGGTCTACGGATAGGAATTGTGCTGTGGTCGGGTCGTATGTGCGTGCGCGAAGGTAGATGAGTCCGGTGTCGGTGCTGGTGTACTCATCGTTGTAGCGTAGTAAGCTGTTGTTTGTGTGGCTGGTTGAGTTGAGGCTGCCGTAGGGGTTGAAGGTGTAGGCGGCTTCGACTTCTCCTTTGAGGTTCATGATCATGCGCATGGAGCCTTGTTGGTCGTGGTGCATCCATTGTGTCGCGCCGCCGCTGGTGATCTGCTCGATGGAGAGGTTTTCGGGGCCGTAGATGTAGAAGTTGGATTCGTCAGAGAGGACCTGTGGTGTTGCCTGGGTGGTGTCCCAGGTGAGATTGGTTTTGGTGCCGTTGATCGTTTGGGTTTGGCGTAGGTTGTTGCCGTCGTAGGTGTAGCTGTCTTCGATTTTTTTGGTTTCGCCTTCTTCGGGGCGTTTTACGCTTGTGAGATTGCCGACCTGGTCATAGCCGTAGGTGGTAGCGGGACCTTTGGTTGGTTTTGTTTCGGTGCGTCTGCCGTCCGCGTTGTACGTATATGTCAGTTCGGGGCCTTTTTCGAGCTCGTCAGCTGCGTTGTACGTGTAGGGGCCTTTGCCTTCGATTTTCGTTGGGTTGTTCGCTTTGTCGTATTCGTAGGCGAGGCCGCCCGCTTCGGTGAGACGGTTGTTTTCGTCGTATTTGTATTCGGTGTTTTCTGCGCCTGGGAATCCTTTGTTGGTTGTTTTTTTCAGTTGACCGATGTTGTCGCGTGTGTAGACTTGGGAGCCGGTCGTTTCGGCGCCTTTCGTGAGTTTTATTTCGGTCATCTGGTCGGCTTCGTTGTAGACGTATTTGTCTTCGTATTTCGATTCAGCGGGGTAGGTGACCGAGGCCAGTTGTGAGTCGGCGTTGTAGCCGAAGGTGTCCGTCCGTGAGTTCCAGTCGGTGACTGATTCCAGGCGGTTGTCTTTGTCATAGGCACGCGTGACGGCTTTTTCGTTGGGGTAGGTAATCTTTGTTGGCCCGTTGGCGAGGTTGTATTCGTATTTTACAACCTTTTTGGCGCCGTTTTTGTATTCGGTGAGCCGGTCCAGTTTGTCGTAGGTGTTTTCGGTCGTGCCGGTTTCGTCGGTCATTTTTTTGACCTGTGAGTCTTTGTTGTATTCATAGGTCACTTCTGATGGTTTGCCCGTGGAGTATTTGACGGTTTTTGGGCGATCAGATTCGTCATAGGCATATTCGACGGTATGTTTTTCGGGGTCTTCCGTTTTTTTCAGGTTCCCCGTCGCGTCGTATTCCTTCTTTGTTTTGTGTTCCAGCGGGTCGACTTCTTCGGTGACCTGCTCGAGAGCGTTGCGTTTGTATTCCCAGACGTGTTTGTTGCCGTCGGTGTGGCTGGTCATCTGACCTTCGCTGTCATACCCCGTTTCAACAATGGTTTTGTTGGGTTCTTCGACTTTTGTACGCAGATCTTCTTCGTTATAAGTGTATTTTGTTGTGTGCGCGTTGCCGTCCGTTTCGCTTTCGAGATCACCATCGCCGTCATATTTGTATTCGGTCGTGTGCAGGAGCGGGTCGGTTATCTTTTTGAGGCGGCCCTGTTCATCACGTTCGATTTTGGTCGTGAATTTCCGCGGGCTCGTTTCTTCGGTGACCTGGGAGTCTTCATTGGATTTCCACTTCCGTTCGTTTTTTTCGGGATCCGTTTCGGTTTCCTTGTCACCGAACGCGTCGTATGTGTATTTGGTCGCGTGTTTGAGTGGATCGACGACTTCCGTGAGGTCCTCTTTTTCGTTGTATTTATATTCCGTCTTCTCCGTTTCGGCACCGATCGGGCGTTCCATCGTTTCCGGGTCGCCTTTGGCGTTTAGTTTGTAGGTCGTGGTCTCGCCTTCAGGTGTCGTTTCCGTTTCGACATCATGTTTTTTGTCATACGTCCATTTGCGTTCGTCTTTATTCGGGTCGGTTTCGCTCGTCTTGTTGCCTTCGCCGTCGTATCCGTATTTGGCTTCATGTTTATTGCCGTCGATTGTCTTCGTGCAGTTGAACGTTACGGCGTTGTATTCGTATTCCGTCGTCGTTTCTTCGCCTTTGCCTTTCGCATGCGTGACCTTCGTCGGCTCCCCCGCGGCGTTGAACAGCTCCAAAGTTTCTGAGCCGTTCGGTTCGGTCAACGTCGTTTCATTCGTCCCGTATTTCCATTTACGAGTATGCCCCGCCCGCGTCTGTTCGGTCACGCGATGCGTGGTGGCTTCGTATTTGATTGTGATCGAATGTTCCCGCCCGTCCGTGATTTTCGTGAGCAGATGCGGCGATTCGTATTCGAATTTCCAACGGACTTTGCCTTCGATCGTCACACTCGCGAGGTTTTTCGAGGCATAGGTATAGCTAACGACGTGTTTCAACGGGTCGGTCACGCTTTCCACGAGTCCTTCACCATTATATTTAAAGGTGAGCGTACGTTTGGCGCCATCTTCCACCTTTTCCAGTTTACCTTCTTTATACGTCAGCGTGTTCGAGTTGCCGTCACGTTCGGTCTCCTTGACCAGCTTTCCTTCGCTGTTGAATTCCAGCTTGCTCTGATTGGGCAACGTATAGACGTAGCTCGTGCCTTCCTTGACTAGACGAGCTTCGGTCCAGCCGCCTTGCGTGTACGCTTCGCCACTTTTGTAGAAGACGACCGTGCTGCCGTTGTCCTGATAGACAGTCGCTGTCCCTTCTTTTTCGTTGATCACCAGATGCGCGCTATACGGACCACTCCACCCAAACCCCCACACACCCGATTCCGACGCTTCCGCGGCCACGAGGGCGTTGTAGGAGCGCACGATCCGCAACCCAGGGCCACGACCCCCGATCGACAGGTCGGTCTGGGTCTCGGCTAGGTTCCCCGTTGCGCAGTTGACCGGGTCGCCGCATTCTTTCTTCACCACTTTGGGCGAACCGGGGTTCGGACCCGCACCATTCTGTTCGGAAGCCGGCGGCGACGACGGCGGACCACCAATCCCTTCACACGCCACCGCCACCACGGCCACCACCCCGAACACCGCCAGGAGCGCCGCCATGCCCGCCAAAAACAGCCGCGACCACGCAGCCAAAGCCCGCCCACGCGCGAGCTGCCTCCCAGTGCTCAGGGCATCCGCAAAGCCCGTCGCTACCCACGCGAGCCGACCGGCGCCGCCTAACGAGCCATCTCCACCATCACCGTCCAACATCATTCCCACCCAATGCTCTGCCTCCATCTTCGCCCCGGCAGACCAGCCCACCGCAGTCGCACCCACCCACGCTACGCCCCCCACATCCACACACAACCGCACCTACCCGCCAGGGATAGCATCGGGTCGTACAACCCAAGCCCAGAGCCAGATAACACCACCCCACAGCCGAACGCACACCATAGACAATGTTTCCGACTACTTGACTTCTGACAAGCCCCCGCGACACTCCCAGCAACAAGGTATGGCCCTCGGCCGACCCACCGCTTCCGTAACCCTCCAACTCTTCGGCGACCCGGAGCGCCTGACAACCAAGCACTGGGTCACACGGTTACTACCCGCCATCAGCTCATTTTGGTGCTCTACCAGCTGAGCTACGTCGGCGCGGATACGGATATCGATGCTATCGCCGTCGCGTCGGTCGTTGCACCGCCCGGCGTGCCGTCTGTCGCGCCGTCTGTCGCGCCGTTCGTCGCGGCACCGGGGGGTGTCCCCCACAGGTCGCTCAGCTCGGCCAGCAGCGATCTGCCGTGCTTCTCACAAAAGGCGGGTCCGATGCCGCGGATCGCAAGCAGCGCCTCGGCATCGGGCGGGCGCCGGCGCAGGATCTCCTCGAGCACCGCGTTCGCGGCGACGGTGTATGCCGGCTTGCCCTCGGCGCGCGACCAGCGCCACTGGCGCAGCCGCTCGAACTCGTGCTCGTCCACGGGACCGGCGGGCGCGGGCTGGGGCGAGGGGGCTCGCCCGGCGCTCGGCGCGGGGATGTGCTCGCGGCGATCTGTGGCCGGCCGCGGCGCGCGGATGCCCGACCCGGAGCTCCGCCGCCGCGAGGACTCCACCGGCGCGGCGGACAGCGCCCGCGCCAGCTCGGGGTCGGGGTGGCAGACGTCGCAGCAGCGGCCCGCGGGGGCGCCGGGGGAGGAGTCGCCGAAGTGGTCGAGAATCTGCCGGCGGCGGCAGAGCGTGGAGCCGGACATGTAGCGTTCGATCGAGCGATAGGACTCCCAGCCGCGATCCTTGGCGGCCTTGATCGCCGCCCAGGCCAGACGCGGGCTGCCCCGACCCGTGGGCCGTGCGAGCAGCCCGTGGGCGCCGCCGGGTGAAAGCTCAACGGCGCCGGCGCGCTCGGCGATTGAGAGAAGCATGCGGTCGCGCTCGTCGAGCTCGCCGTGGCCGATCGTGGCGACGTCCCCGTCCTGCGCGCCGCGCCGGCGCAGAGCCGCCACATATGCGCGGACGTCGGCGACGGTGGTGTTGCGCTGGGTGTTGAAGCGGATCAAGCGGCCGAGGTCCATGCGGGCGGCCAAGAGCAGAGCGCGCGCGGGAAGGCCGTCGCGCCCGCCGCGGCCGGCCTCCTGGTAATAGGCCTCGAGGCTCGTGGGCAGCGCCCAGTGCGCGACGGTGCGCACGTCGGCCTTGTCGACGCCCATGCCGAAGGCGTTGGTGGCGACGACGACCTCAGCGGCGTCGGCCATGAACGCCTCCTGGCTGGAGCGCCTCGCGTCGGGCGACATGCCCGCGTGGTAGGCGACGGTGGAGATGCCGTGCGCGGCGATCAGTGAGGCGACCTCGTCGGTGTCGCGGCGCGTGCCGCAGTAGACGATCGCCGGCCGCGCGGCGGGATCGGAGAGCACGTGCAGGAGCGCGGCGCGCTTGCGCGCGACGGCGCCCTTGCCCTCGAGCGAGACGACGTCGAAGGCGAGGTTGGGCCGGTCGAAGCCGGCCCGGACGGACACCCACTCGCGCAGGCCGAGCCGCAGAGCGATCTCCCCGGCGACGCGCGGGGTGGCGGTCGCGGTGGCGGCCATCACGGGCGGGCGCCCAAGCGAGTCGATCGCGCCGTGCAGGCGCAGGTAGTCGGGGCGGAAGTCGTGGCCCCACTCGGTGACGCAGTGGGCCTCGTCGACCACGAACAGACAGACGCGCCGCTGCGCGAGGGCGTCACGGAAGGCGACGGAGGCAAACCGCTCGGGCGCGGCGAGCACGAGCCGGGTGTCACCGGCGACGATGTCGCGCAGCGCGCGGGCATTGTGCCCGTCGGCCATCCCGGAGGCGAGCATCGATGCGGGCACGCCCGCGTCGTGCAGGCGGCGCAGCTGGTCGGCCATCAAGGCGATCAGCGGGCTGACGACGACCACGAGACCGTCGCCCGCCAGTGCGGGCAGCTGATAGCAGAGGGACTTGCCCCCGCCGGTGGGCATCACCACCAGCGAGTCGCGCCCCTCGAGCGCGGCCGCCACCGCCTCGCGCTGCCCGGGCCGGAAGGCGTCGAGCCCGAAACGCCGCAGGAGCGTCTCGGGAGCGGTGGTCGGGCTGGAAAGGTCCATCCCCAAGGAAAGTTACTCGGCGCTTCGGAGGGGATCGCGAAGGCCGTGTCGGAGGGTG
>Ga0207663_10001078_pt1 | contig 12510 bp, 4 predicted proteins | sample LARL53metaG_FD_184346 | JGI IMG/M metagenome (GOLD analysis project Ga0207663, IMG submission 184346) | Corn, switchgrass and miscanthus rhizosphere microbial communities from Kellogg Biological Station, Michigan, USA - LAR L5-3 metaG... | ecosystem: Host-associated > Plants > Roots >...
CGAAGACACATCCGGGGCCCGGGTGTTCTTCGACAGCGCCGACGCGCTTGTGCCGCAGGACACCAACAACCACGAAGATGTCTACGAGTATGAGAACGGGCATATCTATCTGATCTCCGACGGCCAGAACGCGAACGGCGCGTCGTTCGTGGACGCAAGCCTCGATGGCAATGATGTGTTCTTCGTCACCCGGGCGCAGCTCGCAGGCCAGGACACCGATCAGCTCATTGATCTTTATGACGCTCGTGCTCCCCATCAGCCAGGGGAAAAAGTCGGGTTTCCCGTAGCGAAGGCCACCGTCTGTGAAGGCGAAGACTGCCGGGCGCCCGGCAGTGCACCACCATCGTTCGTCCCGCCTGCGAGCGTGACGTTCTCGGGTCCCGGTAATGCCGCGCTCGCCGGCGTGTCCGTCACAAGGGCGAAGCCCAAGTCGCTCACCCGTGCGCAGAGGCTCGCAAAGGCTCTGAGGCTGTGTGCGAGGAAGCCGGGGAAGCAGCGGGTGAGTTGTCGTCGTCAGGCGCGGAAGCGTTATGGCAGGGTCAGGTGAGCGGGGGGATCGCTGGGTAGTGGGTTTGGTCTAGGAGGGATCGTGGGGTGCGACAGCAGCGGCAACAGCAGCGCGAGCGTGTTTTGCGGGCGATGGTGGAGGTGGTGGTTGAGCGGGGGTTTGGCCGCGTGTCGGTGGGGTTAGTGATCGCGCGCGCGGGGGTGTCTCGTCGTGCGTTTTATGAGCAGTTTGAGGGGTTGGAGGATTGTTTTTTGGCGGTGCTTGATCTTGGGTTGCAGCGCGCGATTGAGGTGGTTGGTGGCGCGTTTGCGCGGGAGCGCTCTTGGCGGGTGGGGTTGCGTTGTGGGTTGGCGGCGTTGCTTGTGTTCTTGGACTCTGAGCCGTTGTTCGCGCGGGTGTGGTTGGTGGAGTCGTTGGCTGCTGGTTCGTGGGCGTTGGAGCGTCGTGAGCGTAATGTGGCGAGGCTGCGCGGGGTGGTGTTGTCGAGCTGGCCGGTGTCGGGGGCGCTGGGCTCGCCGTCGTCGCCGTCGTCGTCGCTGCCGTCGTCGTTGGCGGCGGAGGGTGTGATGGCTTCGCTCCTTGGTGTTGTGCATACTCATTTGGTGATGGGTCGGCCGGGGCCGTTGATCGAGCTGTTGGGTCCGTTGATGGGTCTCGTCACGAGTCCTTATCTTGACGCGCGGGGTGTCGCGTGGGAGGTTGAGCGTGGAGCTGAGCTTGCGCGTGCGATCCAGGCGGGAGAGCGTCGGGTCGAGGGTGGCCTCTCGTGGTCTGAGTGTTCGGAGTGCTCGTGCGTGGAGGAGGAGGTGCCCGCGATGCTGCGCAACGCTAGGGCGCACAGGGCGCGTCGGTGTGTGCGTTATCTGGCTGAGCATCCTGGTGTCAACAATGGTCAGATCGCGGCTGGTATCGGTGTGACTCATCAGGGGCAGGTCTCGAGGCTGTTGGGAGGGCTGTGTGAGCTTGGGCTGCTAGTCAAGCACACTCGGGGTGTGGGGCGTCCCGTTACGTGGCGGTTGACGCCGTATGGTGAGCGGGTAGTTGTCGCGCTCATCGACTGATGGTCCGCTCGTCGACTGATGGTCTTTATCTGGTCGTGTCGATGAGGTGCGCGATCGTCGTTGGGTGTTCCCAGTTGGGGCTGTGACCGGCGTTGTCGAGGATGTTGAGGTGGACCAGTGGCAGGCTGGTGTAGGCGTTGTGGCTGGTGGGGGAGATGAGCTGGTCACGGCTCCCAAAGATGACTAGCACGGGTGCTCGCATGGCTCGCAAGCGGTTTGGTATGGGAGCGTGGTGCAGGAATGCGTGGACGGCGTCGTCGGATTTGGTGAAGGAGTCGTAGGTAGTGCGGCGGAAGTCGTTCAGGGATCTGGTGGGTACGTGGTATCCGGGTGCGAATGCGCTCTTCAGTGCGTTGCGGATCGCGGCGTTGGGTGCGAGTCGCCAGCTGAGCTGTCCGAGCACGGGTATGCGGAGCAGCTTGTCTTCGAGGGGCTCCTGCAGGTCGGTCGTGGTGGGTGGTGTGTCGATCAGCACCAGTCGTGTGACTAGCGCTGGGGAGTGTTCTGCCAGTGCCACCGCGACCAGGCCTCCCAGTGAGCTGCCTACGATCGCGGCGGGTCTTACATGCAGCTGTTTGAGCAGCAGCGCGACGCGCAGGGCCTGCTGTTCGATGGAGTAGTGGTTGCCCGTGGGCTTCGATGATCCGCCGAACCCGAGCAGATCGACGCGCAGCACCTGGTAGTGGTGGCTGAGGATCGGGATCATCGGGTCCCAGACACGCATCGACTCTCCCAGCCCGTGGATGAGGAGGAGCGTGGGAGCGTTGTTGTTGTGACCGTCAACGCGCCATTGCATCTCGCCGCCCGGGACCGTCATCAGCATCCCGATGTCGCGCTTAGCGCCCTCGCTTTGATTGTTCACCGTGATCGTGTTGAGCGCCAGCAGGCCGGCGAGCAGCACGACGACCACCGCCGGCCATCGCCGTCGCCGCCCGTGCCGTCTCCTGATCGTCTGGGTTGGTGTTGAGGGCTCGGTGACGGGCTCGGGGGCCTCGGGCTTCATGGTGTCCATGATCCCATTCCGAAACTCAAATATACCTGTTTTATCGTGCCAATATACCCTCGAATCCTGCCAGCATATCGGCGCTGTCGTTCAAAATCCCAGTTCACATATGATGAGACGGTGGCTGTTCTTTGTGTGAAGTCTTGACAGCGGTATCTCGTTGCGGGAGAGTAGGCGCGTCGTCGTCTGGTTCTGCGGGTGGTAGCTGACCGGGCGGTGTGCTGGATCATCAATTGAACATGGGGGTCGGGGCTATGCGGCTTGTGCTGTTGCGCTGGTTGGTGTGCGTGTTCTGCTGCGCGACGTGTTTGGTGGGCGGTACGGGTCTGGCGCTCGCGCAAGCCACGTCCTTTGCTGCGGGCTCGTCCTCTACCGGTGGGAGTGGTGCGTCGTCGTCGTCGTCGCTGTTTGAAAGTGCGCTCGTGATTCCTGCGGTGCAGGTGCTGGATGGTGGCCAGGATGCTCTGGCTGCGCGGCGAGCCAGGCTTAGCAGTCCTGAAGCGGTTATAGCGCGGGAGGCGTCGCGGACGGCGTTTCGGCATTTGAGTGCCGCGGCTGCGGGGAGGCTGGCACGTGAGGCGTTCCCGAGGGTGGTGGATCATCCGGAGGGCGGGTTGCCGGCGCTGCGCAGCGGGGAACGGGTCATGCGCTACATGAGCTCTACCACGGCTCAGGTCTCGCTTCCCGACGGGAAGCGAGCGGTGATCGATTCGTTGGGTCCGATCGCGAGGCAGGCGTCGCCGGGTCGTTTTGTCCCGGTGGATCTCGGGTTGAGCGATGCTGGCGGTGCCTTTGTGCCGCGGAGTTCGATCATGCCAGTGCGGATCCCCAAGCAGCTGTCGACGGGCGTGGCGCTGGGGAGCTCGGGTGTGAGTGTGACGCCGGTAAATTCGGGTGGTGTGCCATTGGGCGGGTCGCAGGGTGCGCTTGACGGGGCGAGTGTGTTTTACGCGAATACGCAGGCCGATGCGGATACGCTGGTAAAGCCGACGACGGTGGGTTTTGAGATCGATGCGGTGCTGCGTTCGGTGGACAGTCCTTCCAAGCTTTACTTCAGGGTGGCGATGCCCCTGGGCGCGCGTCTTCGCCAGGACGGCGGTTCGGGGGAGGTTAACGTGGTCAAGGAAGGTGCCGCGATCGCGACTGTTTCCCGGCCAATCGCGCAGGATGCGGCGGGGACGTCCGTTGCGGTCTCGATGAGTGTGTCGGGAGATCTGCTTGTGCTAAGCGTTGCTCATGGCTCTGTTGATTTGCAGTACCCGGTGGAGGTCGATCCGGGATTGTCGACTGATACGCTTCTCACTGGCTATGGTGGTCCGACGAACTGGAAGTTCGCGACCTGGTGGTCCACAGAACACAAACACGAAGAACACCAGTTCAAGTCCGTAGGCTGGGGGGAAAACGGAAATCTGACCGATGAAGCGACGGGCACGTACAAAACAACTCCGAACGACGAATGGGCGGAGTTCGTCTATCAGACACAAGGCGAATCTGATATCTATGAAGAGTCCTATTCCACTGAAGAGACCAATAACGTAAATCCCAATGCAAACATCGAAAGCAGCATCGAGATCGAAAGCAACAACGGGAAACCGGAACAGGAAGCATATAAATTGCTCTCGGTTTCGGAAAATGGCAGCCAAAGCGGCACGCTGACCGCGTTTATGCCTAAAAATCATAACTTTGTCACTTTCAGGCAGATGCCGACAGCTGAAGGGAATCATTATAGGGATGTGCTCAAGGGCGAGACGGTTCACATTGCTCAGTCAGAAGCAGTGCATCCGACGATTTCGTATGACACGGCGGATGAAAAACTCCTTGGTGGTGAATGGGTTAATGTGTTGAATGGGGAAAACAAGTGGTTGGGGCCGAACTCTGGTGCTTTTGCTTTCACTGTCAAAGAAACGGGTATGGGGATAGGGAAAATCGAAGCTGGCACGGTGGAACATTTTGTTTATACGAAGGATTTTCTCAGCGAACTTCTGTGTTCGGGTGTTCAATGTCCTCAGGAAGTCAAAGAGGAATATACCTATCATAGTGGTTTGCCTGATGGGCATGATCTTTTTTGGGTTTATGCGTGGAGTCCTCCGTCGACTTTTGGCTCTGCTTCTGTTTATATGAATGTCGATGCCACAAAACCTACTGGTTTGACTCTCACTGGTCTACCGGCTGGCAATGTGATCACTGGAGGGCAGTATCATCTTCGGGCTGAGGCGACGGATGGGAGTGGGGTGCCTAGTTCGGGGATCAAGTCGTTGAAGCTTGGTTTGGATGAACGTGAACTTTTGCCTACCAAATCGGGCTCGTGTACTCCTGGTCCCTGCACGGTGGTTTCGGAATGGACGATCAACGGCGAAGCGTTTGGGGCGGGGAAACACAAACTCACGTTGACCGCCAGAGACAACGCGGAAAACTTTGAAAACAAAGAATACGCCATCACTGTGCGTCACGCTGCTCCGTTGGCGGCTGGGCCGGGCTCGGTCGATCCTGTCACGGGCGCTATGACTTTGGGTGCCAGCGATGTGTCGATCGGTGGAGGTGCGGGTTCGCTGGGTGTGTCGCGCAGCTTTAACTCGCGTCAGTTGACAGCCGGGGCACAGGGGCCGCTTGGCCCGCAGTGGAAGCTCAGCGTGAGCGGCGCGCAGGAAGTTGAACAGGAACCGTCTGGCAGTGTGGTGCTCGTGGCGCCCGATGGCAGCCTGACGACTTTTGAAAGCGACGGCAGTGGTGGGTTCATTTCGCCGAAGGGCGATGAAAACCTGGTGCTCAGCGCTGAAAAAGAAGGCGGAACAATCGTTGCTTATCTGTTGAAGGATCCCGCGGCGGGCACGACGGTCAAGTACACTCAGCCGGGTGGTGCTGGCCCGTGGGTGATCGCCAGCAGCGAAGGCGCGCTTTCGAAAAATACGGGGGAAAAGGAGGTCTTTAAATGGGAGAGGGTTGAAGGGGTCACCCGACCCAAGGAGGCGTTGGCGCCTGAACCTGAAGGTGTGAGTGGCTGCGCGACGGAATTGAAACAGGGTTGTCGAGCGTTGCTCTTTACTTATGCGACGAGCCAGACCGCGTTTGGTGAATTGCCAAGCCAGTGGGGCGATTACAAAAACCGGCTGAAAAAGGTGTCTTTCAAGGCGTATAACCCGTCGAGCAAAGCGATGGAAGAAAAGGTGGTGGCGGAATACTCTTATGACACGCTGGGCCGGTTGCGGGCTGAGTGGGATCCGCGGGTTTCGCCTGTGGTGTTGAAGACGACGTATGGTTATGACAAAGAAAATCGTGTGGTGGCCGTCAATCCGCCTGGTCAGGAGCCGTGGCTCTTGCGTTATGGGACGACGGCGAGCGATTCGAGTGCGGGGCGGTTGTTGTCGGTGACGCGTGTGCCGGCGTCTCATGAATTGGTCAGCAGTCTCGCGCCGTTCAACACGGTCCTGCCGACGCTGTCGAGCACGAGTCCGGTGATCGGCACGACGTTGGAAGTTTCGGGCAATGGCACGTGGAATAACGAACCGCTGGCTTACAGCTATGGCTGGGAAGACTGCTACACCTATGAATCGGTGGAAACGTGTACGCCGATCCCGGGTGCTGTGAACAAGAGCTATACGCCGCAGGCGCGCGATGCTGGTTATACGCTCAGGGGTCAGGTCACGGCTGTCAATGCGAATGGGGCGACGGTCGTGACCACGTCGGCGAGCAGCGCGTTGACTGCTCCCGCGCCGACGTATTGGCGTAAGTGGGGGGAAGCTGGGGAAACGGCGGGTAAGTTCAACACCCCGAGGGCGACCGCGATCGACTCGTCCGGGAACGTGTGGGTGACCGACTCCAGCAATGCGAGGGTCCAGGAGTTCTCGACGTCGGGGGCCTTCATCAAAACATTCGGTTGGGGAGTGACCAATGGGGCCGCGGAATTCCAGATCTGCACGAGTGGCTGTAAAGCTGGGACCGTGGGGTCTGGCAATGGCCAGTTCTCAACCCCGAAGGGGATCGCGATCAACCAGTCCACCAACAATGTGTATGTCTTGGATGGGGGCACCCAGCGTGTGGAGGAGTTCAGCTCCAGCGGATCGTTTATCAGGGCGTTTAATGCCAGCACGCCTGAAGCGATCGCGATCGCGCCGGTCAGCGGCGATGTGTGGGTCGGAGAGAGCGCGTCCTCTCGTGTGGAGGAGTTCTCGGAAACCGGTGGGTCCCTGGGTTCGTTTGGCTCGGAAGGCTCTGGGAACGGGCAGTTTCACTCGGTGGCCGGGATCGCCTTCTCGGGTCCCAACGCGTATGTCTTGGATCCTGGCAATCAGCGGGTGCAGGAGTTCTCGACGTCGGGGCAGTACATCGCGAAGTTCGGCTCGAAAGGTACTGGCAACGGCCAGTTTGAAAGTCCCTGTGGTATCAGCACCGAACCGGTCTCTGGCGATCTGTATGTGGGTGACCGCGGCAACAATCGCGTCGAGGAGTTCAACCCTGCTGGCACGTTCATCGTCGCGTTCGGTAAAAAAGGCACGGGCAACGGTGAATTCACGAATCCCGAAGGGTTGGCGGTGAACTCGGCAGGGGACGTGTATGTAGCGGATGCTGGCAATAATCGGGTGCAGGAGTTCGAACCGAAATACTCGACGAATAATCCGTTGCCAGCGCCACCGGCGTTGACGACGAGCGCGGTGATGACGTTTGTCTACAACGTGCCGTTGTCGGGTTTGGAATTGGACACGATGACGAAAGTTGAACTGGAAAAATGGGGTCAGAAAGACCTGCCGACGGAAGCGACGGCGGTTTACCCGCCCGACGAGCCGATGGGCTGGCCCGCTAAAGATTATAAACGCGCGACGATCAGCTATTACGACGAACTCGCCCGCATGGTGAACGTCGCAGCACCGTCCGGTGGGCTGTCGACCAGCGAATACAACGAAACTAACGAGGTGGTCCGGAGTCTCAGCGCCGATAATCGCGCGGCGGCGCTCGCGGAAGGCGCCAACTCCAAAGCAGACTCGGAACTTTGGGATACGAAAAGCGAATACAACAGCGATGGCACGCGGCTGTTGAGCAAGAAGGGTCCGCAGCATAAAATCAGGTTGGCTAGTGGGACCACTGAAAAGCTGGCGCGTGACCATATCCGTTATTTCTACAACGAAGGTGCTCCTGGAGGTGAAACGTTTGATCTGGTGACCAAGAGCATCGACACCGCTGAATATGAAGGTGGCGATCATGAAGAACGTGTTACGACGACTTCCTACTCGGGTCAACAAAATCTTGGCTGGCTGCTGCGCGCACCGACGTCGGTGACGACGGGGGGCGTGACGACCGCGACGGTGTATGACCCGTTTACGGGTAAAGTGGTTGAATCGCGTCCGCCGTTGGGTGGTTCTTTGTCGTTGACGTATAAGGCGTTGTTCAGCACGGTTACCACGACGTTTGCTCCTCAGCCTGGGTTGGCGGTCAATTCGAAAGGCAACTTGTGGTTTGTGAATGAAACTTCGCTTGTGGAGTACAGTCCGGGTGGGACCAAACTCTTGTCGGTCGGTAAAAGTGGGTCTGGTAATGGTGAATTCAATGCGCCGCGTGGGGTGGCGATTGGGCCTGGTAATACGGTGTGGGTGGTCGATACGGGTAATAATCGTGTGCAGGAGTTCAATGAAGCTGGTGAATATCTGAGTACGTTTGGGACGGTTGGGGAAGCTAATGGGAATTTGAAAGCGCCGCGGGGTATCGCGTTTGGGCCGAATGGGGAGATCTGGGTCACTGACGCGGGCAACAACCGTGTTGAGGGTTTCAACGAAAAAGGTGAATATCAGAGCAAGTTCGGTTCGACAGGGGAAGGCAACGGGCAGTTCAAAGAACCTTCGGGGATCGCGGTCGACGGGTTGGGTAATGTGTGGGTGGTGGATAGTGGCAACCATCGCGTCCAGGAGTTCAACGCCAAAGGTGAATATGTGCGTCAGTTCGGCTCCTCTGGTGAAGGTAACGGACAGTTCAACAAAGCGTCTTACATCGCGATTGACGCGAATGGCAGTCTGTGGGTGAGCGATAGTGCTCGCAACAAGGTGCAGGCGTTCTCGCCGACCGGCGGGTATCTGGGGTGCTTCGGCGGCTCGGGTTCTGGGAATGGGCAGTTCAGCGGCGCGCATGGAGTCGCCGTCGATTCGCAGGGCAATGTGTGGGTGGAGGACGCCGGTCACAGCCGGGTGCAGGAGTTCGCTGCTCCGACTTCCTATATTGGTAGGGAATACAGCCAGCAGATCAACAGTGGGTCCAACCATCACCCGAGGGGTGTGGCTGTGGACTCTCAGCACAATGTTTGGGTCCTCAAGCTGCCCGGGGAAACTGGTGTCGTTGAAGAGTACTCCTCCTCGGGGCAGCTTTTGCATAACTATCAAAGCAGCGTCGCGGGGTACAGCTCTGCCGGTATCGCGATCGGCAAGACGGGGAATCTGTGGGTTGCCTCGGCGTTCAACAGTAAACTGGAAGAGTTCGAACCCGAACCCGCGACTGAAAAACTCAAAGCTGTGCGGTCAGTCCCGGTCACATCTCCGCGGGGAGTCGCCAGCGATGGCATGGGCCACATCGTGGTTCTGCCTGGGCTTGAAACCAAAGGCGAAGAGTTCGACGAAGAAGGCCATCTGGTCGTGACCTTTGGTGGTAGTGGCAGTGGTAAACTCAAAGCCGCGGAAGGTATCGCCGTCGACGCCAAGGGCAACATTCTGGTGGCCGATACCGGTAACAACCGTGTGGCGGAGTTCAACGCCAAAGGTGAATATGTGACGCAGTTCGGCGAAAAAGGCACGGGTAACGGGCAGCTGATGTCGCCTAAAGGGATCGTGGGCAGCGACGCGGCGGGCGATGTGTGGGTAGCCGATTCGGGTAACCATCGCGTCGAGGAGTTCAACGGCAAAGGCGAATACCTGATGCAGTTCGGCGAAAAAGGCAAACTGGAAGGGGAATTCGAAGAAGCTTGGGGTATCGCGGACGACAACGAAGGCAACCTCTGGGTCGCGGACAACACAAACAACGCGGTTCAGGAGTGGAGCCCGGTGGCTGTCAAAGGCCCCCGCGACAGCGAAACGATCTATTACAGCGCAGGCGCGAACGCCAAGACACCGGGGTGCGGCGAACATCCTGAGTGGGCTGAACTGCCGTGCCAGTCACAGGCTGCGGGCCAGCCGAACACGCCTGAACTACCGGTGGTGACCGACACCTACAACATGTGGGACGAGCCGGAAATCGTGACCGAAACATTCGGGGCGACGACGCGGACCAAGAAAATGAGCTACGACAGCGCGGGGCGGCTGCTCACTAACGAAGAGACCTCCACGATCAACACGTCGCTGCCGAAAGTCACTGACAAATACGACGAAAAACTGGGCGTGATGATCGAACAGAGCACGACGGTCGGGGAAACGACCAAGTCGATCAAAAGCGCGTACAACAAGCTCGGCCAGCTGACCGAATACACCGACGCCGATAGCAACAAATCGAAATACACGTATGAAATCGACGGTCAGGTCGAAGAAATGAACGACGGCAAGGGCACCCAGACCTACGCGTATGACGCGACGACCAAGCAGCTGATCAAACTGGTGGACTCCGCCGGCGGGACATTCAAAGCCAGCTACGACGTTGAAGGCCAGATGACAAGCGAGCTCTACCCCGACGGCCTGAACGCCAAGTACACGTATAACCCGCTTGGCGAAGCGACCGGGATCGAATACGAAAAGACCGCTCACTGCCAAACCGCGTGCCCCGAAGTGTGGTTCAAAGAAACGACGTTGCCGTTGATCCACGGGGAAACACGCGTGCGTACGAGCACCCTGGCTAAAGAGGAATATACCTATGACTCCTTGGGCCGCATGACCCTGGCCAACGAAATCCCGGTAGGCGAAGGCTGTAAATCCCGCGTCTATGCCTACGACGAAGACTCAAACCGCACGAGCCTGACGACACGCACATCGGGAACCGAAACATGCGCCACTTCCGGAGGAACAACCGAAAACCACAGCTATGACTCCGCCGACCGCCTGGCCGACAGCGGCGTGAGCTATGAAACATTCGGCAACAAGACCAAAATCCCGGCCGCCGACGCCGAAGGACACGAAATCACGGCGACCTTCTACGTCGACAACCAGACACGCAGCCAAACCCAGAACGAAGAGACGATCACCTACTACACCGACCCCGCCGGACGCACACGCGAAGCCGTCTCAACCGGCACAACCAACTCGACCGCGATAAACCACTACCCCGGACCCGGCGAAATGATCTCGTGGACCGACGAAGGCGGCGAAACATGGACCCGCAACATCCCCGGCATCGACGGAACCCTCTCCGCCACACAAAAAAGCGGCGCAGAAGCAGTACTGCAACTGCACGACCTGCAAGGCAACATCATCGCCACCGCCGCCAAGAGCGAAACCGAAACCAAACTACTCAGCAAATACAACAGCACCGAGTTCGGCGTACCCGTCAACGGCACACCCCCAAAATACTCCTGGCTCGGCGCCAGCGGCCTAAAAACCGAACTGCCCTCCGGCGCAACCGCACCAGGCGGAACCGGCTACGTACCCCAACTCGGACAACCACTGCAAACCCAGCCAATCGTACCCCCAGGCGCAGCCCCCAACGGCGTCTACATCGCCCCCTACGAAAGCACACTGACACCAGGAGTCTTCACCGCCTCAGCAGCATTCGCCGCCGGAGCACCGGCACGCGAAGCAGCACGCAACGAAGCAGCGGCAAAGCAGTGCGTGGAAAGCGGGGCGTGCGACGAAGATCCCATTCATCACTTCAGGGCTTGGGAAGCGACAAACTACGGTAACGAACTGCTTGATGACCTTAAAGATCAGGACACGGGCGCTGCGATAGGTATACTCGGTACCATCTACGATCTTCTCATGGGCCCCGCCGAGACCATAGAAGCATTGTTTGACCACAACACAATAGAACGGTGGATTACGGGGTATGGGAATATGCTATTGCAGTGTACCAAAGAATTGCACCGGACCAAACATCCTCACGGTGGCTGCCGCGCCAGTGTCTTTGATATTAGGCTCTTGGGAGTGGATATAAAAGTTATTAACTTTAACCGTATGCCGGAAGTATCGTGGTGCGAAGGAATGTCGAGTAACACAGTAGAAGTGCATTGGTGTCATCTCGAGAATAATGAAGTTGCGGCCGGCACTCCGTTTTAGCCTGATGCAGTAGGTAGAGTTCGGGAAACGCGGGGTGGATGGCGCGTCGCGGACCGTGCAACAGTATGCTCGCCCGGTGGCCGGCGCGCCTCGCGGGTATTCGCGCTGCAGCCGCTGCTCGTGCGCTCCGGCGCCGTGGACGTCGTCGCGATCGACTCCGTCGCGGCGCTCACACCAAAGGTGGAGCTCGAAGGCGGGATGGGTGATGTGACCGTCGGTTCGCAGGCGCGGATGATGTCTTTGGCGTTGCGCAAGCTCGCGGGCAACCTCAACCGCACACAGACGCTGTGTCTGCTCACGAACCAGATCCGGGAAAAGATCGGTGTTGCCTACGGCTCACCGGAGACCCAGCCCGGGGGGCGCGCACTGAAGTTCTACGCCACCCAGCGGTTGGACATCAGGTGCGTCCAGACGCTCAAGGACGGCGGGGAGGCGGTCGGCAACCGCGTGCGGGTGAAGGTCGTCAAGAACAAGGTCGCCCCGCCCTTCAGGCAGGCCGAGCTCGACATCGAGTTCGGGCGCGGGATCTCCAGGGCGGGCTGTTTGCTCGATCTCGGGTGCAGATATGACGTTGTGTCGAAGTCCGGCGCCCACTTCTCCTATAGGCAGGACCGGCTCGGGCAGGGCCGCGAGGACGCCAAGGCGTTCCTGAACCAGCATCACGAGATCGCCTGCGAAATCGAAGAGGACATCTACGCTGCGGCTGGGATCGGGGGCGAGCTGGTAACGCCGATCGGGTAGGGGGAGGGCGAGGGGTCTGCGGGGGGG
>Ga0207663_10001083_pt1 | contig 12492 bp, 12 predicted proteins | sample LARL53metaG_FD_184346 | JGI IMG/M metagenome (GOLD analysis project Ga0207663, IMG submission 184346) | Corn, switchgrass and miscanthus rhizosphere microbial communities from Kellogg Biological Station, Michigan, USA - LAR L5-3 metaG... | ecosystem: Host-associated > Plants > Roots >...
ACTCGGCGTTATTCGTGGTTGAGAGTGCTGGAGGCGCCGCCGCCGCGCTCACGCTATGTGGCGGGCGCCGGGGCCGCCGCCCTGCGCACCGGCCCCACCCAGCCGGGCAGTCAGTAACTGGTGATGATGGTCGTGACTGGCAGCCCGAACCGGCGCTCGGCCTGATGAGGGAGGTCGGCCCCGAGCCAGCGCGAGACGCGCCGGGGCAAGGTGGCCACGATGATCTCGTCGAACTGGTGATCGGCGAGCACCTTTTCCATGGCCTCCAGCGGGTTAGCACTCCCGAGATCGCCCTCGACGGGGACGCCCATCGCGGCAAGGCCCGCCAGCATCAGGCTGAGCCGCTGCCGGGCCTGCACGGTCGCCTCTTTGTCGGTAGCGGGGCGGGCGTAGTGAGTCGCCCACCACCACATGCCGGGCTGAGGGAGGACGCCGCCGGCGGCAACGGCGTCATAGTCCGTGGCTTTGGTGTCCGGGACAATCACGAAGAAGGAACAAGGCCCGGCGCTGATCCTGTTGCGGAGCGCTTCCCGCAGCTCGGCGGCGTGCAGGGTCTGATTCGCGACCACGAGGTATCTGCGCATGGTGACCACCTGCGTCAACGCTATCCCGTCATGGAACAGCGCCCTGGGGCCGGACGGCGGCGCTGCATCATGTCGTCCGCCGGCAGGCAGGCGAACCCCGTTGGCCGCAGGCAGGCTGCAGCCCCGCCAGCGAACATGCTCAGGAAGACCTTACTTCTTGTGATCTTGGGGAAGTGCGTGAAGCGTCAGTTACGACAAGGCGATCCGCGCTGGCAATGGGCACGCTCCGGCGCTGCTGCCCCGGATGCAGCCCGCTGGCGCCGGACAGCTTGGACCGCATCACCCTGGCCCGCCGACGAAGGCCTGGGCGGCAAGCGCAGCAGCACGCTCGCATGGGTGGGCGTCAGGGGATCCAGGGTGCCTTGAACGTGCCCGTGTCATTGAGGATCGCGGTCCAGTCGTCGCCGGCCCAGATGTTGCTGATCTTGCCGTCGCTCAGGCGGTAGACATCGACGCCATCCCACTGGACGAAGCGCCCGCTCGCGGGGATGCCCAGAATAGGGCCTTCCTGGGTGCCGCTCACCACCACGCGCACCACGACCTGGTTGCCCTGGGCGAAGATGTCGTTGATGGTGATGTGCGCGTCGGGGAACGCGGCGACCACGCTAGCGAACAGCCCGGCGACGTTGGCACTGCCCGTGACCGTGCCCACGGTGCCGCCGGACCACTGCATGCCGGGGTTCAGGTAGTTGATGGCGTGGTCACCGTGGTGCTCGTTGATGACGTCCTGGAGGAATGCTTCTACTACCCGCTCGTTGCCCGTTAGGCCTGCACCGTGGGCCGGCGATGCGCTCGCCGCCTGGGTGCGGTGCCCGGGGGCTGCGGTCGCCGCGCTCGCGGCGGTGCCGGCGACTCCCAGGCCCGCGGCGAGGGCCGCGGCCACGGCAACGCGCTGCAACTTCGCCATGACAATCTCCTTCGTGCTTGATCCGCACGGTTTTGACTTGACGATTCATGTGAACGTTAAACCATCATGACTTGATAGGTCAAGTCCTTGCCGGGCGGCCGCTAGCTACCTGCGCTGCGTCCTGATGTTCTAACCTGCGGCGAGCTGAGCCGGGCCCGGGCAGATACATGGGTGACCGGGAGCCGCACCGGTGCCGGTGCGTGACGCAGGTCGAGGACGAGTCCATCCGCCCGATTGCCCGGCAGGCGTGCTGGTGGCCTAGCTGGCTTCTGAGGTGTCGATGCGCGACGTTATGCGGTTCGCGTCGCGGCCAAGGCGTCGCAGCTGCTCTGGCGACAGGACGTCGATGACAAGCGATCGCACATGCGCCACGTGTCCGGGTGCAGCTTCGGCGAGTGTCCGGAAGCCCTTCTCGGTCAGGATGGCATTGGTAAACCGCCCATCTGCGGGATCGGGCTCGCGGCGTACCAGGCCCCGCTCCTCGAGGCGCTTGACCAGGTGCGACAGCCGGGACAGCGCCGCGTTAGCGAGGTCGGCCAGCGAGCTCATCCGCATGGTTTGCTCTGGGCTTTGGGACAGCCTGGCCAGGACCTGGTACTCCACCATGCCCAAGTTGGAGTCGCGCCGCAGCTGCTGATCGATCGACCAGGGAAGCCAGGTTATCAACCGGACCACGGAAAGCCAGGAGTCCACTTCCGCGGCGGTTAGCCATTTCACCGGCTGCTCGCCGGCATCGGGGCGCACTCTCTCGGTCACCGGACTAGCGTACCTATCACTCGATGGTTCAAGTGACTGGGGCTCCTTGAACGCTTGACTTGCCAGCCCCTCACTGGCCGGGCCGCACGGTCTCCGCCCGGTGCCGGTCACCAGGTCCGCCAGATCGAGGCGACTGGCCGGGACCTGCTCCCAGGCGAAGTGGCCACAACAGCGGGGAGACCGCTGTGGCGGCCGGTGCTCCTGTGCCAAGGAGCGCGCGCCGACCCGCCTCATGGGCGTCTGATGTCTCCTCACCGATCATGGGCACACTTCGGCACCGCTGCGGCGGGATGGGTCTCCGGACTCATCGGCAGTGCCCTGCCCCGAGGTCAGCCACACCGTCAGGGTGTTGTCCTGTATCGATAGGTCTACCGTGGCGAAACCAAGCATCAAAACCCCCAAGGCCGAGCGGCACTTGATCGCGTTCTCTCAGGTTCCCCGGCTGTACCCCCCAAAGGTGTGCGACGTGGGAGGGGGCTGGTGAACCTGCTTGCTTTAGCAGCGGTGGGACCAGGTGGCAGTGCGGTACTTGAACCACTGCCCGCTGCTGTTCTTGACCTTGTAGGTGGTGTGGTAGTTGCCGACCCGTGACGCCCGGATGTGCCAGAGCGCCCAGGCCGTGGGTGATGCCAAGCCACTGCGGTAGAAGATGAGCGTCCCGCTGGGGTTGTATACGAGGACGCGGTAGGCCCGCGATCCCCCGGAGAATTGCTGGTACCACACGCCGACGGTGAACCTGTTCCCGGCACAGACCCTGCTGGCTGGCTGATTGATCAGCACGACATCGGGCGTCGTCACCAGTGCGGCGTTCGCCGGCGAGCCTGCAGAGGTGACAGCAGCCCTCGCTGTCGCGGCAGCCGCACCCGGGACAAGACCAAGAACCGCCAGAGCGGCTACCGCGATCAAGATCCTCTTCATTGCTGTCCCGCCCCCGCACCCGGTCAACTGACCAGCTAGGCCAGCTGACACCGGGTACCTGCCGCTCAACCTACACTAGCAACAGAAAACTAGCAATATATTTCTAGAAAATATGCAGCTTGCGGCCACCCGCAGCCGAGTCGGGTCGGGCGTGGGCGACCTGGAGGCGATCTCCGAGGCCATGTTCACATCAACGCGTGTCCTGGCGTCGCGACATGTCGGCGACAGCCTTCCAGGGACGGCTGCTCTCGCTTGATGACGGCGGACCTCACGGACAAACGACGGACAAATGATCAAGGACCCGACCGCCGAGACAGGCGATCAGGCCCTTGACCTGCTACTTCGGTGAGTAGCCCCGACCGGATTTGAACCGGCGCTACCGCCTTGAGAGGGCCGTTTTTCCATTCACATTTCTTTTCGCCATCCTGGGGATTCTCCGCTAAGCTCCTGGTCAGAGCGGTAATTTGATTGTCGGTCAATGTCAATTGGTGTCCTGCGGTGACGTACAGTCCCAATGACAAATGAATGACAAATGATCAAGGAGGCCCGGCGGTAGATGGGGTTCGCGAGGAAGCGGGTCGGCAAGGATGGGAAGCCGCGGTACGCGGCGATCTACGTCGACCTGCGCGGCTCGATCCGCTCGGCTGGGACCTTCACCAGCGAGAAGGCTGCCGACCGGGCGTGGCAGAAGGCCGAGGTAGAGCTGCGACAGGGACGCGTCGGCGACCCGGCGCGTGGCCGGCAGACGTTCCGAAGATATGTCGAGGAGCGGTGGCTGCCCAACCATGTGCTGGAGCCGACCACGCGGGAGAAGTACACCTATTACTTGGGTGCGCATATCTTTCCAGAGCTTGGCCGGATGCGGATGACCGACATTTTCCCTGAGCATATCCGTGAGTGGATCAGCCGGATGCAACGTGAGAGTCAGTCGGCATGGACGATTCAGTACTGTAAAAGCTCAATTCTCAACTCGATCTTCACGACCGCGCTCAACGATCAGGTCACTTACATCCACCCGTGCCGGGGCGTGAAGATCCCCACCGTGCCCGCCACGCCGCGGACCATCATCACCCCGGAGCAGTTCGACGCGATCTATGGGGCGCTGCCGGACGCCGATGCCCAGCTACTGGTGGAAACCGCTATCGAAAGCGGGCTGCGCTGGGGAGAGCTGACCGAACTGCGGGTCAGCGATCTGGACCTTGCCAGCCGGATGCTCACCGTCAGCCGCAAGGTCATCGAGCTCAACCGGGAGTTCCATCCCGACGGCAAGCGGTTCCTGGTCAAGCATTACCCCAAGGACAAGGAGTACCGGCGGCTGAAGCTCAGCCCGCAGATCGTTGCCAAGCTCAAGGCCCACATCAAGGCACACATGCTCGGGCTAGACGCTCTCCTGTTTGCCCGCCGGGCACCCGCACCGCTCCCCCTCCACATGGTCACCGAATCCGGCACGCTCGGATTCACCGAACCGAACGAGGCTGGGCGCCGGTACCGGCACGGCACGCTCAGCGCCTACAACGCGGGACCATGCAGGTGCCCGCGCTGTCGGCAGGCATTCGCGGACTACCGTGCAGAGCGCCGTGCGGCAGCTGGCGCCTCGCCCCGGCGGCCAGGCATGACGGATGCGGATGAGCACATCGGCCGCAACTGGTTCCGGCGGATGGTCTGGCATCGCGCGTGTGAGGCGGCCGGCTTGCCTGTTGCGCCCCGCTTCCACGATCTCCGTCACTCACACGCGTCATGGCTGCTCGCCGGAGGTGCCGACTTGCAGGTGGTGAAAGAGCGTCTCGGGCACGCGTCGATCATGACCACGCAGCGGTACCTGCACACCTTGCCCGATGCCGACGAGACGGCGGTGGAGGCCTTCAGCCGGATCCGCAACCGCAGTCCCAGAAGCATCAAGCGCGGCCACGGGAGGTCAGCGTGAACCCGAGATCCCGTCGGCTGGCCCTGTATGCGATCGGGGCGATCGCCATCTTGGCCAGCGCGAACGCCCTGGCCCACAGCTACGCAGGACTCTACGACTGGGCGGTCCACCACCGGCTGGGCGGCTGGCAGGCCAAATCCTGGCCGGCAGAGATCGACGTGTTCCTCGCCGTCGGCGAACTCGCCCTCTACATCGCCTACCTCGACGGCTGGCCCGCCCGGCAGCGGATCTGGCCCTGGGCCACCGCTCTGATCGGCCTGGCGGTGAGCGTGGCGGGGAACATCGGCCACATCCAAGCCGAACCCGGCCAGCCAGTCATCCTCGCCGACCGGCTGACCGCGGCCGCCAGCCCGATCGCCGCCTTCGCAGGCCTGTCCGTCGGGCTGCTCGTGGTGAAGATGATCCGCCAGAGTGTCAACAGCCGCCTACGGCGGTCGGGAACCAGCACAACGCTGGTCCTCGCGTCGCCCACGCCGGGCACCGGTCAGGTCGCGTCGCCGACGGCCCCGGTGCCGGTAGTCATCGGGTCCACCGTGTCCGATAACCGGTCAGAAGATGGCGAGGGTGATGGCGCGAACCCACATCCTGGCCTGCTGCGTGACACTACTGCCATCTGCCAGCAGGCGGCCGCGTGCGGCCAGCGGCTCAGCCAGCGGGCCCTGGCCCGGCAGCTACGCCAGCACGGGCACCGGTTCCCCAACGACCACCTCCACCGGATCGCACGGAGCGTGGGGCTCGCGCCGGGCAGGGCGGCATGATCCCGCAGACAAACCAGCCCATCGCCGAGCCCACAGCACCGAGCCACGTGTCAGACAAGGCAGGCAGACGGCGTGCATGACGTCGAAGCGATCATGGCCCGGCTACGGGAAGCGCGCTCCCTTCCCGAGCTGCTCGCGGCGAGCCTCGACGCATTCGAGGCGATCCGCGTCATAGCCCGCGGCAGCGAAGACATGGTGCCCGCACTGATCGCCGCGTTCATGACGGCCGCTGACGCCGCGGTGGACGGCCGGGAAGCCATCACCATTGCCCCCTCGCTGTCCCCGCCACCTAGTATCACGCTGATCACCACCCCGCCTGCCGCAGGCGCCGACATCGACACGATCACTGATGCCCTCGCCGCGCTAGGTGCGCTGCTCAACGAGCACCTAGCCCATGCTGCTGACTACGCGCTCGTACCTGAGGACCGAGCTGCGTGTCGGGAAGCCGCTCAGGCTGGCGACCGGATCCATCAGCTGCTGGCGCGTGAGGACAATGACCGCCACCTTCGGTGACTTCCTCCGCCCGGCCGGTGAGCACATCGCCGCCGCCGTCTCGATCCGCGACGACCTTCCCGCCGAGGCTACCTTCGGAGTCATCCGCCAATTTGGCCGTCTGCTATCCACACTGGTGCACTACCTGGATGACCGGCCCATGCCAGACGAGTTCGAAGCCGCGATGGCGGCCGAACCGCTGAGCACCGAGGCGCAGACCGTCCTCGATATGCGGATCGCGCTGCGCCGGGGTGCGCAGAGCCTGCGCTATGCCATGACCACGCTGCCGGACGCGGTCATCGACGACAGCCACCCAGCCGTCCAGCATTTGTCAGCTGCCGCTGGCTTCCTGGCAGCGGGGCGGGACCTCCTGCAAACCCACTTCGCGACCGGTCCTGGCGGCACCCCGGAAGGTCGTTCGTACTGGGCGCCGGTCATCACCTCACGGCCGGTGACCGCGGCCCTGCTCGGCGAGATCGCCGGGTGCGCGCTCCATCTGGCGCGGTGGACGGCGCGCCTGGCGGTGCCCGAAACCACAACAGGGGATGTTCCGGCAGCCACCGGCCTGGCCGCACTGACCGCCAGTCACTGCACATGGGTCGCCGGAGCCACGGTGCAAACGGCGCACCGGCGCCACCCCTATCGGCCGACGCCCGCAGGCTGCTGTGCGCCATCCCTGCCAACTTCCCCCCACCCCGGGTGGCGCCATCTGGCCACGAGCAGGTCAGCGACCTCAGTCACGCCGCCATCGTCACTGCCGAACGGCTGCGTCACGCCGGCCTGGCATTTGCGCGCCAGGCTCGCTGGTCGCCGACCGCGACTTCTACCTCATGGCGGAAGAACGCCCTGGCATCAGCGATCACCGGCCACGCCAACGAGGTCATCTTGCGCGGGCTCACCGAACGTGCCAGGCAACTCGCCCTCAGCCCCGCGATCTGTGCACAACTGCACAGCGCGGCCGACGCATCCAGCCAGGCCTGGCCGAATGGCGGGCGATCGCTCACCACTGGGACATCGCCAGCACCGGCATCCATCGTGGCGCCGGCCCCACCCCGGCGACTGTCGAGTTCGCGGACCTCGTACTGCGGATCGGGCGGCTCGCCTACCGCAACCAGCGCTGGACGCCAGCCCGCGCCCACGCCAGCCACACCCGCGACCCAGCAGACCTGGCCCCCACCCCCGATGACATCACCAATGTGCTGGCCACGGTCCACACCGCCGCCGACGCAGTTGCCCGCATCGCCACCCAAGACCGCGAGGCGGTACGCACCGCCGCCGCCGACCACCGCCTGTACGTGCCAGCATTCACACGTACCAACGCGGCCGTGGTCCGCCGCCGCTACCGGCCCGCCACTCCGTCCCGGGTAGATGAGATCCTGGCCTCCTACGACGATGCGATCGAAGCGAGCACCCATGCCACCAGCAAGCTAGACCACCTCGCCCTCGCACTCGATGCCCCGACCTGGCCGCTCGCAGCCTTGCGTACCCAACAACAAAACGGCCTGCGTCCCTTCTGGCCTGGCGAGACGTCCATCTCCCAGGGGGTCACCAACTCGCCCGCTCGCGCTCGCGGCATCGGTGCCCGGGTCAGAGCCTGAATGCAGGCAGCTGCCGAGATCTGCCCGCTAGGACCCATGCCATACTGCCGCGACGGCCAGTCCGGTCAGGGAGCGTGCCCAAGGCGAGGCCATCGGACGGGCATTAGCGATAGCGCTATGCTGGCAGCCCCAGCCTGCCGGGACGCGTACCGCACCGAAGAATGCGTGATCTGTGCACCCCTCCCCCGCCGACGCTGCTGACCGCTCGCTCATGCATGTTATGCACGTGATCTTCCGTGTCATTTCGGACACCCTTGATGGGTTGTGCCGTCTGTGACGATGGGAGCCTGTCGTGCATGCTGGGGCTTTGCGCCCGGTCTGTTCGCGTGACTGTTCCGGCGGACCGGCCATCTGGGTGGGGGTGCCGCTAGCGGATGTGTACCTGGAGTTCTTGGGCGGCCGGTGCCGGCCGAACACGGTGCGGGCAGCCGCGTATGACCTGAAGGTGTTCTTCGCGGTGGTCGGCAAGTCACCGGATCAGGTCCGGCCGGCCGATGTGCTGGCGTTCATCACTGCGCAGCGGACCGGCTGCGCCGGTGAGCGTGGTGTGCTGCAGCCGGTGAGCTGGGGCGATGAGCCTGGCGGGGTGTCGGCCGCGACGGTGCGCCGGAGGTTGTCGATCGTGTCCGGGTTCTTCGCGTTCTTGCAGGCCCGTGGTGATGTGGCGGCTAATCCGGTGCCGCGGGGGCTGCCGACCCGGCGGGAACGCTCTCGCCCGCATCAGGGTGTCCCGCTGGTGCGGGTCACGCGCCAGTTGCCGCGGATCTTGTCCCCGGCTGAGGTGGATGCGCTGACCGCGGCGCTGCGCACGCACCGGGACCGGGCGATGGTCGCGGCGATGGTGCTGGGCGGGCTGCGCCGGTGTGAGGTTCTCGGTCTGCGGCTGGGTGACCTGCACGCCGCGGAGCGGCGGGTGTTCATCGCCGAGGGCAAGGCCGGCCGGCAGCGGCTGATCCCGGTCTCGGGCCGGTTCTTCACCGCGGTGGCCGCCTACCTGGATGCCGAACGGCCAGCCAGGGCCAGCACCGGCCGGGTCTTTGTGGTGCTCAAGGGGCCGCGCCGCGGTCAGCCGCTGTCGGTCAGGGGAATGGATGAGATCCTGGCGGCCGCGCGGTGCCGGGCTGGGCTGGAGCACGCGACCTGCCATGAGCTGCGGCATACCTGCCTGACCCGGCTGCGCGAAGCCGGGATGGCGCTGGAGGCGGTGCAGGCCCAGGCCGGGCACGCCTCGATCGAGTCCACCCGGATCTACCTGCACCTGGCCGATGACTGGCTCGCCGCGCAGTACCGCAAGGCCGCCGAGGTGATCGACGCGCAGATCTTCGCGGGCCGTCTTGCCGGGCCGGGCGCGCCGGCGGGGAGACCGTGGTGAGCGGGCCGGCCCGGCGGGGCGCCAACGGGATGGGGCTACTGCCCGGCTGGGCTGAGCTGGAGCCCGCGCTCCCGCAGATCGCGGCCGCGATGCGCCGCTACCTGACCCAGATCGGCTGCGTGCTGCGCCCGGGCAGCGTCAGCGGCGCCGACCTGGCGCTGCGCTCGTTCGCCGCCTTCCTGGCCGGGGCCGCCCCCGAAGTGACCTGCCTGGCGCAGGTCACCCGCCGCCATATCGAGGACTACAAGCCCTGGCTCGCCGCCCGCCCCGGGCAGAACAAGCCCGGGGTGACCACCGCGACCCTCGCCCACCGGCTGGGCACCCTGCGGATGTTCTTCGTCCGCATCGATGAATGGGGCTGGGACGAAGCACCACCGAAGGTGCCGATGTTCCCCGGCGACCTGCCCCGCCAGGACCACCCGCTGCCCAAAGCCCTCGACGACGGCGCCGCCGCGAAACTGCTGCGCGCCGCCCAAGCCGATAAGCGCCTGCTCGTACGGGTCACCGTGGAAATGCTGCTGCGCACCGGGCTGCGGGTCAGCGAGTACACCTGCCTGCGCGCCGGTGCGGTCGTGCACATCGGCGCCGGCCCCTGGCTGCACGTCCCGGTCGGCAAGCTCCACCAGGACCGCTACCTGCCGCTGCACCCCCACCTGGTCGCGCTCATCGACGAGTACCGCAGCCGTCACGTCGCCGCCGGGAACCCGCTGCTGCTGCCCCGGGAGAACGGCCGGGCCCTGGACCGGCACACCGTCACCCGGTTCATCAACCGGGCCAGCGCCGCGGCCGGGCTGCCCCACCTCCACCCTCACCAGCTGCGCCACACCCTGGCCACCCAGGCGATCAACCGCGGCATGAGCCTGGAGGCGATCGCCGCGATGCTCGGCCACCGCAGCCTGGACATGACCCTGCGCTATGCCAAGATCGCCAGCCGGACCGTCGCGGATGAGTACTTCGCGGTCAGTGAGAAAGTCGAGGCACTCTACGGCCAGGCCCCCGTACTGCCCGCCGATGCGATCGGGCCGAAGATGGCCCGGCTGCGCCGCGAGCACCACCGGATGCTCGGCAACGGCTACTGCACCCGGCCCCCGGAACTGGACTGCGCGTTCGAGTCGATCTGCGAAACCTGCACCTTCTTCCAGACCAGCATCGAGTTCCGCCCCACCCTGGCCGCCCAGCACGACGACGCCATCGCCAAGGACCAAGACCATCGCGGGCAGCTGTTCGCCTCGCTGCTCGCCCGGATCGACCAGGACGCCTCATGAACCGCCCGCCACTGCGCCTGGCCCGCCCCGGCCAGCTCCCCGCCCCCGCCACCGGCGATGACAGCCTCGCCGTCCTCACCGAGGCGATCGATGCCCTCGCCCGGCTGCGCACCGCCTACTGGCTGGGTGACTCCGCCGTCCACCTGCACGCCCTGGCCAGCCTCACCGCCCAGGCCCAGCAACTCCTCCCCGAAGCCGTCCACGACGCCCGCGACCAGGAACTCACCTGGGCCCAGATCAGCGAGCTCCTCGGCACCACCGCCGCCACCGCGGCACGCCGCTACCGGAACAAGCCATGATCAACTTGACAAAGATCACGTGCATAATGCCGATGAGCGGTCGTTAGGGGCAGCGCAACGTGCGGGCGGCTAACTCCCGGACACGTGCCCATTCTGGCCTGCTAACCAAACCTCCTGCTGCGCCTACTGGCGGACCTGCTTTGTTCTGAGATTGGTACCGGTGCGGCAGGTGCCGCGGCTGACGGCCTACGATTCGGCGGTGAGCTCGTCGCTGGCTGTTCGCCCGGCTCGGGTGGAGGACGTCGCGCAGATGGCGCGCGTGATTGTGCGGTGCTGGCAGGAGACGTATCGGGGACTGATGCCGGACGCAGTGCTCGACGACCCGGGCTTGCTGGCCGTTCGGGAGCGGTTTTGGACTGCCGCGCTGACCGACGAGCGCTATCGCGACAATCGCGTGGCTGTCGCCGAGCGGGACGGCGAGCTGATCGGGGTCGCCATGTCAGGCCCGCCCTTGGATGCCGGAGCGGCGTGGGCGAGGCAGCTGTATGTGCTCTATGTGTATGCCGCCGACCACGGCACAGATGCTGGGCCAGCGCTGCTGGAGGCGGTCGTCGACCCAGAGGAGCCGGTGGCGCTGTGGGTGGCCGACCCGAACCCTCGCGCCCAGGCGTTCTACCGCAAGCACGGCTTCGTTGCTGACGGGGCGGCCCAGGCCGAGGGCGGGGTGCGGGAGATCCGCATGGTCCGCGGCAGGCAGCACAGGCCGTAGTTCAGTTCCAGCACAGGCGGTAGTCCAGTTCCCGGGCAGGCTCCCGCCTGGCGCCGTCGCCTGGACGGGCTTCAGCGGGGCAAGCAGTGCGGTGGCGGCATGAAGGATGCGAGTTGCCTCGAGCGGGACGCTTCTACGCAGCTGAGCCTGCCTGCGGGCTCAGCTGGCAAGGTGCTCATCCGCGAGGATCTCCTTCGGTCAAGAGTTCTTTCCGCAGTCGTATCTCGCGGACCCCCGGTCCGATTGACCGGGTCCATTCGTTTTCCTCTTCGTGGGTGACGCGGTACCCGAGGTGTTGCCACCAGGGAAGTGACTTCCAGGCCACGCCCGCTGCGTTCCGGCTCGTGCCAGCAGTGACTGCCTGCTTTCCTTCTACCCTGGCTCGCTCCTCGACTGATCGCACGAGGATCGTACCGATCCCTTTGCCCTGAAGCTGTAGCGGGACGTCGATGTTGACAAGCTCGAGCTCGCCTCCCCTGTCCTCGACGGTCGCGAGCCGACAATCCGCCCGCCCATTTCGGCAACCAGCACTTCCTCCCCCCCGACGACGTTGGGATCCCGCCAGAGCGCCGCAAGCGCCGACGCGTCGTGGAAGGGCGAATCGATACCTCCTCCGAATCCAGCGTCTTCGCCGGGAAGGACGGAGGAGTTCGACACCCACACGATTCCGGGAGCATCGGACCTGGTCGCTGGGCGGACATGAATATCGAAGGCCCCTACCTCGGTCAACTGGATGCCTCTTTCTCAGCTCGCCGGGACCATCTTGGAGCCACGCCCGAGGAGTCGGCAACAAGATGCAGCACAGGCCGGGCACAGGTCGCCCGCTTCTAGCCGCATACAGCGCGTGCCAGGTCGGGCCGGATCTGGCATCCAGGGGGAGTGCTCTCGCCCGCATGTCAGCCCGGTGGCG
>Ga0207663_10001084_pt1 | contig 12491 bp, 10 predicted proteins | sample LARL53metaG_FD_184346 | JGI IMG/M metagenome (GOLD analysis project Ga0207663, IMG submission 184346) | Corn, switchgrass and miscanthus rhizosphere microbial communities from Kellogg Biological Station, Michigan, USA - LAR L5-3 metaG... | ecosystem: Host-associated > Plants > Roots >...
CCCGCGGGTTGAAGACCTCGAGCACGTCGATCTCCTCGACGATGTCGAGCAGGTGCTCGTAGTCGGGCACCGAGTGGAAGCGGTCGAACGGGTGCGGGACGTAGACGATCCCTTCCTGCTCGCGGATCGCCGCGATCGTCTCCGCCATCGTCATCCCACGCGGGATCTTCTTCTCGATGAAGAGGCCGATCACCTCGCCCTGCTCCGCCGTCTTCACCTCCTCGCCGACGATCACCTTGATGTCCCCCAGCCGCTCGGCGATCCGTCGCGCCTCCAGCGCGCCGGAGACCTCGTTGTGGTCGGTCACGGCGATCGCCCCGAGCCCGCGGTCGCGCGCCGTCTCCAACAGCACCTCGACCGGCGTCGCGCAATCGGGCGAGTGGTCGGTGTGCATGTGCAGATCGACCTCGATCAGAGGCCTGTCGGCGATGCGGCGGCGCACCTCGGAATCGCCCGCGGGCGCGTGGCGCCGGGCCAGCAGGCCGCGGTAGAGCGCTTCCAGCTCGTCTGCGACCTCGGCCCACTCGCGTCCCTCTCCCGCCGGCTCGAGCAGCTCGTAGTTGGCCGGGAAGTACCGCTCCAACAGCCGCCCGGTTTCCGGACTCACCACCGTGCGGGCGTCGATGCGACCGAAGAAGACCTCGACCAGCGGCCGCGCGACCTGGGTCGAGAGCACCCGCTCCTGCGGCTCGTGGAAAGTGGCGACGTTGAGCGAGAAGGAGTGGCGCAGGGCCGCCGAGGAGACGCTCGGCGCGAACGGCTCGTGGACGTGGACGACGTCGAGCTCCTCGCGCCGCAGCAGGCGCTTGACCGGATCGCCGGTCGTCAGCCGCAGGACCCGGTGGCCCCGCCCCTCGAGCTCGGCCGAGACGCGATCGGCGAATTCGGCCGCCCGTTCCCGCCCCGCCCTGCCGCGGGGCGCGACCTGGGCGATCGAGAGTGGCTGCTCGGGCACCGGCCCGGGCTAGGCCGAGACCTTCGCCTTGGCGCGGGCGTTGGCGGCGATGAACTCCTCGGTGTGCTCCCGGGCCTCGTCGTCGGGCCGCTGCGTGTGCGGCGACTTCATCAGGTAGCTGGACGGCCCGTCGAGCTGGCCGGCGATGCCGTTGTTGAGCGCCAGCTTGATGATCCGCACCGCGTCGATCACGACGCCGGCCGAGTTGGGGGAGTCCCAGACCTCGAGCTTCAGCTCGACGTTGAGCGGGACGTCGCCGAAGGCTTTCCCCTCGAGGCGGATGTGGGCCCACTTGCGGTCGGTCAGCCAGGCGACGTAGTCGGAGGGCCCGACGTGGACGTCCTCGTCGGGCAGCTTGTGCCCCATGATCGAGGTGACCGCGTTGGTCTTGGAGATCTTCTTCGAGTCGAGCCGCTCGCGCTCGAGCATGTTGTAGAAGTCCATGTTGCCGCCGACGTTGAGCTGCGAGGTGCGCTCCATCCGCACGCCGCGATCGTGGAAGAGGCGGGCGAGGGAGCGGTGGACGATCGTCGCGCCGACCTGGGACTTGATGTCGTCGCCGATGATCGGCAGGCCGGCCTCCTCGAAGCGCTTGTCCCAATAGTCCTCACGGGCGATGAAGACGGGCAGGCAGTTGACGAAGCCGACGCCGGCCTTGAGCGCCTGCTCGACGTACCACTTGGTCGCGTCCTCGGAGCCGACCGGCAGGTAGCAGACGAGGACATCCGCCTTGGTTTCCTTGAGGATGCCGACGATGTCGGCGGTTTCCCCCGGCGCCTTGGTGATCTTCTGCTTGAGGTACTTGCCGAGCCCGTCGTGGGTCATCCCCCGCTCGACCTTGACCCCGAGGCTGGGCACGTCGGCGAACTTGATCGTGTCGTTCTGCCCCGACCAGATCGCCTCGGAGAGGTCCTTACCGACCTTCTCTGCGTCGATGTCGAAGGCGGCAACAAACTCGACGTCGCGGACGTGGTAGCCGCCAAGGTCGACGTGCATCAGGCCCGGCACCTGCTCTGCCGGATCGGCGTCCTTGTAGTACTGGACGCCCTGGATGAAGGAGTTGGCGCAGTTGCCGACGCCGACGATCGCCACGCGGACCTTGTCGTCCGTGCGGGCGACGCCGTTGCCGCCAATCGTTCCGTTGCTGTCGCTCATTGAAGTCTTTGAGTCCCTTCTCGTCTCGCTAAGTGCCTATGCACACCGCCGGGCGACGGTCGTTACAGGTCCGACCGGCCCGCGGTCTCGCTGGAGGCGCTCCTAAGCTCGTTTCTCACGTGCCATACGCGTTGGATCGTGGTGAAGATGGTCAGCGCCGCGATCAAGTAAACCGCCGGCGCCAGCAGCTCGAAATCGCCGAGCCCGGCGCCCTTGGCGAAGACCAAGCCGACCGAGAGTATGACCACTCGCACGGGCCTTGTCGCCAGGCCCACCTTGCACTCGACGCCGAGCGCCTCGGCCCGGGCGCGGGTGTAGGAGACCATCAGCGAGCCGAGCACGGCGATCACGCACATCGCGGCGGCGAAGTCTTCGCCGTTGACCGCGAAGTAGCCGGCGACCGCCGCCAGCACGATCCCCTCCTCGATCCGGTCGAGGGTCGAGTCGAGGAAGGCGCCGAAAAGCGTCCCCTTGCCCGACATCCGCGAGTAGCGGCCATCGAGCGTGTCCATCACCGAGCCGAGGATGAAGGCGACCCCGGCGAGGAAGAAGAGGCGCTGCGTGACGAGCGCCGCGGCGACCAGGTTGCCTATCAGGCCGGCGATCGAGATCGCGTTCGGCGTCAGGCGCGACTCGATCAGGCGCTCTCGGGCGTAGGCGCGCAGCTCCTGTCCATTGCGCACCTGGCGGCCGTTGCGACGACCTCCAGGCGCCCTGGGAGGCGCCGACGGTTCCACGCTGCTCAGGCTATCGGGCAAGCGGCCGCAAAGGTGGAGCGCGCTACGCCTCGGCCTCTTGCGCGGCGGCGACACCTTCTGGGACGCGGCCCCAGGCCCAGGCGTGGGGCCGGGCACGGGCGAGCAGGCGGTGGGCGATCAGGGCCGAGGTACAGGCCACGGCCCAGCCAAGCACCACATCGACCCAGTAGTGGTTGCCGGTGACGATCACGACCCAAGCGATGAGGATCGGCCAACAGGCCCAGAAGACCTTCGCGAAGCGCGTGCGGCAGACCCGGACGCCGGCGGCCCCGATCATCAGAGCGAAGCCGCAGTGCATGCTCGGCACCGCCGCGTAGGGGTTGATGAAGATCTTGGCCAGGGTCGAGTCGTGGTTGACCTTGGAGAAGTCGACGATCGTGTCGACGAAGCCGTCCTGGGGGAACATCCGCGGTGGCGCAGTCGGGAAGAGCGTGTAACCGATTAGCGCCAACCCCATCGCGACGACGAACATGTTGCGCACGAAGTAGTAGGAGTCGTTGCGGAAGAGGTAGAGCCAGACGAGGAAACCGAGCGCGATCGAGAACTGGGCGTTCAGGTAGAGCTGGTTGGCGACGTCGATCACCCAGTGGGCGGGCAGGAAGAAGGCCTGCAGGCTGGGCTCGAAGAGCGTGTGGGCGCCGCGCTCGAAGTCGATCACCCGCTGCCCGTGGGCGATCGCCTCGGAGCGCTGGCCGTCGGCGATGCCGCGGGCGAGCTCATAGAAGACGTCGACGATGACGAGGATGCCCAGCTGGCGGCCGGCGTCGCCCCAGCCTTGGGGTAGCTTCGATCCGATGCGGGCGACGGCGCGAGACAACAAGGGGCAATTGTAATTGTCCGGTTAAGGGGGGAAGAGACGGGGGCCCCTCCTCACTCAACTTTTTTCGAAGTTGCGGGGAATGGCTGTCGCCCGCAGGGAGGCACGAAAAAAGTACAAGCCGTTCGGAGGGGCCCCCGTCTCTTCCCCCGCGCAAACCGCATCTTCCCCCCAGTCGCCGATCGCCAGGCCCGCCCGGTTCGAAGCGCCGCATATAGCTTCCCGCTGTGGCTTGGAAGCGAGTTGATAAGCGGCGGGTGCGGGCGATTCGGGATCGGCTCAGGGAGATGTATGGGCGGCCGGTCAATGAGCCGCATGGGCATCCGATCGCGGAGTTGGTGAAGACGGTGCTTTCGCAGCACACGAACGACAGGAACAGGGATCGGGCGTTCAAGGCGCTGCGGGAGCGATTTCCGAGCTGGGAGGAAGTGCGGGACGCGCCGGTACAGGAGGTCGAGGAGGCGATCCGGCCGGGCGGTCTGGGCAAGCAGAAGGCGCCGCGAATCCAGGCGATCCTCGAGCAGCTCGGCGAGCCCCCCGATCTGGACTGGACGAGAACGGCGCCGCGCGAGGAATCGCTGCGCTACCTGCTGTCGCTGCCGGGGGTGGGGCGGAAAACGGCGGCCTGCGTGCTGATCTTCACCTGGGGCATCCCCGAGATCCCGGTCGACGTGCACGTGCACCGGGTCGGTGGGCGCCTCGGCCTTTTCCCGGAAAAAGCCTCCTTCGAGCGCGCCCACGACGAGATGCTGGCGCTCGTCGACGCCGAGGACGCCTACGAGCTACACATGAATTTGATCCGCCACGGGCGCGAGGTCTGCCGCCCGAAACCGCGTTGCGGCGAGTGCGAGCTGCGCCGGATGTGTCCCTGGTACCGTGCCCACCGCAAATGAGTGCGGAGCGAGCCAAATGAGCAAGAAGACCTTCGTCAGCTTCGGCATCCTGGTCGCCGTCCTCGCCGTCCTCATCCCCTGGCTCGCCTTTCGTTCCAACGGCGACGCCGAAACCGGCGCTCAGGATGTGCCCGCCGACCTGAAGTCGGGACAGAGCCTCTTCCAGACCAACTGCGGCACCTGCCACACGCTCTACGCGGCCGGCACCGACGGCAACTACGCGCCCAACCTCGACGTGCTGCTCGCGCCCGCGGGCCCAGTCGAAGGGTCGGCGGTCAAAGGGGTCGAAGAACGGGTTCTAAACGCGCTCGAAAACGGCGTCGACAGCAGCACCACGCCGGGCCGGATGCCAGGCGGCATCCTGAATAAGCAGCAATCCCAGGAAGTGGCCGAATTCGTCGCCCATGTCGCCGGTGAGGGGTAATAGAGCCACTCCCGGTAGGGGTGGAGCGTCTTGTACTTTTTCGTCGAGGCGATTGGGCGACAGCCCAACCCCGATACACCGAAAAAGTTAAGCGGAACCCCTACCGGGGGTGACCCCTAACGCCAACTGCTCAGTGCCTGAAATTCAGGGCGCTGAAGAGGCCGGCGTGGTCTGAGTCCCAGAAGCCGTTGACCGGCGTGCGGCCGGTGACGAAGGAGGAGACCAGCTTGACCTCTTTCGGGTCGCGGGTCATCACGTGGTCGACCTGGTGGTTGAAGTCGGCGATGCTGCCTCCCGCGCCTTCGGCGAGCAGGCTCGAGTTGAGGCAGCAACCGAGCGGTTTGCCCGTGCTGCGCTCGCGCATCCCCGCTCCAAGCAGGGTGCGGTAGGCCTGCTGATCGCCGGGTTCGACCGTGTCGTCGTCGGAGTTGAGGTCACCGACCAAAACCACCGGCAGGTTGCTCGTCGCCGGCCCGCCCGGGGCGACGAGCTCCGCCGCCTGCCGGGCGCGGATGCTCGGCACTTCGGTCGATGGGTCGAACGCCTCCAGGTGGGTGTCGACGAAGCGGAACTGATGGCTGCCACGGACCTTGGCGTCGATCGCGACCCAGCCGCGCGTAACGGTGATGCTGACACCCGAGATTTTCTCCACCAGCAGGTTCGAGAAGTGGCCCATCTGCTTGTGCTTGAAGGTGACCCCGGCACCGTTGCGGACGAGGATCACGTCGCGCATCGTCAGCCGGCCGTTGATCTCGGCATTGGGGATCACTTTGTTGGGCCCGTCGCCTGCGACTCCGTTCTCGTCGGCCGGCGCTTCGAAGTCGAACTCGTCCTGGGCGACGGCGACCCGGTACTGCGGCTTCCCCTTGCCGCCTTTCCCCTTGCCCTTGTTGAGCTGCGCCAGCAGTTCCTGCAGGTAGTCGTAGCGGACCGTACTCGCCGTCGGGGTCGCGCCGGAGTTGAGCAGCGGTTCGAGGCTGGGTGGCCCGGTGCGCCAGAGCGAGACCTCCTGCAGCCCAACCAGATCCGGCTTCTTCTTCAAGATCTCCTGCGCCAGGCCCTTGGCTCGGACCGGGAAGTCGTTGGCGGTCACTTCTCGCAGCACCTGCCCGTTCAGCTCGGTGAATTCGCCGACGCTTTTCGCTCCGATCGGCGGCCCGAGGTCGGCACCGAGGTAGAGGTTGCGCGTCATCACCTTCACTTCGTGGCCCTCGCCGGCCTGTTTCGCGGTTGCCGTGGCGGGGACCACGGCAAGTAGCACGGCGGCACCGAGAAGCGCTACCGCGTGTCGTGTGGCGATGCGAGCGTGATTCAAATTCTCCTCCTCGTCGGCGACCCGCGGCGGCGGGTCGATCTGCAGAGGCGCCTCCTACTACCCGCAAACCCAGTGTAAGCGGCAAAGGTTTGGCGGCCTTCAACAATCTGCTATACATACGCTTAGATTTCTTAATGGAGATAGACAACAGAGCTGGAGGTAGCTGAGGTGGGCAAGACGATCGGGATCGATCTGGGCACGACGAACTCATGCGTCGCGGTGATGGAGGGTGGTGAGCCAACCGTCCTCGAGAACGCCGAGGGGGGGCGCACCACGCCCTCGGTCGTCGCCTTCGCCGAGTCCGGCGACCGTCTTGTCGGCACCGTCGCCAAGCGCCAGGCGGTGATGAACCCCGAGAACACGATCTTCTCGATCAAGCGCTTCATGGGCCGCAAGGAGTCCGAAGTCAAAGAGGAGGAGACGATCGTCCCCTACGAGGTCGTCGCCGGCCCGGGCGGCGACGTCCGCGTCGAGGTGCGCGACAAGCAGTACAGCCCGCCCGAGATCAGCGCGATGATCCTGCAGAAGCTGAAGACCGACGCCGAAGCGAAGCTCGGCGAAACGGTCGACAGCGCGGTGATCACGGTCCCCGCCTACTTCAACGACGACCAGCGCCAGGCGACCAAGGACGCCGGCAAGATCGCCGGCCTCGACGTCAAGCGGATCATCAACGAGCCGACCGCCGCCTCGCTCGCCTACGGCCTCGACAAGGAGACGGCGGACCACACGATCCTCGTCTTCGACCTCGGCGGCGGCACCTTCGACGTCTCGGTGCTGGAAATCGGCGACGGCGTCTTCGAGGTGAAGGCGACCGCCGGCGACAACCACCTCGGCGGCGACAACTGGGACAAGGCGATCGTCGAGTGGCTGGTCGCCGAGTTCAAACGCGACCAGGGGGTCGACCTGGCCCAGGACAAGAACTCGCTGCAGCGCCTCTACGAGGCGGCCGAGAAAGCGAAGATCGAGCTCTCCTCGGCACAGGAGACGCAGATCAACCTGCCCTTCATCACCGCGGTCGAGGGCCAGCCCAAGCACCTCGACCTGAAGCTGACCCGCTCGAAGCTGAACGAGCTGACCGGAGAGCTGCTCGAGCGGGTGGTCGGGCCAGTCAAGCGGGCGCTCGAGGACGCCAGCACCGACGTCGACCACGTCGTCCTCGTCGGCGGCATGACCCGGATGCCGGCTGTGCGCGAGAGGGTCAAGGAGCTGACCGGCAAGGACCCCCACCAGGGCGTCAACCCGGACGAGGTCGTCGCCGTCGGCGCCGCGATCCAGGCCGGCGTCCTGGCGGGAGACGTCAAGGATGTGCTGCTGCTCGACGTCACCCCGCTCACGCTCGGCATCGAGACCAAAGGCGGCGTGATGACCAAACTGATCGAGCGCAACACGACGATCCCGACCAAGAAGTCGGAGATCTTCTCGACCGCCGACGACAACCAGCCCTCGGTGGAGATCCACGTTCTGCAAGGCGAGCGCGAGATGGCCGCCGGCAACAAGAGCCTGGGCAAGTTCCAGCTGACCGGGATCCCCCCGGCGCCGCGCGGCATGCCGCAGATCGAGGTCACCTTCGACATCGACGCCAACGGCATCCTGCACGTGACCGCGAAAGACCTGGGCACCGGCAAAGAGCAGAAAATCGAGATCCAGTCGGGCTCGGGCCTCAGCGAGGAGGAAATCCAGCAGATGGTCTCCGACGCGGAGTCCCACGCCGAGGAGGACCGGGTGCAGCGCGAGCTCGCCGAGGCACGCAACCTCGCTGAGAACGCTGCCTACCAGTCGGAGAAACAGCTCGAGGAGCTGGGCGACAAAGTCGACTCCGCGGCGAAGGAGGAGATCGAGGCGGCGATCAAGGACGTGCGCGAGGCGCTCGCGTCCGACAGCGTCGAGGAGATCAACGCGAAGACCCAGGCGCTGACCGCGGCCTTCCAGAAAGTGTCCGAGCAGATCTACGCGGCCGCGCAGCAGGAGGCCGCGGCCTCGGGCGACGGAGGCTCAGCCAATGGGGCGGCCGAGGACGAGGAGGAAGTCGTTGAGGCGGAGGTCGTCGACGAGGGTGAGGACAAGTGAGGGATAGCCAGGACGGTCAAGGGACCGACGAGCGCAGGCCCGCGGGTCCTGTCGGCGCAGACGAGGGCCAGACGCATCGGCCAGCGGGTCCTATCGCCGCAGGGGACCCCCCACCCCCTCCGGTAGCTAAAGCTTCCTCGGGGGTGGGCCCCCCTACGGCGCCACCCGCTGGAGACGCGTCTGAGCAAGTCGAGCATGACCTCGAGGCGCTGCTGGCCGACACCCAGCGAGAGAGAGACGAGTACCTCGAACTCGCCAAGCGAACAAAGGCCGATTTCGAGAATTTTCGGAAGCGGATGGCCAGCGATGTGCAGACCGCAGCAGCTCGCGGCAAGGGTGAGCTTTTGAGGGATGTGGTGCCTGTGCTGGACGATCTGGAGCGGGCAATAGAAGCGGCTGGTCTCGACCCGGAAGGCGACTCGGACGACGGCCTCGCTCATGGCGTCCTGCTCGTCTTCCGCAGTCTTCGTGACTCCCTCAAACGACATGGGGTCGAGGCGGTGGATCCGAAGGGGGAGAAGTTCGATCCGACCGAGCACGAGGCACTGTCCACGCAGCCAGCCGAGGGAGTCGAGCCCGGAACGGTTGTCGAGGTGATGCAGAAGGGCTATCGGGTCGGGGATCAGCTGATCCGGCCGGCGCGCGTGGTGGTGAGCGAGTAGGAGCGTGGCCGAGGACCTCTACAAGGTGCTGGGCGTCTCCAAAGGGGCGGCCGACGAGGAGATCAAGAAGGCGTACCGCAGACTGGCGCGCAAATACCACCCCGACCGCAATCCCGACGATCCGGGGGCCGAGGAGAAGTTCAAGGAAGTCCAGGGTGCCTACGACACGCTCTCCGATCCCGAGAAGCGCCAGCAGTACGACGCGGGCGGCGCCTTCGCCGGCTTCGGCGGCGGCGGCGGACCGTTCGGACCAGGGGGAGCCGGTGCCGGCGGCATGTTCGGCAACGTCGACCTCGGGGACATCCTCTCCGGCGTCTTCGGTCGCGGCGGCGGTCGGACCCAGCCGCAGGTGCGGGGCCGCGACCTCGAAACCGAAGTCCAACTCAGCTTCGAGGAGGCGGTCAACGGCGCTCAGGTCCAGGTCACCGTGCCGAAGGCCGAACGCTGCCCGACCTGCCACGGCAGCGGCGCCAAACCGGGGACGAGCCCGGTCACATGCCCGCGCTGCGAAGGTCGCGGCATCGACGCCCAGAGCCAGGGCTTCTTCTCAATCAGCCAGCCCTGCCCACAGTGCGGGGGTCAAGGACAGATCATCGAAGACCCCTGCCCCACCTGCGGCGGCTCCGGCCTCACCCAGCAGACAAAGCGCTACAAGGTGAATGTTCCGGCCGGCGTCCGCAACGGCGCCCGCATCCGGCTTGCCGGCAAGGGCGAGGCGGGCCAACGCGGCGGGCCGCCCGGCGACCTCTACGTCGTCACCCACGTCACTCCCTCGCCGGTCTTCAAGCGCCTCGACGACGGCAACCTCGAGGTGACGGTGCCGATCACGATCGCCGAGGCGCTGCGCGGCGCGACGATCGAGGTGCCAACCCTGGAGGGCACGAAGAAGATCAAGGTCGGAGCCGGCACCAGGCATGGCTCGATCCAGCGACTGCGCGGCGAGGGCGCGCCCAAGCCACGCGGGCGCGGGCGCGGGCGCGGAGACATCCGCTACCGGCTCGAGATCGAGGTGCCGCAAAAGCTGACCAAGGAGCAGGAGGAAGCGGCCGAAAAGCTGGCCGAGACCTTCAACGGCACCGACCCTCGAGCCGAGCTCTTGCGCAAGGCGGCTCGGCGATGAGCGCAACCCGAATTTTCCTCGCTATAGGGTGGAAAATGTCGGAAGCGGAGTCGCGGCGATGAGCGCGATGCGGCGGCAGCGGATCGAAGCGCGGATCGACTCAGACCGCGGCGTCTTCATGATCTCGGTCGCCGCCGAGCTCGCCCACATGCACCCGCAGACCCTTCGCATGTATGAGACGCGCGGCCTGATCCAGCCCAAGCGCTCGCCGAAGAACACGCGGCTCTACTCGCACCGCGACGTCGAGCGCCTGCTGCGGATCCAGCAACTGACCGCCGAAGGCCTGAACCTGGCCGGGGTCGAGAGGGTGCTGGCGCTGGAGCAACGGCTGAAAGAGCTGGAAAGGAGGGCCGATGCAGCCGGATAGGTTCACGGTCAAGGCCCAGGAAGCGGTGGCGGACTCGTTGCGCCTCGCCTCCAGCCTGCGCAATCCGGAGGCCACCCCGGCCCACCTGCTGATCGCCCTGCTGGCGCAGGACGAGGGCCTCGCGGTGCCGATTCTGCAGCGGGTTGGCGCCGACCCCGCGTCGGTGCGCTCGCGCGCCGAAACCGCGGCGCAGCAGCTGCCGAAGCTGGGTGGCGAGGGGGCGGGGGATGCGCAGCCCTCCGCCGCCTTGCGCAAGGTCCTGCAGGACGCCGAGGGGGAGATGCGGCGCAAGGGCGACGAGTACATCTCGACCGACCACTTCCTGCTGGCGCTCACCGACGGTGGCTCGGGCGTTGCCGATCTGCTGCCCGACCATGCCTCGCTGGAGAAAGCCGTGAGCGAGGTGCGACCGCGGCCGGTCACCACTCCCGAACCGGAGGCGACGACGCAGGCGCTGGAGAAATTCGGCCGCGACCTGACCGCGGAGGCAGAGAGCGGCAGGCTCGACCCGGTGATCGGCCGCGACGAGGAGATCCGGCGGGTGATCCAGGTCCTCTCCCGCCGCACCAAGAACAACCCGGTGCTGATCGGCGATCCGGGCGTCGGCAAGACGGCGATCGTCGAGGGGCTGGCGCAGCGAATCGTCAGCGGCGACGTTCCCGAGAGCCTGCGCGACCGGCGCGTGATCGCGCTCGACATCGGCTCGCTGCTGGCGGGCTCCAAATACCGCGGCGAGTTCGAGGAGCGGCTGAAAGCGGTGCTGAGCGAGGTGCAGGAAGCCGAGGGTCAGATCGTCCTCTTTCTCGACGAGCTGCACACGATCGTCGGCGCCGGCGCCGCTGAAGGCGCGGTCGACGCCGCCAACCTGCTGAAGCCGATGCTGGCCCGCGGCGAGCTGCGCGCTGTCGGCGCGACCACCCTGGACGAGTACCGCAAGCACATCGAGAAAGACGCGGCCCTGGAGCGGCGCTTCCAACCCGTCCTGGTCGACGAGCCGGACATCAACGACACGATCGCGATCCTGCGCGGGCTGAAGGAGCGCTACGAGGTCCACCACGGGGTCCGCATCGCCGACTCGGCGATCGTCGCCGCGGCGACCCTTTCCGAGCGCTACATCGCAGATCGCTTCCTGCCCGACAAGGCGATCGACCTGATCGATGAGGCGGCTTCGCGGCTGAAGATCGAGATCGACTCGATGCCAACCGAGATCGACGAGGTCGAGCGGCGCATCCAGCAGCTCGAGATCGAGCGCGAGGCGCTGAAGAAGGAGAGCGACGAGGCCTCCGCGGCGCGGCTGGAGGCGATCGAGTCCGAGCTGGCCGACCTACGCGAGCGCTCCAGCGAGATGAAGGCGCGCTGGCAGAACGAGAAGGAGGCGATCGACTCGATCAAGGGCGCCAAGGCGCGGCTCGAGGAGGCGGGGCGAGAGGCCGAGCGGGCGGAGCGCGAAGCGGACCTCGAGCGGGCGGCGAAGCTGCGCTACGGCGAGATCCCGGACCTGGAGAAGACCGTGGAAGAGCAGGAGGCACGGCTGGCGGAGCTGCACGCCGACGGCGGCACGATGCTGACCGAGGAGGTGACCGAGGAGGACGTCGCCGAGGTCGTCGCCAAATGGACCGGCATCCCGGTCAGCCGCCTGATGGAGGGCGAGGTCGAGAAGCTGATCCAGATGGAGGAGCGCCTGCACGAGCGGGTGATCGGCCAGGACGAGGCGATCGAGGCCGTCTCCAACGCGCTGCGCCGTTCGCGCGCCGGGCTCTCGGACCCGAACCGGCCGATCGGCAGCTTCCTCTTCCTCGGCCCGACCGGGGTCGGCAAGACCGAGCTCGCCAAGGCACTGGCCGAGTTCATGTTCGACTCCGAGCAGGCGATCGTCCGCCTCGACATGTCCGAGTACATGGAGAAGCACACGGTGGCGCGGCTGATCGGCGCCCCGCCCGGCTACGTCGGCTACGAGG